>Ga0326728_10009883_pt1 | contig 22646 bp, 21 predicted proteins | sample MB3enrmetagenome_FD_207602 | JGI IMG/M metagenome (GOLD analysis project Ga0326728, IMG submission 207602) | Lab enriched peat soil microbial communities from McLean, Ithaca, NY, United States - MB31MN | ecosystem: Environmental > Terrestrial > Soil > Wetlands > Peat | place: USA: New York... | reverse complement strand
CGATGGGCCAACTGGCGGGCGAGGATTTGCGGCTGCAAATGATCGACAATCGCGGCGTGATGGTGTGGCCGGCGGGCCTCGCCGAGACCTTCTGCACCGACAGCTTCCGCTGCCGCTTCCTGGCGGAGAACCAGACCGGCATGGGGACCCTGGTGGGGCTGCTGGGGCGGATCGCCGATGCCGGAATCGAGATCGCCATGACGGAATCGCTGCGATCCTTCGATGGCCAGGATGGTTTCACCCTGGCGCAGGGGCAATAGCCATGAGCGAAGTTCAGCCGTTGGTGGCGGTGCTCATGGGCAGCAAGTCGGACTGGAACGTGATGCGCCAGGCCGCCGAGGTGCTGGCGCATTTCGAAGTCCCGCACGAGTGCCGGGTGCTTTCGGCCCACCGCACGCCGGCCGAGACGAGCGAATACGCGGCGGGGGCCGAAGCGCGCGGGATCGAGGTGCTGATCGCGGCAGCGGGCGGCGCCGCCCACCTGGCGGGCGTGTGCGCGGCTCATACACTTCTGCCGGTGCTCGGGGTTCCTCTGGAAAGCGCCTCGCTCAAGGGTCTCGATTCGCTGCTTTCCACGGTCCAGATGCCCTCTGGAATTCCCGTGGGCACACTGGCCATCGGTGCTCCCGGGGCGCGCAACGCGGCGTTGCTGGCAATCGCCATTCTGGCCAACAGCCGTCCTCACCTGCGGGACAAGCTGCGGCGGTTTCGCGCCGAGCAGCGCGAGAAAATACTCGGCGAATCCCTGGCATAGAAGGGTGTTCGCTTACGGGCTGGGTTGCCCGAATCGTTCGAGCGCCTGGGCGATAGCCGCCCGCACTTCTTCCGCGTGGGCCGCGTCGCGATACTTGCCGCGTGGCCAGAAAAAGCCCTTCAGACCGTCGCCCCGCCGTCGCGGCACCACGTGGATGTGCAGGTGGGGCACGCTCTGGCTGACGCGGTTGTTGAGGGCCACGAACGATCCCTCGGCGCCCAACCCCAGTTCGAGGGCCGCCGACAGCCGGCGCGCACGGGCGAACAGCGGGCCGATGACGTCTTCCGGCACATCCAGCAGGGTCTCGTAATGCGCCTTGGGGATCAGCAGGCAGTGCCCCGGAAAGAGCGGCCGGTGATCGAGCACGGCTATCGCCAGGGCATCCTCCATCACCACCGGCACGGCGATCCGGCCCCCGGCGATCCCACAAAACACGCATTCCGCAGCCACATTTCCACCGCCTCCCGCGCGCCCGGCCCGCCGCCCGGGAAAGCCGCTCCCGGGTGGGCAAGGTCCGCTCCGCCACGCCATGTTATTATGAGGGAGATTACCGGTCGGGAGGTATCTGATGTTCGGCACATTGGGCACGCAGGAGATAGTATTCATCTTTCTTCTCGCGCTACTTCTGTTCGGCCCGAAGAAGCTGCCGGAAATCGGACGGACCATCGGGAAAGCCGTTACCGAATTCCGGCGTGCCTCGAACGAGCTGAAGACCACGTTCGAGAATGAAATGAAGACCCTGGAGCAGGAAACCGAATCGTTGAAGCAGGTCACCAGCCAGTATACGAGTGACACTTACAACTACGACTATTCGACTTACGAATCGAGCTACCCCGCCGATTCCGCCGCTGCCAGTCTATCCACAGAAAGCGCATCCGCAACTGAGGGCGCTGAATCGATGTCAGGCGTCGCGCCGGAGGGCACCGTAGCCCGAGGCGAGGAGACGGCCATCGCCGAATCGGGCAGCGGTACCCCTAAAAGCCCGGAAAGCTCCGATTCGGTTCCAGCGCCGGTTCCAGCGGCTTCCGACCATACAGCTTAGCGAATGAAATCATCAGACGATCGGACCGGGAGCGTCGCTCCCCGCAGTGTTGCCCTGTCTCCCAGCGACCGCGTCAGCGAAGTCATCGGGAAGCTATTTCACTGGGGTGGAAGCGGATCTCCACCCCCGCCTTCCGGTACGGGTAGCGACGGAGGCAACGACGAAGAAGACGGCATGCTTCGCATGTCGTTTCTCGAGCACCTGCAAGAGCTGCGTTCGCGCATTATCCGGGCCGTAGCCGGTGTGGGCGTGGCCTTCATCGTGAGTTTGACTTATACAGATCGATTGTGGGCGTTCGTCTGCCAGCCGGCGGTTTCCGCCCTGAAGACGCTGGGGTACCGGCCCACGCTGGTCCAGATCGAGCCGATGGAGAGCTTCCAGATTATCTGGGTAAAGCTGCCGATTTTATGTTCCCTTTTCCTGGCCTCTCCGTGGGTCTTGTACCAGGTTTGGGCTTTTATTTCGCCCGGCCTGTACAAGCGGGAGCGCCGCTGGGCGGTGCCTTTCGTAGTCTGCTCGGCGGGACTTTTTATACTCGGCGGACTGTTCGCGTATTTCGTGGCATTCCGCTACGGGCTCACTTTTCTGCTGAGCATCGGCCGGGGAAATTACGTCGAGCCGATGGTTTCGATTCAGTATTATTTCGACTTGTTTGTGAACGTGGTTCTCGGCGTGGGGTTGGTTTTCGAAATGCCGATTATCATCTTCTTTCTTACGTTAATCAGAGTGGTCAGTCCGGCATTTCTGGTTCGCCACAGCCGCTACGCTATCCTGGCTATCTTCATCATTGCCGCGGTCGTCACGCCTACTCCGGACGTGTTCAACATGATGTTGTTCGCCACGCCCATGTGCATTTTGTTTTACGTGGGCATATTCGCGGGATACCTGGTAGTTTTGCATCGCGAGCATAGAGAATTCCCGTGGCGTAAGACGATCGGCATAACGGTTCTCGTACTGCTGTTACTCTCTGTAGTCCTGTTCCTGGTTGGGCCGAGATTTGGCTTAAGGGTAATACCCAGGTGGCCATTTTTCGTGCACTAAGGTCCTTTTTAGGTGGAAATAGCTACGCCATCCGATGTAACATCGGGTTGAATCGCCGCTTCCCCAATCGAAGCGGCATCTACTTGCTGTTGCAATGGACCTGCTTAAAGCGCTTCAGGAGTTGTACGCCGAGAAGGAAAAACTCGAACGCGTGATCGCCTCTCTCGAGGAGTTGCAACGGACCTCGGGTGAGCTGCCTAAATTGCCCGGGACGGCCCGGCGGCGCGGCCGCAAGAACATGAGCCCGAAGGAACGCCGGGAGGTTTCCGCACGCATGAAGAAGTATTGGGCCGGCCGCCGCAAGAATAGGCCGGAGGAACCGCCAACGCCCTCCGGGAGTTGACGGTCCGGCCGCCGGCGCTACCTCAGATCCCGCGCCTTGAAAAACCAGAGCCAGTAGTATTGATCGCCCGCGCCGTGGTGGTAGCGCATTTCGAAGCCGCAGCGCTCCGCCATGCCGCGCGCGTCGCTCTCCGAGAAGGGAACTCCGATCCAACTGTCTCCCGGCTTGGGATCCGCGCGCAACGATCCCTGTACCTGAAACTTGAACAGCGCGCCGGGGCGCAGCAGCCGGTTGGTTTCGCGCACATAGCTCTCGATGATGTCGCGGCTCGGGATGTGCTGGAAGACCATGGACGAGAAGGCAAAATCGAGTTCGAGCCGCGGTCCCAAGCCGAGACGGTGCCACCAGTGCAGGCGCACGGCCGACAGGTCTTTTCCGTTGTTGCGAAACACGTGCGCGTTCGGAAAACCCTCCACGGCCCGGCGCGCCTGGCGCACCATTTCACGGCTGATATCCACCGCGAAGACCTCGCCGAAGAATTCCGCCAAGGCGCGCGTGACGCGGCCGGCGCCGCAGCCGATCTCGAGCACCTGCATCTTGCGCGGATCGGCGCCCTGGCAGATATTGGTGAGGTCGTTGAGGATATCTTCCTCCATCGCGACTTGGCCCGACTGGTAGAATTCCTCGTCCGACCAGCGTTCCCGCCCGGTCACCACGTAATGGCGGGCATTCTCGCGGGCGCGCCGGTCCCAATCGCGGCGCATGCGGTGAATCTGCCGGGTGATCTCGCGGCTCGCCATTTGTTATATTGTATTCGGATAGTGGGCGTGTAGCTCAGTTGGGAGAGCACGGCGTTCGCAACGCCGGGGTCGGGGGTTCGAATCCCCCCACGTCCACCAACCACACCCTCCTCGCCGTTCCGAGATTTCCCGTGCTCGATCCGATAAGTGAATGGAAGGAGCGTTCATGAAGGGTGTTATCGCGATTTGCCTGAGCGAGCTTGTCACCAAGCGCTTCGGAGACGAGAAGTGGCGGCGGATCCTGGAAACCGCCGGATTGCCGAAGAGCGCTTATTTTCTGCCCAGTCAGGATGTCGAAGATGCCGCGATCCTGAGAGTCTTCCAGGCCACGTGTGCGGTACTGAACCTCAGCCCCACCGCCGCGGCCGATGCGTTCGGCGAGTATTGGTGCTGCAACTACGCGCCGCAAATTTACGCCCCCTTCTACAACGGCGTGCGTTGCGCCAAGGATTTTCTGCTGCGCATGAAGGACGTGCACACGAAGGTCACCCGCACGATCGCCAACGCGCACCCACCGGAGTTCTCCTTCGAACAGCCGGCGCCCAACAAGCTCGTCATGAAGTACGCTTCCAGCCGCGGGTTGGTGAGTATTTTCGAGGGCCTGGTCAAAGGGGTGGGCCGCTACTTCCGCGAGGATCTCGAAGTCCGCCGGATCGGCCCGAACGCGCTCGAAATCACCTTCGCCCGTTAGCCGCCCCAGACACGCCCTGGGGGCCGGAACATCGCTGAGTCGTCCTGTTTGGAAGTGCGCTACCATGTAGCCTTCCGGAGGATCATGAGGCTAACGTTCTGGGGCGCCGCCGGCGAAGTCACCGGGTCCATGCACCTGGTGGAGGCTGCCGGAAAACATATCCTGCTCGATTGCGGCCTGCACCAGGGACGGCGCAAGGAGACCGATTGGAAGAACCGCCACCTGCCCTTCCCCGCCCCCTCCATCGACGCGGTCGTGCTCTCGCATGCGCACATCGACCATAGCGGCAACCTGCCAACCCTGGTCAAAAATGGATTCACCGGCCCTATCTACTCGACGCCGGCGACCGTCGATCTCTGCAACTGGATGCTGCGCGACACGGCGTACATCCAGGAGAAAGATGCCGAATTTCTCAACAGGCGGCGCGAGTACCGGATGAAAGCGGGCTGGGATCACGGCCCCGTCGAGCCGCTCTACGCCATGGAAGACGCCGAGCGGACGCTACCGCAATTCCGCATGGTCCCCTACCACCGCCCCCAGGAACTGGCCGAGGGACTCGTGTACTCTTCCTATGATGCCGGCCACATCCTGGGATCTTCGGCGGTGCTCCTCGAAGAGACTTCGAACGGTGCGCCGGTTCGCCTGGCCTTCTCCGGGGACATGGGGCGGCCGAACGTGCCCATCATTCGCAGCCCCGAGCCGCCGCCGGAAGCCGACTACCTGATCCTGGAAAGCACCTATGGCGGCCGCCTGCACAAGAGCATGGATCACGTGGTCGGCAAACTGGCCGACGTGGTGAACCGCACGGCCCGCCGCGGAGGGCGCATCATCGTGCCCTGTTTCGCCGTGGGCCGCACGCAGGAACTGGTGCTCCTGCTGCACCAGTTGGCCGCGGCCAGGGAAATCCCCGATATTCCCATATTCGTGGACAGCCCGCTCGCTGTGAACATCACCGAGGTGCATCGCGCGCATCCCGAATGCTTCAACGAGGATACGAATAAGTACCTGTCAAATCATGAAGATCCATTTGGGTTTCGGCGCCTGCGCTACGTCCGCGAGGCGGCCGAATCAAAGCGCCTGAACGACCTCCACGGCCCGCTTGTGATCATTTCCGCCTCGGGCATGTGCGAGCAGGGCCGCATCCTGCACCATTTGCGCAACAGCATCGAGGACCCCCGCAATACGGTGCTCATCACCGGCTTCCAGGCCCAGGATACTTTAGGGCGAAAGCTCATCGAAAAATGGCCGGAAGTGCGCATCTTTGGCGAACCCATGCGCGTGCGCGCGGAAATTTCCAGCCTGGACGAGCTCAGCGCCCATGCCGACTACCGGGAACTGCTCGACTGGCTGCGGCCGTCGGCGCACTCGCTCCGGCAGGTCTTTCTGGTCCACGGCGAACCGAAGCAGGCGGCCAATTTCGCCCAATTGCTCCAGTCCGTTTATAGTTTGAAAGTAGCCATTCCGTGTCCCGGCCAGGTATTCGATCTCGAATAGACGAAACCCAATGGCCCCGATAATCCATCTATACTGGAAGAAGTTTGCTTGAAGGAGAGAACGAGACGTGAGTCCGACATATAAAGAGGAACCGCCAAAATCCGGGTTGATGACAGCACTGTTCGCGGGCGCGATTATCGCTCTCGTGGCAGCCAACATCTACCTGTATGTGCAGGTCGATCATGTGCGCAGCGACGTGCACGACCAGATGACCAAGATGCACGATTCGATCATGGCCGAGGTAGCCAGCTTGCGCGATTCCTCGTCCGTTACGACCGCTTCCACGCAGAAGCACATCGACACGCTGAAGGAAGAACTCGAGACCGCCCGCAACCAGGCGCGCACGCTCTCCAGCCAGGCCAAGGCCGAAGCCGAGGCGCGGGCCGAACAGCTGGCCAAGCAGATCGAGGCCGAACAGGCCAAGACCACCCAGCAGGTGCGCACGGAAATCAGCGGCGTCAAGCAAACCGCCGAAACGGCTAACGCCAAGGTGGCGGATGTCTCCACGGACGTGGGCAACGTCAAGACGGACCTGACCTCCACGAAATCTGAATTGGAGAAGACCATCGCCGATCTGAAATCGGTACGCGGGGATCTGGGCGTGCAGAGCGGGCTGGTGGCCACGAATGGCTCCGAGTTGGCGGCTCTGAAACGGCTGGGCGAGCGCAACTACTTCGAGTTCAAGATCGGCAAGAGCAAGCAGTTCCAGCGCGTGGGCGATATCACCCTGAAGCTGCGCGATGCCGACCCGAAGAAGAACCAGTATTCGGTGGACGTGATGGCCGACGACAAGCTGACCGAAAAGAAGAACAAGAACCTCAACGAGCCGGTCCAGTTCTACACAGCTAAGGGCGGCCACATCCCGTACGAGCTGGTCGTCAACCAGGTGCAGAAGAACCTGATCGTCGGCTACCTGTCCACACCCAAAGAGACCACCTCGCGGTAAGGCATACAGCGGGACCGGGCGGCGCTCACAACGTGCCGGTCTCCGTTCTCTCCACCAGCCGCTCCACGTTCAGGCCGTAAAGCGCCGGCTTGCCGTCGCGGTCGCTCTGGAAGTAGAGCCGCTGGCTGTCGGGCGAGAACATGGGCGCGACGGTCTCGGGATGGCTCGCGCGGTGCTCGCAGAGGGTCAGTTCCCGCCGCGTCACGCGCAGCAGAATCAGCACCGTGGGAGAGGCTGCGTTCCGGCTGGCGCCGGTGAACACCGAAGTATCGCGGTTGAATCCGAAGTGGACGAACTGGCTCGTGCGGGCCACCAGCCTGTCGCTGTCCCCCTCCGGAACAAGCTCTCGTATAGCGTTCAACTGGGTGGGATCGGAGGGGAAGTTCAGATACAGGACCGTCTTGCCATCGGGCGACCAGTTGGCCGGCCCGATCCGTCCCTCGGCCAGCTTGAGCCGGCGGTTGGATCTGCCCTCGGTATCGGCCAGCCACAAGGACTCCTCCCCCTGCCGGTAGAGCACTTGAGGACGCCCCGGCCGCGCGATCGGTTGGGACATCGGAAACGTCCCTTCGAGCACCGTGCGCGCCCTCCCGCTGCTCAGCGCGACGCTGCGCAACCGCGCGCCATCGGCATGCCGCTCGATGAAATAGGCGTGGTTGCCATCCCGGTCCACGCTGGCGCCTGAGCCGCGCTCCCATCCCTCGGCGATCCGGTACACTTCGCGTTCGCGCAGCGTGGCCAGCAGGGAAACGTATAACCCGCGCCCGGCGAAAAACGCGAAGCCCCGGTCGCCGGCCCCCAGCGCCAGTGACCCGCCATCCAGACCTTCGGCCTCCGTCAACTGCCGCGTGCCGGCGTTCTTCAGGCTCATCAGGAACGCCTGCGGCGATCCGGTGCGATCGCAGCAGAAGAGAAGATCGGAGCCGGCGCGGGTGATCGAGCGGTTATACCAGGCCGTGAGCGTGCTGCTATACGAGGGCGCCGTGAGGCGGTCCACCTCCAGTTCGGTGGCGGCATCCGCGTACCGCTTCACATCCGGGGGGAATTCCGTGCCTTTGGTTTCGGCGGCAACCATGCGCGCCGCCGCGGCGCCGCATACCAGCAGCAGCCGGCGCGAGAAGCGGCCTCCAAGACCGGCCATATTCTCGATCGTAGCAGCACCAGCCGCCCGGCCGCATCCCGAAAGTCACGCCCCCGCCCTACCGCGATCCCACGCCCGGAGGCCCGAATCGCTGGCGCTTGAAAGCGTACATGTTGTGGTCGGCCTCGTCCAGGGCGTCCCGCAGCGCGCGGCCGTGCGCGTCGGCCGTGCCCCAACTGAAGGAGATGGGCAGCACGCCGACCCCGCGCACGCGGAAATCGTGCAGGCGGGCCTCGATGGCGGTCATGCGCTTGTTGGCCACCGCCAGTTGCTGGTTGTGAAACAGGAGCACGAATTCATCCCCGCCCCAGCGAAAGGCCTCGTCTTCGTGGCGGATGGAGGCGTGCAGCAGATGGCCGATGTTGCGCAGAATCTCGTCGCCGGTCAGATGGCCGTAGCGGTCGTTGATGTCCTTGAAATTGTCCATGTCGCAGACCGCCACCACGCCCTCGAACGGGGGCGGTTCATCCACGCGGCGCGCCAGGGCGGCCTGGTTCAGGAGGCCCGTCAGGTGGTCCAGGGCGAAGTTCTGCTGGCTTTCGCGGCGCAGATGGTCGATTTCGCCGCTCAAGTCGCGCAGGCGGTCCATCTCCGTTTCACCCCACATGGCCATGGCACAGTAAGCCAGCACGCTGTTCAGAATGAATTCGTAGTGCGTCTCGTACAGCAGGTGGCGGGCCCAGGAAGGAGCGGCGCCGAGATGCACCAGGCAGATGGTCAGCCCGGCCTTCGCCAGATAGGCCACCGCCAGAGCCAGCAGCACTACCCGGAAAGCCCGCCCTCCCCGCCCGGCCTGGTGGCCGAGCAAAAAGAAGTTGTAAATGTAGGCGGTCGCCACCGCCAGGGCGTCGGTGAGCTCGTACCCTTCCGCATGCGAATACCAGCCCAGCGCAAATGCCAGAGCCACGAAGATGGGCAGAATGGCAATCAGCCGCAGCACCGTGCGCCAGTCTTTGAAGCTCGAGGCGAATCCCGCGCGCGCCGCCGCCACCAGCACGATGACGAATGCGAACTCGAAGGTGGCGTAGGCCGCCAGCCACCCCGCTCGCGCGCTTGCGCGGAGCAGCGCGAAACCGCACAGGCCCGCCATCAGACGCAGCCCCCAGGCCGCCGACCATAGCCCGAAATAGACCGCGCGCGATTGCCCGTACAGATACAGAAAGACGGCTCCGAACAGCACCGTTCCGATCTCCTGAATCAGGAACCCGGTCCAGTCCGGAATCATGCCGGCAGGGTCCATCGGCTCAGTCCCCCTGGATGGCGTGGCGGCGCACGGCCAGGGCGCGGCCGGTCGATGGATCCACCTCCACGACCACGGCGTGCAGCTCGGGCGATTGCCGCGCGGCCTCCATGCGCACCGGGAGTCCCGTGAGAAAGCGCCGGGTGACGATCTCGATATCCACGCCGATCACCGAATGGTACGGCCCCGTCATGCCGCAATCCGTCTGGTAGGCGGTGCCGCCGGGCAGGATGCGGGTATCCGCCGTGGGCACGTGCGTGTGGGTGCCTACCACCGCTGAAACGCGCCCATCCAGGTACCACCCCAGCGCGACTTTCTCGCTCGTCACTTCCGCGTGGAAATCCACGAACTTAACCTTGATGGCGGGGTCCAGCCCGGCCAGGATTTGGTCGGCTTTCCGGAACGGGCAGTCTGTGGGCGGCATGTAGGTGCGGCCTTGCAGGTTGATCACCGCGCACTCCACGCCGTTGCGCGCGCGCACGACGATCACGCCGCTGCCCGGCGCGTCGGGATAGTTCGCGGGGCGCAGCAGGCGCGGCTGGCGCGCAATATAATCGCCGATCTCGCGCTTATCCCAGACGTGGTTGCCGGAAGTCAGCACATCCAGGCCCATGCCAAAAAGCTCCTCGGCGATGGATGGCGTGAGGCCGAATCCGCCAGCCGCGTTCTCCGCGTTGGCCACCGCGAGATCGACGTGGTTGGCTTCCACGATATCCGCCAGATGGTCCGCCAGCATCCTGCGTCCCGGGGACGCGAAGATATCCCCAACAAAAAGAATGTGCATTCCTCGATTCACGTTAGCACGAGGCGGCCGCCCCGCCGCGCCGATCCGCATCAGATATAATTCACAACCCCCGGACTCTAAGGTTCTGCCGCGCACAGCCGATAGATGATTCATGAAGTGGCGTTTGAGAATTGCAACGGCCCTGGCGATCTTTTGGATTTTCTCCCGGCCAGCAGTGGCCCAGACGGCCGGCCCAACCGCCAGCCCATCGACCTTGACCTTCTCATACCAGGTAAACAGCACGACTTATCCGGCGGCGGCCAAGGTCACGATCACACTCCCCAAGGCCATCAGTTCGCTGCCGCTCGCGGTCGCGGCGCCATCCCAGGGCTGGCTGATCGTCACCCCGTCGAGCGGCCATTCGCCGTTAACGTTGAGCGTGTTGGTAAACCCCACCGGGTTGACTCCCGGCAATTACCCGGGCGTTATCAGCGTCGATTCGGTCCCGGCCAGCAACAGCCCCGCGGTGATTGCCGTAACCCTGATGGTTTCCAATCCCCCCTCCACCCTGGCCATCGGTTCGCCTTCTTCCAACTACACCCCGTCCGGGTCCGGGGCTGCCTTGCCGAGCCTGAGCTTCACCTACACGACTGGGGCAGCCGCCGTGTCGCCCGCGCAATCCGAGATCGATGTCTCGACCACCGGCAGCGACGCCATCTCCTTTAACGTGACGGCCGGAGGAGGAACCACCAAGACCACCGGCGTCTGGCTGCGCGTGAATGGCACAGGCGGAGCGCTGCCGAACCTGACGACCAGCGGCGTGGCCCTTTCCGGCTCCAGCGTTCCCATCTACGTGACGCTGGACCTGCCCACCGTTCAGGCCTTGCTCCCGGGAAGCTATGCCGGAACCATCGTCATTGCGGCCGCCAATACCATAAACGGAAGCGCCGCCGTAGAGGTCGCTCTGGTGGTCTCGGCGGGGCCACCGAGCGTCACTTCCATCAACCCGCAACGCCTCATCGCCGGTCCGGTGATCAATCCCATCATCACCATCTACGGCAACAACTTCTTCAGCACGTCCGTAGTCACGATGCAGCAAGGAACCAACCCGCCGATTACGGTCACCGCGACCCTGCTCAGCCAGCAGGTTTTGCAGGCCACCATCAACGCCGCGTATCTCGCGCCGCCCAGCGGTCCGACCCTGTACCCGATCCAGTGGAGCATCGCCGTAACCAATCCCGCGCCTCCCAACAACCCCGGACAGTCCCCCGCAACCATCGCATTCTATGAGGACGATCCCACCCAACCCGGAATCACTTCGATCGTGAATGCGGCCAGTTTCCTGGCGACGTCGGTTTTCACGGGAACCGGCAGCAACCCCGTCAATCCACCGACGACTCCATCCGCTTCCGTGGCTCCGCGGGAGATCATCTCCATTTTCGGCCGCAACCTCGGGCCCGCCTCGGTGAGCACTGCGCCTCCCTCTTCCGCCACTCCGAGCCTCTACCCGACCGCGTTCGGCGGCATTCAGGTGGTCTTCAGCATCCCGGGCACACCTTCCACCTCGGCGCTGGCGCCTATTATCATGATTTCGAGCAACCAGATCAATGCCATCGTGCCGGTGGAAGTGGCCGCCGCGCTGACCGCTTCGCCGCCGGTCGTCACGGTTCAGGTCGTCAATGGATCCGCCACTACGCTCGGGTTTGACGTGACCGTGATTCCGGAGGACCCTGGAACGTTCACATTCGGCGGACTGGGCCAGGGGCAGGGCGCCGTCTTGAACTTCGACAGCACTTCCGGCTCTTATGTGATCAACTCGTCCAAGACAGGGGCGCCGCTCGGATCGACGGTATCCATCTACGCCACGGGCCTGGGCGATTTCGTCGGTTCCATGGTCGATGGCGAGGTGGCCACCGGAGCCGTTAAGGTCGCCGATGCTACCGTGCGAGTGGATATCGCAGGTCAGCCGTCCGTGGTTACCTATGCCGGCACGTCGGGCGGCTCCGTGGCGGGCCTGGTCCAGATAAACGCCATCGTGCCGCCGACCGTGCCAAGCTCCTCGTGCGTCAGCCTGGCCGTCTCAATCGGGGCTGTGGCTGCGTCGCACAAGAGCCAGCCCGATGTAACCTTGTGCACTAAGTAGCGGCCTTCAGGGCCCGCGCGGGCCCTCCCCGTAACGCCCCTATAATAGAAGAAACGTGGGGAAATTCTTCGTTCAGAACTTCGGTTGCCGCGCGACCCAGGCCGATGGCGCAGCCCTGGAATCGCTTCTCGCCGCCACCGGGTTGGAAGCCGCCGGAGAGCGCCGCGAGGCCGATCTGGTAGTCCTCAACACCTGCACGGTCACTGGAGCGGCCGATGAGGACGTTCGCCACACCATCAGCCGCGCGCATCGCGAGAATCCCGGCGCCCGCATCCTGGTGACCGGCTGCTATGCGCAGCGTGCACCCGAGGAACTGGCCGCGCTGCCCGGCGTCGCGTGGGTGGTAGGCAACTCGCACAAAACACAGATCGCAGAGCTCGTTTCGCTGCCCGAGCCGGACACCCCCTACCACGGCAACATCCATGTCGGCGATATCTTCGCGCAGCGCGATTTCCTCTCCGCTCCAGTGGAAGACGCCGCCGGCGATCGGACGCGTCCCAACCTGAAGATCCAGGATGGCTGCAATAACCGCTGCTCGTTTTGCATCATCCCGTTCGTGCGCGGCCGCAGCCGCAGCGCGCCCGCGGAAGAGGTTGTCCGGCAGGTGCGCGGGCTGGCCGGTCGCTACCGCGAAATCGTTCTCAGCGGCATCAACCTGGGCCGCTGGGGCCGGGAGCCGGCGAGCCGGATGCGCCTGGCCGATCTCCTGCGCCTGCTGCTCGCCGAGACAGAGGTGGCCCGCCTGCGGCTGAGCTCCGTCGAACCCATGGATTTCTCCGACGACCTGCTGGGCCTGATGGCCGAATCGCCGCGCATCGCCGCGCACGTCCATGCGCCCCTGCAGACAGGCTCGGACCGTATCCTGCGCCGCATGCACCGCAAATACCGCCCGCGCCACTACGCCGAGCGCGTCCTCAAAGCGCGCGCCCTGATGCCCCTGGCCGCCATCGGCGCCGACGTCATGGCGGGCTTCCCGGGTGAGACCGAAGCCGATTTCGAAGAGAGCCGCGCCTTCATCGCTGGGCTGCCGTTCACTTATCTGCACGTGTTCACGTACTCGGAACGGCCCGGCACTCCCGCGGCCGTCGACGCCCAGCCCGTGCCGCTTCCTGCGCGCAAGGAGCGCAACCGTATGCTGCGCGAGCTGGCCACGGCTAAGAACCTGGCCTTCCGCGAGAGCCTGGTGGGGAAGACGCTCTCGGCGGTCACCCTCAACCAGTCCGGCGCCGCCCTCACGGAGAACTACCTGAAGGTGGAATTGGCCGCGCCCCGCCAAGCCAACCAAATTGTGGATCTGCGCATCGGCGGAATCGCCGACGCGGGCCTGCGTGAAGCTCCGCTGCTACATCTCCCGGCGGCCTTCCATGGCCTTTGAGATGGTCACTTCGTCCGCGAATTCCAGGTCGCTGCCCACCGGGATGCCCATGGCGATGCGCGTCACCTTCACCCCCAGCGGTTTCAGCAGGCGCGCCAGGTAGACCGCCGTGGCCTCACCCTCTACCGTGGGATTGGTGGCCACGATCACCTCCTGAATCTCGCCCCCTCCGATCCGCTCCACCAGCCCCTTGATCTTGAGCGCATCCGGACCGATGCCACGCAGCGGCGATAGCGCGCCATGCAGCACGTGGTAGCGCCCCTCGAACTGGCGCGTGGTCTCGATCCCCACGATGTTGTGCGGTTCCTCCACCACGCAGACTACCTTCGGATCGCGGCCGGCATCGCGGCAGAACTGGCAGACCTCGCCGTCGCTGATGTTGTTGCACACCCGGCAGAGCCCCAACTTGTCCTTCACGTCGAGCAGGGCTTGAGCCAGGTGCTCGGCTTCCTCGCGCCCCGCCCGCAGAATGTGGAAGGCGATGCGCTGCGCGGACTTCTGCCCGATCCCGGGCAGCCTCTTGAACTCGGTGATGAGCCGCGCCAGCGGCTCGGCGAAATCGGGCATCGCTTAGAACAGACCCGGCGGCAAACCCATGCCGCCGAGCATGCCGCCCATCTTCTGCTTCACTTCATCGTCCACTTTCCGGACGGCTTCGTTGGCCGCGGCCACGATCATGTCCTGCAGCATCTCCACGTCGCCCGCCACTTCCGGGTCGATCTTGACCGCCAGCAGGTTCTTCTGGCCGTCCATCTGCACCGTGACCATGCCGCCGCCGGCCGATGCCTCGACCCTCACCAGCGCGATCTCCTGTTGCAGTTTCTCCTGCATCTGCTGCGCCTGGCGCATCATCTGCTGCATGTTGCCGGGTAGTCCCTTCACGTCGCTACTCCTTCAGGTTTCTCACCATGCGGACTTCGCTGCCGCCGAATACCTCGCGGAAATGTTGGACCTCCGGGTTGGCCAGCGCTCGCACCGAGGCGTCGTCGCCGGTCTGGGGCGCCGCCCCGTTTCCCGCGCCCGGCGCGGCCCCGGATTCGGCCGCGTCTCCCGCCATGACCTTGATGCGCAGCGGTCTCGCGAATACCTCGCGCACCGCCTCGTCCATGGCGCGGTCGCGAAAATAGAGGGCATACGATTTCGGAGCCGCCACTTCCAGGTCCGCCCCGTTCACCGTCAGGCGCGCATTCTCCACCGCATCCGCCAGGTGCTCCAGGCCCTTCCCGCGGAGGTGCGCTTGCAGCCGGCCGCGCGCCTCGCCGGCGGGTGCGCCGGCCGCGGACGGAGGCGGCTCGGGTGGCACCGCGGCCTTGCGGGCGCGATCGGTGTCGAAGGGCGATGGTCCGGCTTTGCGCGCCGGCGCGGGCACGGCCGGCGGCCGGGGATCCTGCGCAGGCCCCCCGCGCGGCGTCGAAGGACCCGGCCCGAGACCCGCCAGCGCTTCCTCGATCGGCAGCAGCCTCCCCGCCTGCACCAGGCGCAGCAGCCCGATTTCCAAATGAAACCGCGGCTGCAAGGAAAACTGCAGGTCCTTGAACAGGTCCAGGGTGAGTTGCAGATAGCGCGTCAGATCCTCTTCGGAGAAGCGCGCGGCCGTCTCCGCCAGCTTGCGCCGCTCGTCGGCCGCCGCCGCCACCAGGCGCGTCTCCGCGCCTCCGATGCGCGCCACCAGCAGGTTCCGGAAATAACGCGCCAGCTCGCGGCTGAAATGTTGCAGGTTGTGGCCGTTGCGCTCAAGCTCGTCCACCACCTCGAGCATGCGGCGCGAATCGCCCGCCGCCAGCGCCTCCGTCACCTGCTCCAGGGATTCCAGGGAAAACGTCCCCAGCAGCGCCCGTACATCCGCCGCGTTCAGCTTCGCGCCGCAGCAGGCGATGGCCTGATCCAGCGCCGAGAGCGAATCGCGCACGCTGCCTTCCCCGGCTTGCGCCAGCACTGCCAGCGTCTCGGCATCGGCGTCGATGCCTTCCTGCCCGCAGATCCAGGCCATGCGCGCGGTCAGCTCCTCGAAGCCCACCGAGCGAAAGCTGAAATGCTGGCAGCGCGAGGCGATGGTGGCCGGGATCTTGTGCGCTTCGGTGGTGCAGAGCACGAAGACCACCCACGGCGGCGGCTCTTCGATGGTCTTCAGCAGCGCGTTGAAGGCCTCACTGGTGATCTGGTGGGCCTCGTCGATAATGAAGACCTTGTACTGATCGCGCGCCGGCTGGTAGCGCACATTTTCGCGCAGCTCGCGCATCTCATTGATGCCGCGATTGGACGCCGCGTCGATCTCGATCACGTCCACCGTGCCGCCCGACGCGATTTCGCGGCAGCTTGCGCAGACCCCGCAGGGTGTCGCCGTGGGTCCCTCGACGCAGTTCAGGCAGCGCGCCAGGATGCGCGCCACGGTGGTTTTGCCGGTGCCCCGCTGCCCCGAAAAGATGTAGCCGTGCGCGATGCGCTTCTGCGCGATGGCGTTCTCGAGGGTGGTCTTGACATGCTCCTGGTTGACCACATCCTGGAACGTCTGGGGGCGGTATTTTCGTGCAATGACCTGGTACATGCGGTGGGCGAATGCCAGGCCCCGGGTAATCCGCGGCACACGAACCGCACCGCTACCGTTGCTTCCTTCCGGACCTGGCGGGGTTTGCGGCCGCCCATTGCACGGAGCCCGAGACCTGACAAGTATTCATCGTAGCACGCGCCGGTCGGCGGACCTTCCGAGCAAATGCGCGGGCGCGGCCTTCAGAACGCGCTTTCGCCGGGCCACACGGACTTAACCTTCGCCGCCAACTCCGCGGCCGTGTAAGGCTTCCCGAGAAATCCGGCCGGCGCCTGCCCCGTGAACCGCCGGATCACCTCGATCTGGTTGTACCCGCTCGACATCAACACCGGCACATCGGGACGCAGCGCCCGCAGCTTTTCCAGGGTCTCCTCTCCACTCATCAGGGGCATCGTCAAATCCAGCAGGACTACGGCGATCTCCGCGGCGGCCTGCCGGAAGACCTCCAGCGCTTCAACCCCGTTGGTCGCCAGCAAAACATGGTATCCGTAGCGCTCCAGCGCCGCCTTCGCTACCGTACGCATCACCTGCTCGTCATCCACCACCAGAATGGTTCCGTGGCCGCGCAGGCCCTGCAACGGGGCGCTCGTCTCGGCCTTGTACGACTCCCTTTCCGCCGAGGCGGGCAGCAGCACCGTAAAGATCGAGCCTTCACCGGGGTTGCTGTACACGTGAATGGCGCCCTTATGCGCGCGCACGATCCCCTGCACCGCCGCCAGGCCCAGCCCGCGGCCCGCAAACTTGGTGGTGAAGAACGGCTCGAAAATTTTGGCCTTGGTCGCCTCGTCCATGCCCGAACCGCTGTCACGCACTTCCAGGCAGACGTATGTGCCGGCCGGGATCTCCAGGCGCGCCTGCGAGATCATCGTCTCATCCACGCTGCGCGGCTGCACCTTGATCTCGATGCGCCCGGGCCGATCTCCGATGGCCTCCGAACCATTGAGCACCAGGTTCATGACGATCTGCTCGATCTGGCCGGCATCCCCTTCGACGGCCGGTATCTCATCCTGGAGATCCAGATCGATCGCGACGTTGGACGGCACCGAGGCGCGCAGCAGGTCCAACAGCTCCCGGACCGACCGCGAAAGGCTCAACTTTTGTATAAAGAAGCGCCCCTTGCCCGCATAAGCCAGCAACTGCCGCGTGAGATCGGCCGCCCGGTTCGCGGATTCCATCAACCCCTCGACGAGGGACCGGTTCGGGTCCCAGCCCGGCATGTTCTCGAGCATCAGGCTGGCATTGCCGAGCACCCCCGTGAGCAGATTGTTGAAATCGTGGGCGATTCCGCCGGCCAGCACGCCAATGCTTTCCATCTTCTGCGCCTGGCGCAACTGCTCTTCCCTGGCGCGCAGATCCTCTTCGGCCCGCTTGCGGTCCGTGATATCGAGCTGGATGCCGTCCCAGCAAACAGAGCCATCGGCGCGGCGCGACGGCATGGCGCGCATCAGCGCCCAGCGCGCCTCCCCTGTCTGCCGATGCTGGTGGCGGAATTCGACTTCAAGCCGGGCCAGGCGCTCGAGCGACTCGGCCGTCGCCGCTCTCAGGCGCTCGAGATCTTCCGGGAAAACGGTCGCGTTCAACGCGTCGATATCGCGCATGGCCTCGGCCACCGGCACCCCGGTCAGCCCTTCGATGCCGGCACTGATGAATTCAAACCGGCCCGTGCCGTCAGCCGCGCGGCAAAGACGGTAAATCGCTCCATCGGGCAGGTTGTCCCCCAGATTGCGCAGCCGCACCTCGCTTTCCCGGAGCGCCCCCTCGGCCCGCATCAGATCGGTGATATCGGACAGCACCACGACACAACCTAGGGTTTCGGAATCGGGACCCACCAGCGCAGCCGCGTTCATGATGACGTTCGCGGTGCGGCCGCCGGCCAATCGCGCAATGGCCTGCAAGCCGGTGACGCTTCCCTCGCGCCGCATCATCGAAAGAATTTCCGAGAAGCCCAAATCGCTTGCGTCGGAATGCGCACGAAGCGGAAAGACACTGCTGAAATCCCGCAGCAGGACGGGCGTGCCCGCGAATCTTTCCGAGGCGCGGCTGGCGCGAACGATCCTCCCGCTCGCATCGATCACCAGGATGGCCACCGCCGCCTGCTCCAGGATCGAGCGCGCGAGCTTCTCCGCGGCCACGATCTCTTCGCTGCGCTTCTGCTCCGTCAGATCGGTCACCACGAGAGCGACGCATTCCGTGGTATCGAATTGCAGCCAGCCGGCCGAGAGGTATGCCGGGACAGCCGACCCGTCGCTTCTTTTCAAACGCAGCTCGAAGCGCGCGCCATCGTGCACGGAGAGCACCGCCTCGAGAGACGCGGCATCCTCGGCCACTACGAAGTTCTGGATGCGGGAGCCGATCACGCGCTCCAGGGGCATATCCAGCATCGCGGCGAGCTGATCGTTCGCGTACAGGATCAGCCCGTCAGGGGCGAGGGTGGCGGCTCCCTCGAACATCTGCTGCACCATGAGGCGGTAGCCCTCGTCGGCGCTCCTGAGGGTATAGACGGCCTCGCCATCCGGACCCTGGGCCACTACCGCGTCCACTTCGCCGCTTCGAATGGCCCGGAGGGTTTCCTCGGCCTCCTCGAGTCGGATCTCCAGCTCGCGGATACGTTCCAGCAGTTGTTGTCTGTCAGGCACCGCCATCATGCTCCGGAGATTTGGGCGCGTTGTGGGGGACAATATCTAGCCCCACCAGCACGCGCTCTTCGTTCGAGAGATCCCCAATCAATCTCCGCACGGGAAGTGGCAGGCTCTTGACCAACGTGGGAGTCACTACAATCTGCTCCGGCTTGGCCTGCTCGGGATGCTGGTAAATATCGACTACTTCCAGGTCATACCGCCCCTGCAATTTCTCCTCGCAGATGGCCCGGATGTTCTGTATCGCGCGGGACGACCGGGGGGTGGTCCCGGTGACGAACAGCCGCAAAAGATAGCGTTCCGCCGGAGGTTGCTGGGCGAGCGCAACTTCAAAAGCCTTGGTGGTCTGCGATGGTTTCTTCGCTTTCGTCTTGGTTTTCTTGTGCGCCATGCGTGTTCTCACTCGCGCTGCCGCAGGTCGAGCCCGACCAGCACGCGCTCGGTATTGGACAAGTTCCCGATTATCTTTCGGACCGGCTCCGGGAGCTTTCGCACCAAAGTCGGGATGGCCAGGATCTGGTCTCCGGCGGCCAACTGGGGGTTCTTGAGCAGGTCGATAATCTCGATTCGATAGTTGCCTTCCAGGTGTTCCTCGCAGATCTTCTTCAGATTGGCGAAGGCCTGCAGGGATCTTGACGTCTGTCCGGCCACGTACAGCCGCAATTCCCAGGCCTTCGGCTCCTCTTCAGGCTTTCTCCGTTTCTCCGGTGTGCGCTCTGGCATATTTACTTCCGGCTTCCGCCCTTCCCGCCGCCCTCCCGGGAGCCGATGTTCAGCGAGCGGCTTTTCGCCATCTCGCCGCGGTCCCGCTCCAGATTACTCAATTTGAGTTCCTGTTGCGCAAGCGTCTGCGTCGATTCCTGGATTTCGGTTTCCAGTTCGAGTTGCAAGGCGGCGATCTGGGCCTCGATCGCCTTCCGCTTGCGGTCGCGGATGAGATCTTGCGTTTCGATCTCCTGCCGCAGCAACCCGGCTTCCGCCGCCTCTTTGGCTTCCTGCGCCACGCGCGCCGAGCCGGTGAGCATCCCCGCCGGACCGAGATAGACTTCGCGCAGTTCCACGCCATGGCTGGTCAGGAGGAATTCGCGAATCTGGTTCGAATGCGCCAGCCCCCTGGCCTTAAGGATATACAGACCGCGGTTGCGCTCGCCCCCGGCTTCGATATCCCGTAGAAACAGCCACGCATCGACCAGCGAGGAGATGTCTGCTTGAGATTGCTCCAAGGGATCCGCCCCCCTGGTGAGCGTGCTCATCAGCGCCGTGATCTGTTTCGCTTTCAGAAAATCCACCATGCGCAACAGCATGTTCCGGGTCTCGGCCTGCGTGCTGGAGCTCAGCAGCGCGGTGATGGGATCCACCACCACGATACTCGGGGCGAACTCGTCTACGGCCGCGTGCATCCTGACCAGGTGCATTTCGATACCCAGCGAGGTCGCCCGGGTGGCCCGGAACTGGAGCAGGCCCTTGTCGATCCAGCGCTGCAAATCGACTCCCACGGATCGCATATTGCGAACCACCTGGCTCGCGGATTCCTCAAATGAGAAGTAGATGCAGCGTTCCCCGCGAGAACAGGCGGCATTCACGAAATGAGCGGACAAGGTCGTTTTCCCGGTGCCGGCCGTGCCGGAAACCAGCACGCTGCTGCCGCGGAAGTAGCCTTCGCCTCCGAACATGGCATCCAGAGCGGGAATGCCCGTGGAAACTCGTTCCTCAGAAGCGGTGTGCTCCAGTTCGAGCGAGGTGACCGGCAGCACGGAGATTCCGTGCTCCTCGATGAGAAACGGAAACTCGTTGGTGCCGTGCGTCGATCCGCGGTATTTCACGATGCGCATGCGCCGCGTGAAGACGCTTTCCATCACCCGGTGATCGAGCAGGATGACGCAGTCGGAAATGTATTCTTCCAAGCCGTGGCGGGTCAGGTTTCCGTTGCCCCGCTCGGCGGTGATGACGGCGGTCAGCTTCCGGTCTTTCAGCCACCGGAACATGCGCCGAAGCTCGCTGCGCAAAATCGACTCGTTGGCGAGCCCCGCGAACAGCGATTCGAGGCTATCGAGCACCACCCGCTTCGCTCCCACGGAATCGATGGCCAGAGCCAGCCTGACGAACAAGGCTTCCAGGTCGTATTCGCCGGCCTCCTCGATCAGGCTGCGTTCGATGAACACGTAGTCGATGGCCAGCTTCTTGCTCGCGATGAGCCCATCGACATCGAACCCCAGCGAGGCGACGTTGCGCGCGAGCTCCTGGGCGGTTTCTTCAAATGAGATGCACACGCCGGGTTCGTCGAACTCGGTCGCTCCGCGTACCAGGAATTCCATGCCCAGCAAGGTCTTCCCGCAGCCGGGGCCCCCACAGACCAGGGTGGGCCTTCCCTTCGGCAGGCCGCCGAAGGTGATCTCATCCAGGCCATGGATGCCGGTCGGGCATTTGGGAAGCGAATTGGGAGGAGATTCGGACTTGCTAGTCTTTTTCATAAAACAGCGGGGAGGCTCTTAGAGTTTAACACGGCCGCAAGTGAACGTACGGTGCCGTACAACGTGGGGGTTTCGTGTGACTGCCCGCCTCTTGAACCGACAGCGCTAGAATAATCGAATGTCGAGATACGGAATCCTGGCTGATGAGCTCCCGCGTTATTCCGGACGGAGGGACGATGAGTACGAAAAGCGGACGGTCTTCGGTCGCACGCCGGGCTTGGGGCGTTAAGGCGACAGTATCGGCATTTGCGATAATCTCAACATCCTTTGGACTTGGCTGGCCGCGTGCTTCCGCGGCATCGGGAGGAGCCGCGGCGAAGCTGCTGAGCGCGCCATTGGGCTTCGAGCCAAACCAGGGGCAGACATCCTCCAAGGTGCAATTTCTTTCGCGCGGTTCGGGCTACGCGCTCTTCCTCAGTCACGGCGAGGTGGTAGTGAATCTGGAACGGCAGCAGCCGTCGCCCGCCGCGGCCGCTCACGCAACCCAGGGCACAACCGGCGACACCTTGCGTATGAGCCTGATCGGGGCAAGCGCCGGGGCGAGTGCCGTAGGGCAGGAGCGGCAAAGCGGGGTGGTGAGTTACTTTATCGGCAACGACCCGAAGAAATGGCGCACCGGCATCCCGACCTACGGCAAAGTCGATTACCCGCAGGTCTACCCCGGGATTGACCTGGTCTTCTACGGGAACCAACGACAATTAGAGTACGACTTCATAGTCGCCCCCGGCGCCGACCCGAACCGCATCGCATGGCGGATCGATGGCGCCCGCGCCAGCGTCGACCGGAAGGGCAATCTGGTCCTGCAAGCGGCCGCCGGCACGGCGGTTTTCGACAAGTTGCTGGTCTACCAGATGGAGGGAGCGAAGAAGGTCCCGGTCAACGGCGCCTTCGCCGCGGCGGGGCGGGAAGTGCGCTTCCGTCTCGGCGGCTACGACCGCTCTAAAGAACTGGTCATCGATCCCGTGCTGAGTTATGCCACCTATCTTGCCGGGAGCAGCGCCGATTATATCGGAAATACGACCGGACCGGGTTACGGACAAGGGTCGCTGCAAGGCATCGCCGTGGATTCGTCCGGCAGTGTGTACGTGACGGGCTACACTACCTCCGCGAACTTCCCTACCAAGAACCCTTATCAAGGCCCACAGGCCAAGGGGAGCAACTCTTCGGTGTTTGTCACCAAATTCAGCCCCGACGGCGGCTCGCTGGTCTATTCCACCTACCTGGCCGGCATCGGCGTTGAGTACGCCGATGCGATCGCGGTGGACTCCAGCGGCAGCGCCTATATCACCGGTAACACCAACTCCAACGATTTCCCGATTA
>Ga0326728_10009882_pt1 | contig 22648 bp, 20 predicted proteins | sample MB3enrmetagenome_FD_207602 | JGI IMG/M metagenome (GOLD analysis project Ga0326728, IMG submission 207602) | Lab enriched peat soil microbial communities from McLean, Ithaca, NY, United States - MB31MN | ecosystem: Environmental > Terrestrial > Soil > Wetlands > Peat | place: USA: New York... | reverse complement strand
AAGCAGCGCAGGCAGGTCGATGCCGGTTGCGTATCCCATGGCTTCCAGCATGAACACGAGATCTTCCGTGACGATGTTCCCGGAGGCGCCCGGTGCGAACGGGCAGCCGCCCAGGCCTGCGAGCGAGCTGTCGAAGGTGGTGATCCCGACCTCGAGCCCAGCCAGTACGTTGGCCAGGCCGAGGCCACGTGTGTTGTGAAGATGCAGCCCCCGACAGCAATCCGGCCCCACTGCCGCCTGCACCTGCTGCACCACCTGACGGATCTGGCGCGGATTGGCGTATCCGCTGGTGTCGGCGAGGCTGACTTCATGGCATCCGGCTCGACGCAGCGCCTCGGCGAGCTGTACGACTTTTTCTACCGGCACGTTTCCTTCGATTGTGCAGCCGAATGCCGTGGAGACGCTGCCTTCCAGAACCGGCCGCGCCGTGGACGGCAGCGTCTGGATCAGCGTGGTAATCGCGCCTGCATCCTCGAGGGACTGAACGTGCGTGCGCCGCATGTTGCGCAGATGGTGCGTCTCGGACGCCGATATCGGCAGCGTCAGCTTGTGCACGCCAGCCCGGATGGCGGCCTCGGCTCCGTGCAGGTTGGGCACCAACGCCGCCACTTGCAGCTGCGGAATCGAGCGTGCGAACGCGACGACCTCCGCGGTATCGGCAAGCTGCGGCAGCAACCGGGGATTTACGAAGCTGCCGACTTCGATTTCCCGCACGCCTGCGGCCGCTTCCGCGGCGATCCAGGCCCTCTTGGCGGTGAGCGGCATGATCCTCTGGATGCTCTGCAGCCCATCGCGCGGACCGACCTCGCTGACCAGGATTGGCGTGCTCATGCCGCGTCACCCGGATAGGCCCAGGGCCGGCGCTGGCGATCCCGGGCGCGAAATGCCGCGATCTCAGGCTCCTCGCGCAAGGTCAGGTCGATGGCATCCAGTCCCTCCAGCAGCCGCGTGCGCACCTCCGCATCGATCTCGAACTGCAATGGCCCGAACCCCGGTGCGACGACGAGTCCATGATGAAGGTCGACCGTAACCGGGTGAGCGCGCGGATCGGCTGAAACGATACCGGCCAGCGATTGCAGTGCGTCCAACGGCAGCCGCCCTGCGAGCAGTCCGTTGTTGGCGCAGTTGTCGGCGAAAATCGGCGCAAAGCCCGGCGCGAGGATCGCGCGGATGCCAAATCCAATCAGCGCCCAGACGGCATGCTCGCGGCTCGAGCCGCACCCGAAGTTATTGCCCGCGAGCAGCAGGTGGGCTCCTGCGTAAGGCGCCTGGTTGAGAATGAAGCCCGGGTCGGGCGTGCGCGCCTGAGCATCCAGATACCGCCAGGGCGCGAACAGTCCGTCGGCAAGACCGTGCTTGCTGACCTGCCGAATCTCGCGCGAGGGAATGATGATGTCGGTGTCGATATTGTCCCGCAGCAGCGGCGCGGCAATGGAGGTCAGGCTCAGGAACGGCGCCATCAGTGCAACATCGCCCGCACGTCGGCGATGTGCCCCTGCACGGCGCTCGCCGCGACCGTCGCCGGGCTTGCAATATGCGTACGTGTGCCTGGCCCCTGACGCCCCTCGAAATTGCGATTGGTCGAGGACACGACGCGTTTGCCGGGTCCGAAGCTTTCCCCGCCGGCATAAAAGCACAGCGAACAGCCCGGCTCGCGCCACTGGAAGCCCGCGCTGCGGAAGATCCGGTCGAGACCCTCCGCCTCGGCCTGTCGTTTCACATCCCCCGACCCCGGCACACACCAGGCCTGCACCCCCGGGGCGACGTGACGATCCTTCAGTACGAGCGCAGCGCGGCGCAGATCCGTGAGCCGCGAGTTGGTGCAGGAACCGATGAAGGCCGCATCGATTCTGATCGAACTCATCGCCACACCAGGCTGCAGAGCCATGTAGCGCAATGCGCGCTGATACGCCTCGGGGGACGCGCCGCTGTCTGCCGACAGGGGTACGGTCTCATCCACCCCGATCGCATGCTGCGGGCTGGTGCCCCAGGTGACCATCGGCGAGAGTGCCTCCACGTCGAGCGCGATCTCCCGGTCGAACTGCGCCTCGGCATCAGAAGGCAGCTCGCGCCAGGCCTGCAGCGCAAGCTCCCAGAGCCGACCCTGCGGCGCGTAGCGGCGGTTGGCCAGGTACTCAAACGTCGTATCGTCCGGCGCAATCAACGCGGTCACCGCGGCGAACTCGGTGGCCATGTTGCACAAGGTCAGTCGCCCCTCCATGTCGAGGGATTCAACCGCCGGACCTGCGAATTCGACGGCGCGACCGGCGCCCCCCGCCGCGCCGTGGCGTCGGATCATCTCGAGACTGATGTCCTTCGCGCCGACTCCGGGTGCGAGTCGGCCGTGCAGCACCACGCGCATCGTCGGCAGCGGGCGCAGGCTGAGCGTGCCGGTGGCCAGGGCGTGCTCGGCCTCGGTCGAGCCGATACCCCAGGCCAGCGCGCCGAGCGCTCCCTGCGTGCAGGTATGGCTGTCGGGACAGACGATCGTCAGACCAGGCAGTGCCAGACCCAGCTCGGGGGCGATCACGTGCACGATGCCCTGATCCGGATCCGACACATCGAACAGACGGATCCCCGCCTCGAACGCCGCCGAGCGAGTCTGCGCGATGAAATCGCGGCCGCCCGGGACCATGGACTCATCGCCGCGGCCCGGACGCGTGTCTACGATGTGGTCGATCGTACAGAACACCTGACTGGGATCGTGCACCGTGCGCCCACGCTGTCTCAGGCTCCTGAGTGCGATCGAGCCGGTCCGTTCGTGCAGAAAAATCCGATCGATGGCCAGCAGCCCACGCGTGCCGCGCTCGCGGATCAGGTGCTCGCGCCAGATCTTCTGGAATATCGAAGCCGGCTGCCGCGCAGACTGACCAGCAGGCAGGCGATATTCAAGGGGTCGCTCGTGCATGAAAGGGACGTGCCATTATGATCTGACCGCACCGTAGAGCGCGCGGGCGTGCGGCGCCAGCGCAAGCGAATCGATCGATCACTAGGTGGTCAGGGCAAGTTCCGCGATGAATTCTCCCGTCAGACGTCATTTCGTCACTGTTGGGATGCGTCAGGTGCACTACCGTCGGGCGGGCGCGGGGCCCCCCGTGCTGCTGCTGCACCAGACGCCCACCTCCTCGGCGGAGCTGATCCCGCTGATGCAGCGGCTGAGCTCGACCTGTACGGTGCTGGCACCGGACATGCCGGGCTACGGCGCCTCCGACCCGCTCGGGCAGGACGGGCTGAGCGTACCGGCGCTTGCGGACAACGTAGCGGCGTTCATGGATGCCCTCGGCCTCAGGCGCGCGGGGGTCTATGGCTATCACACCGGCGCCAGCGTGGCGTGTTCCCTGTCGAGCCGGCATCCACAGCGCGTGAGCGTTGCGTTCTGCGAAGGGCTGCTGTGTCTCACACCGGCTGAGCGGGAGCTCATGCTGGCTCGTTACGTCGAGCCGTGGGAGCCCCGCTGGGACGGTGCTCATCTGTGCTGGCTATGGAGCCGCATCAAGGATCAATCGGTTTTTTTCCCCTGGTACGAGCGGGCAGCCTCTGCGCGACTCGAGCTGGATGCCTCGCTCACGGATTCCCTCCACGCGAGCGCGCGCGAGTGGCTCAAGGCCGGTAGTGAGTATGGGGCGGCCTACGCCGCTGCGTTCCGCTACGACCCTCTGCCCGACCTGGCCGCAGGGACCGTGCCACGCTATCTGATGGCGCGCGAGGGCGATCCGCTGCGAGAGCATCTGCAACGAGTCCCGCCGGGGTGTCCGCAGCTCAGGCTCGACAGTTTTGCCAGCGGCGAGGGATGCGCCGAACACGTGCGGCGCATCCTGGATCAGCTGCCGACGCAGGCACCCGCACCCGCTGCGCCTCGGGTGCGCGCCATGCCCGACAGAGTGTGGCAGGACTACGCACTGGTGTCCGGCCTTCAGCTGCGCGTGCTTCGACGCGCAGGGCAGGGTGCTCCCTGTCTGCTGCTGCACGCGGCCCAGAGCTCGCTGCGCAGCTGCGCGGCGCCTCTCAGCCGGCTTGCACCCGGACACTGCGGGCTCGCAGTGGAGTTGCCCGGTCACGGCGAGAGCGATGCGCTCACCTCAGCGCAGGCCGAGGATCCCGGCTGCGTGGCCGAGCTGCTGCGCGCAGCGCTGCGGACGCTGTCCATGCAGGGCTGCCATGGCGTGGGCATCGGCGCCGGGGGGTCGCTTCTGGTCGAGATGCGACGGCAGTGGAAGGAACTCATCGCGACCATGAGCCTGGTACAGCCCATCGATGTGAGCGAAGAGCCGCCTCTGCAGCGCGCTCTGCTAGACAGCTACGTGGCGCCGGCAGCGCAGTTCCATGGCGGGCACCTGCTGCGAGCGTGGCACGAGGTGCGCGATCACCTGCTGTTTTTCCCCTGGTTCGAGCGAAGCCGCGCATGCGCGGGGGGCGAACCCTGGATCGATACGGCATCGATTCACGCACGCACGGTAGAGATGATCCTGGCGGGAGAGGCGGGGGCGGCGCTGCGCCGCGCAGAGCTGCGCTATCCGCTGCGACAGCGGCTGCATGAACTCAATGAACCGGTGGTGTTCGGCGCGCCTGCGTGGGACCCGCGGCAGGCTCACATCCGCCGCATGGCAGGCTCCAGATGGTCATTCGTACCCCTCCCGCGCGAACCGGCCGAGTGGCTCAGAAGTCTGCTCCGATAGGCAGATGGCCAGCCAGTGGCTATCGCTGGCTCCCACATGATTGTCCACGCACCCGCATGCGTATGATCGTCCGAGGAGTTCGCATGCCAAAGCGCGAATACGGCTACGCACCGGGCCCATTTGGGCAGGTCCACTATCAGGTCTGGGGCTCGGGCACACCGCTGCTGCTGTGCCATCAATCTCCAAGCTCGTCCGAGCAGTTCTGCTCTCTGTATCCGCTGCTCGCGCAGCAGGGAGTGCAGGCGATCGGAGTCGACACGCCCGGGTTTGGAAATTCCAGTGTGCCGGATCATGCCCCGAGCATCGAGGAGTATGCCGACAGCATCACCTGTGTCCTCGACCATCTGGGAATCCCGAGGGCGCACATTCTGGGACAGCACACGGGGTCAATGATCGCCATGGAAGCGACGCTGCGACATCCCCTGCGCTATCAGCGACTGATCCTCAATACCCCGACTCCTTTTACGCCCGAAGAGCGCGTTGAGTGGGCGGCCAGGATCACCCCGGTCCAGAAGGAATGGCGCCCCTTGCCGGATGGCTCACACCTGCTTGCGCTGTGGCAGCGGCGCTGCAGGGCCTCGGGGCCATGGACGAATCTGGCCGCGATGCATCGGGAAGTGATCCAGATGCTGCGGGCAGGCGAAGCGCTGTGGTACGGTCATGCGGCATCGTTTGCTTATGACCAGCTGGGGCGGCTCGCGTTGCTCGAATTGCCGACGCTGCTATTGACCAACACCGGGGATCTGACCTATCCGCTGGCACGTCGTGCTGCCGAGCTGCGGCCGGACTTTCGTTATTTCGAGCTCGTGGGCGGCACTCACGACATCGTCGACGAGCAGCCCGCAGCGTTTGCCGCCGCCGTGCTGGCTTTCATCCGATGATGCTGACGCAGCCACTCGCGGTCATCGGCGGGGGTCTCGCCGGATTGACGACGGCGCTGGCCCTTCAGCGAGCCGGTCACCCGGTGCGTGTATTCGAGCAGACTCCGGTGCTCGGGGAGGTGGGAGCGGGCATCACGCTCAGCGGTGGCGCCGGCCGTGCGCTCAGCACGCTGGGTCTCGGGGAGAAGACTCTGGCCGCTTCGCTGCCCGTACCGGACATCGGTTTCCTCCACTTCCGCACCGCTGCGCTGCTGGCCGGGACGATGCAGGGGGGATTGCCATCGGATCGTGGTTGGCTGACGCCTCGGCACATACATCGCGCCGACCTGCACGCGTTGCTGGCAGCGGAGGTGAGTCGCGCCGACCCTCATGCGATCGCGACCGGCAAGCGCCTGAGCGGCCTGGAGCAGGCTGGGCAGTCCGTGCGTCTGCAGTTCGCCGACGGCAGCCTCGTGGAAGCACCGCTGGTGATCGGCGCGGACGGCATCCGCTCGGTGGTGCGCTCCCGACTGTTTGATGCTTCACCTCCGCGATTTGCCGGCCAGATCGCCTACCGCTGCCTGATTCCCGCTATCCAGGCGGAACCCTTTCTGGGCGGGGTGGACGCACTGGTCTACGTCGGTGCTGGCCGCATTCTGAACCGTTACCGGATCCGTCAGCGCTCGCTGGTCAACGTGGTCGGCATCGCACGCAGCGACCGCTGGGAGGCGGAGGGATGGAGCACGCTGTGTGAACGTGCTGAGTTCGTGCAGCAATTCGACGACTTCCACCCCGACGTACGTGAATTGATCGCGCGTGCCGCCCCGGACAGTCTGATCAAATGGGGGCTGTTCCAGCACTCTGAACTGCCCCGCTGGAGCGTGGGTCGGGTCGTGCTGGTCGGCGACGCAGCCCATCCGGTGCTGCCCTTTCTCGGCCTCGGTGCGGCGCTCGCGATCGAGGATGGCATCGTGCTCGCGCGCGCGCTGATGCAGGCAAAGGATGCGCCGGGGGCCTTTGCAGCCTACGAAAGCGCGCGGCATGCGCGCGTGGAATTGGTTCGCGTCGCATCGATCCGCCAGGGAGAAATCATCCAGGCGGCCGATCCCGATCGCGGGGGTCTGGAAGCGGCGCCATCGCAGAACACCGCGCTCTATGATTACGACCCGCTCGATGCGCCCCTCGCGCTTTAGCGCTGCACCGGCGCGCTGCTCCCGCTCGCGCCTGCCTTGGTCTGCTCGATGCGCGCGGCCAGATCGCGCAACGTCGCGATCTTCTTCGCGAGTCCGTCGGGTCCACCCGGCACAAACCGCATATAGCGCAGCGTCAGTGCGCCGATCAGCAACCCCTCGAAGCGCAGCGGGACGGCGATGCTGTTCTCGCGCTCTCCGATGGGTTCGAACAGCGCGTAATCCTGGTGACGGATGCGCTCGAGGGCGCGCATGATCTCGGCCTGCGTGCTCGCCTTTCCATAAAAGGGAGGGGGCATTCTCTGCAGCACGGTCACGATCTCGAGCTGCTTCTCCGTTGGCAGGCTGCTCAGGCAGACCATCCCCGAGGCTGAGTGCAGCATCGAGACATACCCGCCGGCCCGATAGCGGTGTATCACGCGCGTGGTCGCATGATCCGTATTGAAGCGCACGACGCAGCGATCGCCGATGGGTGTCACGAGCGCGAGCGGCCAGCCGTGCAGCGCCGTTGATTCGAGCATCAGAGGCTGGGCCGCAGCCAGAACCCGCACGTCACCATCGAAGCCACCCGAGAGGCCGCGCACCAGAACCGTGAGCCGGTAGCGCGTGCCGCGACGGCCCGGTCCCTCAGCGACGTAGCCAAGCCGGGCCAGAGTGCGCAGCACACGGTAAGCCGCAGCGCGCGAGAGACCGAGCTCGCTGGCAAGCTCTCCCGAAGACAGTGAGTCGCGGGTGTTCAGCAGACGCAGAGTGTCGATGCCCACGCGCAGCGACTGGATGTCGTCGGCTTTCCTTCCCACCATGGCTCATATACTATCAAAGGGATCCGGGACGATCCGTCGAACCGTGGCTTCAGCCGTGGAATCCAGCGCGCTCAACGAGCAACAGATCTCGCCTGCATCGCCAGCTCCGGAGTCGGACGCCAAGGCCTCGCGTGAGCGGTTGCAGGCCCTTGAGCGCGGTCTGGAGGCACTGTCCTTCCTGAACCGATTCGGTGCGGCCACGAGCACGCAGGTGGCGCGTGCCCTGGGCCTCAAACGATCCACCGCGCATCGTATCCTCGCGGTCCTCGTCAATCTGAACCTGCTGCGGCACGATGCTCTGAATCATCAGTACATCCTTTGCGCCCGCGTGCGCGACCTGTCGGACGGCTACCAGGAGGACGAATGGATCCACGCCGCCGCGCTGCCCAGGATGAAGCTCTGGACGCGTGAGCATCACTGGCCTGTGGTGCTCACGACGCCCGTGGCCGGGAAGCTGGTGGTGCGGGCATCGACCGACTATGAGAGTCCCATGTCGATCGATCGCTTTCACGCCGGTCAGGTGATTCCCGTCCGCGGTTCGACTGCCGGGCTGCTCTACAGCGCCTGGGCCGGAGCTGAATTGGTGCCGACCGGGGGCATTCTCGAGATCACCGGCGCCGAAGAGGACTACGAGCCGCCCACACCGGAGTCGCTTGCGCGCATACGCGCTGCAGGTTATGTCGCACGTCCCACAGCCTGCTTCACCGGGGCCCGCGTGAGTGTGCCTCTGCGGCCTGCTGCGCCCTTCATCGGCTGCCTGACCCTGCGATGCAGGGCCGAGAACATCGAGCTGATCAGCGACGTGGAGGCATGGGTCCATTCCCTTGGACAGCTGGCGGCCCACATCGCCGAGCACATCCCGGCGATCAACTAGGCGCTGAGCCGATCCTGGACGCTTTGTGCCGCCGCGAGCAGCTGCAGGTCCTCGCCAGGGGATCCGATGAGCTGCAGACTGACGCTGTGTCCCGTCGATTCTGAGGGCTGCGGCCAGCAGATGGCCGGTGCACGCGCCACATTCGCCGCTGCGGTGAAATCCGCAATGGATCGCGGCAGCGCCTGGCGGGCGTCGACTGCAGTCACGGGGCAGGTGGGCGTTAGCATGCCGGCAAGCCCGCTCAGTGCATCACGAAGAAAGACACCGCCGTCGCGCAGCAACGCGCGACCGGCGCGCCGCTGATCCTGCGTCCTGGCGAGCGCTCGCTCGAGCAGATGGGCCAGTTCGCTGCCGACGCGCCTGAGCAGCCGCGCAAACCCGTCACGGCCGCCCGCGCGCGCGCACCGGGCCGCGAACGAAGCGGCCACCTCCCAGACGGCGGCCGTCGTGAGCGCGCCGAAATCGAACTCAGCCACCGGCACGCACTGCACGCCCGGCTGTCGTGCCAGGGCCGCCACCAGGCTGTGGTAGGTCTCCGCCACGCTGGATTCGCAGCCAATCATGTGCTGCTCCTGAAGACAACCGATGCGCAGCGGGAGGTGCGGGGCGCAGTTCCCCGGCATCCCCGGTGGGGCCAGGCTCTCCATTGCCAACCGCGCATCGGCCAGGGAACCCGCCAGAAGACCCAGCGTGTCGAATGCCGGGTACAGCGGGGTCACTCCCCGCGTGTCGAGCAGCCCATGGGAGGGTTTCAGTCCCACGATGCCGCATAACGCCGCCGGAATGCGTACGGAGCCGAGCGTGTCGGTGCCGATGCCGATCAGTGCATGGCCTGCGGCGATGGCCGCAGCAGAACCGCTGCTCGAGCCGCCGCTCAGGCAGCCTTCCCGGCGCGGATTCAGGCAGCGTCCGAAGTGTTCGTTTCTACCGCTCGCACCCAGTGCCGCCTCGTCCATGTTCGTCCTGCCGATCAGCAGCGCACCCGATGACTCCAATCGCGTGACGATGGCCGCGTCGCGCGCCGCTGGAGGCCGTCCCAGTGCCAGACTGCCGCAGGAAACGGGCAGCCCTCTGATGGCAATGTTGTCCTTGACCGCCACCGGGACGCCGAACAACGGCCATCGGGTCGCCAGCCCGATGCAGCCGTGGTCGGAGGTGAAAAGCCGTCGGGCTCGCGCCCGAGCCCGCTCGAGCATCAGATCGATGTAGCAGTGCAGATGTGGGTTATCCCGCGCCGCCCGTGACAGCAGCGCCGCAAAATGCTCGTGCGCGCGCGCCGGCTCGACAGGGGCATTGCACAGCCAGGCGGCCAGTGAATCGAACTCGGGCATCGTGGCGCATAGCATGCCAGTCGGCTCTCCGCATGCCCGCCCGCATTTCGGACAGGCCCGATGGCATATCGGCTCCCCGGATGCCCGATCCGTACACTGCTCGCATGTCACCGACAGCGGCGCAAATGGCCCAACGCACGGCTCTGCGGCAGTGGAAGCCAGGCGCACCCCTCGCAGTCTCGATCGTCGTGAATCTCGAGGAGGGGGCGGAAATGTCGATCGAGCGCGGCGATGCCAGCATGGAGCCGGTCGATGAGTTCGGCATGTTCTCGCGCGAGCCGGCGCGCAATCTGGTCAACGAGAGCAATTACCGCTATGGGCTCACGCAGGGCGCGCAGCGCGTCGCACGACTGCTGAGCGATCGCGCGCTTCATGCGACATGGACCTGCGCCGCGACCGCGCTGGAGTCGGCCCCGCACGTGGCACGACTGATAGCCGATGGCGGCCACGAAGTGTGCGCCCATGGTCACCGCTGGATCGTACAGCTGAAGATGGATGAGGACACTGAACGCACCTTCATACTCGCGGCACGCGACTCGATTGCTCGCAGCACGGGCCGGGCGCCGTCGGGGTGGCTGTCGCGCTACTACACGACGCTCCACACCCGCCGATTGCTGGTGGATGCGGATTTCGCATATCACATGGACGATTTTTCCGACGACCTGCCGTTTTGGGATCGCAGCCATGCGCGACCTATCCTGGTGGTGCCTTATCAACTGGATACGAACGACATGAAGATGTGGGCCCATCCGGCCTATACGCCGGACCATTGGCTCAAATATGCCTGTGACAGCCTCGAATGGCTGCTCAGGGAGTCGCGTGAGCGCGCTGAGCCGCGCATGATGTCCCTCGGAGTGCATCTGCGCATCATCGGCCGTCCGGGGCGGATCTGGGCACTGGAGCGATTTCTGGATCGTGTGCTGGCCTCCGACGGTGCCTGTGTGCTCACGCGCGCTGAAATCGCCGCAGCGTGCACCTCAATCGATCATCCCTCTCCCTGATGCAGGAATCGCGGACATGAACAGCATCCCAGCCTCCACGAACAAGCAGATACGGGTCCCCGTCGTGCCCGCGAGCGCCTCGGCGCTGGTGCCCTATGGCTATCTGATCGGTCCGCCGGACAGCGAGGTCAAGGGGCGTATCGACTATTACGGCAACGACGTGCAGGTACGGACTCCGGCGCGATTCGTTTCCAACGACGACATGATGCTCAACCTGGTGACCTTCAATCGCCGCGCCCCGATCATCCGCTGGATGGAATATCACAACAAGCATACCCAGACTTTCATACCGCTGGCCGGCCGTCCCTTCATCATGGTACTCGGCGCTCCGACGCGCAGGCGCCCCGACGGCAGCATCGATGAGAGTCGGCCCGATCTGCCGGATCTCGGGAGCGTACGCGGCTTCTATTTCGACGGCAGCGCCGGGATCTGCATGCATATCGGCACCTGGCACGAGGTCCCATTCCCGCTGCTCGATGGCACGAATTTCGTGGCCATCGTCACCAACGAAACCAATCGGAATCTCGAGGAACACGATGAGAATTTCGAGAGCGAAGGCGGCGACCTGGTGAAGCGGCAGCTCTCGCGCAGGCTGCACGCGGAGCTGCACATCGACATGTCCGGGTTGCCCCCCGGCAGCGGGTGAACGATGAGCCGTGCGGTTATGCTCACATGCGCGGTCACCGGAGCGGGCGCCACCACGCACAAGCACCCGGGTGTTCCGGTGACGCCGCCGCAAATAGCCGCAGCCTGCATCGAAGCTGCCCGGGCCGGTGCCACCGCGGTTCACATCCATGTGCGCGACCCGGCCAGCGGCGAGGGCGGCAGGGATCCGGCGTGCTTCCGCGAAGTCGTGGCGCGTATACGCGATTCAGGCACCGACATCATCCTCAACCTGACCTGCGGGATGGGGGGGCGGCTGCTGCTCGATGAGGAGGATCCCTCCCGCATGATCGCGGGCACCGATCTGGCCACGCCCTACGAGCGCATGCGCCACGTCGAGGAACTGCTCCCCGAGATCTGCACGCTGGATTGCGGCAGCATGAATTTCGGCCGCGAGGTGGTCATCAACCGCGTCGGCGATCTGGAGCGGATGGCCAAGATGGCGCAGCAGCTGCGCGTGAAGCCGGAGCTCGAAGTGTTCGATCTCGGTCAGATTGGAATCGCGCGGCACCTGATCGAGCTCGGTCTGATCGACGGGGTGCCGCTGTTCCAGCTCTGTCTCGGTATCGCCGGCGGCGCCCCCGCCACCACCGAGGCAATGCTGTCGCTGCGCGATGCGCTGCCGGCGGGCGCGATGTGGGGCGCATTCGGCATCTCGCGCGCTGAATTCCGCATGGTGGCCCAGGCGGGCATCCTCGGCGGCAATGTGCGGGTCGGGCTGGAAGATAATCTATACCTCGAGGCAGGCCGCCTCGCCTCGAATGCCGAACTGGTCGAGAAGGCGCTGCGCATCCTGCATCTGCTGGACATCCGCGTGATGTCGCCGCCCGAGGCGCGCAGCGCCCTCGGGCTCACGCAGCGTCACTGACAGGTGACGGCTATCCTGGACACCGGGCTTCACGTCGAGCACAGCGGGGGCATCACGCGTCTGACGCTGGACCGGCCCGAAGCGCGCAATGCGCTGACGCGGCAACTATGTGTTGCGCTGCGCGAGAGCCTGTCTGCGGCGGCAGGCGACGCCTCTGTGCGCGCTCTGGTGATCACGGGTTCGGGCGGCTCGTTTGCCAGCGGCGCAGACATTGCGGAGCTCGATCGATTGCGCGCCGATCCGGAGCAGCTGCTCGCGGCGTATCGGGAATTGCGCGCCACGCAGGAGCAGTTGCACGAGTTCCCGATGCCGACGGTGGCCGTCGTGGATGGCTACTGCATCGGCGCAGGACTGAGCCTGGCGCTGGCCTGCGATCTTGCGGTGGCCAGCGAACGCAGTGTGTTCTCGGCGCCGCCCCTTCGTATGGGACTGCTGTACAGCGACTCGGAGATCTGCCGCCTGCTGCACAGGATCGGACCGGCACGCACGCGCGATCTGCTGTACACGGGGCGGCGCGTCGAAGCAGCAGAAGCGCTGCAGCTCGGACTCATCGATCGGGTTTGGCCCGCGGAGCGGCTGCTCGAGCGCCTGCATGCCCTGATGGCTTCCATGGCGGGCAGCGCGCCAATGGCCCTGCGCAGCTTCAAGCGGCAGACGCTTCGGCTGGAGCGACTGTCCAGCGAGCGCTCCCCCGCCGGGGACTCGGCTGCCGAGCGGGCGCTGTTCGAGCCCGAGGCGATCGAAGCCATGCGGGCTTTCCTCGAACGACGACAGCCAGACTTCCAGGACTAGCAGGCGAAGCGATGAGCGACCCGGAGGAAGCCACCATTGAGATTCGCGCAGCGGTGCGAGCGCTGTGCGGCCGGTTTCCCGGCAGCTACTGGCGCGAGCTGGATCGGACTCGGGGATATCCCACGGAGTTCGTGCAGGCACTCACGGCCGGGGGTTTTCTGGCAGCGCTGATTCCGGAGGAGTACGGCGGCAGCGGAATGGGTCTGGGGGCAGCGGCGGCCGTACTCGAGGAAATCCATGTAGCCGGGTGCAATGGGGGTGCGTGCCATGCCCAGATGTACATGATGGGCACGCTGCTGCGCCACGGGAGCGCTTTGCAGAAGCGGCAATGGTTGCCTCGGATCGCAACGGGGGAGATCCGCCTGCAGGCATTCGGGGTCACGGAACCCGGCAGCGGCAGTGACACACTGGCGCTTCGTACCACCGCGGTCCTGTCCGGTACTCACTATGTCATCAACGGGCAGAAGATCTGGACGTCTCGAGCCGAGCATTCCGACCTGATGCTGCTGCTGGCGCGGACCACACCCGCCGATGAGGTGGCGCGACGCACCGAGGGCCTGTCGGTGTTTCTCATCGACATGCGCACGGCGCGGGGCAACGGTCTGACGATACGTCCGATCCGGACGATGATGAATCATGCCACCACCGAGGTGTTCTTCGACAACCTGACCGTACCGGCCGACACGCTCGTCGGCGAGGCGGGGCGGGGGTTTCACTACATCCTCGACGGCATGAATGCCGAGCGAACGCTGATTGCCGCCGAATGCATCGGGGACGGTCGCTGGTTCATCGAGAAGGCGAGTGCCTACGCACGCGAGCGGCGGGTGTTCGGCCGGCCGATCGGACAGAACCAGGGCATTCAGTTCCCGTTGGCCCGCGCGTATGCGGCGGTGAGGGCCGCCGCACTGGCCGTGGCACACGCAGCCGCGCGGTTCGAGGCCGGTGCCCGGATCGGGGAGGAGGCCAATATCGCCAAACTGCTCGCCTCCGAGGCGTCCTGGCAGGCGGCGGAGGCTTGCGTGCAGACATTCGGCGGATTTGCTTTTGCGGAGGAGTACGACGTGGAGCGCAAGTTCCGGGAGGCACGCCTGTATCAGGTGGCACCGGTGTCCACCAACCTGATTCTGGCCTACCTGGCCGAGCACGTGCTTGAACTGCCGCGCTCGTATTGAACGCTAAAGAGGAAACACCGCATGGACCTGCAAATGAAGGATCGCGTCATCATCATCACCGGCGCCAGCCGCGGCATAGGTGCCGCGAGTGCGCGACTGCTGGCTGCGGAGGGCGCGAAGGTCGTGCTCGTATCGCGTGATGCCGCCGCGCTGACAGCCCTCGCGCCGCAGCTGCCGTCCGAATCCCAGGTCATCGCATGCGATCTGAACGTTGCCGAGTCGGCCGCTCATGTCGTCGGTGAAGTCCGTCAGCGATTCGGCCGTATCGACGGCCTGGTGAACTGTGCCGGAGCCACCAGCGGCGGGGATCCCCTGACGCTCAGCGAAGGCGCCTGGCGCAGCAGCTTCGAGCTCAAGTTCTTCTCCACGCTGCGCCTCATTACCACGGTGATCCCCCTCATGCGCGAGCAGCAGCGGGGTGTCATTGTTACGATCGGCGGCAACATCGGGCGCCAGCCGAACATGTACATGCTGCCGGGATCGGCGGTCGGGGCGGCCCTGCACGCGATCAACAAGGGTCTGGCCGATGCCACCGCGAGCCAGGGTATCCGCTTCCACATTCTCAATCCGGGACCCACGCGTACCGAGCGGCTCATTGGCTATGCACAGAACCTCGCCAGGCAGTCCGGCATATCGGTGGAACAGGCAGAGCAGCAACTCGTCAAGGATGCACCCCAGAAGCGCATTGCCGACCCATCGGAAATGGCCGCAATGATCGCCTGGATGCTCTCGGACCGGTTCTCCGCTGCGACGGGCAACAGCGTGACGGCGGATGGCGGCTGGGTCAAAGCCGCTTCCTGAGCCTCAGTTCGGCTCGCTCGAGCTCGTTTCCGCGAGAAAATCGATCAGTGCCTGGCGGTCGGCGGGATCGCCGATGCCGCCAAAGGGCATGGAAGTGCCAGGTACCATCGCACCGGGGTCCGCAAGCCAACGATCGAGATGCACGCGGTCCCAGCGGAAATCCTGGGTCTTCAGGGCGGTTGAATAGCGGAAACCCTCCAGCCCGGCAACTGGTCGATCGATGATGTGCCAGAGGCTCGGACCGATCTTCGGGGATGCAGCGGCGGAAATATCGTGGCAGGAGGCGCAGTGCAGGAAGAGGATCCGGCCTCGCGTCAGTGCGGGCGGATCCGCCCGCGCGTCCAGCGCCAGCACCAATGCCAGCGCCAGCAGGGCGCCGGTCAACCACCCAAATCCACATAGCTTCGAAGCACCGATCATCGAACGCAGGGTGCCAAAAGAGGGCGCGGGATGCCAGTGCCATGACGCGACTGCCCGCATGGCGGATGTTGGCTGCCCGCTGCCGCAATGGGCACTGGTGATCTTCCGGCTACGACCGCTCCCATCGGCCGGCGTGCACATCATGCACGCCGCCCTTTTTTTTTCTTCAGGGCGATGGGCTCTTTACCGGCGCCGGCTTCTGCTCCAGCGCATAGTGCTCGAGGCTCGAATAATTGGGGCCATACCACTCGGTCGGCGCGGTCATGAACTGGGGGTAGCGTGTGCGGATGCGCTCCAGTACCGGTGCCGGAAAATAATCGAGCGTCCGGAATCGCCGGAAAACCCCGTCATATATAACGTGCCCGGGCGCTGCGCCCATGAGCATCCAGGGCAGCCAGGGCTGAACGCGTACCCAGCTGCCGTTGCTGGGCACGTGTGTCTTGGTCGGGTCCTCCAGATCGGCCCGCGAAACGAAGTAGCGGAACAGTTCCGATGACTGGATCATGGGGCCGGCTGATTCACGCGGCCATTTGGCCGGATCGAGCTTATTGGGATAGTAGCCGTGACCGTCTACCGTCAGGACGATCGTGTCCGGGCCGAACTCGGTCCAGTTCAGCAGAAAGGGCTTGCCGCCGGGGACTGCCTGGCCATTGTTGGCAGCCCCGGGCATGGCGGGTGGCTGCCAGGTGGAGGCAATGACCCAGTTGTACGGATCGTTGGCCACGTCGACCACTCGCACACGCTCGCCGGTATACGGATTGTCCCATTCATCCAGCATGGCCCCGGTGGTCGGATCCGCATACAGAATGGTCTCCTTGGTCATTCGCTGATAACTGCCATCGGACTGCCGCAGTACCCGGATGGTGCTGAAGACCTCGAAGCGCATCAGCGGCCGCACGGCCTCACCGGGCCGAACGCCGCAGATGATGCCGGTGCAGCGTCCGTACACCTGGCTGCCATTGGTATCCGCCTCCAGTCGAGCGTCAGCCTCGCGGTTCCAGATGGGATCGTCAAAGCGTAGGGGGATGCGTGCAGGGGAGGACTTGGCATGCGCCATGGAGACCCCCGCCAGTGCAGCGCCGGCGGATACTGCCGTAGCCAGCGCAGCCCGTCGGGTCATGCCAGCGATCTCGTTATTCTTTGTCATAGGAAGCTCCAGTCCGCACAGGAATGTGTCAAAGGTGCAGTGACGCTAACAGGTCTCGCGGCCGAACAGGCGTCGACCCGATGTCCTGTCCGAATTCCGAGCATTATCCTCCGGCTCAGCGCCGAGGCGGGGATCCGAGCGCCCGCTTGCCGGAAACGTTCGCATCGGCGCTGTACACTGGACAGCGGTGCGGCGCATACAATCGCTCCCAATCACCCCATGATCCTTCTGCTGAGTACCCCATGTCATTTGAAAGCCAAACGATCCTGATCACCGGCGGTATGGGAGGCATCGGCCGTGAGGTGGCCAGGCTCCTCGCAAGCCTCGGTGCCCGGGTCATCGTCTCGGACCGGAGCACCGTGCGGGAGCGGGTGCCTGCGACTGCAGCCGGTGCCACCGAAATCGTGACGCTGGACGTCACATCCGAGGAGAACTGGCAAAACGTCGTCGACGGCATCGTACAGCGCCATGGAGCGCTCAACGCACTGGTCAATATCGCTGGGGTCTTCACGCCAGGCATTCCGTTCGAGAGCATGACGCTGCAACAATGGCGCCATCACATGGACGTCAATCTGGATGGCACCTTCCTGGGTTGCCGCTTCGCAATGGCCGCCATGGCCAGGACCGGCGGCGGATCGATCGTCAATTTCTCCTCCGGCCTCGCGCACATCATGCTCAGTGATGCCGCCGCCTACTGCGTGTCCAAGGCGGCGGTTCTGGCACTCACGCGCCTGGCTGCCAAGGCGGGAGGCAAGCATCGGGTTCGCGTGAACGCCGTGCTGCCTGGGGCCATCGATACACCCATGCTCTGGGGCAATCTGCGCGAGGGCCAGGACCCTCAGGCATTGATCGACATGCTGGTCAAGCAGCACCCGATCGGACGCATCGGCGTGCCGCTCGATGTCGCCCAGGCGGTGGCCTTCCTGTGCGATCCGGCCAATGGCTTCATCACCGGCGCTCTGCTGGCTGTGGATGGCGGCCAGCTCGTGGATTGAGGAAGTGCAGGGCTCATGAGAACGCGCGCTGCAGTCCTGAACCGAATGGGTGCGTTGCCGCCGTACGGGCACTCCCAACCGCTCGAGCTCTGCGAGGTCGAGCTGGACCCGCCTGGAGCAGGCGAAGTCCTCATCCGCATGCGCGCAGCAGGACTTTGCCATTCGGACCTGTCGGTCATCGACGGCAATCGCCCGCGACCGCTGCCGATGGTCCTTGGCCATGAGGGCGCAGGAGTGGTCGAGGAGCTGGGCGCCGGCGTGACCGATCTGCATGTGGGGGATCACGTCGTGACGGCTTTCGTGCCGAGCTGTGGACATTGTCCGCCCTGCACGGGTGGCAGGCCGGCGCTGTGCGAGCCGGCGCTCGCCAGCAATTCCGCCGGCACGCTGTTGTCGGGTGCACGCCGCCTGCATCGCGCCGGCATGGACCTGCACCACCATCTGGGCGTGTCGGCATTCGCGCAGTACGCGACGGTTTCCCGTCACTCGCTGGTTCGCGTGGACTCGACGCTGGACTTTGCCGTGGCAGCGGTGTTCGGTTGCGCGGTGATCACGGGCGCCGGCGCGGTGATCAATACCGCGCAGCTGCCCGCGGAGCGCACCGTCGCGATCATCGGCCTTGGCGGGGTGGGGCTGTCGGCGCTGCTGGCCGCACGCCACCGGCTCGCGAGCCTCATCGTGGCCGTGGATCTGTCGCCCCAGAAGCTCGCTCTGGCACGGGACCTGGGCGCCACGCATACATTCGATGCCGCCGATCCCAGAATCGTCGAAGCGATTCGTGACGCCACCCAGGGCGGTGTCGAATACGTCTTTGAAATGGCCGGCGCCGCCCGGGCCATGGATCTCGCGTACCGCATCACACGCCGGGGCGGCACGACGGTCACCGCGGGATTACCGCATCCATCCGCGGCTTTCTCGGTGCCCCATGTGGGCATCGTGGCGGAGGAGCGCACCATCAAGGGCAGTTATCTGGGCAGCTGCGTGCCCTCGCGAGACATTCCGCGCTACATCGAATGGTTCCAGGCAGGAGAACTGCCGGTGGATCGGCTGCTTTCCACCACCGGCCCGCTCGACTCCATCAACGAGGGATTCGACCGGCTCGCCAGCGGTAATGCGCTGCGTCAGACGGTGGTCTGCTAGGCAGTGAGAGACGCGAGGTAAGCCAGCGCCGCTGCGATGTCAACCACCTCGGCGTACTTCGCCTGCAGATCGAAGAGGGTGGCTTCGTGAGGCGCGGACGCGCGATCCGCCACCGCGTCGCGAACTACCAGCGGAATGAATCCGTACTGGCATGCGTCCACCGCGGTCGCGCGCACGCAGCCGCTGGTGCTGACCCCGGCTATGATCAGCGTATCGATGTGCGCCGCGGTCAGCGTCGCGCACAGTGAAGTGCCGAAGAACGCGCTGGCATATTGCTTGATCACCACGGTCTCCCCGGACATCGGCTCCAGACCGGCTGCGAAGGCCTGCAGTGCGGGGTCCGCCCCCTCTTCGAATGCGCGCAATGCGGGCACCTTGCGGAAGAAGACTCCCCCATCCCGGCCGCCTCGCTGGTAGCGAACGTGGGTGTGCACAATGGGTATCCCTACTCGACGCGAGGCGGCCAGCAGTTCGATCGCGGCCGCGTGTGCGCCGGGGCATGAGGCGTACAAGGCCGCGCCCGGCCGGACGTAGGCCTCGACGAAATCGATGACGATGAGTGCCGGTGAATTGCCCGGCTCGAGGTGCTGGTTGAAACCGCCGCGCGCGTAGTTCTCCGCGATGTCCATGCTCAGAGCATAACGCGCCGGAATCGCGCCATTGTCCGCTATGTGGGAGTGATCACCGGCGGCGTCCGCCACTCCCCTCGCTTGGGATAGGCTGCGATCATGAAGCATTCCATGAGCTATCGACTGGGAGTGGACGTGGGCGGTACGTTCACTGACCTGCTGCTGGTCAATGAACTCAGCGGTCAGACATTTTCCGCCAAGGTCGCCAGCACACCAACCGACCAATCGATCGGCGTCCTCAACGGCATCGCGCGCGTGTGCGAGCGCGCCGGCGTCGACCCTTCGGCCATCGACCATGTCATGCACGGCACCACGGTGGCTACCAACACGATTCTGACCGGTACCGGTGCGCGCTGCGGACTCGTGACCACCCGCGGTTTTCGACAGGTGCTCCAGATCGCGCGCTCGTTCGTACCGGGGGGTCTTGGGGGCTGGGTCATCTACAACAAGACGCTGCCCATGGCGCCTCTGGCCAGCACGGTGGAGGCGCAGGAGCGCGTGAGCGCCTCCGGCGAGGTGATCGAGCCCCTGGACGAAGCCGCGCTGCGCGAGAGCCTGGCGGGGCTGAAAGCGCAGAACATCGAGGCTCTGACCGTGTCGTTGATCAATTCCTTCGCGAACAACCGGCACGAACTGCGGGTCAAGGCGATTGCCGAGCAGGTGCTGCCGGGCGTGCCCGTGTCGCTGTCTTCCGAGGTGGTACCGGAGATGCAGGAATACGAGCGCACCGTGACGACGGTGGCCAATTCCTACGTCAGGCCTCGCGTCGAACGCTACGTGCGCAGCCTCACCGCCAAGCTGCGCGACAGAACTCAGGCGATAAGGCTGCACATCCTGCGATCCGACGGAGGGCTGGCCTCCGCGCAATCCTCCGAGGAGTATCCGGTCAATCTGCTCATGTCGGGCCCGGCGGGCGGCGTCACTGGCGCCCTCTGGGTGGCGCTGCAATCCGGCTACCGCAACCTGCTGACCGTGGATGTCGGAGGCACCTCCACGGATGTCGCGCTCATACAGGACGGCGTCCCCCGCCTGCGCCGCGAAACCACGGTGGGAGATGTCACGGTACGGGCCTCCTCGATCGATATCCGGACGGTGGGCGCCGGCGGGGGATCGATCGCGCACGTGCCCGATCTCACCAAGGCCCTGCGGGTCGGGCCCCAGAGCGCCGGTGCCGAACCCGGACCGGCCGCCTATGGCAAGGGCGGCAAGGAGCCCACCGTCACCGACGCCAACGTCGTACTGGGATACTTTCCGAGCATGCAGCGTCTGGGTGGCGACATGGAGCTCGACCACGGACTGGCATTCGAAGCGGTGCGCAGGGTCGCCGGTGAGCTCAAGCTCTCCGTCAAGGATACCGCTCGCGGAATCTACGATATCGTCAACGAGAACATGGGCGGCGCCCTGCGCCTGGTGTCGGTCGAGCAGGGATACGATCCCCGCGACTACGCGCTGATCGCATTCGGCGGTGCCGGTCCCCTGCACGCCAACGCGCTGGCTCGATTGCTGGGCTCGTGGCCGGCGATCATTCCACCGGGGCCCGGAGTGCTGTGCGCGCTCGGAGATGCCACCACCGCCGTGCGCGATGAGCGGGCGCGAACCTACATCCGGGGCTTCTCTGATTGCAACGCCAAAGATCTGGTCAAGATGCTGCGCGAGCTCGGCGCTGCCGCGGCTGCCAGTCTCCAACAGGAAGGCGTGCCGCCCGAGGACACGACCACCTCCTACCAGGTCGATCTGCGCTATCGCGGCCAGGGACTTCGTCTCACGGTCGAATTCGATATCGGCGAACTGGCACGGCGCGGTCTGCCGGTCATCGCGCGCCGCTTCGATGAAGAGCACAGGCGCCTGTTCACGTTTGCACTCGAACTGGAACACGAGCTGGTCACGCTGCGCGCCACCGTCCAGGGCAAGGGTATCCGCATCAAGCGTCGCCTGGTTCCCAAGGGAAGCCCTGATCCGCGTGCCGCCATCCTTGGCACCCAGAAAGCGTACATGGACGGCAGGGACGTGAAGGCCACGATCTACGATCGCGCGCTGCTCAAGGCCGGGAATCGCATCGCCGGACCGGCGATCGTCATCGAGATGGACTCCACCACCTTGATCCTCCCCGGGCATTTCGGCCTGGTCGATGGCATCGGCTGCATCCTGATCCAGCCGCTCCCCGTCAAGCCTTCCAAGAAGAGGGGATGAAGTCATGCCCGGCAGACTGATTCAGCGCAACCGCAAGCCCTTCCGCAAGGTCAAGGTCGATACGGTGAGCATCGATATCATCGAAAGCGCGCTGCGCAATGCGCGATTCGAGATGGACACCGTGCTGTTCCGCACCGCCATGTCCCCGGGCATTCGCGAACAGCACGATGAGTTTCCCCTCATCGCCAATCCTGCAGGCAAGATGGTCGTGGGCCAGTTCGGTTCATTCATCCATGGCTTCATGCAGGGCTATGACGGCACGGTCGAGGAGGGGGATCTGTTCCTGACCAACGATCCTTACGCCTGCAACGGAGCCATCAGTCACCTCAACGACTGGCTCCTGCTGCTGCCCGTATTCCGCGACGGCCGCCTGATCGCCTGGGCGGCCATGTTCGGGCACATGACGGATGTGGGCGGCCGTGTTCCCGGATCGCTGCCGACCGATGGCCGCAGCATCTACGAAGAGGGGATCCGCATTCCGCCGGTCAAGATCTACGAGCAGGGCAGGCTCAACGAGCCACTGCTCAGCGTGCTGCTCTACAACTGCAGACTGCCCAAATGGAACCTGTCGGACTTCAACGCGCTGGTGGCCGCATTGCGGACCGCCGCGATTCGCTGCGTGGCGCTCGCGCAGCGCTTCGGCGATGACGTCTTCCAGTCGGCCATGCAGGCCATGCTCGACCGCAACCGGAGCGCGATGGGCAAGCTCATCACGCGCACGGTGCCGGAGTCCAGGCAATACTTCGAGGATTACGTCTGCGACGACGGCCTGGGGTCCGGGCCATACAAGATCGCCTGCAGCATGTGGCGGGAAGGGGAACGCTGCATCTTCGACTTCACCGGCACGGATCCACAATCGATCTCTTCGATCAATTTCCTGCTCAATGAAGAGATGTTCAAGATGTTCGCCGGCGTCTACATGATCATGGTCTTCGATCCGCAGATTCTCTTCAATGACGGCTTCTACGACCTCATGGAGGTACGCATTCCGTCCGGCTCGCTGCTCAAACCCCGCAAGCCCGCGGCGCTCTCCTGCCGGACGCATGCGCTGGGGCGCATCTTCGATGTGCTGGGGGGTCTGCTCGGGCATGGAAAT
>Ga0326728_10009880_pt1 | contig 22649 bp, 19 predicted proteins | sample MB3enrmetagenome_FD_207602 | JGI IMG/M metagenome (GOLD analysis project Ga0326728, IMG submission 207602) | Lab enriched peat soil microbial communities from McLean, Ithaca, NY, United States - MB31MN | ecosystem: Environmental > Terrestrial > Soil > Wetlands > Peat | place: USA: New York... | reverse complement strand
CCGTCGAGGGAGACGCCGCTCATCCGCAACTCTGCGGTAAAGGGGATGAAGCAGGACGCGTCGGGCGTCTTGATGTCCCGGCCGCGTATCGACAAAAAGTGCTTGGCGAGGGCGACGATGCTGCGCCCCTCCGGGGTCTCGTCTGCGAGCGACGAAAGGAGCGCCGCCTCCGCAAGCTCCTCCCTGGCTACCCCCTCCGCGGGCATGAAATCGGTTGCCATGCGGTTACCCAGGGTGATCGTCCCCGTCTTGTCGAGGAGGACGACGTCGACATCCCCCGCCGCCTCGACGGCGCGGCCGGAGAGGGCGATCACGTTGTGCCTGATGAGCCGGTCCATGCCTGCGATCCCTATGGCGGGCAGGAGGCCCCCTATGGTAGTCGGTATAAGGCAGACAAGCAGCGCCACGAGTACCGGCACCGCGATCGTTACGCCGCTGTACGCGGCAAAGGGGGAGAGGGTGGCGACGACGACGATGAATAGGACGGTCAGCCCGACGAGAAGGATCTCCAGGGCGATTTCATTGGGGGTCTTCTGCCTTTTTGCGCTCTCCACCATGGCGATCATGTGGTCGAGGAAGGTCTCCCCCGGGTTCGCCGTGATCATTACCTTGATCTTGCCGGAAAGCACGCGGGTCCCCCCGGTGACCGCGCTCCGGTCCCCTTTCGCCTCCCGTATGACCGGGGCCGATTCCCCTGTCACCGCCGACTCATCGACAAGGGCGACCCCTTCGACGATCTCCCCGTCTCCCGGCACCGGGTCGCCGTCCTCCATGAGGACTACATCGTCCTTTCTTAGCGAGATGGCGGGGACCCTCTCGATCTCCCCCCCGTGCACCAGCTTGTTCGCGTATGCTTCAATCTGCGCCTTCCTGAGCGTCTCCGCCTGGGCCTTGCCCCTGCCTTCCGCAAGGGCCTCGGCGAAGGTGGCGAAAAGCACGGTGAACCAGAGCCAGATAGTGATCTGGAGGTTAAGCCGGAACGGGCCGCCGTGAAAGAGGTTGTCGAAGGCGATGACGGTGGTTACGACGGAGACGATCTCAACGACGAGCATGACGGGGTTGCGCCAGAGGAGGCGCGGGTCGAGCCGCCTGAAGGCGCCCGCGACGGCCGATTTTATAAGCCTGCGCTGCCAGATGGTGATCGGCTTCTCTTCCATGTCCGGCCTCCCTAGAAGGTCCTGCCCGATACGAGCAGGAGGTGGTCGAGGATGGGCCCCAGCACAAGGGCCGGGAAGAACGTCAGGGCGCCGACGATGGCGACCACGGCAGCGAGCATCCCGACGAAAAGCGGGCCTGCCGTGGGGAACGTAGCCGAGCTCGGGGGGATGGTCTTTTTCGTGGCGAGGGAGCCGGCGACTGCCAGGGCGGGGATGATGGTAAGGAACCGCCCCACGAGCATGCAGAAGGCCGTCGTCAGGTTATAAAAGGGCGTATTTGCGTTCAGCCCCGCAAAGGCGGAGCCGTTATTGCCTGCGGAAGAGAAGAAACAGTAAAGTATCTCCGACAGGCCGTGGGGCCCCGCGTTGTTGAGGCTCGAAAGGCCCGCAGGGACGACGACCGCGATGCCCGCGAATATGAGGCTGGAGATGGCAGGGGCCACGACCACGACGACGGCCATTATCATCTCCCTCGATTCGAGCTTCTTCCCCAGAAACTCCGGCGTGCGGCCGACCATCAGGCCGGCCAGGAAAAGGGCGAGGATCGCGTACATGATCATGCCTATCAGCCCGACGCCGACGCCCCCGAAAATGACCTCCCCGATCGCCATATTGAACATGTAGACGAGCCCGGTGAGGGGCATCATGCTGTCGTGCATGGCGTTTACGGAGCCGTTCGAGGTGACCGTGGTCGACTGCCCCCAGAGCACCGACCGGCCTATGCCGAAGCGCACTTCTTTCCCTTCCATGTTGCCCGCGACGCCGAGTTTTGCGAGCAGGGGGTTCGTCTGCCATTCGGCAGCGAAGGAAAATACGAGGCCGATCATGAAGAGGACCGCCATTGCGGCGAAGATGGCCCAGCCCTGCCGCCGGTTGCCCAGCATCCCGCCCATCGCGAGGGGCAAGGCCGCGGGAATGAGGAGGATCGACAGCAGCTCCAGAAAGTTTGCGATATCGTTAGGGTTCTCGAAAGGGTGCGCAGAGTTGGCGTTGAAAAAGCCGCCCCCGTTGGAGCCGAGCTGCTTGATCGCCACCTGCGACGCCGCAGGCCCTACCGCTATGACCTGCTCGCCGCCTTCGAGAGGCGCCGCCTTGACGTAATCCCCCAGGGTCTGCACCGCCCCCTGGGAGACGAGGGCGAGGGACAATATGATGCTCAACGGTATCAGTATATAGAGCACGGAGCGGGTCATATCGACCCAGAAATTCCCGACCGTATCCTTCAGCTTCGAAGTGAAGCACCTGATGAGCGGCAGGAGGACGGCGAGCCCTGCGGCTGCCGAGACGAAGTTCTGGACGGTCAGGCCGAGCATCTGGGTCAGGTAGCTCATCGTGGACTCTCCGCTGTATGCCTGCCAGTTCGTATTGGTCATGAAGGAGACGGCCGTGCTTAGGGCGGTGTCCCAACGCACGCCCGCCAGGCGGCGGGGGTTGAGGGGCAGGTATCCCTGGAGGAGCTGGAGGAGGAAGAGCGCAACGAGGCTGACGCCGCTGAAGAGGAGAAAGGCAAGGGAATACTCCTTCCAGGACGTCTCCCTGCCCTCGTCTATGCCGCAAACGCGGTAGACGGCCGCTTCGATGGGGCGGACGAGCCACGAGAGGAGATTGCGCCTCCCGGCCAGCACGGCCGCGATGTAGCGGCCGAGGGGCGGGGCAAGCAGGGCGAGCACCGCCAGGAATACGACGATAAAGTATATATCTTTCGCCATTTTTCGGGCCTCCGGTTCCCTGTTCCGCCTATGCGCGCATAATTGGCGCCGTCGTCACGATTTCCTATAATGTACATCAATTGGTTGTAAAAAGAACCGTCCGCCGCATAAAAATATCATAAAGGTGGACTGTCCGGGGCCGATTTGCGGCAGTCACAGCGGAAGCGAGAAGGTGAAGCGGTTGCCCGGGCCCATGGGGGAATCGACCCATATCGCGCCGCCGTGGGCCTCTACGATCCCCCTGCACGTCGAGAGCCCCAGTCCTGAGCCGCCGGCCCCCTTCGACCGCTCGAGGCGGTAGAATTTGTCGAATATGCGCTCCCGCTCAAAGCTCGGGATGGGCAGGCCCTGGTCGGTGACGCTTACGAGCACGGACTTTTCGCCGGCGCGGGCGGAAAGGGCGATCGCGCTGCCCGGCGGGCTGTACTTGGCCGCGTTCTCCAGGAGGTTGATCAGCACATGCTCGATGAGGGCGAAATCGACCCTGACGGGCGGGAGGTCGCCGGGTATATCGACCGCGACGGGCCTCCCGTGCAGCATATCGCTGATTTCCCGGAGGGCTGCGCCGGCGATGTCCTGGACGTCGCACCAATCGGCGCGCAGCTTGAGCGTGCCGCTTTGGAGGCGCGCCGTATCGAGGAGGTTCGCCGTGAACCGGTTGAGCCGCAGGGCACCGTCTTTAATCGTATCGAGGAGTATCCCCTTCGACTCCGCGTCGTGCGACCCCCCTCCGGCTATGAGGGTCGTCACGGCGCCCGTGATTGAGGCGAGGGGCGTGCGGATGTCGTGGGAGATGGAGTCGAGCAGGGCCTTGTGGAGCTTTGCCGACTCGGCGAGGCGCTGCACCTGCCCCGCTTCCTCGGCGAGCCGCAGGCGGATAATTGCGACTGCGGCAAGGTTCGCAAAGGCCTCGATAAGCTGGCGCTTCTCCGGCGAGAGGGGTTTTTTCTCCTCCCCCGGGCTTAGGCAGAGGGCTGCCAGCGTCTCGCCGTCCGCCTTCACGGGGAAGATGAGCCGGCTCGCGTCCCGCAGTATCTCCGTCCCCCTGCCCGCGCTCGTTCCGTGCTCCAGCACCCAGTGGACAACGGCCATTTCCTTGTCGTCTCCGGGAGCGGACGGGTGCGGGAAGGCGACTTCCCGCACTGTGCCCCCTGCCTCCCCCATGATGACGGACACAGGACCGCCCACCGCCTCCGATACCGTCGCAAGGAGCGTATCGAGGACCGCGTCGAGGTCCGCCTTGCTCGCTATCTGCTCGCTCAGCGCGTAAAGGGCGAGCGTCCTTTTTTCCCTCTGCCTGGTTTTTTCAAGCTCGTTGCGGACCCTCGTCGCAAGCGTGCCCGTAACGACCCCGACGAGAAGGAAGACGGCGAAGGTTAAGGCATACCTGATGTCGCTCACGGCGAAGCTGTGGATGGGGGGCACGAAGAAGAAGTCGAACGCCGCGACGCCCAGGAAAGAAGCGAAGAGGGAAGGTCCCCGTCCCCAGCGGACCGCGCTGAAGAGCACCGGAAGGAGATAGAGAAGGGTGACGTTGACGATGTCGAAAAAGGGGGCGACCAGCTTGCCGATGGCGGTTATGCCCGCTACGATGAGTACGGTCCAGAGGTAGGGCGCGGCCCGGTGACGGCCCTGGCCGGGCCTGCCCGCCGCGTCCCTGGCGCCTTCGAGACCGGCCATCACTCCCCCGACATGAAACGGTAGCCGACGCCCGCCTCCGTTACGATGTAGCGCGGCCTCGCGGGGTCATCTTCCATCTTGCGGCGGAGCTGGCCTACGTAGACGCGAAGGTACTGGGTGCTCTCCTGGTAGTTGGGGCCCCAGACCGCCCGTAGCAACTGCCCGTGGGTGACGACCCTTCCCGCGTGGAGCGCCAGGTATTTGAGGATCTCGTACTCCGTGGGCGTCAGCTTGAGCTCCGACTCTTTCAGGAGGACGATGCGCCTGGCCAGGTCGATGACGAGGTCCGGGAACGCCAGGACCGGCCCGTCCTCGCTGCCGGCGGCATGGCGCAGCGCCACCCTGATGCGCGCGAGGAGCTCCCCCATGCTGAACGGCTTCGTCAGGTAATCGTCGGCGCCCGCGTCGAGGGCGCCGATCTTGTCCGTCTCCCCTTCCCGCACGGAGAGGATGATGACGGGGACCTGGGTCCATTCGCGCAGGTGCTTAATCACCTCCATGCCGTCCGCGTCGGGGAGACCGAGGTCGAGGACGACGAGGTCGGGATGGAAGATGGCCGCCTGCGCGAGGCCTTCCTTGGCCGTCGCGGCCTCGTCCATCGCATAGCCATAGCCGGCCAGCGCCGTCTTGAGCATGCGGCGGATCTGAAGCTCGTCGTCGATGACGAGTATTCTGGCGCCATCGGTCATGGCGTCTATTTTAACATATATGTGCGGCCGGGTATGTGCGGTATGTGCGGCCGGGGTCCTTTTGCGCCTTTTCCGCCGTTTTCTCGGCGCAGCGTCCTCAACGTACAACAGAAGTACGCCTCCGGCGCGCGCCGTCGAAAAGCAGCGAAAAATCCATCAAAAATCCCCCGGCCGCATAGAAACCACTTACCGAGTACACCTACAATTCCGGCGTTTGACCCCTCACTCTTCCAGCCCGCATTGCCACCTGGAAGTTTCACGCCTTCCCCCGATTCTTTTTTATCATGCATAACGTATTATTTTGCTTGGCGGAGCGGAAGCAACTTTGTTAAAAAAGTTGCACGGGGAAGTCCAGTTTCTTGACAAAGGCCTTTTTATGGGTGCCATAAGAAAGAAATAGGGTTCAGCTAAATATTGTATGATCAATTGCCTCTCCCACTCTTTTTCATTGACTATTGTTATACAATGGTGTAAATCCTTAAGCATCCCATAATTGAATTATGCGCCAACGGGGATGGAAGGATAATTCCGCTATCTCCGCCGGCTCCGGAACAGCAGTCTGCACCCGTAATTTGGAAGCTCTTGGGGGCTATGATGGAAAGGCCAGCCAGGCTACGGACACTACTGAAAGCAGGCATTTTCGTTCTTGTCTGCCTCTTTGCTGCGTTCTCAGTCCCGCTCCGGGGCCTTGCCCAAACGAGCACTACCTGGAACGGAGCCACGGGGGCCTGGAACGTTTCGGCCAACTGGACTAACGGCTTACCGTATTACGGCGTCGATGCACTGATAACCAACCCCAATTCCAATGTAACCATCCAGACAGTCAACAGCGTGAGCAATGGCGGCGCGAGGAGCCTGACCCTTGGCTCGGGCAACAACCTCTACCTTGCCGCCGGGATGAACCTCTCTGTCTTCGGCGCCAACTTTAATAATGTCTCCGGGGATGGCGTCATAACCAATAACGGCACCATAACCCTTTACGGCAACAATTCCATCTTCGGATATGGCAGCCTGACCTTGGCCGGCTCAGGCACCCTGATAATGGACGGCGCCGGGACAAGTAACATTGTGCCCAACAGCCCCGGCCCCGGCACCCTCATCAATGGCATAACCATCCAGGGCGCGGGTACAATCGGCGAGACTAATATAGTTGGCGGCGGAAACCTCGGCGTGCTCCTCACGAACAGCGGCACTATCACCGGCAACCAGAGTAATGCCCTCAACCTGATCCTGAACGACGGCAGCACCAACTCCGGCACCATCCAGGCCAGCTCGACGGGCGAGCTCAATATCACCCAGACGGGCGCTTTGACGAACGCGAGCGGCGGCTACATCCAGGCCGCGGGCGGGCTGCTGACCATATCGGGGAACATCGTCAACCAGGGCACCATGCAGGCCACGAACGGGACGCTGAACCTCGCGGCGTCGCCCACGATCACCAACTCGGGCATCATCCAGGCCAACAATGGGGGCAGCGTCCTTTTCGGGATCAGCAGCACGATCAGCAACGCGGGCGGCACGATCAGCGCGTCGGGGGGGCATGTCTCTTTCGGGACCGGCTTCGACAATACGGGCGGCACGATCGGCGCATCGGCAGGCGGCATAGTCGATTTCGGCGGCGGCACGTTCATGAACGGCAGCCTGACGGCGATCGGCTCGGGCTCGCTCATCCGCACCTCGGGGACTATCACGAACATGGCCATAGCCATCGGCCAGGGGGCAGGCCTACAGGTAAACGGCGGGACGCTGAACGCGCAAGGCGCCATAACGAACAACGGCGCCATAGCCCTCAACGGCAGCGCGACCCTCAGTGTGGGAACGGGTAGCGTGACGCTTTCCGGCTCGGGCACGCTGACTATGGACAGCAGCGGCTCCAGTCAAATCATCGCCGGCTCAGGGGGCGCCCTTGTTAACGGCACAGGCCATACCATCCAGGGCGCAGGCCAAATCGGGGTCTGGCCGGCAGGTATAGTCCTTACGAATAACGGCACGATCAACGCCAGCCAGGCCAACAATGCCTTCAACCTCTACCTGAACCCCGGCAGCACGAACTCCGGCACCATGCAGGCCACGGCGGGCGGGGGCGGGTTGGGCGGGCTGAACATCTACCTCTACCCAATGTCGGGCAGCTCCTTCTCAGGCACCCTCACTAACACGGGCAGCATCCTGGCCTCAGGCGGGCACGTAACCACGTACGGGAACATCGTCAACCAGGGCGCCATGCAGGCCGCGAACGGGACACTCGACCTAATGTGGTCGCCGTCGATCACCAACTCGGGCGCCATCCAGGCCAACACGGGGGGCACCGTCAATTTCGCGATCGGCAGTGCGGTCGACAATACGGGCGGCACGATAGGCGCGTCCGGGGGAGGCCACGTCAACCTTGCCGGCGGCACCTTCACCGGAGGCAGCCTGACAGGGAGCGGCTCAAACACCTATATTTACAGCGGCGGTATCAGTAACTCCGGCAGCGCCACCCTTATAGGCGTCGCCGTGACCCTCGATCAAGCCGTCTTACAGGTGGACTCCGGGAAGAGCCTGAACCTGACCGGCTCGGGCGTAGTCACATTATCGAATCTAGGAGCAATCGTCAGCGGCGGCGGCACGCCCGGCACGCTCGTCAACGATACGAATTACACCATCCACGGCGCCGGCCAGATTGGCGGCGGGACGTCGGGTATAGTCCTTGCGAACAGCGGCACGATCGCCGCCGACCAGAGTAGTCCCCTCTCCCTGTATGTGGCCCCCGGAAGCACGAACTCAGGCACCATGCAGGCGACCTCGACCGGCGGATTGTACATTAATGCAACGTCGGGCTCTTTCACGAACACGGGAACGCTGCATACGGCTGCCGGCAGCGTCATGACCGTAACGGGCAATTTCACGAACTACGCCTCCGGCACGCTTACCGGCGGGACGTACGATGTGGCGGGTGCGCTCTGGCTGCCCGTGCCGGCCGGCCAGACGATTCAAGCCAACGCGGCCACGATAGTCCTCGACGGCCCTCACTGGCAAATATCCGGTCAGAACGGGTCGAACGCTTTAGCGGGCCTTGCCACAAACGCGAGCGGCGGCAGCTTTACGGTCACGGGCGGCGCCGGTTTCCTGACCGCAGGGGCCTTCACGAATGCGGGGTCGATGGCGATAGGGGTAGGCAGCGCCTTTCTCGCCGGGAGCCTAGGCAGCCAGGCGGCCTATACGCAGACGGGGGGGAGCACGACGGTAAACGGCGCGCTGCAGGCAGGCTCCGTCTCGATACAAGGCGGCACTTTGAGCGGCACAGGCGGGATCATACTTGTCGGGGGCCCTTTGACCGTTTCCAGCGGGGCGACCGTGCATCCCGGCAACTCGCCGGGCATTCTGACAGTCAACGGCGCATACAGCAACGCGGGCACGCTTGCCATAGACATCCTCAACCACGCGGGCGGCGCGGGCACGGGCTACAGCCAGCTCGTCGTGAACAGCTCAGCTGTCACTATCTTGGGAGGCACATTGCAGATCAACATCCTTACGGGCGCAGTCCTGAACGTAAACGAGCAGTTTGATATCGTCCATGCGCCTGGAGGCCTGTCCGGCACTTTTGCCAGCGTCACCGGGGATTCGTCCTATTTCAACCTGGATTATGAGGCGAATGACGTCTACCTCGTGGCCAACCAGAACGTGACGCCCACCCCCATACCACCTGGCATCTTCCTCCTTGGCGGCGGGCTTGCGGGCCTTTGCTTCGCGCGCAGGCGTATGGGACGGAAGGTTTAGGAGAAAATCATGTCGGCAAAGAAAGTGCTTTTCGGTCTTGTTTTGCTGTCCATGCTCTGCCTCATAAGCGCCTGCGGGCAAGATGGACCAAGCTTCAAGACCGAATACCAAGCCGTCTTTATGGACAACGGTCAGGTCTTTTTCGGCAAGCTGGAGAAAACGGATTCCCCCTATCCTGTCCTCAAAGACGTCTACTATATAGGAAGGCAGACATCGCCGGACGGCAAGCAGGCTGCCAACGTGCTAGTAAAGAGGGGCAACGAATGGCACAGCCCGGAGTATATGAATATCAACAAACAGCATATCGTCATAATAGAACCAGTCTCGTCGACATCACGAGTTGCGCAGCTTATAAAGGAAGCGAAGGTGCAGCAGCCCCTGCAGGCAACCCAGCCCCCCGAAGGGACAGGAAAATAAGCCTATCGGGAAAGTCTTACCCAAGCTCCCTGCTATCCTGCTACTCGAATCCCAAGTGAAACATAGCAGCTTCCGGGCATGGAGCTTGTCGCTCGACTTCAGGAAGAAATTACTACACGAGACGACACCGCCCGACAGATCGAATTCCGACCTGTACGGTTAGTATCCGACCCACAAATATAGTACGGTCCGCTCTTACCACCGCGCAATTATTGGGGCTCAGCGCCCACCACCCTCCCCTCCCTGCCGGTCGGGCGGGTACCCGGCGGCAAAGCCGCATGGAGCCTCTCCACTCAAACAGGCAAAGAATATGCGCTTTATACGATTGCAGCGGTCGCGGCTGGAGAGCTTTGCCCCGCAGTGCATACAAGAGCTAACTGCGGGGTGATGCGTTACGCGTAGCGCGCGAAGCGCTTTTTCTCGCGCTTCGCGCAAACAGGAGCTCTGTACCGCGCAGCGTCGCGAGTCCAGCCGCCAGGAGTAGTACGCAGTTGCTTTTCGCTTTCTTGCCTTTGCTCCCGCAACAGACGTGGTAATAATCGCGCGAGCCTACAGCTTGCCAAACTCGCCGGAAGAGTATAAGTTTTGAGTGGAGTCGCCGTGGCGCTAAAAGAAGAGATAGAGAAGATCGTCAACTCTGCCTGGCCCGACCCGTTCGAGATACTGGGGAGCCACGTCATAAAATGGGGCGGCAAGGATTGCGTGGCGGTGCGCGCTTTTTTGCCTGAGGCGGCGGAAGTCTCCGTGGTAGAGGTGGGGTCCGGGCAGGACTATGCGATGAGGAAGCTCCACGAGGAGGGCTTTTTCGAGGCCGTCATACGCGGCAGGGGCGAGGTCTTCCCTTACCTGCTGAAAGAGACGGACACGTCGGGCGCGAGAAGGCTGATAACGGACCCCTACTCCTTCCTGCCCGTCCTTTCGGACTACGACCTCTACCTGATAGCGGAGGGGACGCACTACGACCAGTACGAGAAGCTGGGCGCTCACGAGATGACGGTCCAGGGCGTCGAGGGTGTCTTTTTCGCAGTCTGGGCGCCGAACGCGATCAGGGTGAGCGTCACCGGCGATTTCAATAAGTGGGACGGAAGGTGCCACATGATGCGCGTCAGGGGCTCGACGGGCGTCTGGGAGCTGTTCATTCCGGGCCTCAAGGCGGGGACCGTTTATAAGTACGAGGTCAAATCGCGCTACAAGGGCTTCCTCGCGGAGAAGGCCGACCCTTACGCCTTCTATTCGGAGCTGCGGCCGAAGAGCGCGTCTATCGTGTGGAGCCTCGACAGGTATCGCTGGGCGGACGGCGCATGGATGGAGGCGCGCAAAGAAACCGACTGGTTCGGCGCGCCCGTATCGATCTACGAGGTCCATCTCGGATCGTGGCGCAGGGTCCCGGAAGAGGGGAACCGCTGGCTGACGTACCGGGAGTTGGCCGGGGAGCTCGTGCCCTACGTAAAGGAGATGGGGTACACGCATGTCGAGCTCCTGCCTGTGAGCGAGCATCCCCTCGACGAGTCGTGGGGCTACCAGACGATAGGCTACTACTCCTGCACGAGCCGGTACGGGACGCCCGATGATTTCATGTACTTCGTCGATGCGATGCACCAGGCGGGCATAGGGGTCATCATCGATTGGGTGCCGGCCCACTTCCCCAGGGACGCCCATGGTCTCGCCTATTTCGACGGGACCGCCCTCTACGAGCACGCAGACCCCCGGAAGGGGGAGCAGAAGGAGTGGGGCACCCTTGTATTCAATTACGGCCGCAACGAAGTGGCCAATTTCCTCATCTCGAACGCCCTGTTCTGGCTCGACAAGTACCACATCGACGGGCTGCGGGTCGATGCGGTGGCCTCCATGCTCTACCTCGACTACTCAAGAAAGCCAGGCGAATGGGTCCGCAACCGGTTCGGCGGCAACGAGAACCTGGAGGCGGTCGCATTTGTAAAGCGCTTCAACGAGATCGTCCACGGGCGCCACCCCGGCGTGCTGACCGTTGCGGAGGAATCGACCGCCTGGCCCGCGGTCTCCCGCCCCACCTATCTTGGGGGCCTCGGCTTCAGCATGAAGTGGAACATGGGGTGGATGAACGACATACTCAAGTATTTCCAGGACGACCCCGTATTTCGCAAGTACCACCATAACAACCTCACTTTCGCGCTCCTCTATGCCTTCACGGAGAACTTCATCCTCGTCCTCTCCCACGACGAGGTCGTTTACGGCAAGCGGTCGCTCCTCGACAAGATGCCCGGCGATTTCTGGCAGAGGTTCGCCAACCTGCGGCTGCTCTTCGCCTACATGTTCGCCCAGCCGGGGAAGAAGCTCCACTTTATGGGGGGAGAGTTTGGCCAGTGGTGGGAATGGAACGCGAACGCCAGCCTCGACTGGCACCTCCTCCAGCACGAGCCCCACAAGAAGCTCCAGGCGTTCATGCGCGACCTGAACGCCCTTTACCGGAGTGAGCCGGCCATGCACCAGGTCGATTTCAGCTACGAAGGCTTCGAGTGGATCGACTTTGGCGACTACGAGCGGTCCATCGTCTCTTTCATAAGGAAGGCGAGGGACCCGAAGGACTTCCTCGTCTTTGTCTTCAATTTTACCCCTTTGCCCAGGTACGACTACCGCATAGGCGTGCCGAGATGGGGTTTCTACCGGGAAATGCTGAACAGCGATTCCGGCCTTTACTGGGGGAGCAATGCGGGCAACCAGGGGGGGCGCCACACGGACCCCGTGCCCTGGCACGGCCGCCCCTGCTCGCTCAGCCTGAACCTGCCGCCCCTGTCGGCTCTTGTCCTCAAGCCTGCGTGAGAAAAAACCCATCTCTGGGCGCGGGTGCTGAAAAAGCGGAAAAGCGGTCGGACCCCTCCAGGCTTGGACTCGCGCCTTTGCAGAATCGCGCTATGCGGCGCCCTGCTCGTCTTGCGGCCTCCAACATACGTAAAGTATAGTTTCCGGCCAGCAAGACTCACAGGGCATCCCCCTATCACGATTCTTTCAGGCGCTCCTCCGGTCGCGGCCGCAATCGGACCCCCCTATTCGGGTCCAATTGCGGCAACTGCGGGCTGTACTGTTACATAAGGTGGGATATAAAGATATAGGGTTTCGGCCCGAAGGGCCGGCGGCCGGAGAAAATCTCGATGGATTTTTCGCTGCTTTTCGATGGCGCCCGCCGAAATAGTACTTTATTCGTACATTGAGGCAGCGCGCCGAGAAAACGGCGGAAAAGGCGCGAGATTAACCAGGCCGCAATATAGCCAAAGGCTTGACAATCGGTCACTAAATCCCGTATATTGTTAGACTCTAAACGGGAAACAATCAATGATTATAAAACTTTACGATCTGCAGGAGACTATATCGGTCAAGGGGTCGCTTGACGGCGCGAAGCTCAGGAGGCCCGAGGACAGCGATATATCCTTCCTGTCTCCCATCGAATACGAGCTCACGATACGAAAAGCGGGCGACAACGTCTGGCTCCGGGGACCGGTGCGCGCAAAGCTGTCGCTGACCTGCGCCCGCTGCCTCGAGGAGTGCGCCTTATCGATATCGTCGAAGCTCGACATAGAGCTCCTTCCCCGGCAAAAGGTGCCCGCCGCTGCGGAAGTCGAGCTTAAGACCGACGAGATGGACGTCTATTATTTCGAGGGTGACGAGATCGACATCGACCCCTACGTGTTCGAGGAGGTCATGCTCAATATACCAGTAAAGGCCCTCTGTTCCGAAGGTTGCAAAGGCATCTGCCCGGTCTGCGGCCAGAACCTGAACGTGGAGGAATGCCGCTGCGAGAAGACGGGCATGACGGCCATGAGAGAGAAGCTGAGGGCGTTTCTGAAAGACCGGTAAGGAGAATATTATGCCTGTTCCGAAAAGGAAAACATCGAAATCGAGGAGAGACAAGAGGAGGACGCATTACAAGCTGTCGCCCCCGGGGGTAATCCTCTGCCCGACCTGCAAGGAGCCGATGCTGGCTCACCGCGTATGCGCGAAGTGCGGGAACTACAAGGGTAAGAAGTACCTGAAGGTAGAAGAACTCTAGCGCGCATGGTGAAGATAGCTATCGACGCCATGGGAGGGGACCATGCGCCCCTTGCAGTAGTGCGGGGTGCGGAGGCTGCCGCAGCCGTTGGGGCCGGGAAGCTCGTCCTCGTGGGCGACGAAAACGCGATAGGGCCGCTCTTGCGGAACCGGTCCGGCATCGAGATCGTCCACGCGCCCGACGTGGTCGACATGAAAGAGTCTCCTTCCAATGCCCTGCGGCGGAAGAAAGACTCTTCGATCGCCAGGGCGTTTAGCCTGCTGAAATCGGGCGACGTGGACGCCGTAGTCTCCGCGGGAAATTCCGGCGCGTTCCTGGCGTTTGCAATCTTTACGCTGGGCCGGATTCCCGGCGTCGAAAGGCCGGCCATCCTGACGATCCATCCGAACGTCAAAGGCACCAAATCGATCCTTCTGGACGCGGGAGGCACCGTGGACTGCCGGCCGTCACACCTCGTCCAGTTCGCGATCATGGGCGACGTCTTTGCCAAGCACGCCCTGGGGGTGGAGGCGCCGAGGGTCGGCGTCCTGAGCAACGGGGAGGAAGAGACCAAGGGAAACGAGCTTACGAGGGAGACCCACGCGCTGCTTTCCGGCGCAGGTCTTAACTATACGGGCTGCCTGGAGGGGACCGACCTGTACAACGGGATGGCGGACGTCGTCGTAACGGACGGCTTCGTCGGCAACGTGGTCCTCAAGGTGAGCGAGGGCCTGGCCGAGGCGATTATAGGCATCCTGAAGGAAAAGATGGGCGGGAGCGCGAGGGCGAAATTGGGCTATCTCCTCCTTTCGCCCGTTTTCAGGAGCCTTGCCCGGATGGTAGACTACTCCGAATACGGCGGCGCCCCCCTGGTCGGGGTGGACGGGGTCTGCATAATCTGCCACGGCAAGTCGAATGAGCGGGCCATCAAGAACGCCATCATGCAGGCAAAGGGGTTCGTCGGGACGAACGTCAACGGACATATAAAGGACGCGATGCGGGAGTTCGCGTCACTTATGAAGTATAAGGAGCTCTAGACCATGGATTATTTTCTGACGGACGACCAAAAGGAGATCAGGAAGCTTGCGCGCAGGATCGCCCAGGAAAAGGTGATGCCTATAAGGGCGGAGCTTGACGAGACGGAGACGTTCCCCTGGGAGATCATGCGCAACTGCGCGGAAACGGGCCTTTTCGGCGTAAGCATACCGGAGGCCTACGGCGGACTGGGGGGCGGCTCGCTGGAGAACTGTATCGTTGTCGAGGAGCTGAGCAGGGCCTGCCTTGGCGTGTCGGTGAGCTACGCTGCCAGCCTGCTCGGCTCTTATCCTGTACTCCTCGGTGGGAGCGAAGAGCAGAAAGCCAGGTATCTGCCGGACGTGGCGAAGGGGAAGCGGCTCGCCGCTTTCGGACTCACGGAGGCTAACGCGGGGAGCGACGCGGCCGGCATCAGGACGGAGGCGCGCAGGGACGGGGATTATTACGTCCTCAACGGCACCAAGCAGTGGATCACGAATGGGGGCGAGGCGGAGATTTACTCCGTCATCGCCATGACCGACCGCTCCAAGGGCGGACGCGGCGCTACGGCCTTCATCCTGGAAAAGGGGATGGACGGCTTTTCCTTCGGGAAGAAGGAGAAGAAGCTGGGCATCAGGGCCTCTGCGACGAGGGAGCTCGTCTTTCAGGATTGCAAAGTCCCGAAGGAAAATGTTATAGGTAGGGAGGGCATGGGGTTCATCCTTGCGATGAGGACCTTTGACCGGACCCGGCCCGGCATCGGGGCGCAGGGCGTAGGGGTGGCCCAGGGCGCCCTCGACGCCGCGGTCGCCTACGCAAGGGAAAGGGAGCAGTTCGAGAAGAAAATCATATCCTTCCAGGCAGTACAGCATATGCTTGCGGATATGGCCATACAGGTAGAGGCGGCGCGGGCCCTCGTCTACGCAGTCGCCCGTTATATAGATTCCGGCGCGAAGGACTTTTCGAAGGCATCGGCCATGAGCAAGGTCTTCCCCAGCGACGTCGCCATGAGGGTGACGGTGGACGCCCTTCAGATATTCGGAGGTTACGGGTACATGCGGGACTACCCCATCGAGAAGATGATGAGGGACGCGAAGATCCTGCAGATTTACGAGGGCACGAACCAGATCCAGAGAAACGTCATCGGCCTTGAATTGATCAAGGAAGCCGCGTCGAAAAAGAGATAAGATGAAAAAAATAGGGGTGGTCTTTCCGGGGCAGGGGTCGCAGTATGTCGGGATGGGGAAGGAGCTTTACGACCGCTTCGACTACGTCCGGGAGCTGTTCGCATCGGCCGACAAAGCAGCCGGCTTCGGCTTGTCGAAGCTGTGCTTCGAAGGCCCTGAGGACGAGCTGCGCAAGACGTTCAACACGCAGCCTGCGATCCTGCTGGCGAGCTACGCTGCGTGGTCGGTCCTGGTCAAGGAGGCCGGCGCAGAGCCGCATTGCCTGGCCGGGCACAGCCTTGGCGAGTATACCGCCCTCCTTGCGAGCGGGCTTTTCTCCTTTGAAGACGCGGTGCGATTGACCCGGACGAGGGGCCTCCTCATGGAAGAGGCGTGCCCCGCGGGGACAGGGGGCATGGTCGCCCTCGTCGGGCCTGTCCGGCAGAAGGTGGAAGAGGTCTGCCTGGCCGTCTCAAAAGGCGATTACGTCGCCTCCCCCGCCAACCTCAACTCACCCGACCAGCTTGTCCTCTCGGGCGACGTGAACGCCCTGAAGGAGGCAGTCGAGAAGCTCAAAGGGGAGGGCTACAAAAAGGCGATTTTCCTGAACGTATCGGGTCCCTTCCACAGCCTGCTCATGAAGCCCGCGGCCCTCAAGCTGCAGGAAGCGATAAAGAAGGTCACCTTCTCACCGATGCGCCGGCCCGTAGTCTCCAACGTCGATGCACGGTCGAACGTGGACGCGGGAGCGGTCGCCGATCTCTTGTTCCGCCAGATGTTCTCGCCCGTCCTCTGGGAGGACTGCGTCAGGACGATGGCGGCAGCCGGCGTAGAGCTTTTCCTCGAACTGGGGCCGCAGAAGGTGCTCACGAACATTATGAAGAGGATCGTCCCCGACATCCCTTGCCACCACGTGGAGACGATGGCGGAGATAGAGGCCGTCCGGGGGGTGCTTGCGTGAAGGGTAAGGTCGTGGTCGTCACGGGCGCGTCCCAGGGTATAGGGCGGGCCGTCGTCGAGCTGCTGGCCGAGAAGGGGGCCGACATAGGGATGCTCGACGTTGCGGACTGCACCGAGACTGTTCGGGCAGTCAAGGCCAAGGGCGCGAAGGCCGTGTTCCACAAGGCGGATGTGGCCGACGGGCCGGAGGTCGAAACGGCAGTCGCGGCCGTCGTGGGGGAATTGGGCGGCATCGACGGCCTGGTCAACAACGCGGGGATCACCCGGGACAAGCTCCTTTTGAGGATGGCGGAGGAAGACTGGGACCAGGTGCTGCGGGTCAACCTTAAAGGGGTCTTCAACTGCACGAAGGCGGTGCTGCGCCACATGATGAAGAAGGGCGGGAGCATCGTGAACATCTCGTCGCTGGCGGGCGTGGCCGGAAACGCCGGCCAGGCGAATTACTCGGCGAGCAAGGCGGGCATCATAGGGTTCACCAAGACCGTAGCCAAGGAATACGGGGACCGGGGCATAAGGGCGAACGCCGTCGCCCCCGGCTTCATCGCCACGGAGATGACCGCCAAATTGCCGGAGAAATACAGGGAGGCGGTGGTCCAGTCGATCCCCCTGAAGCGGCCGGGCGAGCCGCTGGACGTGGCGCGGGTAGTCTATTTTCTCCTGTCGGAATACGGGAGCTACGTGACGGGAGAGGTCATAAATGTCAACGGAGGCTTGTACATCTGAGGGGTAAGGGTCAATCGTAAAAACAGGAGGTGGCTACATGACAGTTACTGAAAAGGTCAAGAAGATGATCGTCGAGCAATTGGAGGTAAATGAGTCCGAGGTGGTGCCTGAGGCGAAGTTCATCGACGATCTGGGGGCCGACTCCCTCGACATAGTCGAGCTGGTGATGGCCCTCGAAGACGAGTATGGGATCGAGATTCCCGATGAAGAGGCAGAGAAGATAGAGACCGTCGGCGACGCGATCAAGTACATCGAGGAGCATATAAAATAGATGATGAGGTGACGGTTGAAAAGAAGGGTTGTCATAACCGGTCTCGGCCTCACCACCCCGCTGGGGGTTGGGCTCGATAACGTCTGGGAGAGGATCGTCGCGGGGGAGTCGGGGGTCGGTCCCATAACGAGGTTCGACGCGTCGGCCCATGACACGCGGATCGCCGCCGAGGTGCGGAACTTCAGGCCGGAGGACTTCATATCGGGGAAAGAGCTGAGGCGGATGGACCTTTTCATCCAGTACGCCATCGCCGCGACGAGGATCGCCATGCAGGACGCAGGTCTGGACATGGCAAAGGAAGACGCGGAAAGGGTCGGCGTCATCGTAGGCACGGGTCTGGGCGGTCTGCCTACCCTGGAGAAATATCATTCCATACTTCTTGAGAGAGGGCCCGGCCGTATCTCCCCGTTTTTCATCCCCATGCTCATAGCCAACGAGGCGCCCGGCAACATCGCGATACACTTCGGGATAAAGGGACCGAACCTGAGCATCGTCACTGCCTGCGCAACGGGCGCGCATTCTATAGGCGACGCCTTCAGGGTCATCCAGTACGGAGACGCGGACGTGATGGTCGCGGGCGGGACGGAGGCGAACCTGACGCCCCTCACCGTCGGCGGCTTCAACGCGCTGAAGGCCCTTTCGGTCAGAAACGACGCCCCTGAAAAGGCCTCCCGTCCTTTCGACAAAGATAGGGACGGCTTCGTGATAGGCGAAGGGGCGGGGATCGTCATAATGGAAGAGATCGGGCACGCCAAAGCGCGGGACGCGCGCATCTATGCGGAGGTCGCGGGCTACGGGTACAACGGCGACGCGTACCATATAACTGCGCCCTGCCCGGACGGCGACGGCTCGATACGCTGCATGAAAATGGCCCTGCGGGATGCGGGCGTCGCTCCCGATGCGGTCGATTACATCAACGCCCACGGCACCTCTACCGACCTGAACGATTCGTCGGAGACCATCGCCATAAAGCAGGTCTTCGGCGAGAGGGCCTATGCGATACCGGTAAGCTCGACGAAGTCGATGATCGGCCATCTGCTGGGGGCGGCGGGCGCGGTGGAGGCGATCTTTACGGTGCTCTCCATCAGGGACCAGGTCTGCCCGCCTACGATAAACTACGAGCACCCCGACCCTGAGTGCGACCTGGACTACGTGCCGAACACGGCGCGGAAGCAGAAGATCGATTTCGCCATATCGAATTCCTTCGGTTTCGGCGGCACGAACGCGGTCCTCGCTCTCAAGAGGCACGAATAGATGAAAATCGCCCTCGGATCGGACCACGCGGGCTTCGAGCTGAAGGAGCATCTCAAGGAGTTGCTGGCCGGGGCGCACGAGCTGATCGACGTAGGGACGGACGGCCCGGAGTCGGTCGATTACCCGGATTACGCAGTCAAGGTGGCCCGGCTCGTAACGGAAGGCAATGTGGAGAGGGGCATACTGATGTGCAGCACCGGCATCGGCATGTCGATAACGGCGAACAAGGTGAGCGGGGTCCGAGCGGCCCTCGCCTTCGACCTGCTTGCGGCGCAGCAGAGCAGGCGCCACGTGGACGCCAATATCCTGGTGCTCGGCGGCCAGATCACGGGGAAGGGGCTTGCGGCAGAGATCGTCAGGGTGTGGCTGGAGACGCCTTTCGAGGGCGGACGCCACCAGAGGCGGATCGATAAGATAAAAAGGCTCGAACATGATCTCCATGAATGCCCTTAGGGGCAGCGACAGGGCAATTTACGCATCCATCAAGGGCGAGATAGAGAGGGAGGAGTACAGCCTTATCCTCATAGCCTCCGAGAACTACGTGGACCAGGATATACTGGAGGCGCACGGCACCATCCTTACCAATAAGTATGCGGAAGGCTATCCCGGCAAGCGTTTCTACGGCGGCTGCCGGTACGTCGATGACGTCGAGCGCACGGCGATAGAGCGCGCCTGCAAGCTCTTCGGCGCGGAATACGCTAACGTCCAGCCCCACGCGGGCTCTTCGGCGAATATGGCAGTCTTGTTCGCCGTCCTCGGGCCTGGGGACAAGGTCCTCGGCATGGACCTGACGCACGGCGGCCATCTTACGCACGGCGCCCCGGCGAGTTTTTCGGGCCGCTTCTTCAAGCCCCTCTCCTACCGCGTATCGCGCGAAACAGAGCAGATAGATTACGATGAGCTAAGGAAAATCGCCCTCGCCGAGAGACCGAAGCTGATCGTCTGCGGCGCGAGCGCCTATTCGAGGATCATCGATTTCGAGAAATTCAGGGAGATAGCCGACGAGGCAGGGGCTTACCTCCTCGCCGACATCGCCCACATCGCCGGGGCGGTCGCAACGGGCCTCCATCCGACGCCGGTCGGCGTAGCCCACTTCGTCACGGGGACGACCCACAAGACGCTGCGGGGGCCGAGGGGCGGCCTGATCCTTTGCGGCAGGGAGCACGGCAAGCTGATCGACTCGATGATCTTCCCCGGCATCCAGGGCGGGCCGCTCATGCATATCATAGCCGCAAAGGCGGTGGCCTTCAAGAACGCCATGAAGCCCGAGTTCAAGGCGTATCAGGAACAGATAATAAGGAATTCCCGCCATTTCGCATCCTGCATGGAGCGGCTTGGATACAGGATAGTATCCGGGGGGACGGACAACCACCTCTTCCTCATCGACCTCAGCGAAAAGGGCATCGACGGCATGGAGGCACAGGAGTGCCTGGAGAGAAGCGGGATCATGCTTAACAGGAACGTGATCCCCTTCGACCGGAAGGGGCCAACCGCGCCGAGCGGCATCAGGATAGGCACGCCCGCAGTCACCACGAGGGGCATGAAAGAGCCCGAGATGGAGGTGATGGCTGGGATGATCGACGCAGTCCTGAAAAAGCCCCGGGACAAAAGGCTGCAAAAGAGAATAAAGGGGGAGGTGAAGGAGCTTTGCCTGAAGTTCCCCTTCTATTCCCGCATCTTCGACTTATGAGATCGGCATGAAAAAAGGCGGGCGCCCCCACTGGGATGCCTATTTCATGGAAATCGCAGGCATCGTCGCCAAGCGCTCGACGTGCGTGCGCAGGAACGTGGGCGCCGTCATCGTGAAGGAGAAGCGCATCCTCGCTACGGGCTACAACGGCGCGCCTACCGGGCTTGCCCACTGCGCGGACATCGGGTGCGTCCGGGAGAGCCGGAACGTAGCTTCCGGCGAGCGCCACGAGCTGTGCAGGGGCCTGCACGCGGAGCAGAACGCCATCATACAGGCGGCCTCCCACGGCGTCTCCATCAAGGGGGCGGTCATCTATTCGACGCACCTCCCCTGCGCGATATGCGTCAAGATGATTATCAACGCCGGCATCCGGGAGATCCTCCACCTGGAGGGGTATCCCGACGAGCTGGCCGCCACTTTGATCTCGGAATCGGGTATAATAATCAAGCGGGTGCCGAAGCCTTAAAGGACGGCGGGTGGCCGCGCGCGCCACGTGCGGTCCGCCTCCGGCGCCTTTCGCGTCTTTTCGGACGGGAGCGCGGCCGATGAAGTGTCCCTACTGCGGATACGCCGAGAGCAGGGTAATCGATTCCAGGGTGAGCAAAGAGATGGACGCCATACGCAGGCGGCGGGAATGCTTAAGCTGCGCAAAACGGTTCAACACGGCGGAGGTGCTGGAGGAGGGCCTTCCCCTGGTAGTCAAGAAAGACGGGCGGCGGGAGACGTTCGACAGGGCGAAGATCCTGGGGGGCTTGAGGAAGGCGTGCGAAAAAAGGCCCGTCAGCATAAGCGACCTTGAAAAGGCGGCGTCAAGGGTAGAGTCGGAGCTGACCGAGCGGGGGGAGAAAGAGGTCACGAGCAATGAGATCGGAACGGTCGTAATGGAGGAGCTGAAAAAGCTCGACGAAGTGGCCTACGTGAGGTTCGCCTCGGTCTACAGGCAGTTCAAGGACATCACCGAGTTCATGGAGGAGCTGAAAAACCTGGTCCTGAAAAAAGGGGAGACATGAAAGAAGAAGACTTCATGCGGCTGGCCCTCTCGCTGGCGAAAAGGGGACTCGGGACTACGTCGCCCAACCCGATGGTCGGCGCCCTGGTGATAAAGGGGCGGGAGGTCGTCGGGGAGGGGTATCACCGGAAGGCGGGCGAGGCGCATGCCGAGGCGATCGCCCTGGAGAAGGCCGGAGAGAAGGCGCGGGGCGCGACCCTTTTCGTGACCTTAGAGCCGTGCTGCCACACGGATAAGCGGACGCCCCCGTGCGTGGACGTGGTCATTAAGGCGGGCGTCAAGAAGGTCGTCGTAGCCATGTTCGACCCGAACCCGCAAGTCAACGGAAAAGGCATCGAGGCGCTGAGTAAGGCGGGCATCGACGTCAAGGTGGGCATGCTCTCCGACGAGGCGCGAAGGCTCAACGAGGCCTTCGTGACGTTCCAGGAAAAGAAGCGCCCTTTTTTCGTGATGAAAGCGGCCCTGAGCCTGGACGGCAAGATCGCCACGAAGGTCGGAGACTCGAAATGGATCTCCAACGAGGAGTCGAGGTCGTACGCGAACAGGCTGCGGTCGGTAATGGACGCAATCATGGTCGGCATCAACACGGTCATCCTCGACAACCCCATTCTTGTGCCCCGGACCGCCAGGCCGAAGCGATACCCCATGAGGGTCGTCCTCGACTCGAAGCTGCGCATACCCCTTTCGTGCGACCTCGTCAAGACTGCCGGCAGTTATAGGACCCTTGTCTTCACCCTCAACGAGCCGTCCGCAGAGAAGGAAGGGCGCCTCCGCTCGCTCGGCGTTGAGGTCGTCCGGGTGGACGCGGGGGAGAACAGGAAGGTGGACCTCCCGGCCGTAGCAGCGGAGCTGGCGAAACGGGGTGTCACGAGCGTCCTCGTCGAGGGCGGGGGAGAGGTCAACGGCAGCCTGCTCAGGGAAGGCCTGATCGACAAGGTGCTGCTCTTTTACGGGCCGCTCCTGATAGGCGGCAGGAACGCGGCAAGCCTCGTCGGGGGCAAGGGCATCGATTTCTTGAAGGACGCCTACAGGGTGGACCTTACCTCGGTAAGGAAGCTGAAGGACGATATCTGCCTGGAGGGTTATGTTCACGGGCATCATTGAGGACGTGGGCGCCATAGCCGCCATCGGCAAGCTCGGCGGGCGCTGGG
>Ga0326728_10009879_pt1 | contig 22651 bp, 3 predicted proteins | sample MB3enrmetagenome_FD_207602 | JGI IMG/M metagenome (GOLD analysis project Ga0326728, IMG submission 207602) | Lab enriched peat soil microbial communities from McLean, Ithaca, NY, United States - MB31MN | ecosystem: Environmental > Terrestrial > Soil > Wetlands > Peat | place: USA: New York... | reverse complement strand
CGGTCAGCCCGGCGCTGCGGCCGTCCTGGTTCACCGCCGAGCCGCGGATCACCGCCAGCACCCGGTCGCCGGCAGCCCGCGCCTCCGACAGCAGCTTCAGCACGACGATGCCGCAGCCCTCGCCGCGCACGAAGCCGTCCGCCGCCGCGTCGAACGCCTTGCAGTGCCCGTCCGGGGACAGCATGTGCAGCCGTTCGAGCGCTGTTGTCGTGCCGGTGCCGAGGGTCAGATTCACGCCGCCGGCCAGAGCCAAGCCGCATTCTCCGCGCCGCAGCGATTGTACCGCCAGATGCACGGTCACCAGCGACGACGAGCACGCGGTATCCACCACCATCGCCGGTCCGGTCAGCCCCAGCAGGTAGGCGATCCGTCCCGCGGCTATGCTCGGCGCGCTGCCGATGCCGGCATAGCCGTCGGCGCCGTCAGCCGCCGCGGCGAACTGAGCGTAGTCGTAGTTGCACATGCCCAGGAAGACGCCGGCAGCCGTGCCCGAGAGGCCATCCGGCGGGATCAGCGCGTCCTCCAGCGCTTCCCACGCCACTTCCAGCAGCAGGCGGTGCTGCGGGTCCATGAACACCGCCTCACGCGGAGCGATGCCGAAGAATGTCGGATCGAAGCCGGCGACATCGGGCAGGTAGCCGGCCAGTTTCGCCGCGCCATCCGCAATGGCCGCGTCCGGACGCTCCGGATGCGAGATGATTCCGTCGCGGCCAACGGTCAATGCCTCCCAGAACGCGGCGGGATCGGCGCCCCCGGCAGGCAGGCGGCATCCCAGCCCGACGATCGCAATGGGTGCGTCCGCGGCGGCGGCCCGGACAACCGCGGGCGCGGCAGCCGCATCGCCGGCAAGATACGCCGATAACGCGGCCACGCTGCTGTGCTCGAACAGCAATGTCGAGCTTAGCGCGCCCCCCGGCAGCCGGCTCTGCAGGCGGTTGCGCAGTTCCACCGCCATCAGCGAGTCGAGGCCGAGTTCGAACAGGTTGGCGGCGGGATCGACAGGTTGCCCGGGCGGGTAGCCGAGGACCGCCGCAGCCTGGGCCGCCACCATCGCGGCCAGATCCGCGGCATCAGCCCGCCGCCCAGCGGGCGATGCATCGGGCGATGCAGCAGACGGGCGCTTCGCCGCGGCCGTCTGCCAGCCGCGCAAGGCGGCCGGCGGGCGGCCGCCATCAAAGCTCGCCAGCAACCGCGCCCGATCAATCGGCAACACCGCAACCGCAGCGTCCGCGGCGCCGAGCGCCCAGCCCAGCACCGCGGCGCCGGTTTCGTTAGAGATCGCACCGAACCCCCGATCAGCCATCGAGCCAATCAGCGCGCTGCGATCGGCCGCCGAACCGATCTGGTTCCAGGGTCCCCAGTCCAGGCTGACCGCATGCTGGCCACGCCGGCGGCGGGCGGCCGCCAGCGCATCCAGGCCGACGCTGGCCGCGACATGGCTCGCTTGGCCGGCCTGGCCGAACAATCCGACAGCGGAGGAGAACAGCACGAAGAAATCCAGCTCCGGGAACGCCGCATCCAGCGCCAGCGCCGCGTCCAGCTTGGGTGCAAGCACCGCGGCAAACTGTTCGCGCCGCGCCTGCGCCAGGACTGCGTCGTCGAGCACACCCGCGGCATGCACGATGCCACCCAACCGCGGCAGTCGGCCGATCAAGGCGTTGCGGGCGGCCGGCTCGGCGAGATCGCATGCCTCCAGCCGCAGCTCCGCCCCGGTTGCACGCAGGGCGGAGACCCAATCGGCGTCAGCAGCAGTACGGCCGCTCAGCACCAGCCGCCGGGCGCCGCGGCGCACCAGCCATTCCACGGTGAAGCGGCCAAGCCCGCCGAACGCGCCGGTCACCAGCACCCAGCGATCCGGATCGGTCTCCGCGGAGACACCGGGTGAAGCGGGCACCAGCCGAGGCACGAACCGTTCGCCGCCAGCGAAGACCACTTCCGGCTCCGCCGTCATGCGCTCGGTGACCAGCACCGCCTCGGCATCCGCGCTGTCGATGCAGCGCACCTCCAGTTCCGGCCGTTCGAGCCGCAGGCTGCGCATCATGCCCCACAGCGCCGCCGCCGCGGGATCGCTCACCGCCGAACCCATCGCGCCGCTGGTCAGCAGAACCAGACGCCATTCCTCCGGCCTCAGTTCCTGGATCGTCCGGAGTAGCGCGGCACAGCGATCGGAAGCCGAACCGCCGGTGTCGCGGTGGACTCGCTGGAACGCGCGGCGGCGCGCCAGCACGACCGTGTGGCCCGGCAGAGCCCGGGTTTCGACATCCAGTCCGCGCGATTCCAGCAGCGTCGCCCACGCTTCCCGCGGCAGCAGCGGATAGTCCGGCCGCAAGGCGTGGTCGGAGAAGCGCCACCAGCCATCCGTCAATCCGAACACCAGGTCGATCCAGCCGGCCGGGGGATCGCCGGACGGCGCGGTCTCCAGCAGCAGCAGGCGGCCATCCGGCGCCAGGACCCGCAGCAGGCCGTCCACCGCGGCACCCAAATCGGCCGTTGCGTGCAGCACGTTGGCGGCCAGCACCAGGTCGAAGCCGGTATTCGGAATCCCCTGCTCCTGCAACGGGCGCTCGGCGTCACAGCAGACGAAATGCGCCGCGGGGATGCGCCCGCGCGCCCGCGCTACCAATGTGGGGCTAAGATCGGTGAACCAGTATTCGGTCCTTGCAAGGTCCAGCGCTGCCAGAACCGCCAGGCTCGTGCCACCGGTGCCGGCGCCGATTTCCAATACGCGGACCGGACCGGTGGGCGGCAGCGCAGCGGCGGCCAGGCTGGCAACCACGTCATTGGCCGCACGATAGCCAGGCGCATCGCGATAGATACCGGCCACCGCGTCGTCGGCGAACAGCAGCGGCAGCGGGTCGAGGGTGCCCCTCAGGACCTCGGGAAGCGCAGCGCCGCAGCGGGCGAGAAGTTCGCCCTCCGGCCCCGGCGGCACGACATCGGCCGTTGGCCTGGCCGCCAGCCGGGGGAGATGCCGCCACAGCCTGGCATGGCGCGGCGCCACTTCCGCGGCAGGTACCTCCGCGAGCGCCTTGCGTGCATAGCTGGATGCTATGGCATCGAGCACGGCTTCCAGTGCGTCGGCGCCGGCAAGATGCGCCTGTCCGACGGCGCAGGGATATGGCGCGGGCACCCACTCGGTCACATGGAGGAACCGGCGCCATCCCTCCGCGCTGCCGGCGGCGGCCAGCCGCAGTCCATCGATGCTGGCGAGGACGGTGCCTTTGTCATCCAGCAGACGGATATCCATCACGCTCAGGCCGGCGGATTCCTCGATCAGGCTGGCATGGGCCCAGAACGCGTCGTCCGCTTGCTGCCCTTCTGGGCCGGATGGGCGGCTGTAGCGTTCGATGCCGATCGGCAACCGCGCTGCGCCGTGCGTCCCGAACGCAATCGCCCCGGCGGTCCGCAGCGCGCCGTCGAGCAACGCCACGAACGGCGACGGCCGCAGCCGGGCGAGCGCCTGCGAGCGGCCGCGTGCCAATCCTGTGATGCAGTCGTAGAACGGACCATATTCCAGTCCGGTATCGCGCAGCCAGGCAGCGAAGCCGGCGGGATCGATCGGTTCGCTGCAGGCCGAACGCAAAGCCTCGATATCGGCTGATTCCGGCGGATCGCCTGCCTCCGCGCGGGCTGTGGCATGACGCTGCCAGGCGTCGCCGTCACGGGCGAACAGCACCAGCGGATCGCTGGCGGAGACCTGGACGGTGCGTGGCGACACAACCGGCAGCGCCCGGTTGAAGGTGATGTCGCTCAGGGCGCTGCCCAAGCCGGTAAGCTCGGCGGCTGCGCGCAGGCGTTCGAGCATATCGGCTGCCGGCAGCAGGCATTCGCCGAACACCCGGTGGTCTGCCACCAGTGGCGCGTCCGGCAGCAGCTTCGCCTCGAACAACGGGACGTCACCCGCCCGGGCGATGCGGCGCCCTGGCAGCCGTTCGCTTTCGTCAAGCCAGTAGCGCTGGCGCTGGAACGGGTAAAGCGGCAGGTCGATCCGCCGCCCCGGCTGCGGCGGCAGGTCAGGCGGCGCGGCGTTCGAGGGTTCCGCCGTGGCGAGGTCTTCGGGATTGGCCGCGCAAACCCACCATGGCAGCCGCGCACGCCCGGCCGAGGCGCTGTGGCACACATCCGCGAATGCAACGCCGGTGGCCAGCAGGTCACGGTAACGGGCGATCAGGTCGCTCAGCGCCCGCGGCGTGCGGGCCGAGACAAACAGACGAGGGACCGCCGCCGGCTGCGGGCCGGGCAGCGGGGCGGCATCCGCGTGCTCCAGCACGACACTATCCGCGTGCTCCGGCACGCCACCATCCGCGTGCTCCAGCACGACACTATCCGCGTGCTCCAGCACGACATGCGCATTGGTGCCGGAGAAGCCGAACGAACTCACCCCGGCATAGCGCAACGCCCGCGGCGTCAACTCGACCGGCACCGTGATCGGCACCCCGCCGAGGTCGATATGCGGATTCAGCCGGCGGAAATGCAGGCTCGCCGGGATCGCCTGGTGGCGCAGCATCAGCACCGCCTTGATCAGCCCGGCAATGCCCGCCGCCGCCTCGGCATGGCCGATGTTGGTCTTCACCGAACCCACCGGCAGGTCCCGCCTCCGCCCGCCGAACACCGCCGCCAGCGCATGCATCTCGATCGGGTCGCCCAGCGCGGTGCCGGTGCCGTGCGCTTCGATGTAATCCACCGCATCCGGCTGCAGCCCGGCATTGGCCAGCGCGGCGCGGATCACCGCCTCCTGCGCCGGGCCGTTCGGCGCGGTCAGCCCGGCGCTGCGGCCGTCCTGGTTCACCGCCGAGCCGCGGATCACCGCCAGCACCCGGTCGCCGGCAGCCCGCGCCTCCGACAGCAGCTTCAGCACGACGATGCCGCAGCCCTCGCCGCGCACGAAGCCGTCCGCCGCCGCGTCGAACGCCTTGCAGTGCCCGTCCGGGGACAGCATGTGCAGCCGCTCCAAGGTCGCGGCACCTTGCGGCAGCAGGGTCAGGTTGACGCCGCCGGCCAGGGCCAGCGAACACTCGCCCGCCCGCAGCGCCTGCACCGCCAGATGCAGCGCCACCAGCGACGACGAGCACGCGGTATCCACCACCATCGCCGGCCCGGTCAGCCCCAGCGTGTAGGCGATCCTGCCGGCGGCCACGCCTGGTGCCCCGCCTGTCGCAGCATAGCCGTCCGCCGCGGCTTCGTCGGGATCACCCAGGCGGGCGTAGTCTGCCGTGCAGCAGCCGAGATAGACTCCGCTGTGCGACCCCTCCAGCCCATCGGCCGCGATGCCGGCAACCTCCAGGGCTTCCCAGGCCACTTCCAGCATCAGGCGCTGCTGCGGGTCCATCACCGCGGCCTCACGCGGGCTGATGCCGAAGAACGCCGCATCGAAGCGGTCGATCCCCGCCAGGAAGGCGCCGAACCCGACAGCGCCGGGCCCCGCCGCCCACCGCCCCGGCGGCACCGGTCCCACGCCGTCCTGCTGCGCGGCCAAACCTTCCCAGACTGCCTCGGGCGTGTCGCCCAGCGGCAACCGGCACGCCATGCCGACGATCGCCACCGGGGCGGAGAACCGAGCCTCCGACGCGTCCAGCTTCACCTGCATGCGCTGCAGCAGGCGAACCGCCTGTTCCTTCACCCGCCGCTCCGTGTCCGCCTGGCTCATTCAGCGTCCCCATAGATCGCGGAAAATGCCGACAGGGCTGCATCGAGTTCGTCGTCGGAGGCAGCTTCCAGGTCGTCCTCCGCCAACAGATCCAGCGGTTTGGACGCGGTTTGCGCCGTCGCCAGGCCAAAGCAGGCGGCCCCGATATGATCCGTCAGCGCGGCAACTGTCGGATAGTCGAACAGCAGGCTGGCCGGCAGGATGACACCGGCCAGCCGCCCGAGCCGGTTGCGCAGTTCCAGAGCCGCGAGCGAATCGAGGCCCATCTCGTGCAGCGGCCGGCGCAGTTCGATCGTGCCTCGGATCGCCAGCATGGATGCGCACTCGGCGGCAATCCGATCCTGCAGCCAGGCGCGGCGGTCCTCCGGCGGCATGACAGAAGCGGGCGCCGCCGGGGCGGCAGCCGGTTTGGCGTCGGGGAGATCGCCGGTTTCTCGCAACAGGGCCGGTTCGACTCCCGCCTTCCGCATGGCGACCCGGTCCATCGGCAGGACCGCGGCCTGCGCGACGCCACTGTCCAAGATCCGATCCAGCGCGGCGAAACCGTCCGCGGTGGCGATGCTGCCCATGCCGGAAACCAGGGTCGCGGAGGTTGCGGCACCCTTGTCGCGCCACGCACCCCAGTCGATTGCCACGGCCGCACGGCCCGCCGCCGCGGCCTCTTCCAACGCCGCGTCCAGCGCTGCGCTGGCGGCGGTGTGGGCGGCCTGGCCGGCCGAACCGAACAAGGCGCCAGCGGAGGAGAAACCAACCAGCAGGTCAAGATCCGGCCATCGCGCCTGGATCGCCCGCAGTCCGTCCAGCTTGGGCGCCGCGACACGGGCAAAGCTGGCAGGGTCGAGCGACGCGATGACCCCGTCCTCCAGTACGCCTGCCGCGTGGATAACGCCGCGCAGAGGCGGCAGGCCGCGAACCCGCAGATGCTCATCGACGCCCGCCAGCGCGGCCGGATCGGTCACGTCGCCGGCGACCACGTCATCGGCGCCATCTGGCGCACGGCGGACCAGCCGGACCACGCCGCCGGCGCCGCGGCGCCGCAGCCATCCGGCGATCTCGGGACCCAGGCCTCCGCCGCCGCCGGTGACCAGATAACTGCCTTCGGCACGGATCGCCGCGGCCTGTTCCGGCAGCACCACCAGCTTGCCGATATGAGCTGCCCGCATCATGGCGGAAAACGCCGCTTCGACCTGCGCCAGCGGCAACGTAATGACCGGAGGAAGCAGCCCGGGATCGCGGGCGACCGCTTCCAGCACCTCGCGCAGCAGGGCGGCGAACACCGGAGCCTCGACCTGGTCGAGCGCGACATGGTGGTGGACGATATCGGCTCGGATCGTCGCCAAGGCGGCGGCGGTCCGGCCGATCTCGATGTAGCTGCCGCCGGGGCGAAGCAGTTGCAGGGCGGCCTCGCGTTGCGGCTCCGGGAACGCACCCAGCACGACGTGTACGGGCGCGGCGGCAGCAAAGCCGGTATCGCGGCTGGAAAATACTTCCCGCACGCCGAGCTCCGACAGGCGGGCGCGCTTGGCCGCGCTGCCAGCGGTGGCGACGACTTCGGCGCCCGCCGCCCGGGCTATGCGGAGTGCAAACCAGCCCACCCCGCCGGTGGCGGCGTGCAGCAGGACACGCTGGCCGGACTGAATGCGGGCCAGATGACGCAGCGCATGCCAGGCGGTGACGCCCGAGATTGGCACTGCGGCGGCGCGGGCGAAATCCAGCGCCGCGGGCTTGGGTATCACCAACCTTGCGTCGGCACATACATGCGTGGCGAGCGAACCCGCGGCGACCGCTATAACCTCATCGCCTCGGGCGAATCCTGTAACGCATGCGCCGACGGCTTCAACCTCCCCGGCGCACTCGCCGCCGAGACCCGGGCCAGCGGGAGGCACCTGGCCCGCCGCAGTCAGCACATCCTTGTAGTTGATACCGGCGGCCCGCACGCGGATACGCACCTCGTGCGGCCCGGGCACCGGCGGCTCGACCGGCGTCAGTTTCCCGTCGTGGTCCAGGCGCCGGGCAGCGGGCGCCCCGCGGACGGAGGGCAGCGGTTCCAGCCGCGCCAGGAAACGCCGGCCGCCGCGCCAGACCACCCGGTCCTCGCGGTCGTCGATGACCCGTTCGATTGCCAGCGCGTGCGCGATGTCGGCCGCGTCCAGCCCAATGCTCCGGGGCCGCAGGTCGGGGTGCTCGCGCGCCAGGGTGCGTATGAAGCCGCCCAAGGCGGCTGCGTCCGGCGCCGGCGGGTCGGGCACGGGAACCAGCAGGCGCGGCGCATCCGGCCGCTCCATCAAGCCGCGGCTGAGTGCCAGCACGTCGGCGAGACCGTCGCCCGGCTCCAGCCCCGCCAGCGACACGACTCCATCAAGGCGGGCTTGCGGCAGCTTCGCGCCCGGCGCCAGCAGCGGCAACCCGATCGCCTCCGCCAGCGCGGAGTCACGACCCACGGCCACCCAGCGCGGCGGCCCCGCAACCGCGGTCAGCACCGCTTGGCCGCCCGGTTCGGCCACCACGACCTCATCCTGCAACCCGGCATCCGCCAACAGCCGCCGCCAACCCGGGATGTCCACCAGCGGGTGATCGGGGCGCAGCCTGCGGTCTTCCTGACGCGTCCAGTCCGCGGTTAGGCCGAACGTGATATCAAGGCGCGCCATTGGTCCGGTGCCCTCGATCAGCAGCAGGCGCCCGCCCGGCGCCAGCAGCCGGCACGCGTGGCCCAGCGCGGCGGCCAGGTCGGGCGCGGCATGCAGCACATTGGCCGCCAGGACGAGGTCCCACGCGCCGGTGTCGATACCCTGCGCGGCGGGATCGCGGGCGATGTCGAGCGCCGCCGTGCGCAGCGCCGGCCACCCGGCGAATCGTTGCACTGCCGCGGCCAGGAAGGACGGCGCAATGTCGGTGAACAGGTAATCCGCCACGCCCGGCAGGGCCGTGCGGAGTGCCGCCGTCGTAGCCGCCGTGCCGCCACCGATCTCGATCACCCGTGCCGGCCGCGCCGCCGCTGCAACGGCGCCGGCCATCCGGTTAAGCCGCCGGGCCAGTGGCGACCCGCGATAGGCGCCATCCGCATTGTCATCCGATCCGAACAGCACCTCCAGCGGATCGCGCGTGCCCGCCAGCACGGCCGGCAGGGCTGCGCCGCATCGCCGCACCAAGGCGATTTCCGCCGCATGATCGGGGTAGCGATCCGACAGGGCCCGGCATCCCGCCTCGGGGTCCGTCACGGTCGCTTCCGCCGCAGCTTCGTGCCGGCGCAACAGCCCGGCCACCGGCGCACGAGCCGGTTCGGCCACTGCCGACAGCGCATCGCGGGCGAAGGCGCAGGCCAGCCGCTCCAGCTCCGGATACGGGGCGGTCAGCGCCGGATCCTCGTCCGGCCGCCAGACGATCTGATAGAGCATGTCCGCGATGCCGCCGGCACGCGCCCGCCGGCAGACGACACCCCTGGCCTCGGCGATCACGCCGCCGCTGGTGTCCAGCCACTGCACATCGCCGGTCTTGGCGTTCGCTGCGTCGTCCGTCACGCGGGCAACGACGGTGCATGTCGCGAGGATATCGCCGGTCACGGCGAAACGCCCGATCGCCGCGGGCCGGAAGCCATTCTCCCCGGCCTCCACCGCCGCACCCAAAGCCTGCAATCCGGCGTCCAGGACCGTGATGGGATGAAAACGCGATGTATCGAGTTCCGCCCGCACCGCGGGGGACGCGCGCCAAAGCCTGGTAATCAGGCGGAAAGCCGGACCGAATGTCAGCCCGGCCGCCTGCATGGTCGCGGCCCAGGCGCCGCCGTCCAGCAGCGTGCCGCCGGGGACTCCCACCGTGCTGCCGAAAGCCGCCGGCGCCGCCTGCCCCGCGGTCACAAGGCACTGCCAGACGCCATCCTGCTCCGCCATCAGCCGCAAGCCGCCACCGGCCGCCTGCCAGAGCTGCAACGCCGGGACGCCCTCAAGCAGGAAGGCGCGTTCGATCGCGATATCCGAAACCGGACCGATTTCAGCCAATGCGGCCAGATACAGCGCCGCCGGCAACAGCGGTCGGCCATTGACGCTGTGCTGCCGCAGCAGACCCAGTGCCGGCGGATCGAGCACCACCTGCCGCAAGCTTTCCCCGAACGGCGTGGCGACGGGCCCGGCAAGCAGGCGCGCATCACCATTGATCCAGTGGCGCGCGCGCTGGAACGGGTAGAGCGGCACATCCACCGGCGGCCCGTCGCCGCTGGCGGCTACCGCTGGAGCCGAACCCCGTTGCGGCACCGCATCGGCCAGCCCGCGGGCATCGTCGGCCGCCACCCACACCGGCAGCCGAGGGCGGCGCGCCGCGGCCCCGGCGATCTCGGCGAACGCCGCCGGCTGCATGGCAAGCAAGTCCTGATACGCGGCAGTCAGCGCGCCCAGCGCCGCGTCGTCATGCGCGGACACAACCAGCCGCGATGTCCTCGACCACCCCCCGGAGGCAACCGGCGCCGCTCCCAGCACAACGTGGGCGTTGGTTCCGCCGATACCGAACGAACTCACGCCCGCCACCAGCCGCTCGGTCCATGCGCTTGCGTCCCGCGCCAACCGGAACGGCATCGCCCCCCACTCGATCCGCGTTGACGGCCGATCGGCGTGCAGCGTGGGGACAATGGTGGCGTGTTGCAGCATCAGCACCGTCTTGATCAGTCCCGCCACGCCCGCCGCCGTCTCGGTATGGCCGATATTGCTTTTTGCGCTGCCCAGCAGGACCGGCGCGCCAGAGGTTCCGCGATAGGCCGCTGCGAGTGCGGCAACCTCCACCGGGTCGCCCAGCGGCGTGCCGGTGCCGTGACCCTCGACATATCCGACGTCCGCGGAGGCGATTCCGGCGACCGCCATCGCCTCCGCGATCACCGCGGCCTGACGATCCTGGCTCGGGGCGGTGAAGCCTATTTTGCGGCTGCCGTCGTTGTTGGTGGCGGAGCCGAGCAGCATCGCCCGCACGCGGTCCCGCCCCGCGTCCTGCTGCCGGCGCAACACCACCATGCCGGCGCCGCTGCCAAACACTGTCCCGGCCGCGTCATCCGCGAAGCTGCGGCAGTGGCCGTCAGGCGACAGCATCCCCCCGGCCTCGTGCAGGTAGCCGACTCGGTGCGGCACCCGGACGCTGACCCCGCCCGCCAGCGCGATGTCGCACTCCCCGGACATCAGGCTCTGACAGGCCAGGTGGATCGCCACCAGCGAGGAGGAGCACGCGGTCTGGACCGAAATTGCCGGTCCCTTCAGGTCCAGCCGATAGGCGAGCTGCGTGGCCACATAGTCCTTGTCGTTGCCCGTCATTGCCAGCAACTGGCTGGGCGCGCTGGGACCGGCGATCGACTGGCGAAGCTGGAACAGCAGATAGGTGCTGATCGCGGCGCTCGCGAACACGCCGATGGCGGCGTCGCTCCGGCGCGTGTCGATGCCGGCGTCTTCCAGCGCGTGCCACGCCAGTTCCAGCAAAATGCGCTGCTGCGGGTCCATCAGCGCCGCCTCATGCCCGCTGATGCCCCAGAATCCGGCGTCGAACCGGTCGAACCCGTCCAGCGTGCCGGCCGCCGCAACGTAGCGCGCGTCCGCCAGAACCTCGGGCGGCACGCCCGCGGCCAGCAGTTCGCCGGGGTCCAGGCGGGTCAGTCCCTCACGCCCGTTGCGCAGCAGATCCCACCAGGCCGCGAGGTCCGCGGCGCCGGGAAACCGGGCCGCCATGCCGATGACGGCGATCACGCGGTGCCTCGGGCGCGCATCTGGCGGCGGCGGGCGGCGCGCGCCAGCCCGGCATCGACCGCATCGGGTCCGGCTTCCCCGGCCAGCGCCCCGGCCAGGGCGGCCACGCTGGGCAGGCGGAACAGCTCCACCACCCCGAGCCGGCTGCCAAGTTCCTCCTTCATGCGGCGCTGCAGCCGGACGATGTGCAGCGACGTTGCGCCGCAGTCGAACAGGTTCTGCTGCGGATGCACCTGCTGCCCGAGGATCTCCGCGACCAGCGCACCGACCGCCTCGATCAGCGGTCCCTCCGCAGCGGCGGCGGCGGGGCATTCACCCGGCGGCCGCAGCGCCGAGCGGTCCAGCTTGCCGTTGGCGCTGAGCGGCAGGGCCTCCCGCAGGTGGATATGGCGTGGCACCATCCAGTTCGGCAGCGAGGCGGCGCAATGTTCCCGCAGCGCGCCGGCCAGGTCGAAGCCGGCGGTCTCGGCCGCGGGTTCGCCGCCGGCGAAACCGTGCAGCACCGGCACGCCGTCGCGCAGCAGCGCGCCGATGGGGCAGAGTCCCAGGCCGGCGGCCTGCGCAGCCAGCATCATCCTCTGGCCCGCCGCCCCGGCCGCCAGCAGTGCCGCGCGCCGGTCCCCGGGTGAGTCAAGCGTCACAAGAAAGGCCGCGTCGGCGACCACCCGTCCCGTGCCGGCATCGAGCGTGGTCATGGCCGGCGCATCACCCGCTCGTTGCAGGGCGTGGGCCGCGGCGTCGTAGCGCCACAGGCCCGGGGCCAGCCCGTCAACGCGCGCCGCGACGACATGCACAGCCAGCCCGGCGCCGATGGCCGCGAGCACCGCCGACAGCCCCTCCAGGCTCGCCATCTCCGGCGTGTATCGCCGTACGCTCCGCCGATCGGCGTAGGTTTCCGGGTCGGACCGGGCAGTGAGGGGATGCGAGGGCCTGCCGGGCAGGCGGCGGACTCCGTGGCGCTCCAGCAGGAAGCGCGCACGGTCCCAGGCTTCCTTGCCGGGGACGACAAAGGCGTGCAGCGCCTTGTCGCCGGCATGCGGCAGCGCCGCGACCACGACCTGCGCCACGTCCGGGTGCGCTGCCAGCGCTGCCTCTACCTCGCCAAGCTCGATGCGATGGCCCTGCACCTTCACCTGGAAGTCCTCGCGGCCGAGGAATTCTATCGGTGTCGGCCCGGAGGCGCCGCGATACGGACGGAAGCGGCCGAGATCGCCGGTGCGGTAGCGCCGCTCATTGGTCAGCGGATCGATGCGGAAGCGCTCGGCGGTCTGTACCGGATCGCGCCAGTAGCCGCGGGCGAGGCCGGCGCCGCCGATCTCGATCTCGCCGGCGACCCAATCGGGCACAGCCTCGCCGCGGCCGTTGACGACGTGCAGCATCTGGCCGGCGAGCGGGGTGCCATAGGGGATGCTCGGCCAGTCAGGATCGAGTTCGGCAATCTCATGGGCGTTGGACCAGATGGCGGCCTCGGTGGCACCGCCGAGGGCCACCAACCGCGCGGCCGGGACGGCTGCCTGGAGACGCTGAACAAGCTGGAGCGGCACCCAGTCGCCGCTCAACATGACAAGGCGCAGGATACTGTCTTGCGGCACACCGTGCTCGACCAGCATCGCCATTAGCGCCGGGACGCTGTTCCAGATCGTGACCCGATGGCGGACCAGCAGGGCACTCCAGGCCGCCGGGTCGCGGGTGGCCTCGGCCGGCGGCAGCACCAGCGCCCCGCCGGCACTCAAGGGACCGAAGATGTCCCAGACCGACAGATCGAAGCTGAGCGACGACAGGCCCAGCACCCGGTCGTCCTGCCCCACGCCCCAGCGCCGGTTGACCTCCGCCACGGTGGTCAGCGCCGCCTGGTGCTCGATCATCACGCCCTTGGGGCGGCCGGACGAACCGGAGGTGTAGATCACATAAGCCAGCCGCGCCGGATCGCCGACTTCGGGCAATACCGGAACCGGTCCCTCCAGCGCGGCGTCGAACCAGGCAGGTTCCAGCGACAGCGCCTCGCCTTGCGCCGCCATGTAGCGCCGCCGTTCCGCCGGCAGCGCCGGGTCGACCGGCAGGTAAGCGGCCCCGGCCTTCAGCACCGCCAGCACAGCGAGAACCTGCCGCCAGCCCCTGGCGCACTCGATTGCTACCAGCCGATCACAAGGGACGCCTTCGAGCGCTGTTACGATCCGCCCGGCCAGACGCGTGGCGGCCTGGTCCAGTGTCGCATAATCCAGGGTGCGATCGGCCGCGATCACTGCCGGCCGCAAGGGCGTCGCCGCCGCCTGGCACTCGAACGCCGCATGCAGCAGCGCGGGTGCCGGTCCCGGCACCATGGACGCCCGGACGGACGGACGGATCGCGTCCACCACCCGGCGTTCCCATCCGGTCCCGGCGGCGAGGTCGTGCAGAAGCCCGGCATAGGCGCTGACCATGGCGTCGAGCACGCCGGGCGGAAACAACGCCTCCACCACGTCCCAGCCCGCCACCAGCGCGCCGGCTTCCTCCAGCACGTGATGGTCCATCGCCACCTGCGGGGTCTGGGTGATCGCGTAGACCGTCTCGCCCAGCCAGGCGAGCGGCGAAGGCGCGTCCGGGTCCAGTCCCGGATGACCGAGGGTGGAGGTGAACACGACCGACACCGGCTCGAAATCCGGCCGCCGCCGCCGCAGCTCCCGCAGCACCGCCACGCCGCTCTGGCCGGCATGATCCATGTCGGCGAGCAGGCGTTTTTGCAGCGCCAGCGCCCGGTCGAGGAAGCTGCGCGCGGTGCTGTCCACCTCCAACAGCATGGTGGAGGTGAAATCGCCGATAACGCCCTCCATGCCCGGCGGCGCGGCGAAACGGGTCAAGGTGACGCTGAAGCGGTCCCGCCGGCTCCAGGCCGCCAGGATATCCGCATAGACTGCGGCAATCAGTGCCGAGGCGGTCAGGCCATACGATGCCGCTGCGCGCTTGAGGTGCCGCCAGCGCGGCGAATCCAGCCGGAGGCTCCGGCGGACGAAGCGCGGTGCCCCGGATGGTGGCAGCAGCGGCAGGTCGGGCCCGGGCGGCAGGGTGTCGAGCCGGGACTCGCGGTAACCAACTTCGGCAGCGGTCGTCACCGGCAGGTTGCGCACGTGATCGGCGAAGCGGCCGGCCGGCGGCGGCAGGTCCCGATCCGGGGTCTGATAGAAAAGACCCCACTCGCGGAACAGCGTGATCAGCGCCGCCGCATCGGCCACCAGAAGGTCGATGCCGACAGACAGCCGCACCCGGTCAGGCAGCAAAGCGGCGTGGATCTCAAACAGCGGCCAGTTCGCCGGATCGTAGACGCGATGCGACCGCTCCGCCCGCAAAGCCTGCAGGGTCGCTTCGGCACCGGCGGCTTCGCGGAGGTCGAGCACCTCGATACGATAGGCCGGAACCGTGTCCAGGATGCGCTGCCGGCCGTCCTCGGTGAATACCGCGCGCAGCATCGGGTGGCGGATGACCAGCCGGTTCCATGCTCGTTCGAGCAAGGAGATGTCGAGCGACGGGTGCTCGAACTCCCGGTAGGCGTGGCAGCCGACTCGGCCGAGTTCAAGCTCCGCGACGCGGCCGACGAGGTATGCTTGCTGGATGTCGGTCAGCGGGAACGGCGCGGTGTCGTCGACGGGCGCTCGCAAGCAGGCCAGAATGTCGGCCTTTTCGTTGCGAAGTCGGTCACGATCGGTATCCTTCAGCACGCCTTTGGGCGCTTGCACCCCCAGGGAGTCGCCGTCGGCGCGCAGGGTTACGCCTCGCTGTTGCAGGCTCTGCAGGAAGGCGGCCGTTGTCACAGCGTCAGTTCCTCCACATCTTCATCTACTGCGGCTTCCCTGGCGCCCATGGCGCGACCGACGGCATCCGCGAGTCCCGTCACGTCCGCCCCGCCCAACAGATCGGCCAGGCCGAGGGCGATGCCGAAGCGCCGGTTCAGCCGGTTACGCAGGTCGGTTGCCATCAGCGAATCCAGCCCGCAGGCCACCAGCGGCTGGCCGGGTACCGCTGCCTGGCCGAGGATCTGCGCCACCACCGCTGCAACCTGTGCCGAGACCGGCCCGCTTTCCGGCACTGCGGCCGGCACCAGTTCGGCGAAGGCCGGGGGGGCGGCGGCGGCCAGGCGCGACAGGTCCAGTGATGCCACCATCACCACCGGCGCGCCGCTGATGACCGCGGCGTCCAGCGCCGCCAGCGCCCGGGCGGGTGTCATGCCCGCAAGGCCGCGGGCCGCCACCCGTGCCGTTTGCGCCTCCGTCAGGCCGGCGGCCATCCCGGTTCCCGCCCAGCGGCCCCACGCGATCGATGTGGCGGGCAGTCCCCTCGCCCTCCGCCAATGGGAGAAGGCGTCCAGCGCCGCGTTGGCCGCTGCATAGTTTGCCTGTCCGGCGGCGCCAATCAGGCTTGCCACGGACCCGAACAGCAGGAAGTGGTCGAGGTCCAGGTCCTCGGTCAATGCGTGCAAGGTATGCGCGCCGCCAAGCTTGGGCGCCAATGACGCGGCGAAATCGGCCGGCGTCAGGTCCCCGATCAGTCCGTCGTGCAGCACGCCGGCGGCATGCACCACGGTTCGCAGCGGCGGCATCCCCGCCAGTGCGGCCCGCAGTGCCTCCACCGCGTCCGGCCCGGCAATGTCGGCCGCCAGCACCTGCGCGTGCAGGTCCGGGGGGATGTTCGGGGACGGGATGCCTACGGTGCGTCCAACCAGCAGCACGGCTTCGGCGCCGCGCGCAACGGCCCATGCGGCAGCGTGCCGGCCGATGCCGCCCAGGCCGCCGGCAATCAGCACGGTACCGCTAAGACGCACGCTGCCGGAGCGAGGCGGCAGCACAGCCAGGCGCGGGACAAAGCGTCCCTCCGGCCGCAGCGCCACGACAGGCTCGGCGTCCACGCGCGATAGCTCGTCCTCCAGCAGCGCGTCCGGGGTTCCCGCGGCCACGTCGATGCAGCGGCAGCGCAATTCGGGCCGCTCCTCGGACAGCGCCGAGGCAATCCCGGCGAACGCGGCCGCGGCGGGATCGGTCACCGGCGGCGTTGCGCCGTGCGTGACAAAAGCGATCGGCCGCGGTTCCGCCAGATGGCGGCGAATCAGGGCGAGGGCCTCGGACAGGTTTTCGCCGCCCGGTTCGACCATGAGTACGACGGGCGGGGCGGCGCGCGGCGCGGCCGTGGCCATCGCTGTCCACCGTAGTTCGGCAACCAGCGGCGGCAGGCTGTCCGCCAGGCGCCGCACCGTCAGGCCGGTTATGCTGGCGACCGCCCGGCCCTCCGCGGCCACCGCGAGGTCGATCGCATCGCCGTCGCGGCGGGCCAAAACACCGAGCGGCCCACGCAGTGCCGCGTGCAGCGCAAGCCGCCCGATGCCGACGGGCAGCACCGGTTCGGCCGGCAAGGTCCCGCCGGCGACCTGGAGCACCGCATCAAGCAGCGCCGAATGGAACTTGCCGCCAATCGGCTCGCCAACAACACTGTCGTCGAGCGTGGCCGTCGTGACAGGGCCGGCGGCGATGGTCCTGATCGCCTGGAAGGACGGTCCAATGGTGATGCCGAGCGCTGACAGGTGAGCGACCCAAGCGTCCCGCGACTGTGCTTCGCGTGCATCCGGCGCCTGGATCGAAAGCGGCGCCCCGGCTGCACCGGTTTGCGCCGTCGCGTGCCATATCCAGCCGGCACCCGCGCGGCTGGCGACCGCGAGGCTGCCGTCGGGCCGGCCGAGCGCGACCAGCCGGATCGGGGCGTTGTCCAGAATAACCGGCTCGATAAACCGTATGTCGGCCAGCGCGTCCGCCGGCTGCGGCGCGACCGCCAGCAGCAGCGCGATCATCACCGCGCCAGGCACGATCACCCGCCCCTGCACCTTATGGTCCGCCAGCCAAGGCTGCGCGGCCAGGTCCAGCACGCACTCGAGTTGCCGGTCGACCGAGGGAGTATCCAGCATCCGGCCCGGAAACAACGCTCCCTCGGACCGGGCACCGGAGGCAACCCGTGGGAAATGTCGCCGCTCGAACGGGTAAAGCGGCAGATCGGCGATCCGGCCGACAGCACCGCCCGCTTCGGGTTCGGGCACGTCACCTTGCCGCGGTTCGGCGTCCGCCAACTGGTCAGGGCTGGTCACCCAAATCCACCAGGCCAGCCTCGCCCGGCCGCGCCACGCCGTCAGGCAGGCGTCGTCGAACCGCAGCCCGTCGGCCAGCCGTGCCCGGGTGCGGGCGATCAGCACACCCAGCGCTTCTTTCGTATGCGCCGAGAGCAGCAGCCCGGGCGGCGCCACGCCTGCATCCGCTGTGTCCGGCGCCCGCCGCACCACCAGATGCGCGTTGGTTCCGCTGAACCCGAACGAACTGACCCCGAGACAGTCCAACGGCCGCGCCCCGAGTGCCACCGGGATCTCGATCTCCACGCCGACCGGGGTGACATGGGGGTTCAGCCGCCGGAAATGCGGAACGGGCGGAACCGCCTGGTGGCGCAGCATCAGCACCGCCTTGATCAGCCCGGCAATCCCGGCCGCCGCCGCGGTGTGGCCGAGATTTGTCTTCACCGACCCGACGGTCAGCGCGCGGGTGCGCGGCCGGAACACCGCGGCCAGCGCATGCAGTTCCAGCGGATCGCCGAGCGCGGTTCCGGTGCCGTGCGCCTCGATGCCGTCGACCGAGTCGGGTGTGATCCCCGCATCGGCCAGCGCGGCCCTGATCACAACTTCCTGCGCCGGGCCACTCGGCGCGGTGATCCCGGCGCTGCGTCCGTCCTGGTTCAGCGCGCTACCGGCGATGACCGCCAACACCCGGTCGCCCGCCGCCAGCGCGTCCGCCAGGCGGCGCAACACGACCATGCCGCCGCCCTCACCCTGGCCAAACCCGTCAGCCGCCGCGTCGAACGCCTTGCACCGCCCATCCGGCGCCATCATGCGCGCCCGGCTCAGCGCGACCGACACGTTCGGCGCCAGCATCAGATGCACCCCGCCGGCCAGGGCCAGCGAACACTCCCCCCGCCGCAGCGCCTGCACCGCGAGATGCACCGCCACCAGGGATGACGAGCAGGCGGTGTCCACCACCATGGCCGGGCCGCTCAGCCCCAGGGCATAGGCAATCCGTCCCGCCCCGAGGCTGCCCACCGCACCGGCAAGCGCATGGGTGCCCAGCCGATCCGGGGCGGACAGCGTGGCGAGCATGTGGTCGCCGCCGTTCATGCCCAGGAACACCCCTGTCGGTGATCCGGCCAGTCCGTCCGGACGGATCGCCGCGTCCTCCAGCGCCGACCACGCCAGTTCCAGCAGGATGCGGTGCTGCGGGTCCATCCCCGCCGCCTCCTTCGCCGCGATGCCGAACAGCGCGTTGTCGAAGCCGTCGACGTCATCAAGGAATGCCGCTTCCTTGAATGCCACCCGCCCGGCGGCATCGGGATCGGCGTCGAACCACGTGGCGTTGTCCCACCGGTCGGGCGGGGTCGGGCGCACCGTATCAACGCCGCCAGCCAGCACGCGCCACAGCGCCGCGGGGTCATCCGCTCCGGCAAAGCGGCAGGCCATGCCGACGATCGCGATGGGCGGGGTACGCTCCGCCTGCAGCGCCGCCACCCGTCCGCGCAACGCCTGGATGGTACGAACCGCGTCTCGCAGTTGGGTGGTGACGGCGTCGCTCATGGGATATCCGCCAGTTGCGCGTCCGCGGCACCCAGTTCGTCTTCCAGCAGCCGCGCCAGGGCATCGGCATCGAGGGCGTCCAATCCGTCGCCGGCCGCCGCTTCCGGCGGCACCAGTCCGGCGAACACCGTGGCGCCGAGATGCGTCGCGAGTGCGGTGCAGGTCGGGTGCTCGAACACCAATGTTGCCGGCAACCGGGTCTCACACGCCGCGGCAAGTCCGTTGCGGAGTTCGACCGTCATCAGCGAGTCGAGCCCGAGCTCCCGCAACGGCGCATTCGGCTGCGGCAGGCTATCCGCCGGCAGGCCAAGGATGCGCGCGACGATCGCCTGGACCCGGCCCAGCAGCACGGCAGCGCGGTCAGTCTCCGCCGCGGCCTGAAGACCCGAACGAAGCGAACGCGGCACGGCGGCCTGCGCCGCCGGCCGGTCCCGGTCCCGCCGGGTGACAGCATCCGCCTTGATCATCGCGCCGAACAGCGGCGGCTGGTAACCCGGCGGGAAGCGATTGAGGAAGATCGGCCAATCGACGTCCAGCACACCGATCACGGCGTCGCTGCACGCCATGGCGTGGCCAAGCGCATCCAACGCGGCATCAGGCGGCATAGGCAGAAGACCGCGGCGAGCGACGCCCTCCCCGGCCCTTGCCGCTGCGCCGATCTCCCCCCAGGCGCCCCAGTTGATGCTGAGGGCCGGCAGTCCCGCCGCGCGCCGGCGCTCCGCCAACGCGTCAAGCGCCGCGTTGGCCGCTGCATGGTTGGCCTGTGCCGCCGAACCCACCAGCGCGGCGGATGACGAGAACAGCACGAAATGTTCGATTGGCAGGTGGCTCGTCAGCCGGTCCAGCAACAGGGCACCCTGCAGCTTTGGCCGCAGGACGGCGGCAATCAGCTGCGCCGTCTGCTGCGCCAGCACCGCGTCGTCGAGCACGCCCGCGGCATGGAAGATGCCCCGCAGCGGGGGCCGTTCCCGCCCCAGCGTGGTAAGCAGATCGGACAGGGCGGCTTCATCGGCCACGTCGCATGCATGCCCGGTCACCGTGGCCTCAGGCGGAAACCCGCCGATGGGCTGCGGCGTGCGCCCCGCCAGCGCGACGGAGCGTGCGCCCCGCGCCACCAGCCAGCGCGCCACCGCCAGTCCGACTCCGGTGAGGCCGCCGGTTATCAAATAGGTTGCGTCGGCGCGGATCTCCGCCGGCGCGTCCGGCGGCGCGGCTCGCTGGAGACGCGCCCGGAACACGCGCCCGCCGCGCACGGCAAGCCGGGTCTCCGCCGAACCGATCGCGACCAGGCCGGGCACCGCCGCCGGATCATCGGCGTCCACCATGGTCAGGCGGAGTTCCGGATGCTCGATCGCGACGCTGTTTGCCATGCCCCACAGCGTTGCCTGCACCGGATCGGCTGCCTCGCCTGGTCCGGTGGCGCGGGCGTTGCGGGTGGCCAACCACAGCCTCGGCGGCACCGGTTCCGACACGGCCGCGCGCACCTGGTCCAACGCGGCGCCCAGCAGCGCCACCGCGTCCTCGGTGTTCGGCGCGGTCCAGATCCGGTCCACGCTCTTGCGGCGGGCCAGCAGCACGAACTGCCCTGACAGCATCGCGGTCTGCTCGTCATTCGGTTGATAGAACGCTGCCTCGAACCCGGCATCCCGCAGCAAGGACACCCACCGGGCCGGAGGCAGCAGCGCGTGCGACGGACGCAGATCGGTGTCCGCGAAGGCCCACATGCCGGCGGTCAGCCCGAACGTCAGGTCACCCCAGGGCAAGGTGCCGGAGTTTTCCACCAGCAGCAGGTGCCCGTCCGGCGCCAGCAGCGCGGCGGCGTGCTCGAGGGTTGCCCGCAGCGACTTTGTCGCGTGCAGCACGTTGGCCGCCACCACCACATCCGCGCTGCCGTTTGCGTATCCCTGCGCTTCCGGCGGAAGCGCGATATCGAGCGTGCCGCCTTCGATGTTCAGCCGCCGGCGCAGCGTGGCGACGAACCCCGGCGACACGTCGGTCGCGATGTAGCGATCCCCCGGGCGCAGCCGCGGCAGCAACGCAGCGGTCGTCCCGCCGGTGCCGCAGCCAATCTCCAGCACCGTGGCGGGCCGCCGGCCGGCCAGCGACTCGTTCAGTGCCGCGGCGGCGATCGCATTCACCGCCCGGGCGCAGGGCGAGTCGGCATACAGCGCCTCCGCCGCCACGCCGCCGTCGCCGAACAGCGCGTCCAGCGGATCCGCCTTGCCTTCCAGCACCGCACGCAGGCGCGGACCGCATCGCTGCAGCAGCCGTGCCTCCGGCAGGCCGGGTACGGGCAGGCTGTCCGGGTCCTCGGCCGAGGCCTGCAACGTCAGCAGATGGGCATGCAGGCGGACCATCGGCGGTTCCGGCGTCACCGACGCCAGATCCGCCACGCCGAGATAGGCGCGCGCCAGCCGATCCAGCGCCGCCGCTTCCGGGGCGATCACACGCAGCGCCGCCCGGCCGAGAGCGAGTGCCGCATCCACCGGGCGCTCCTCCCAAACCACACGGTAGAACCAGTCGCGCCAGCTTGCCGGGGCGATCCAGCGATCAGGCGCGGCAAGGCGCGCACGGTTCGCCGCCAGCAGGCGAGCGGGGGAAGCGGTGCGGTCATGCCGGGCGGTCAGCAGCACATAGCGCATGATGCCGCACCGCAGCGCCCGGCCGATGTTGTCGTTGGACAGCAGGTGGCGCCGGGTAAGCGGCGACAGCCCGTGCTCCGCCACTAGGCTTTCGACCTGTTCCGTGAAGCCGGGATCGTCCAGGAAGGCCGCGATCTCGCCGCTGACCTCGACGCAATCCGTCAGCCGCAGCCGCCGATCGGCGAGCAGCGAGGCCCATTCTTCCGCGGTGCTGGTGAATGAGGCGGTGTCGGGGTTGGCGATGCCATCGGCCGTGGCGACGAAGTCGGCGATGACCAGCGCACCGCCCGGCTCGAGATGGTCCGCGATATTGTCGAACAGCGCCGCCTTGTCCTCGATCAGGCCGGAGACCTCGATCCCGAAGATGACGTCGAAGCGGCCGGGGAACGGATCGCGGGCGCTGTCGCGATGGTGGATGCGGACGCGATCCGCCAGCCCGAGCTGCGCGACCCGCCGCCGGCCGACAGCGACCTGACCGGCAGAGATGGTGCAGCCGTCCAGGGTCAGGTGCGGATGCCGGCGCGCCAGGGCGCAGATGTCGGCCGCATGGCCGCACCCGAAGTCGAGCACGCGATGTGCCGTGGAGAAATCCACCGGTTCAAATATGGCCTGTTTCAGCGCCGCCTGGGCGCGCCGCAGCGTGACATCGTCGCCCGCGAACAGCGCCCGCACCCAGGAGAACCCCGGCCGGGCCTGCTGCATCAGGCCGAACGTCAGGTGCCCCTGGCTGCCGTCGCCGGCGTCTTCGTCATGGCCGGCCGCGGCGGCCAGTTCGTCGTAGAAACCGGTGACACGGGCGTCGCCCACGCTGGCCGGATCGCGATCCGGCGCGGTCCTTGGCGTTGCCGCGGGTTCCAGGGTCGGGTCCGGCAACCAGTACCGTTGCCGCTGGAACGGATACCCCGGCGCATCCGCCACCTTCGGCCGATACGGCGCGTCATGTCCCACCCAGTCCACCGCGGCGCCGTCCCGCCACAGCCGTGCCAGCGCCTCCAGCAGCGTCGTCCACCCCAACGCCTCCGCC
>Ga0326728_10009876_pt1 | contig 22653 bp, 22 predicted proteins | sample MB3enrmetagenome_FD_207602 | JGI IMG/M metagenome (GOLD analysis project Ga0326728, IMG submission 207602) | Lab enriched peat soil microbial communities from McLean, Ithaca, NY, United States - MB31MN | ecosystem: Environmental > Terrestrial > Soil > Wetlands > Peat | place: USA: New York... | reverse complement strand
CCGTTTTCACGCCATCCGTGACCCTGCCTATAATGGACTCGTCCGTCTTGAGCGGCTCAATTCGATCCTTGAGGCGGGCGATGACCTTTTCCGTCATGTACTGCCCCTTAAGAAGCTCCATCTCGTTGCGGATATTCTGGGTCCGCTCCTGGAAGACTATATTGTACGTTTCCGGCCGGAATTGTTCCATTGCCGAGACCTGCGCCTTGCCCATCCTGATAATGATCTTTGTTTCCGCGCGGTAGACAGGGGGGGTGAGAAGGCAATAGACGAGGGAAATAACAATAGCGGTGAGAAGGACGGTAGTGATAACCAGTCTATTCTTGAAAAAGATATAGAGAACATCTCTGGCTGTCAGGAGCTTCTTTTCTTCCATCATCGCTCTCCTGTCTCTCGCTAGCCCTTCTGTGAACGAGCCGGTCGATGCATATCTCTCATCCCCACCGTGGTCATGGCCTCGTGTATATCGCGGGCTGGTGGACGATATAGCTGACGCCCAGCGACGCGCTCTCCCCTTGCCACAAGAAAAGTTGCTTGATATACTGGTCAACCCACATGTCCATCTTCGCGATCGTCGTCTTCGGCACATAGATGACGGCGTTGTTCGGCACAATCATGTCCTGTTCCAGCGTGAGGCCGCTGAACATCTTTACCAGATCGAGCGTCTTCACTGAGGGCTCGTTTTTCTCGGTCCAGTACACAATCTTCACATTCTTGAGGGAGCCCGTCGGCAGCACGCCGCCCGATTGCGCTATGGTCTGCAGCACCGTCATCGGCTTCGCGAGCGGAACCGGACCGGGCCTCGGGACCTCTCCGAAGACAAATGCACGGCTTCCGCCGAGGCTATCGATCAGGACGGATACGGTCAGGTTATTGAACTCGTAGCGGTATTCGTTGTTGATGGCGTCGTTAAGCTCGTCGATGGTCCTGTTCGCCGCTTTGACCGGCTTCAGAAGAGGAAGGTACACATTCCCGTCGGGACCTATCGTGAAGACCTTCGCCTGGCCTCTGGGGGCATTGGTAATCGCTTTTTGAAGCTCCGTTATCTTTGACGAGTATTTGTTGACGCTCACCGTAACGACCGGCTTGTTGAGAATATCGGAGAACTGCTTTGCTACATTGACCGCAAGCTCTTCCGGCTTCATGCCTGCTGCGGGAAAATCGCCTTTTACGGGAAGGGTGATCTTCCCGTCCGGCCTGACCACGACGGTCCGGTTGATCTGGGGCTGAAAGAAAAAATCCACGTTCAACTCGTCGTTCACGCCGATTCTGTAATCCTGTGTCTCGGACACGAGGGAAAGGTGATACATCACCTCCAGCGCGTCGCCGGGCGAGAGCCTGTAACTTGTGAGGCCGTCTTTTGCCTCTCTTATCAGGTTCTGGCGAACTTTCGCTTTCTCGGCCTCCGACAGCTCATCCGTCTGCCTGAGCTGGACCAGTTCCCCGTCCGGCGTCCGCTTTACTTCCCCGGTCTTGACCGACGTAGCGCACCCGTTGAGAAAAATGAGCAAAAGAAGGACAGCTATACTTGTGAGGGAAGAGAAACAGGCTACCGAAACCTTCCTCGGGCTCAAAAATCGATATGGCCAATGCATAGAAATAGCACCTGGTCCTATAAGGCAAGAAAAGCTACCGCCGTCTCCTTGCCAAGGTAACATCCGTCAAAGATGTACTATTGCGACGTGATTAAGATATTTCCGCATTATTGTGAGTGCTTGTCAAGGAAAAAAAAATAATTTTTTATGCTTTACTTTTTACGTTATTTGCGTTTATTCTTTCATCATTTGAAGGCGGTCTCGCGCCCTGTCCAAGGCTGTCACTGCCTCAAGGACATTCAAGGAATTAGTTGCAGCGGGAAGCGCCTGCAAGATTTAGCCACCATTGCATGCTCCGGTCTCTTTTGAGGCGTATCAGTGTTGAACATTGTGTTAAGCAGAGAAGCGGCCCTATCCTAATACTCCGCTTTAATCGGGGGCCTTCTTTACGTCGCGCATAGGGGTCGATTATGATGATGAGGCTTTCTGCATTTGTCTGTGCGATTGTTTTCGCAGCCCTTTTTCTTGCCGGTTGTGAGCAGTCTGTCTCGAGGATAGAAGAGACTCCCCCCGGTCTGCGGGTCGAAACACCCGTCCTCCCAGCGCCCCAGAACAGGGTCGCCTTACCGGAGACAAAGACTGATCTTTGCCCGGATTGCGCCGCCCGTATTAGCCCCGCAAAAGCGGTGCCGCCGGCGCGCAGGACAGCCACCCCCGTGCTTTCGGATATCTACTTTGACTACGACAAATATGATATCAGGCCCGGAGATGCGGAGATCCTCAGAGAGGATATGGAATGGTTCAGAGCGAATCCTGAAAGAAAGGTCAGAATCGAGGGGCACTGCGACGAGAGGGGTACCGGTGAATACAATATCCGCCTGGGTGAGAGGAGGGCCGAAGCTACGAAGAATTTCCTCGTTAGGCTGGGTGTCGACGGAAGGCTTCTGGAGGTGGCCACCTATGGGAGAGAGCGACCTGGGACGTCCGGGCATAACGCGCAGGTATGGACGAGAAACAGGAGGATCCACTTTGTACCGCTCGGATGAGGCTGCCCCGGTGCGGCAGAAACATGGCGAAGAGGCTGACGCCATCCCGAAAAGGAGAGGCGCATCATCGTTCGTCTTGATCGTTTTGGCAGCCGCCCTCTGTGCTGCCGGTCCATCCTACGCCTTTAAGCCGAGTGATTTTGCGAGGCTTTTGAGCACGAACTCGTGCGAGAAATGCGACCTTGAGCAAGTTGACCTCGCGGCCTCGAACCTTGCTGCCGCTGTTCTTAACGGCGCCAACCTTGCCGATACCGACCTTACCATGACGAATCTCTATTATTCGAATATGGAGGGCGCGTCGCTCAAGACAGGAAACCTTTCCGGGGCGAACCTTTCCGGGGCGAACCTTTCCGGGGCGAACCTTTCCGGGGCGAACCTTTTTGGCGCGAACCTTTCCGGCGCGAACCTTTCCGGGGCAAACCTTTCCGGGGCGAACCTGACCGACGCAAAGCTGTTCGATGCGAATCTCTCCCGGGCCATCCTTACCGACGCGAATCTCTCCCGGGCCATCCTCTCTCATGCCGATATCTCCCGGGCGACCCTTGCCCGGGCCAATCTGAATAAAGCGCTCATGATAGGGGCCGATTTTGCGGGCAGCAACCTGGCCCGGTCCGACCTGACCGCTGCCGACATGGGCAACGCGAAGTTCTTCAGGGCCGACCTTTACTGCGCCAAATTGAGGGACTCACGGGCACACGGGGCAGATTTTCTCAGCGCTGACCTGAGCCAGGCGGACTTGACCGGCGCGGACATGAACGGCTCGAACTTCACGGCAACGGATCTCGACCTCGCCGACCTGACGAGTGCCAATTTCACCAACGCCATACTCTTCCGCGCCATACTCTCGCGCACCGTCATGAACAATACGGTGTTCACGGGATCCACCTGGACAGACGGCAAGATATTCAGATCGGCGACCTACGAAAGGACGGATAGATAAAGCAATGGACGGCTACCGCTATGCGCGGTTCTTTCTAGAGAACAAATCCCGGCACTACGCAAACGGCGCGACGGCCTTATCCAACAGGTCGATCAACGCGAACGTCCTGAGGGTGGATGTTTATTTTTGAGAAGACCGGCTGCACCCCGGAGCCTTAAGGCGAGCGGCTTATCCCTTTTGCCTATTTCTCACGGCGTACCTGCCCGGGTAGATAACTTTTTCCCGCCGTTCCCTTAATTTTTCATGCTACAATGCGATCATTAGCTATATGCCTGTGCCCGAGGGTGGTGCATGTAAGATTCCCGTAAATGCCGGACAGCGTTCATTCCACGGCCGCCGGCATGAAGGAGTGAAGATGACGGAAGAAAACGCAAGTCATGAAGACTTGATGTCTCTCTACGACCTCCGCAAATCCGGCAAGCCGTTTTTCATTCCCGTTGGTTTTCCGATACAAATTGAAATCAGCGGGGTCTCGATCAAAATGAGTAGTGTTTCCGTGGGTTATCTGGCAGACAATTGCCTGCTAATAAAATATCCGTCTACCGGTGCTTTTGGCTCGATAGCGAGCAGGTTATTCAAAGGCAACAAGGTCACCGTACGATATATAAGTGACGGCGATGTACTCGGTTTTCAATCTGAGCTGCTCGGGACGATAAGCGAACCCGTCAGACTCCTGTTCATCGCTTATCCGACGCTCATAGCCCGGCGCAGTCTTAGATCGAGCAGGAGAGTCGAGTGCTATCTTCCCGCAGACCTGAACATCGAAAGGGCGAGGAGCGGAGATATTGTTCGGGACGGCATAATTACCGACATAAGCGGCATGGGATGTAATCTCAATATGGCCAAAGAGTCGCCTGACCGGGTGCTTCCCGATGTGAGGGTGAATGACGCAATCATTCTCCATTTGCAGTTGCCGGGAATGGAGAACAGAATGGAGCTCTCAGGGGACATAAGGAACATACAAAGGGACTCCCAGAAAATCAGCATGGGGATCCAGTTTAATGACATTGATGAAGAGAGGAAGATGAGAATAACTGAATATGTCTCGACGCTTGAGAAGTTCAGTTGGGAAAAATAGCGTTCCGCACTTACGCCTGCACCATTTTGCCGCCCTTGATTACCCGGTAACGGGTCCCTCTCCAGCGGACCGAAGATCCCGCGAAGCTCCAAAGCCAGACAAGAAATCCGAGGATATCCTTGAGAGGTATGAGGAAAAGCCACCTGAGCCACTTTCTCGTGTTGATCACCTTCCGGTAAAGGACCAGGGCGAGGGCATATCTGAGGGCGAGGATGCACGCCGCGGTGACGGCCGAACCCGCGGTTGGTTTGACACAAAGAAGCAAGAGGGCAAAGGCAAAAATATGAGTTATTCCGTAGCCGAAAAAGCCCCCCGGTCTTGATGCCCTATACGTCCTTGCCCATCTTAACTGATGAGTCAGATGGCTCGCGACACTCATCGGCCCGACCCGGTTCTCGATCACGTGGCGGCTGATAATGTTTTTGTAGCCCTTTTTCCAGAGCCTGAACCCCAGTTGGTAATCGTCCGCGAGATACTCCGTGAGGGCACCAAAGCCCCCGATGTCACGGAGCGCCTCTTTCGAGACAAGGATGGAGGCGCCGAGGCCGAACGTCACGCCTTCCAGGCGCCTCGCCACGAGTACCGAGGGGATAAAATCGAGGGCTATGCTGAGGGATTCAAGGGCGCCCCCGACCGACTCCGGATTCGATATTTTGTAAAGCGAGGTGACTATTCCCGTTTTCTCGCCACCTTGGAACTCCGCGACTATGCGTCTCAGATAATCCTTATCGACAGCCATGTCGCTATCGCTGAATGCGAGCATCGTATGATGTGACTCGTCAGCCAATGCCTGGAGGTTCAGCACCTTCCGGTTTGTCCCCGAGCCCCCATCCTTTACCACCACACGGGTATCGCTTGGGGCCGCGGCCGCAACCGCCAGGGCGAGGGGGATAGCAGGGTCGTCGGGGTCGCGGAAACCAAAAAGCACTTCAAAGCAGGGATAGTCCTGAGCACAGAAGCCGGACAGGTTTTCGGCGGCCGAGGGGTCAAGGCCTTTTATAGGTTTCAGAATAGAAACGGCCGGCAATTCTGCGTTGGGGACAGGCCGGCTCGTATCGGGGCCGGGGTTTTTAAAAAAGCCGAAAATGCATGCAAGGGAGAAAAGAGCGTAGAAACTCCCCGGAATAATGAGTATGGAAAGGAAAATGGAAAGGATTATCATGAGTGCGACAGAGGTGACAACGAGCCGCCGGAGAGGGTACAATAGCAGAGCATGAAACTACTCCTTTTCGCAGCGTTCCCCAGGGAGGTCAGGGAGGCGGTGCACATGATGGGTCGCAGGACGAGAATCCATGGCCTCCCCTTCAGGGCGTTTTGCGTCCGCCACCCTTCACATACGCTGACCGTGGCCGAAACAGGCTTAGGGATAGAAAACGCCACGCGTGTTTTTCTTCGCATGCTTCAAACCGGCAGATTTGACGCGGTGATCTCGCTCGGTTACTGCGGCGCCCTGTCACGTGACGCCTCCGTCGGCGACCTGATTTGGGCTTCGAAGATCTGTCTCATCGAAGGAGAGAGGGTTGAAACGCTTTCCCTCTCTGATGATCGAAAGCTTCTGGAGACGCTCTCCTTGCGTCTTCCCATCCGGGCTGGCACGTTTCTTACCCTGAAGGGGTGGATGAAGAAGCAGGAACTGGTACGTTTTGTGGCCCCCGACATGACGCTTCCCGTATGCGAGATGGAAACGTTCGGGTTGGCGCGGCTCTCCCTGCACCACAAGCTGCCCTTCTTTGCTGTCAGGGCTGTCAGCGACGGGGCAGATGTTGACCTTGCTTTTGACCCGCAGGAAGTGTGCGACAGCGCGGGGACCTACCGGCTCACCCGGGCGCTCAGGCTTTTTCTCACCCGGCCGCGCCTTCTCGGCCATGCCCTCGCACTCCACCGGAGCTCAAAGATTGCCTCACACAACCTGGCCCGGGCAGCGAGCGCCTTACTTCAGGTATTGTAACCGGGGGCTGCCCCTTCGGAAATCAGTCCCTCTCGGGCACTACAGCCCCGGGAAAATCCTCGAGGTGCGCAACGATTGCCTTATCGGGCGCGACCCCATGGAGCCTGGTCCTCGTGAGCGAGACACACAGGAGCACCGGCAGGAGCACGATGAGGATGCCCGCCCACAGTAGATTGTGTTCCCCGATGAGGAAGGTAACGGAGAGATTGAAGATAATGATGCTGAGGTAAAGGGCGGGCCCAGGGAGATACCTCCAGGTGCACGCGGCGCCGGAGAAGTCTTTCACCCTTCTCGCGCTGAGAAGCCGGTCGATGAGCTGGAGTGTATGGATGAGGAGGAACCCGACAACGAACCAACCGACGAAATTCGCAATGGGGATGCCGAAATAGATCCCCTTATCAGGATAACCGTATATTTGGCCGAGAAACCACTTGTCGCCTCTCAGTGCGACAGGGTCTATGATGACGTCCAGGTACATGCAGAAAAGTGCGCCGAGCAGGCGCACTCTCAGGGAATGCCTGATTTTTCTGCTTTCCAGGAGGTAGACACCGCCGCGCCGGATGGCAGGGCTGATGGTAAAAAGGGCCACCGAGTATGACGCGTAGGAAAGGAAGACGAAGCTCATGGAGTCCATGAACGGAACACCGAGGACCCAGAGTTCCCTGCCCTTTGTCTGGTACGTATAATAGTAGTGGCCGTAGGGGATGCCGTTATGTATGGAAGAGCATTCTGATGCCCATGCGATGACGTAACCCGCGACGGCGAAGAGAAGGGCCCGCTTCAGACCGAGATGCAGCGTGCAGGCCAGAAAATAGGCGAGTAAAAAGGCGACAAAATAAGGCCTCAGCGTAATCGTGCCCAGGGTCTGTGAGAGGAGCGTCTCCATCAGGAGGGCAACACGTTCCAGAGAAGGCACCGAAGCATTTTCCCTGGATGGGTAAAAATCTCCCGCATGGCGGCCGGCTCAAATCCGCTGTGGACCATGCAATCCCTGCACCGGCCGTCTCTGCCCGGCCCATATGCTTCCCACTGCGTCTTTTCCATAAGCTCAGGATACGACGGGTAGTAGGTGTCGGTAACAAGGTAGCAGGGCGACTTCCAGCCGAGGGGGTTGCGGGTTGGGCTGCCCCAGGGGGTGCAGGCCATTTGCCCCTTTCCCTCCAGAAAATCGAGGTAGAGAGGGGTGCCCGTCATGGGGAGCCCGCGGAACAGACAGCGCATCTGCCCGAACTTTTCCGTCACCTCTTCCTTCTTCAGGAAAATGTCATCGGAAACGCTCTCATAGCCGAATGCGGGGGAGACAAGGATGCCGTCCACACCAAGATTCTTGAGGAGAGAGAAGAGGCCGATCAACTCTCCGGTATCGGTCCATTTGTAGACAGAAGTGTTTGTCCACACGCGGAACCCCTTCTTTTTAGCAGCTTTCAGGCCCTCGATGACCGCGTCGAACGACCCCGGTCTCCCGCTGATACGGTCGTGTGTCTCTTGCATACCGTCGACGTGGAAGCTGAGCGTCAAGTGCGGATGGGGCTGATATACGTCGACAAAGGAGCCGGCAAGAAGTCCGTTCGTGCAGAGGTAGATGTGTCTTTTCAAATGGATCAGCCCTGCAAGCAGTTCCTTTAGGTCTCCGTAAAGGAGGGGCTCCCCGCCCGTTACGGTGACCACCGGGGCGTTTGATTCGACCGCGGCCCCGAGGCATTCACCGAGGGTCAAGTCCTGCGAGTGTCCTTTTGTGTAGAGCCTTATCCTGTCGCAGCCGGCGCATGAGAGGTTGCATCGGTGCGTCGGCTCAAGCATCAGCACCAGGGGAAACCTCTTGCGTCCCTTGAGGATGTTCTTAAAAAAATAGCCCGTAAGGGCAGCGGAAAGAGCTGGCGAGAAACGCATAATGGGTGATTTTTTGGTGAGTGCAGCGCCTTTTAATAATTATCCCGGCCCGCCGGTGAGGCCGATATTATGGAGCCCTCCATAGCCTTTTCAAGGATTCGCGGTCTTGCCTGCCGTGCCGGTGATGAACTTCAGTGCGTCATCGAGCGCATCAAGGTGCAGATGAGTATTCTTGCAGGGGCCCTCAGGTCTCTTGTTCGGAATGGCGAGGACGGGAATCCGCTCTGCCACGTCCCTGATGCCGCTGATAAGGTCCCTCTCGCAGGCAACGGCAAGGATGAGAGAAGGTTTATGCTCTCTGATCGCTTTTCTGGCCTCCTCGCCTCCCGCGGCGGTGACGACCTGAACGGCTCTTCCGTTCGCCCGCTCGACCACCTGCCGCTTTGCCTCCTTCTCCAGACATCTGGGAAGAAGGATCAGGAGTGTGTCGACGTTCAGCCGGCGCGCGTGGCTTTTCACTATCAGGTTGTGAGCCTTAATGAAAGAATTGCCCACCCTGTCCTTGCTTATACCGAGCTTTTCTCCGAGCCACATGCTTTTCGAAAGAAGGGACAGCAGAAGTTTTTCCGCCCAGATATAGGGGAAAACAGATTTTCTAAATTTCAGGAGGAGCGTGGTCTCCAGCGCGACCAGGATAAGGATGATCAGGGCCAGCACAAAGGCCGACCATTCGATGAGTCTCGAAAGAAGGGGGCTGAGTTGATCGATTCTGGGCTTTGCTAAATACCAGCCAAACCGGAGGCATGCGATGAAAATGAGGACCGCCCCAGCCGCAAGGGTGAGGAAAGTGCTCAGCTTCTCGTCAATCTCGTCCTCTTGCGGGCTTTTCGACCCGTTCCAGTCAAGCCACTCGTCCCCAAGCCTTCTGTCCCTCCGGCTGGTCTTGGAATCGGGCTCTTTCTCAGTCATGCGCATCCCCGCGAGGAACTGCCCGGCACATAACCACTCCCCCTATACCAGTGTATTGCCTTTAGGGCGGCTATTTCAAGTGAATTCTGCGCCATCCCCAACTTCCGCACCGCCTTTGAGCAGTCGAAAAACATGTAGTGGCGCGCCATCCTGACGCCATCGAGCGGGATTGCAGGTTCTTTTCTTCGTGAGAGTCTCACGAGGCCCTCATCGATAAATGCAAGGCAGAGTACCGGTGTATAGGGCAGTTTCCACCGGGGTGGCTTCCTTCCCGTCAAACGGGCCAGAAGCTGCAGGAATTGCTTCAGGGTGAGATTGGCATTTCCCAATATGTAGCTCTCCCCCACGACGCCGGACCTTGATGCGAGCACGTGTGCGTCCGCTACATCCTCGACATCCACGAAATTGAGTCCCGTATCAAGGTATGCCGGCATCTTTCCATTAAGAAACTCGACTATTATCTTTCCCGTGGGTGTAGGCTTCCTGTCCATCGCGCCTATGGGGGCGGTCGGATTGACGATCACCACCGGGAGTCCTTTGCCGATAAACCTCCGTACCTCCTGTTCGGCGAGAAATTTCGACCTCTTGTAATGTCCCAGCATATCCTGGAGCCTGGCCGGAGTCTCCTCGCTGCCCGGTTTTCCGCTCTTTGCGTGGGCGAGCACGCCTACGGTGCTCGTGTAGACGACCTTTGCAGCGTCTGTCTCCAACGCTGCCTGCATGACGTTGACCGTTCCCTGGACGTTTATGGCATACATGGTCTCCGGGTCAGGGACCCACAGCCGGTAATCGGCGCCTGCATGGTATACCTGATCGCAGCCCCTCGTTGCCCTCAACACTGCACTGTAATCCCGAAGATCACCCGGCACCGGCTCCACATCGAGGGCCGCGAGGAAAGAAGTGTCCGAGTCTTTCCTGACAAGGGCACGCACGTCAAACCCCTTCTTCCTCAGCGTCTTCGCGACGTGGTACCCGATGAATCCGGTCGCCCCCGTTACCAGTGCCCTGGCCACTATCCCGTCTCCGGGGTATCGGCAAAAAGACCCTGCTCCTTCGCCTGTTTGAGGAATTTCCCAAGCGCCATCAGGGGGAAGCAGTTCCGATAATTGTGGTACTTGATCATGAAGTGCTTGGGGAAACCGGTGGCGGTGAACTCTTCCTCTTCCCAGGTCCCGTCGGACGCCTGTCCCCGGAGGAGAAACTCTATGCCATTGATCGCTTCCCTACACGCGCCTTCTCCGGCAGCGATCAAGGCCATCACCACCCAGGCGGTCTGGGAAGCCGTGCTCTTCCCGCGCATCCTCAAATTCCGGTTGGCATAAGATTCGCAATACTCCCCCCATCCGCCGTCCTGGTTCTGGTATCGCTTGAGTGTGGCGACGGCTTTTCGCAGGTAAGGTTTCGTCATGTCCTCGTGTATCGAGGCTAAGCCTGTAAACACCGACCACGTCCCATAGATGTAGTTGACCCCCCACCTGCCCCACCAGAGGCCATCCTTCTCCTGTGTTTTTTTAAGGAACTTGAGAGCCCCTCTTACTGCTTTACTCGACGGGGGATAATCGATGCAGCCAAGCAGCTCGAGCACCCTGCCCGTGATATCGGGAGTGCTCGGATCGATCATCGCCTCCAGGTCTCCGAAGGGTATCTGGTTCAACACCTCCACATTGTTGTCCACATCGAAGGCGCCCCATCCCCCGTCCTTCCCCTGCATGCCCAGCACCCATCCGACCGCTCTCTCGAAGTTCTCGGGTGTAAGAAACCGATGACGGCCGCACCTATTCAGGAGCATGAGCACGACCGCCGTATCATCTATGTCGGGATACCAATTGTTAACGAATTCGAAAGCCCATCCGCCCGGCTCAAGGTCGGGCCTCTTCACGCTCCAGTCCCCCTTCTTGAATATCTGCTTGCCGGCCAGCCACTGACAGGCGTTTACCATTGCAGGATGGCTTTCCTTCAGGTCGGAGCAAGAAAGGGCGAGGGCGGTGAGAGCCGTGTCCCACACGGGTGAAATGCACGATTGGAGCACCAGCTCATCCTCCCACTCCATGGTGAATCTGTCCAGCGCTTCAAAACCTTTCCGCACCGGCTCGTATGAAATGTCGTGACCCTGAACGAGCAGGGCAAGAATAGAGTTGACCATGGCCGGCTGTATCCCTCCCCAGTCGCCGGTCTCTTCCTGATGGTCCCGGATCCAGCGCAGGGCTCGCGCCAGACCCTTCCTTCTGAAGGACCGCACACGGCTCTCCTCGGTCGCTTTCACCAGTTTGTCGAGCTGCCCGAAGAACCGCTTCCACGAGAAGACCGGCTCGCCCCGTCTGCGCCACCCACCGGCCGGGCCGCGAGCTATGAGTTCCCGCACCCCTCGGCCCGCCGGAACAGCCCTGACAGGTTTCGCGTCGAGCACGACCGAGAGCGGCACAAAGGTAGCCCTCGCCCAACTTGAAAAATTGTAGATGTTGAGGGGGAACCAAGGAGGCAGGAGCACGATTTCCACGGGGACCGAAGGGATAGCCTTCCAGTCGTACTGGCCGAAGAGGGCAAGGAATATCTTCGTGAAAAACCTGGTCTCCCCCAGGCCGCCGCTCGCGATGATAGACTGCCGGGCTTTTTTGAGACGGGGGTCCTCTGCGGGATATCCTGCCAGCTTCAGGGCAAAATAGGCCTCTACGCTGGTACTGACGTCCCCCAGGCCGCCCTCGTATATTGCCCATGTTCCGTCGGGTCTCTGCTGCTTCAGGATATGGTTCGCAATCTTTGCGTTTTTCTCTTTGTCTTCGATGCCCGCAAAAGTGAGGAGCATGAGATATTCTGCGGTGATCGTCACATTCGATTCCAACTCGAACAACCAGTTGCCATCCGGATGCTGGCAATGGATGAAGTAGCGGTGGCTCCGTTCGATGGCTTCCGACAGCCGGTCGGCCAAATCCCGGCGGTGCTCGGGCTCTTGCCCTGCTTCAGCTTCAGCAGACAAGAGGCGAAGGTTATCGATGAGCATGTGCAATAGGTCCTCTCTACAGTGCAGTGCTTCTCTCATAGGCCGGCCTGACATACAGCGGCTGCCCAGAAAGCTCTTTGAACCCCACGAGGTGCAGGCCCAGGGTTTTGAGACGATCGCACACCCGCCTTGAGGTGACCCCTTTCGTCTCCCCCCGGCCCGGTGACGAACCCAAATCCGGATGGAGGTATATCTCGCTTGCCGCACCCTTTACGTAGGGCAGGAGGGCGAGAAGGTACTTTTCATCTATCCTCCCGGTTCCGGAAAGCCCGTACACATTGTCCGCGGCCCGCAGTCCATGTCTGTAAGCTACCCGTAAATTCCGGTCGGCGAGAAGTCCGAAAACCAGCCACGTGAAAAAGGCCTTCACGTCCAAAAGCGGCACATGGAGGCCGAGCACGAGAGATAAGGGCTCGCGGGGTATCCTTATCCAGGCGACACCCCTCCGGGCTGCCTCCCTCGCGATGATTTCGAACAAGAGCGGGTGCATATGGAGATGGTGATGGCAATCGACATGAGTAGGGTGGATACCGGCCTTTTCCACCCTGTCGAACTGCGCCTTCACCTCGGCCCCGATCTGGTCGGCGAGGTCCCTTCTCAACCGCCAATAAGTAACGCCGGCCCGCATCGGACTTCTCTCGAAACGGCCCTCGGTGTCGACGAGACCCGGGATGTCGGCGGGTGAGAGAACCGGGCGCCCGTCGGAAAGCATGACGTGGAGTCCCACCGAGAGCTTCGGGTATCTCGCGGCGAGATCGACTGCCTCCGCAAAGGCATCGCCCCCTGCGACGATGCTTGCAGCGGTGAGCACGCCCCGGTCACAGGCTGTGGCGACGGCCCTGTTGACCGAAGGGGAGCGGCCGAAATCATCGGCCGTAACGACGAGGTACTTGCTCTCCCCTGACGGCAAAGACCCTCCGGCCATCACGCCACCGCCTTTCGTTTTGCCATGAAAGAAAAGAATTCCCTCCCCTCTCTGATCCGCCTGGAGAATTCACCCCTGTCTTTGAGCATCTCCTTCAAAATCCTCAAGATCGGGGCGGGCCTGAGATAGAAGCGCCGGTAGAAGACCTCCACTGCGGCGAATATCTCCTCTTTTGAGAGCCATGGATATGCCATGACCGAATTCTGGATGCCTTCCCGCACGAGCCCGCCTCCCTCACCGGCGAGCCATCCTTCGCGCTTTGCCTGCTCGTAAAGCGCTGTTCCCGGATAAGGAGCGGCAAGGGAAACCTGCATGCTGTAGGGGTCGATCTCACGCGCGAACCGCATGGTCTCTTCCATGGTCTCCCGCGTTTCTCCCGGCAGGCCGAGTATGAAGGTGCCATGAATGAGCACACCGGCTTCTTTGGCTGCCCGTGAAAAACTCCGCGCCCCTTCAAGGCTGATCCCCTTCCTGATATTGTTCAGTATGAGCTGGTTGCCCGATTCAAAGCCTACCGTCAGGAGTCGCAACCCGTTGTCTTTGAGCATTTCCAGCGTCCGTTTCGGCACGTTGGCCCTGGCGTTGCAGGACCAGGTGACGCCGAGGCGGCCGATCTTCCGGCTGGTCTCCTCCAACTGCGGATGGTCGGTAAAGGTGTCGTCGTCGAAAAAAAATTCCTTCACCTGGGGAAAGAGCGTTTTTCCGAGGGAGAGCTCTTCGCAGATATTGTCGGGGCTGCGTACCCGGTATGTGCCTCCCCCTATAGTCTGCGGCCATAGACAATAGGTGCAGCGACCCCGACATCCACGCCCGGCGTAGAACGAGAGATAGGGGTGCTTCAGGTAGCCGATGAAATAATTCTCCACCTGCAGGTCCCTGGCATAGACGGCCGTCACAAAAGGAAGGCGATCGAGGTCCGGAATGAGGGGCCTTGACGCGGTCCGGTGGATCGATCCGTTTGCGCGAAAGGCGATCCCCTTCACCTTATCAAGCGATTGGCCTTCCGAAATCTCAACGACCGTGTCGTCAAACTCGCCGATTGCGACAAAGTCGAGACCGGATGACGCCGCGAGACTCTCTTCGGGGGAGACGGTCACATGGGGGCCGACCATGCCGATCACGAGGTGAGAGTGCGCCTCCCTGAGCGCGGCCGCCAGTGCCGCATCATTCTCGAAAGTCGGTGTGCCCGTATGGATTATGACAAGCTCGTAGCTGCCTGCCTCACAGATAACCTCTTCCCGCGTTATGCCCTCGGCCGAGGCATCGAGCAGCCTTGCCCCTTTGATCATGCCTGCCGGATAGGCGAGCCAGGTCGGATACCAGAACGAGCGGACCTCCCGGCACGCCTGGTAGCGCGAGCCCGCACTACCGTCAAAGCCCTTGAATGAGGGTGGATTGAGAAGCAGGGTCTCCATATCAGAAAACAGCCTTAACGCCGCCGATTGCCTTTTACAGCGCTGCCCGGGTTACCCAAGTATTGTTACCACCGCGCGATACTTCGCCAACCTAACCCGGCCTAAACCAGGAAACGACAAGAAGATTCAGCCTTCCCGTTTCCCTGAAAGGAACGACGTGTCAATGAAATTTGTTATATGTAGTGTATTGCGGCGGGCCGCAACTGTCAATGACATTGCTGCCGACCGGTAAGGCCGGGTGCCTTTCGCGCCTGGCTTTGTCGCTGGGGGGCGGGAGAAAGGCGGGCGCCCCCGCGACAGGGGCTGCGCCCGGTTATTGACAAGGAGATCAGAACCGGCGAGACTATGGATCAGCATAATTGTATCCACGCAAAGGAAGGTAAGGAGACGTGACGACGGCAACAATCGCTTTTACCTGCCCTATCTGCGGGAGGAAGAGGGAGGGCGCGGGGGCATGTAAAGGAGGGCGGCGATGATCTCCCACGTCACAGGACCTGTCGCTGATGGGTTATACGTGTGCGGCCTCACCTGGTCGCCCGTGTACCTCCTTGAATCTACGGTCCCCGTTCTTTTCGAGGCAGGGTTTTCCTGCGCCGCCAACTTGTACGAAAAGGACATACAACGCGTCCTTCGGGGAAGGGAGCCGGGAGTGCTCTTTATCACCCATGGTCATTGGGACCATTGCGGTACCGCGGCCTTCCTTAAACACCGCTTTGCCGGTCTCAGGATCGCTGCTTCACCGGACACCGGCGCCATACTCTCCCGTGCAGGAGTCAGGAAGGTGATGACCACACTCGGGGCGACGGTTATTCCCACGCTTCGCGCACTCCTGAGTGAAGCCGATGCCGCCAGCCTTGTGGATCAACCGTTTCAGCCTTTCCATCTGGACATGCAGCTCATCGACGGGGAGAGTATCGGGGTGACGGCCGACCTGACCGTGCAGGTCCTGGCTACCCCCGGCCACACCCGGGACCATCTGTCGTTCTATATACCCGAGCGGCGCATGCTGTTCGGGGGGGAAGCGGCCGGTTGCCTTGAGCCGATGGGTGGTATTACCCCGGAATTCCTGGTTGATTACGACGGGTATGTTCGGTCCCTTCGGCGTCTCAAGGAGCTTCCTGTGGACATCTACTGCCTGGCGCACCACTATGTGCTCGTCGGGTCCGATGCGGTGAAGAAGTTCCTCTCGAAGTCGCTTGAGACGACCGAGAGGTTCGCCGACAGGCTCTATGCGCTGCTCGATGAGGAGGGAGATGACATGGATCGTGTGCTACAGCGATTGACGGGCGAGTACCGCGTGACAAACCCCGGGCTCCAGCAACCCGTAGAGGCTTACCTGCTCAATCTGAGGGCCCAGCTTACCCATCTTTATGAGCGAAGAAAGAAGGGCCGTTTTTCCAAAAGCTCGCATGCAGGCGACTTCTCCACCTGAGTCTTTCTGTATCATTCACTTTGACTAATGATCCATTTGTGCAATAGTATGACTGGTAATGCGCAGCGGTATAGTGATCGACGGGTATCCCCGGCCGTGCGGAAGGCAGCGGAGGATAGAGAGTGCGCCCATCCCGAGGTGGGCAATAGGAGAAGAGGACCGGTATGATTGTAGAGATTAACGGCAAGAGACCGCGTATAGACCCGACGGCGTTTATTGCGGACAGCGCTACGGTCACAGGTGACGTCGTGGTAGGGGCAGGGGTCAGCATATGGTTTCAGAGCATCGTTCGCGGTGATACGAATTATATTCGCATCGGAACGAACTGCAATATCCAGGACGCATGTGTCCTCCACGTGGTGAAAGACCGGCACCCCTTACTATTGGGAGACGGTACGGTACTTGGTCACCGCGCGGTTGTTCATGGGTGCCACATAAAGAAAGGGTCTCTCATAGGCATCGGAGCAATTGTGCTGGACGGGGCAGAGATAGGCGAAGAATCGATTGTCGGAGCAGGGTCCGTCGTGGCGCCGGGGACTATTGTTCCTCCCCGATCGCTCGTATTTGGTATACCGGCCAGAGTTGTCCGCTCCCTTCGTGAAGACGATCTCCTGATGATCCAGGATATGGCCAATCAGTACCTCGAATTGAAAGAGATTTACAGACAAGCCCTTTCCTGATGATAGAGTCCTTCCTGAAGGGGAGCATTAGATGACGGCATTATACACACACTCAGAGAAGGAGACAGTATGATTCTTAGATCGAGCGGGGCATCGAGAAGGAATTTTTTGGGGGTTGATTTTGTGGTACTATCACATGGTCCGGAATCGATGGTAACTAAGATGCTTTATAAAAAGGCGGACAATGTTCCTTTCCATAAGCATCCAAATGAGCAAAGTGGTTATGTGATTTCCGGGAACTATAGAATTACGTGTGGGAATAATAGCGAAGTGATAGGTCCTGGGGATTCTTACTCTATTCCTCGCAACGTTGAGCATCGCATTGAAATCATTGAGCCTGGTGAAGTAGTAGACTTCTTTAGTCCGCCAAGAAAGGACTATCTATAGTGCATATCCCGCTAATCCAGCGGACGTCTTACAGCCGCGGATTTATCTGTGACGCTTTCAATCCGAAATTCTCGTGATTCTCCACTCCAGAAAATCATTTGCGAGGACCGGGACACGCCCCGGCGACAAAGCTATGCGCGAAAAGCGCCCGGCCGACAGAGATGGTCACATCCTGATCAGGTACACATACACCTGGTCATAATGCTCTCTCAACCTGTTTAATGCATCAAGGAGTCGCCTTTTCATTTCAGTGATGGCTTTGCCCCTCACGTGCTCACCGGTCGGAAGCGACAGGCGCAGCCGCCGCACGCACTCTCCATCGATCTCATCGGACAACTCATGGGTTTCCCATCTACCGTCCGTTTTCTGCAGCGCCGCACCGAGAACTGCGATAAACACGCCCCGATTCAATGTGCCGGGGCGATGCGTCACCGTGACGAACGGCTCAATCTCCCTCGCCGTGAACTTTTTCATTCGCTTCCTGACCGGTTCCGTATTCGATCGTCTGCACATAAAACAAGCCACCTTATTCTTCAGACCTCCCTGTTGCTTCGCCGAACCTTCACTGGCTGACCGCTGTCTCTTTAGCCTGCCTTTCAGTTTACGAACTCACCCTCACCTCTGTCAATAGACCTGAGCGATCGAGGAACGAAGGCGGGGAAGCTTTCGAAACGCTAGTGACAATAGGGCCATTTTTTGTTACATTACACCATGAGACAAGGGCTGGGTGTATACATTCTTCTGTGCCTTCTGGCAGCCTTTCTCTCTTTCTCATGCGCCACGAGCGAGCGGCCGCGGCGCATCAGGGACTTGAGCGCCGACCAACTCAACGAGATGGTGAAGCGGAAAGTTCCCCTCGTCCTCGTGGACACAAGAACCGAATATGAGTACAGACAGGGCCATCTGCCAGGCGCACTCAGTGTGCCGCCCCACCGCTTCAACGTCCTGGATGCGCTCATTCCCCCTGACAAAGGAGTCGAAACCGTCTTTTACTGCAGGGGGTTCGGCTGAGATGCGAGTAAAGAAGCCGCGGGCGCGGCGTCGAGGATGGGATATTTGCAGGTCAGCACGTTTTCCGGCGGTTACACTACATGGGTGACCAAAGGCTATAGCGTGGAAAAGTAATCTTCCGTACAAAGCGCACGCGGAGAAGGACTGGGGGTAACGATGTTATTTTCGAGGATGTTTATTCCTACCATGAAGGAGGAGCCGAAGGAGGCGGAGGTTGTCAGCCATCGGCTGATGCTTCGGGCAGGCTTCATCAAAAGACTCTCTTCAGGCATTTATACGTGGCTCCCTCTTGGCCTGAGATCCTTAAGGAAGGTGGAGCAGATCATCAGGGCGGAGATGGACAGGAAGGGTGCCCAGGAGATCCTGATGCCTTCCGTTCAGCCGAAGGAGTTGTGGGTCGAGAGCGGACGGTGGGACCTGTACGGCAAGGAGCTGCTCCGTTTCAGGGACCGGAATGACAGGGAGCTTTGTCTCGCCCCCACCCACGAAGAGGTCATTACGGACCTCGTCAGAAAGGAGGTGCGCTCCTACCGGGAGCTGCCCCTGATCCTCTACCAGATACAGACAAAATTCCGCGACGAGATCCGGCCCAGGTTTGGCGTGATGCGGTCGAGGGAGTTCATCATGAAGGATGCATACAGCTTCGACGCAGATGTTCAGGGGGCCGAAAAGAGCTACATGGCAATGTTCGACGCGTATACGAATATCTTTAAAAGATGCGGTCTCCGGTTCAGGGCCGTCGAGGCTGATACGGGAGAGATAGGCGGAAAGTTTTCACACGAATTTATGGTCCTCGCCGATACCGGTGAGGATGTGATTATCTCCTGTGAGGCGTGCGGCTATGCGGCGAACCTGGAGCGAGCAGAGGTCGGGAAGGCGGCTGCCACGTGTGAAAAGGGGAGCGGATCGTACACGCGTGTCCGGACGCCTGGCAAAAAGCGCGTCGAGGAAGTGGCGGACTTCCTTGGCATAGCCCCCCACAGGCTCGTGAAAACGCTGATTTTCACCACAGACAGGGGAGCAGTCGGCGTGCTCGTGGCCGGGGATAGGGAAGTAAACCCGGTAAAACTGAAAAACACCCTTTCCTTCAAATTTATGGAGCTTGCCGATGAGGCTGCCATCGAGCAGGCTACGGGTGGCCCCTTGGGCTTCTCCGGGCCCATAGGTCTGGACATCCCCCTCTACGCGGACGTTGACGTGCTCTCCATGGAGGCGTTCGTCGTCGGCGGAAATGAGAAGGACGTGCACATAGTGGGCGCCACTACAGGTGATTTCAGGGTAGAGGGCTATCTTGACCTGAAGGTCGCTCAAGCCGGCGATGCCTGTCCGCGCTGCAGCGGCCGGCTTACCGCAACACGGGGGATTGAAGTGGGGCACATATTCAAGCTGGGGACCAAATACAGCGAGGCGATGAACGCCGCCTTCCTCGACTCTGAGGGGCAGGACCGGCCGATGATCATGGGTTGTTACGGCATAGGGGTAGGCAGGACCGTTGCGGCCGCGATCGAGCAAAATCATGATGAGAACGGCATGATCCTCCCTTTTGCCATTGCCCCTTTCGAAGTGGAAGTCCTGCCCGTCAACACCTCCCATGCTGAAAGCATGGAAATAGCGGACACCCTCTACAGGACGCTTCTCGGCAACGGGATCGATACGCTCCTCGACGACAGGGCGGAGAGGCCCGGCGTCAAGTTCAAGGACTGTGATCTCATCGGCGTCCCCTTGCGCGTCACAATCGGGGAGAGAGGGCTGAAAGAAGGGAAGGTGGATATCAAAATGCGCGCCGAAAAAGAGCCCGTCAGGGTTCCTAAAGAAGATGTCCTGGAAAGGGTTATGGAACATGTTGCCGCAGCTAAGTAGAGATAATCCCACGCCCGCGGAGGAAATCGCCGCGAGAATCGCCGCCCTCCGGGACCTGATGGCTGAGTCGGGGGTCGACTTCTGCGTGATCATGCAGCACGTCGATCTTTTTTACTTTACGGGTTCGACCCAGAAGGCTACCCTCGTTATCACCCCTGAGAGGGATCCCCTCTATTTTGTGCAGAGAAGCGTCGAACGGGCACGGGTGGAGACACCGCTTCCGGTGATAGAGGTAAAGACCGACAAGCAGATAGGGAGCGCGCTCAAGGAAAAGGGAATTCTCAAGGGCAAGGGCGGCATGGAGCTCGATGTCGTGCCCGTCACCGTCTTTCAACGGTTCGCGAGCATCACCGGCTTCGACAATTTTACCGATATTTCCGGCCTTATCAAGGCGCTCAGGATCGTGAAAAGTCCTTTCGAGATCGAGCAGGTGCGGAAATCGGGCGCCATCTGTGACGCGGTTTTCGCTCACGCGCCCCACGTCATCAGGGAGGGCGCGAGGGAGGTAGACATCGATGCGGCGCTGGTGGCCATAGGCAGGCAGCAGGGTCACCAGGGATTCCTGCGGATGAGGGGCTTCAACCAGGAAATGATGAACCTCTACGTGACGTCCGGCTTTACAGGGACGATCGCCTCTGCCGGCGACGTCCCTGTCTCCGGCATCGGGATGAGCGCTGCCATTGCGCAGGGCTCATCAACGAAGACAATCGAGAGGGGTATCCCGGTACTCATAGATAACGGCGGCGGCTACAATGGCTATATTACCGACGAGACCAGGTCCTACGTGGTCGGACGACTCGACGAGATGTTCCTCAAGCCATATGAGGTAGCCCGGGAGATCATCGAGGATACGGAGGCCTTTGGAAAAGAAGGGGTAAACTGCGTCGATATATTTGCGAGGGCCTACGAGAAAGTGAAGAAAGCAGGGCTGGAGGCGCATTTTATGGGCTTCGGCGCCGGCCAGGTGTCGTTCATCGGCCACGGGCTCGGTCTCGAGATCAACGAGTTGCCGGTCATTACCGCGCGGCACAGCACGATCCTCAAGGAGGGCATGCTTTTCGCCTTTGAGCCTAAGTTCGTCTTTCCGGGAAAAGGTGCGATAGGCATAGAAGTCGATTTTATCACCCGAAAAGAGAAACTCGAACGGGTATCGAAAACATCCATAGACCTCGTGCACTTGTGATATCCAACAAAGATGGGGCGAAGATAAGCGACTCGGTATCAGACGGGGGCTATGCGATGGAGCAGGAAGCTCACGAAAGAAAACACGAGGCTGAACAGAAGTGCCCACCAGAAGTTTTTCACGTCGAAACCGGGCACGATGGCGCTCGTCAACAGAACAAGGAGGGCATTCAGCACGAAGGTGAAAAGTCCGAGGGTGAGGATCGTGAGAGGGAGGGTCAGAAATATGAGGATCGGTCTGATGAAGGCGTTGATGAGTGCGAGGACAAGAGCGGTAACGAGAGCGGCGCCGAAGCTTCGCACGGTGACGCCGGGCAGAAAATAGGCGGCAATCAGAATGGCGATGGTCGTGATGAACCAGTTGATCAGAATGCGCATGGTAAGCCTCTTCCATTGTAATCCCGCAGAGCAAAAAAGCAAAGGAAAAATGCAGCCGGGCATCAGACGTTGAGGGGGTCGGCTTCGATATGCACGCCGGGCAGCCGGTGGAGGGACGCGAGGAGCGCGGAGAAGGCTTCTCCGCTTCCCTTCAGTATCACCCTCCAGCCATACCGTCCCTTCACCTGGATGGGGCCGAGCATCTGGTGGTCCAGCTTGGCGTTCTGCGTCAGCCTTTTAATCGCTTCTACGATCTTCTCGCCGGCCGGCCGGCTTCGTTTCAAGACGTTTATGGAAACAAGCCGGACATATGGGGGAAATTCGGCGGCCCGTCTCTTCGCCAGCTCGTCGTCATAGAATTGCCGGGGAGTGAGAAAGAGTGACAGGTCAAGGGCCTCGCCGCGGGTGTAGAGGAGAAGCTCCTGCGGCCTCAGGGCGTCGATGAGATTCGTGAGCACCTGAAACATCTTCTCTCTCGCCCTGTATCCGCCGATCCTGAGCAGGTCTTCCCATCCATAGAGTATAAGCCGGCTCGTGTCAAGCCCATACAGCTTCGAGAGGATGTGGGTTCCCACGATAATATTCCCCGTACCGCTTTCCAATGACCGGAGATCCGTAAGTCTCTCCGTCTCGCCCGTAACCCTCAGCACCGTCCTGTCGGGAAAAGCCTCCTTCATTCGCGCCTCCAGGTATTCGGCGCCAACCTCGAAGAACATGATGGATTTGGAGCCGCAGTGGGGACACCGCTCTTCATAAGGGAAAAGACCCTTGCAACTGTTGCAGGCCAGCGCCTCGACTGCCTTATGGTAGCTGAGCGCGGCTGCCCCGCAGGTCGGGCAAAGAAGCGGTCGGCCGCACTCGGCGCAAAAAAGGTTTGCCGCATAGGACCTTCGCGGCGTATGGATAACGACATTTCCGCATCGATCCAGGACCCCCTTTATGGCGCATATCATTGCGTCGGGCACGTACGAGTGGCGCCCCCCACTTTTATCACCCCTCATCGATAACACGGGGGGCCTTTCAATAGGCCGGCCTTCCA
>Ga0326728_10009875_pt1 | contig 22654 bp, 18 predicted proteins | sample MB3enrmetagenome_FD_207602 | JGI IMG/M metagenome (GOLD analysis project Ga0326728, IMG submission 207602) | Lab enriched peat soil microbial communities from McLean, Ithaca, NY, United States - MB31MN | ecosystem: Environmental > Terrestrial > Soil > Wetlands > Peat | place: USA: New York... | reverse complement strand
AAAGCGCTCACGCCCGATCAGGTATACTTCAACCGCCTGCCAGTACCCATGGCAGCCTAAAAGCAAAAGCAAGAACTTCCACTTAAGGAAAAAGCAAAAACTGCCCGAACTACCGGGACCACCTCAGTGGTTCGCTCCAGACTCAGTCCACCGCCATTGCATGGAGCAGACGAGCGCGTCTTGCTGAAATTGATGATGAGCAGCGCGTTTTCTATGCGCGCGTCCGCCACTTCGCGGATAGAGCGGTCAGCTTATCGTCGAGGGTGGCCGACGGGGGCGGTGCCTGTTGCTTCGGCGTGGGCCGCGCGGGCGGCGCACTTAGCGCTTTGATCGAAAGGCCGATGCGCTTGGCCCTCGCATCGACGCTCAGCACCTTTACCTTCACGATCTGCCCTGCCTTGACCGCCTCGGAAGGATCCTTGATGAAGCGGTTCGAGAGTTCGCTGATGTGGACCAGCCCGTCCTGGTGAACGCCGATATCCACGAACGCGCCGAACTTTGTCACGTTTGTCACCACGCCCTCCAGCACCATTCCCGGTTGCACATCGTCGAGCGTGCGCACGTCTTCGTGGAAGCTGGGCGCCACAAACTTGTCGCGCGGGTCGCGGCCTGGCTTGCGCAACTCGGCCAGAATATCGTCGAGAGTGAAGGAGCCTGCGCTGAGCCGGCTGCGGTCTACCTTCTCCAGCATCTGCGGCTGCCGAATGATTTCGTCTACAGATGTATCGAGCGATTGAGCAATCTGTTGCACAACCGGATACGACTCGGGATGCACCGCGGTCATGTCCAGCGGATTGTCGCCGTTGCGAATGCGTAGAAAGCCGGCGGCCTGCTCAAAGGTCTTTGGTCCGATGCCCGGCACCTCCAGCACCTGCGTGCGCGCGCGGAAGCTGCCATGCCGGTTGCGATGGCTCACAATGTTGAGCGCAGTACGCTCGGTGATACCGGCGACGTGGCGCAGCAGAGTCCACGACGAAGTATTTAAGTCAACGCCAACGCGATTGACGCAGCTCTCCACCACGGTTTCGAGAGACTCAGCCAGGTGCCGCTGATCGACGTCGTGCTGGTACTGGCCCACGCCGATGGACTTGGGATCGACCTTTACCAGTTCCGAGAGCGGATCCTGCAATCGACGTGCAATCGAGATGGCCCCGCGCACTGTTAGGTCGAGATCGGGAAACTCCTGCCTGGCTACATCCGATGCGGAGTAGACGCTGGCGCCAGCCTCGCTCACGGTCACCGAAAAGATATCCGCGATTCCCTTGTCGCGCAGAAACTCGCGAACGAAGGCGTCGGTTTCGCGCGAAGCGGTTCCGTTGCCGATGGCGATGGCGCGCACGTTGTGCCGCCGGAGCAAGGCTTCCAGCTTGGGCGCGGCTTCGGCGTTGCCGTGTTTGGATGTGTGCAGGTAGAGAACATCGTGCGCCAGGAGTTTGCCGGTCTCGTCCACCACCGCTACTTTGCAGCCGGTACGCAAGCCGGGATCGATGCCTAAGACCGAGATGGAACCCGCGGGAGGGGCAAGCAGCAGGTTGTAGAGGTTGTCGCGGAATACCTGAATCGCATCCGTATCCGAGCGCCGCTTCAACTCAAGCCGGATCTCTCCTTGAATGGAGGAGTTCAACAGCCGCTTCCAGGCGTCGTCGATGGCCAGTTCCAGTTGCGGCGTCCAGTCGCCCTTCTGTCCAAGTACATGCCTTCGCATCAGTGCGATGGCGCGCTCCTGCTCGATCTCTATCAAGAAGTAGAGTATATTCTCGCTCTCGCCGCGGCGTATCGCCAGCATTCGGTGCGAGGGAATGGTTTTTGCAGGCTCTTTATACTCGTAGTACATCTTGAATTTATCCTGCTCGTCTAACGCATCGACCGTCCTGTGGCTCACCACTACACCTTCGTCGAATACCAGTTGGCGCAGCGTCTTGCGCAGATCGGCGTTTTCGCTGATCCACTCTGCCACAATGTGCCGCGCGCCTTCGAGCGCTTCCTCGACCGTCGGTACGCCCAACTCTGGATTGATGAATCCGGCGGCAAATGCAAGCAGCGGGCCGGCGGCGGGTTGCTGGGACCACAGATACACGGCCAGCGGCTCAAGCCCTTTCTCGCGCGCGATGGTAGCTTTGGTCCGGCGCTTGGGCTTGTACGGCAGATACAGATCTTCCAGTTCGTTTCTATCTAGCACTGCCTCAATGCGCGCCTTCAGCTCTTCGGTGAGTTTGCCCTGTTCGCCGATGGAGGCCAGGATGGTTTCCCGCCGCTCTTCAAGCTCGCGAAAGTAGTCGAGCTTCTCCTCGATAGAGCGAATCTGCACCTCGTCGAGGTTGCCCGTGGCCTCCTTGCGGTATCGCGCTATGAATGGCACGGTGCCGCCATCGTCGAGCAATTCGATAACCGCGCAGAGTCCGCGAAGCGGAAGATTCAGGGTTTGTGCGATGTGAACAAGGATTTGAGGAGAGAGGGTTTTGTTGTCCGTCATGGGTAGTCTTTGTACATCCTAACCGGAGCCTGCCTGTCGCATGGGACTGGTGTTGTGCAAAACGCGGCGAACCATTTTCCCGGCTACTAGCCGGCGTGCAGAGACTACGATAGCGGGCTGCGATGATCTTCCGGCCACGCGTGCCGTGGATAGCGGCGCATCAGCTCGCGGCGAATCTCGGGATAGAGCCTCGTCCAGAATCCTGCCAGGTCAGTGGTGGTTTGTACCGGACGCTGGTTTGGCGCGAGGAGATGAAGCACAACCGGCGTACGCTTTGGGCCGAGCCGCGGAGAGTCGTTCATTCCGAAGAAGTCCTGAAGCCGTGAGGCGATCCACGGAGCCTTGCCGCGCTCATAGTGAATCTTTACCTGCCGCCCGCCTTTGAGGCGCAGAGTACGCGGGGAGTTCTCACTGAGTTTGCGCGCATCGAGGCGCTGTTCCAGCCACGCGAGGAAACCACCGCCCGCGCTCTTCAGCTCCGCGAAGCTGCGATAACCTCGGCAGAATTCGCTGAAGCTTTCCGCAATGTCTGGTGTGTCAATGCCCGCGAACTCCAAACGGCCGCAGAGGTCTTCGATCAACGCCTCGTCGACGAATCGCCCTATGCCTGCTTCAAGAGCCTTCTGAGCAAGTAGACGGGTCGCGGTGTCTTTGTCCGCTGGCGCGCCGGTGGATTGTTCGAGAACCAGGCAGTCGTAGAGCAGGCGGCTCACCGCATCGACGCGCTCCGCCTGGCGATTCCAGATCAATGCTGTTTCTGCGAGCACATGCTGCGGAAAGTAATCGAGGAGCCACTCCGGCTCGATGCGGGCGAGTAAACGGACCTGCGGCAGAGGTTTGTCCGTGCGATGTTCCGCATCGAGGGCCAGCAACAGCGGGAACGGAGGCGCTTCTCCCACGATCTCGGCTGCCGTGCCATTGGCCAGCATCACCTGGTTGCCGGCCCGGAGCTGCGCAACGCGATCGGGGAACCCCATCAGGAGCGACCGCAGCAGCGCATCATCGTCGTGCTCTTGCGCCAGGACGGGCTTGACGAGCCGCAGCAGGTGGCGAAGCTGCTGTTGCTCAGAATCACCGAGCGGTCTCTCGATGGCCTCAAGCACATCGTTGCGATCGATGCGCTCCCCGGCGGCAAGCAGCACAGCGGTGGCGCAAGCCGCTCTGCCCACACCGCGCTCCATCGCCTCGCCGATCATGCGGGAGAGGCGAGGATGAAGGGGAAGGCGCATCAAGTTGCGGGCATCTTCACCGCGAGTCAGGAGAAGGTTCAGCAATCGCTCGGCGGTCTCCACGGCTGCAGCGGGCGGGGCTTCGAGCCACTCGATCTGGCTGGGATCGTCAACCCCCATAGCGCGAAGGGCCAGGCAAAGCTGGGCCAGGTCGCTGCGCAAGATCTCGGGCGGCTCAAAGTCCACGCGTCCCTGGTAATCGGCCTGGGAATACAGGCGAACGACGCGGCCCGGGCCAGTGCGCGCCGCGCGACCCGCACGCTGGCGGGTGGAGGCCTTGCTGACCCGACCGATGCTCAGCGTCGGCAGACCTGTCCATTGCGAGTAGGTGGCCATGCGCGCCAGGCCACTGTCGATCACGGTTCTTACACCATCGATGGTGATCGAACTCTCGGCTACGTTGGTTGACAGAATGATTTTGGGCAGCGAAGACGGCGACACCGCGCGGTCCTGCGCGGAGGGCGGAAGGTCGCCGTGCAACGGCAAAACGATGCGGTTGAATTGGCGCGCGATCGGTTCGCAGGCACGGGCAGCGCGGCGAATCTCTGCCGCGCCGGGCAGAAAGACGAGCACCTCACCTGCCTGCTCCATGCGCAGGGCCTGCTCCACCGCATCCCTCACCTGATCTTGCAGCGGCGCCGGCGAATACGGCGTGTACTCGACAGACAGATCGAATAGCCTTCCCGTAGAGCGAAGCACCGGGCAGTTTCCGAGAAACTGCGCTACAGGTGCCGTCTCCAGCGTGGCCGACATCACTACAATGCGGAGTTCCGGTCGCTTTTGCTGCAAGCGCTTGAGCAGAGCCAGAGCCAGCTCGGTTTCGAGGTGCCGCTCGTGAAACTCGTCGAGAACTACTGCACCGACTCCGCGCAGCTCGGGATCGGAGAGCAGGCGGCGGGTGAGGACGCCTTCGGTCACAAAGTGCAGGCGCGTCTGGGGCCCGGCGATGCGCTCAAACCGCACCTGGTAGCCGACAGTGCAGCCGAGTTCTTCTCCGAGCTCCCACGCCACGCGCCTGGCGGCCATTCGCGCGGCAATGCGTCGCGGTTCCAAAACAACCACGTCACCGCTCACGATTTGCAGCAATGCCGGCGGAATGCGTGTGGTCTTTCCGGCGCCCGGTTCGGCCTCGATCAGCAGATTCGGAGTCCGCTCAAGAGATGCCAGGACTTCCGGGATGAGCAGATCGACAGGCAGGGCAGGCTGACGGGGCACATCTATCATCCAATCGCATAGCGCCATCTGTGTCAATTTCAACTGGTACAGCTTGGGGCGACATTCTCTCCACAACAAGAGGCAAAGACACCTTGGCGGCTTCTGAATTTTTGGGAAGTTCTGCCCGTCGCTACAAGATTCTATGAGCGATCATCGAGAAGCGGCAGGGCCAGCGTCGCAATCCCGTAAGCGGCGCTGATGGCCACGAGACCATGATCGTGAATTCCCAATGCGGAGCGGGCAAGCTCGATGACTCCGTAGGAATTCATCACGGCCGCAAGCGTATAAGGCCGGGATAGAATCGCCCCGCACACCTTCGCGAACAGGCTCGCTGAGGTTGATAACCTGACGCCGGCGTTATGCAACTCCTTTTGAAATCCGACGATCGCCGCTGCGGGAACGTAACCGAGTGGCGTGCGTACGCGATGCCAGTCTACGAAATGCGGATGAAGACCGCTCAAAGAAAGGCAAAGACTCCCAAGGATGACGCCGGCTGCATTGATTCGCGGCGCAGCGACTGGATGCCGATTCTTCTGGCGCAGCGCATAATCGGAGGCAATCCACAGAAAGCCAACCGCCGTTTCCAGATTTGGCGCGAACCCGCGCCTGCACAGGAGGCCAACATTGCCGGCGATGAGGCTGAACGCTACAACAGTAGGCGCGGCCGCAGCCAATCGCTTCTTCAGCTTGCCCATGCAGTTGTGTATCTCCCCTCGCCTGCAGGCACGGCACTTGCCTTACCGGTAATTTGTACCGATGAGATTGTTAGTGTAGCGCAGCAAGGAGTTCTTCTGGGATTCCAATGGCTTTGAGAGCGGCTGGGAGCCGTTAGAGACACGCACCGATGCTCAACGCGATGAGAAGTGCTGGTCTTCGCGTGCCTATCAGTGCAGCAGCTTGCTTGGCGGATTTGCAGCTCGCGGCTTTCAGACACAACCGCGCAACGGGCGTTTCGCTGCCCTCTCCGCTTCCCTTACCGAAGTTTCCGCGGCGGTCGCTCCATGCGAATCAAAGCTGCAATGCCTGGCCGAGCTGGGTGACGACCGGTGTCGAGCCATCGGGACCTGCGATGACCGCGATATGCGGACCTGTCTGGAACATGACGTAGTATCTACCGCCGTCGCTGATTGCAACGCCTGCATTGTTGCCCAGCACCACGGGCTGGCTGTGCGCTGCCGCCGCAAACCCGCGCAGCAAAAGCCAGGTTCGCCAGGCTGTGAGGGCGCCGCTGAAATCGCCCGTAACAACTTGATAGGCATTTCCCTGCTCATCGAGATACTGCGCGATGGTGACGCTTACCGGCATCAGGCCGTGCAGTTGGTTCACCCACTGTTGCGCTTGAGGATCGCCGGAGCCAAGGGCATTGCTGAGCTGGTCGGCTGTCATTCCCAGTTGCGCAGCTGTAAAGGTCTGGAAGCCTGACATCTCCATTCCTGGCGGGAGCTGCGCCGGAAGCGAAGAGAAGCTGCTTGCGAACTCCGGATAATCATAGAGGCCATTGCCGTTGCCAATGTTCTGCGCGAGTTGCTCGGCAGGCTGAAAGAGCGCCGGCTGTGGAGCATAAACGTAGATGACGGTATTCGCGTCCGGCCTGCCGACGATGATGACTTCGACGTCGGAGTTGCGAATGTTATAGCCTCCGTAAGCTACGCCCTGCGGGCTCTGAATCTGCACGCCGGTTACGTCCATTCCGGGTTCAGCCTGGCTCACGCTTTGCGCAAGCGTGCTCACGGCTTCCGATGACGGTACATTCGTACTAACAACGCCAATGCCAACCGGCGTATCCGTCGGAGTCTTCTTGTAGTCGGTGGTGGTAATGGAGTTTCCAATCGAGTTGAGCACATTGCCGGTGATGCCCGGAGGCGTCGAAGTGGCCGACAGCTTCGGGCTTGCGCCTGAGCCAAGCGCCTGCGTGCTCACGGCCGTGGGTTTCCAGGGAGTGGCTCCGCCCGAGGTATCCACCGGGAATTCAGAGATGGTGCCGGCGATTCGCTTCGGCACTTGCGGTTGTTGCTGGGCCACCTTTGACTTGAACATACCGCTGTTGTAGGCGATGTAGCCGCCGGCGGCAACTATGAGCAGAGCAACGACGACCGCGGCGGTCTTGAGCTTGGAACCCTTTTTGGGCGCTTGCGGCGCTGCGACAGCTTGCGACTCGGCGTAGGCCTGAGGTGGCGCTGTGGGTTGAGCGGCAACAGGGGGTGGAGGCGGCGGGGGGGGCGTCATTCCGGCGATTCGCCTGCCGGTATAGCCGCAAAACTCGTTGCCTACGCACTCAGCCCGGCCGCACGCAGGACAGGCAAGCTGCGCCTGCGGTGGAGGCGCGGAGGTCTGCACCGGTGCGGCAGACTGGATGGGCCGGGAAGACGGAGGCTGCATCGCCGGATTCTGAGCTGGAGCCTGCTGTGGCACTGCTGGCTGCGGCGACGTGGCGCTATCCCGGCTCATCATGAACATCAGGACGCCGACGATCATGAAGATGACGGCGACTATCGGCTGAGCACCACCGAAGAGGGCCAGGAGCCGGAACTGCATTCCGAACATTGGCAGAATGAAGGAAAACGCTCCTAATACGAGTAGTGAGAGTCCCCATTTCCGCATCATCGGTTTCATAAACGCACCTCAGCTTTCGAGCGTTGAATCTTCTTGCTTGCCATGCGATGGCAGCCAGCTACATGACGGCACGGCCGCAGTGTCCGCAGAAGCGTTGTCCCGCTTCGATCTTTGCTCCGCAGGCTGGATTCGGGCAGATCGCGGGTCGTGCCTGGGCTTGTTCAGGTTTCGGCATGGGAGCAGGACGACCGCACTTCTTGCAGAAAGGTGTTCCCGTGAGAGGCTCGCCACAGGCACAGGTCGGGGCCGGCGGCATATGCGCGGCGCGTGCCGTTGTTTGCCATGCAGCGGTGTTCTCCAGCGCTTCGTCGGCAAAGAAGAGCTCGCCGGGAGGGTCGGCAGGCGTCCATGCGGTGCGGTCCCAGCGGTACCAGTTGCTGGATGTCGCGCCCGGAGACCAAAGGTGCCCCATCGAATCGCGGAACTGGAACTGGTTGCACAGGCCCTTGTAGACCTCAGGCGCGATCACGCCTTGCTGGTAGCGAAAGCGCAGTTCATCCATGCGGAGGCGTATCTGGTTGGGTCGCAGAGGAGTCGAAATCGGTTCAGGAAGCGGCATTGTCTCCTCCCCAATAGCTATGCTGCTGAACGCAGCTGTCGAGTTGCGGTTTGATTCTCTTCATATCGTCGAGCGCCTGGTTGTGCTGGTCCTGCAAAGCCTGCAGGTTGGCGCGCGCGGCGTCGATACGCGCCTGCGCCATCTGCAGGTACTTAGCCTGCTCTTCGCCCGACTCCTGGCCAAAATCCGGCAAGACCTGTCCGATTGTCCGACCTACTGTCCGGACCCCGGAATTGATCTTGTCTCCGATCTGGCGTAAGGTGCCGCGGTCATCCGTGGACGCGCCATCGGGCATGCTGTCGGCTGTCGACTGGCGGAGTTGTCGAGCCTCTTGTTCTTTCTCCGCCGCGGTCTGGCGAGCCTGGTTGAGCTTGGCGTTGGTTTCCTCGGCCTGCTGGTTGAGCAGATCTTTCCGTTGCTGGAGGAGCTTCAACTGCCCCTCCTGCTCCTCAATCTGGGCCATCGTGCCGGAAGCCTGCTGCTGCGCCTGCGAAGTCTGTGTACGCAGGTTCTCCAGTTTCTCGCCAGCCTGTTGCTGCCGCTCCTGGAGCTGGCTAAGGTTCTGCTGGCGGTTCGTCAGCTCGTTCTGCGCAGCGCCCAGCGTGCTGGGGTCATAGTTCGGATCGATCTTGTTGCCGAGTTCATGCCGCCTCTCCATCGCCTGCTTATACCTTTCGTACGCGGCATTCTGCCTGCGGATGAGCTCGGGCTTATACTTCTCTTCGATCTGCGTGCGCATCTGCTCACGGGACTGGCCAAATCCTTGGTTTTCGATGGCCTTCTTCCGAGACGCGAGCTGTTCCCACTCTTGCGCTTCCTCCTGCGTCAGCTCCCTAAGTCTTATCGTTCCGCGCCTGCTGGGCCAGATCTGTTCCTGGCGGTTCTTGATCGCCTCGATCTCCTGGGTGAAGGCGCTTTCGTTCTGGATAGCCTGCGTCATCTCCTCATTGACTTTGGCATCGAAGTCCGACTGCGCCGACATGCGCTCCTGCCAGTTGATCTTGTCCTCATTGGCCGCATTCGCCATCGCCTCGTCATATTCGTCGATGATTTTCTTCTGCTCCTCGATGCGCTGCACCCTGTTGGCCGCGATCTGAGCCTCGCTTTCTGCTTCCGAGACCTGCGCCGGAAGCGCCGCGGCTTCCTCCTCTGCCGTTGCCAGCTCGCTTTCAAGCGCACTCACGTCAGTGACTGAGTTCTTCAAGCCTTCGATCGTCGAGGTCAGTCCCGAGGCCTGGGATTCGAGCTCGCTCACCGAGCTCTGCAGATTGCCAAGTGTTTCAGCCAGTTCTGCGGCTTCGGCCTCTGCCGCCTCGGCCTCCTGGGCAGCCTGCTCGGCTGCCTGGGAGAGGCCGTAGGTTGCCGCCTGGCTCACAGACTGTCCTCCGGTTCCCATAAGCTCCCGGCCGACGATCCCGGCACCCTGCTCCACATAAGGAGCCACGGCCTGGCCGGCGTCAAAGCCCAGCAGCATGGTGAGCTTCATGTACATCTTGAGCATCGCGTCAATCGCGCTCTGGTACTCGGCCTGGGCGTCATTGAGCGCATTGTCCAGACTGATGGCGTTACCCTGAGCCGTGACATATTGGTCGTAGAGCGTAAGGCATGCGCCGGGCACACTGTCACGGGAATTGCTCTGCGCAAACGGCGGCGGGCCCTCCGGCGGGTCAGTAGGCGGAGGAACTTCACCCGGCTTCGGATAGCGATAGGTGAGTTGCTGCGGGTCCCAGATCAGGTTGTCATTCTGCCACCGCTGCTGCTGCTCGTCGAGTGGCGGATCCCATACGTTGGCGCGGCCGTCGGGATACGTAACCGGCGGCTTGATGAAGGCCGGCGTTGTGCCGGTGCTTGTGCTTCCACCCGGGCTGCCCGTGCTTGTGCTTCCACTGGGCTTGCCCGTGCCGCTGCCGCCGGTGCCGCTGCCTCCAGGGCCACCTCCCGCAGTTCCTGCTATCACCGGTATCGTGGCGCCCCCGGCGGCGCCCATGGCAACAGTGCCCGCCTGGCCATTCAGGAGTTCGTTCTCCAGATCCTTACAGGAAGAATCTGGTGTGCCCCGCCAATCGAAGCCCGGCCCCTCGGCCCACCCTGCGATGTGCTTCATCGACTCGTAAGCTGACAGAAATCCTGCGCCGACTGCGGCCGCGCTCTCGGCCATAGCGTGCGCGCCAGACATCCAGGAAGGCGGATAGCCCTCTCCCTGGCTCTCGATCGGCACAGCGCCGTCGGAAGTTGCCGAGACTCGCGCCTCGCTCATTTTCTTCAGCGCCAACCTTACCCCATAGCGGCCGGCGCGCGATGCCGCGCCAGGAAACCAGCCCGCCCACATAACCGACGAGTAAGCGACGATATAACCGCCCAGAGCCTCCCAGTAGTTCGGATCCTCCCAACCGCCTGCTCCAAACATGTCCGGCTTGACCAGCTTCTGAATCAGATCGCCAACACCGAAGGCGGCTCCGCTCATGATTCCCAGAAACGGGTTGTATCCGGAGACGGCCGCTATGAACGGGTAGACGGCTGTGTCCGTTCCGATGTGGCCGTACCTGGTTGTATGAAGGCCGCGCCACATCATGTATCCCATCGAGATGACAAGGGCCACCGGGTTGCGCCGCGCGAACCTTTCCAGCTCAAAAAGCCATTCCAGCTTTTTCAGCCACGGCGCACGGCGCAGGATGGCCTGCGAAAGCCTCACTACGGGCGCGGTGAGCATAGAGCAGAATTGCGTCAGTTCGGGCCACAATGGAATCGACTGAATCAACTTTGCGGCGAGGGTTCGGAATTGGGCAATGGCAGCGAAAAACTCGCTCATCTTTCACCTCGCAAGCTTCTCTGACCAGGCAACAACCTGGCGGTAACGGTTGATGTGGCACTCGGGACAAGACTGGCCGGGCATACCCTTCGCCCTCAGCAGTTGGTCCACCGACTGCGCCCACTGCGAGGCAACCACGGCGGGCGAAGCCGATCGAGCGTCCGAGGGTCCCACTTCCAGCAGAGGCTCGCCGTTCAGCAGCACGCTGGCTTGTGTCGCGTTCACAGGTGTCGATCCGACCGGCGGCGGCTGCACCTTGCGATAACTTGCATTCAGCCGGCCTGCGATCTCGCTCCCATGCTCCCTGAGCGCCGCCGACGAAAATACTTCGTGGCCGTTGAACAGCAACTGCGCTTGCGTGGAATCGATAGCCGCGCGAACCGTAAAAGGCGAGGAGGGCGCGAGTTCCGGCAGCAGTCTTGCCGCTGTGTCAATGCCGAAAAAGACCAGCAGGCAAAAGAGAGCAGCCGGAATAAGGCGGGCCAGCTCCGGCCGGTTGCGGCAGCGATCGCAGAGCGCCAGACCGCGCGCATCCACGTCGCTCGGCTCTGTGGCCGGATGCATCAGGCAGTTGGAGTCGCGGCAGTGGCTGTAGCCGTTCAGGTGCCCCAATTCATGGGCAACCACATTGGCAATCCGGTGGGCTGTTCGTTTGTCGCTCTCCGGGTCGCGCAGCCTTGCGGACGATACAACCGCCACGCCCTTGCGCCGGTCAGCGAAACCAAAGACGGAGGCAACTCCTCCGGCACACAGTTCGCGGTTGAGCAGGACGAGCATGAGCCCCTCCCTCCGGTCGAAGCGGACGTTTCGGATCAATGCCTTCGCTTCAACTGGGGCTGGCGCGTTCCCGGGAGGAGCTTCGGAGGCAAGGAATTGCGCGCAACCGCGCAGTTCCGGAGGCAACCCTTCCGCGCCGCCCGCAGCAACGACCTTCGACCACGTTCTCTCCTGGCGCATAGCACACTCCAGGAACCGTGAGCTGGTCGCCTATTCGGCAACCGATCCAATGGGGGAAAATCTGGCACAGTATAGGACGGCTAGCAGCAGTGCGCAAGAAGAGTTTCGAGTATATGGGGCATGAAATGCGCGGAATTTGTGCTTGGAGGAGGGTGAGTAAGGCTAATTCATTTACAAACAAAGCAAACGTCTTGCCTTTTCAGATAGTTATGGTGGAGGCGGTGGGAGTCGAACCCAAATCGGCGTCGAAAACAAAGGGTTTATTTGATTCCAAAAGGGATAGAGTTCAAGAAATTCAGCGAAACACAGACCATCAGCACAAATTAGCACAAAATCGCCTGCTCGGAACCCGGCGCAATGAGCGCTAGACGAGTAGAACGTTAGCATTAGACTTGACAACAGATCGCTCATATTCTGACATTCCATCATAGATATCTACGGGCACGGCATAGGAATCCGCGGCGGCCTAAAGGCCATCACTGACGTTGGATTCAAACATCCGTTTCAGAATGTACGAAGACTTCTTCTTGAGGTAGCGGAGGAACTTGGTCCGAGACAAGCTCTCGCAGCACTTGAGATTGAGCGAGTTGAGAACGCTGCGCCGATTCTCGATGCTCAGCGACAGCAACTCGACAGTGACGACCAGGCGCTCTGGCTGTGGATAGAACAGAACGTGCGCGATCGTCAGACCTACCTGGACACGCTCGCCCCCGAGATCGAATGTATTGACTGCATTGAGGTGGATGAGCCGCCGAAGTCCCCTCTTCAACTCGTGTGGCGCAATCCGGCCAAGGTGCGGCCGGTAGCCGAACTGGAGGCTGCGTGAAAGACTCAGCCATCAATTGGTGCGATAGCACCTTTTTTGCGGCGAGTTCATTAACGCCGAACGCGGCCTGTTTCTGAACTGTCGAGAGCGTGGCAGGGTTGTGACTGGATACAAGGCCGTCTATGGCCCAAAGCGGAAGTGGTCGGAGTCTTGCCGGATCGTCAAGCTGCCCAGGCAGACGTCGTACGACCTTCTGGCGTCAGCCGAGGCCGAGGAAATGATCAAGGGTACGGAATCCGTACAATCCGGTGAAAAGGCGTGGAGACCGCCGGTTGGTTACAATTTCGGCACGGCGATCGACAAGGCTGTGGCAAGTCTCAATCGAATCTTCAGAGTGCTGACAGAAACCCAGCGCCAACAGGCTTTGGATGCCACTGTGGACCGCTTGGGGGGCGGTTCGAGAATTCATCTAACTGCATGACCGTCGAAATCACCGGGGCGGACACAAGCCGCCCACGGAAAGTTGAAGCCAGGTCAAAGTTATGCCAGATGCACTTATACGCAACCACGGTGTCAAGGGCGGAGTAAAAGGGAGCCAGTAAAGAGCAGATTTAAGGCATTTCGGGGGAGGAGGGGCGCTGGAGCGTAGCGGAAGCGGCCCTCCTCCCCCGAGGCGCGTTTGGAGAGGCTCTCTTGACGGGCTAAGCTCGTTTGCGGCGGCTCTGCTTGAGGCGGTAAGAGTCGGCGTTCATCTCCAGGATGGCATTCATCTCAAGGATATGGACGTGGTGGGTGATGCGATCGAGCAGTGCGCCGGTCAGGCGCTCGGAGCCGAAGATCTCGGTCCATTCGTCGAAGGGCAGGATGCTGGTGATCGGAGTTGAGGAGCGTTCGTAGCGCTGGCTGATGGTCTCGAAGAGCAGCTCGGCGCCGGTTTTCGACAGCGGCACATAACCGAGTTCGTCGATGATCGGCAGCTCATGGGCTGCCAGTTGTTCTTGGAAGCAGCGCAGGTACTTCTCGTCGCGAGGCTCGATCGGTTCGCCGACCAGGGTGGCGGCGGTAATGAAGCGGACGCGGTGGCCGCGCTGACAAGCGGCCAGACCCAGCGCGAGGGCGATGTGCGTCTTGCCGGCGCCGCTGTTGCCGAGTAGCAGGACGTTCTCCTTGCGGGCCAGGTACTCCGAGCGCGCCGGCTGGACAATGGCCGCGGCTGATTTACCAAGTGTGAACGGCCAGAATTTGGATGGGGCCTGTATTCCCGCGGACGACAGAGGTTTTGAGGACGATCTGGAAGTTCCCGCTTGATTTCAAACTGGAAGGTATATAGCCGGCAAATGCGGGGTCTGCTACCAGTTCTCCTGCAGCTTCTGTCCCGTATGCCTCCAACCCGCTCAAGGTGATGACCCATTGCTCAGTCTGGCTGTCAAAAACTCGCGTCACGACGGCATAGTCATTGGGCACATCTGAATAATTCTTAAGCGTACCGTCAATCTTCCAATTGCGATTGGAGAGGTTTTCGGCGTCCTGAATCCACTTGTCCTGGGTGACGGGATCGACGCGAATGCTGTAACGCAGTTTCGAGAGCAGAATAAGCGCCCACGGATTGTTCGAGCCCCCGATGAGAACCGCCGGCCGCTGGCGAAAATCCTGGAGCGTGAGCGCCGAGGAGGCCTCGAGGCGGGTTTGGCGATTGAAGCCCAGCAGGCGCGTGGAGATGGCATGGCCCACGTGGGCATCCATAAACGGAATGCTGAGCGGGACCTGCTGCGCGCCGGGAGCCGGAGGGGCTTGCGGTGAAGCAACAAGCGTGTTGATTGCCTGTGACCCGCCCGTTCCTGTACTGCTGGCCATCTGACTGTCGGCGTCTGACAGGCAAACCAGCACCCAGTCGCCGGAGCCGAGCAGCGGCTTCCAAATCTTGTACTCCGGAGAGCGGAAGAACTCGGACTGTATCGAGACCAAGCAGACAGCAACGATGAGCGCTGTAGCCGCGATGCCGGCAATCCAATAGCGGCGGTTGCGCCGTGTCGCTGGCGCGGGGTTCGCGCTGCCGGGCTGGCGCAACGCGAATGATTGTGGCATGCGCTCCGAACTTTCCGCATGAAGAGCTGGCGGATCGTTCGCTGTCGCAAATTCAAATTCCAGCAGATAACTGCCCCGCGCCAAGTGAATCTTAACTGCACGGTCTCGATCCGGCCCCTCGTAACACTGTGCCAATCGCTTTCGAATCTCATTCGCGGTCCTGCGGACGATTGGGTCTGTGTTTGTGTCATAGACCGGGTCGCGCCCAAAGGCCTCTATGCCGAGTGTCCGCTCCTTCACCCCCTCACGGTCACCATCCAGGGCGCGATCCACCAGACATCCGAGCAATGCCACGCAGCGCTTACTGTTCTTGAATGAGGGATGGTCGAGGACGCGATGAACCTCCTGATGCACGGCCGCGCGCTGGGCATCGCTCCAGTTGCCCCGCACTACCGGTCCGCCTAAAAAACGAGCCTCAGCCATGATCAGACCCCGACGGGAGAAGACTCCTTTTTCAACTACCTTTGCAGTATAGCGTCCCATTGCCTGGCCAAGCCGTGGAGGTTCCGGAGACGCTGCGCGGCCGACAGTCCACTTGTAACCGGCAGCAACAATATGCACTTAGCCATGACCGTACCGTACGGCACTGGACACACAGGCGATATTTTCACGATAGTTTGTACAGGTCTGGCCAGGGTGCGCCGCCACGACCGGCTGAGATTGCATCAATGCACCCATTACAATCCGGCGCAAAGGATACGAGAACCGCAATGATCATTACTAATCGGAAGGTACTGACGCCCGAAGAGAAGAAGCTGCCTCTGACAAAGTACTTCGATATGCCGCTTTACCCCCCCGGCCCCCTGGAGCAGCAGCTGATCGATGCCGGCCCGATGGACCCGAAGCTTGCCATCAAGGCGGAGAACTTTCTCGATCTGCTTCAGCCGACGGATTATCAAAAGGTCGAATACGGCTACTGCATGATGCCGGATGGCACCGGCTATCTGGCCGTGTACACCACCTATCCGGGCTGCACGCCGCAGATGCTGAGCTGGTGGTTCCGGTGGCTGAACATCCACTCGAAGAATATGCCCGAGGGGCAGGGAAACCTGCGGTATAAGATCTGGAATCCGGCCGACCACTGGGACCACGGGTTCATCAACGGCAAGGACCGGAGCGGCGGCATCTACACGGTCGAATCGCTCGATCTCGGCGCGGGCGAGCCGATGACGTATACGGTGCGGAATCCCCTGGACCCGAAGGACTTTGGCCTGAGCGAAGAGCGCGAGCAGGCGCTGAAGGCGGCCGGGTGCTGGGTGGACTGCTGCTATGAATCGTTCCACGAGGTGGAGCCGCCGCACAAGCAGACCCCGGGGACGCACCTGTTCCTCACCCTGTCACGCATGAGCCCGCTGGGGTTCCTGGAAAAGTGCACGCGGGAGTGGATCGGCTATACCGGCAGGAACGGCAAAGTGGAGCGGGACCTGACGACGCCGGCTTCGATGCTCTCGGAGGAGTATCTGAAGAAGGTGATCATCCACGCGACCACCGAGGCCCAGCAGTTGAGCAAGTTCCTGCCCCAGCTCTACGCGGAGTACAAAGACCTGCCCGACGACGCCGACTAACAGGTTCCCGCCGCTTGCGTCGGTTCTTATTTGAAGCTCACGATCTCGACTCCGGCGTGCGCACAGCTTGCCGGAGAGAAAGCAATGGCAGCCATGAGTCTGTCGCCAATCGGTCTGCTGTTTGCTGCCGCCGTCGCTGTCTTCCTGTCGCTGGGGCAGGTGACGAACAAGAAAGTGGTCGAGGGACAGAATGTTCTGGCCGCGGTGTTCTGGATCCGCGCCTTCGCGCTGCCGGTATTCGCGCTGGTGCTGGCGGGGTTTGCCCTGGGCGGATCGTTACCGCGGATTCACGCAGTTGCGGCGCTGAAGCAGGAAGACCTCAAGGACATTCCCGCACTTGCCGCGCAACTGAACTCGCCGGCCAATGCGGCGGTGCGTTTGGTTGCGGGGCGGCTGTCGGAGACGACGCGGAAGCAACTGGCAAGTTACCGGGAGGGTGACTCGGACGGCGAACTGGCGCGCGCGCTGCGGACTGACCTGAACAGCAACCGGATCATCGCCGGCGAGCTGCTGTATAACGAGCGGGATTTTGCCGGCATACCGCTTTCCGAGGAGACCCGCCATATCCTCAGTGGCAAGCCGCGCGGCGAAGTGCGATCGTATGCCAACCGTCTGCTCGTCGACGACCTGTTTGCGGGCGCAATCGCGGCGGACTCAAGCTCGAATCTATTTGGGATAAAGACTTTGGCGGTCTCTCCGCGGATGGCCTTTGCGATTTACCTGTTGATCGAGATCGTCCTTGTGGCCTGGTCGCAGTACCTGAACAGCCTGGCGCTCAAGGTCGCGCCGATCTCGTTATGTGTTCCGTTCACGGCCTTTGCGCCGATCTTCGTGATCGGCTCCGGGTACCTGGTCCTGGGCGAGCTGCCGACGATCATCGGGATGATGGGAATCAGCCTGATTGTTGTCGGCGGGGTGCTGATGCACCGCAAGTTGTTCGCGGTGAGCTGGAAGGCGCCGATTGCGGCGATCATGAAGGATCCGGGCAGCCGGCTGATGGTGCTTTCGGTGCTGCTGGGCGCTGTCTTCAGCCCGCTCGAGAAGCAGTTGATCCTGATGAGCGATGCGCTGACGGCAGTGTTCCTGTATGGCGCCGGGACGATGATCGGGCTCTGGATTCTGTGCCTCGTGCTGCGGACCGAACTTACCCGCGTGATGCGCGAGCGGCCACAGTGGGCCGTGCTTTCGGGGTTGATGGATGCGCTGATGACGATAGCGCAGTTCGTCGCGGTGATGTATCTGCCCGTGGTGATCACCATGTGCATCAAGCGGGCCGGGATTGTGCTGACGGTGCTGGCTGGGTGGCTGTTCTTCCGGGAGCGGGAGATCACCGACCGTCTGATCGGATCGATGGCGATGGTGGGGGGAATCGCCATCTTCTACCTGCCCCTCGGGCTTGCGCCGGCGAGCGTGTTGGCGGCCGTAGTGGCAGCGGGGCTGGCGATTGCACTCTATTTGACGCGCAGCGGAGTGCGGGAGCACGCCTTGAAGGCGTAGAACGCTGTGAGGGAGGCGCGGCCGCGATGCCAAGAGCGGGAACTCACTGAATCGGGAGAAGAACATGAAGCAGACAAGACTGATAGCAACGGCGGCACTTCTGTGGTTGGCGATATCAGCGGCTCAGGCGATTGGAGCGCAGGCTGGCCCGCTGAGCGCGGCCGCGGTCAAGGTCGATATCACTCCCGCAGATCCCAGCCAGCTGACTAACCAGTGGGGAGTTCCCTTTGCCGGGGTCCACGACAGGACCTACGCGCGCGTTCTGGTGGTCAACAATGGGGCGGCCTCGGCGGTCATCATCGCCATCGACACAGTGGAGGTCACCAACGCTGCCGAGTTTGTGGCACGCCTTGCCAGGGAGACCGGCATTCCCGCGGCCAACATCGCCGTGACCGCGACGCACGATCACAACGCGCCGATCGTGGGAATGGTCGACGCCAGTGGAATGCACCATGCGGGGCCAGGCGGCGCGGCCTTTCTGGCCAAGTTGTATGACGACCTGGTGAAGGCCGTTCAGCAGGCGCAAGCCAACCTGCAGCCGGTGCGGCTGGGCGTTGCCACTGGCGCCTCCTCCATCAATGTCAATCGCGATCAGCCCGTTCCCGGCGGCGGCTATCGCATGGGCGTCGATCCTCTCGGTCCATCCGACAAGACGGTGTGGGTCCTCAGATTCGAGAGCCTGAGCGGAGAGCCGATCGCCCTGCTCATCAACTACGCCGTGCACGGCACCATCATCGGCATGAGGAACAATCTGCTGACTGGAGAGATCGCCGGCGCCACCGCGCGGTTTGTTGAGCAGTACTATAACAACAAGGTTGTGGCTTTGTGGACTCTGGGCGCGGCCGGCGACCAGGCGCCGATCGTCTCCGATCCTCCAGACCAACCAATGAACTTCGAACCGGTCAACGTCCTCGGGCAGATACTAGGCGAAGAGGTCGTACGCGTTGCCGGCGGCATTGACCCAAAGGCCATGATCTCGCAGGCCCGAATCTGGGGCGCTGAAAGATACGTCACATGCCCTGGACAGAAGGACTCTGGCGGTGTCGGCGGTCCCGGCGTGCCAGGCGCACAAAGTGGTCCCGGCGGTCCGGGCCAGCTAGGCAGCGCGATTCAAGCGGCCGATGCCCGGCCAGTCTCATTCCGGCTGGGAGTGATCATGATCGACAAGATCGCACTGACCGAAGTCTCGGCGGAGGTTGTGACCAAAATCTATCAGGAAATGCGCCGTCAGTCGCCCTTCACAAACACTCTGATGCTGACTCTCGCCAACGGCCGCGTCGGCTACATCCCCGACGACGCCGCATACGACGAGGGAAAGCCGGAGTCCGGGATGGCGGCGCTCAAAAAGGGATGCGGCGAGACGATGATTGTCAACGGGCTGCTCGATCTGATTCGGCAATACTGAAATTGTACTGACGGTGGTAACGCGAGCAATGGCATGAGTGAGAGCACAACACGCCGGGGAGAGTCAGCAGCCAGCCACGTGCGCTGGGTGATCGTGGCGCTCCTGTTCTGGGTGAGCATGTCGAACTTTCTCGACCGCAGCGTTTTTGGGAACCTCGCGCCGGAGATGCCGCTGTATCTCCATCTTGCCGACCGCGTAAAACCCGCCGAGGTAGAACAGTACTGGAGCGCGCACGCGGGCGAGGTTCTTGCCGCCACTGGATTGACGGCTCAACAGGCGGCAGGAGACGCGGTTGCGTGGGCTCGCTGCCAGGCGTATATGAAGGCGCAGATCGCGCGAAACTCCTGGGGTGAATCGTACTGGAATCTCAACATGGCCTTCAGCGCGGCATATGCGATCAGTATGCTGCTGATGGGCCGGCTAATGGATGTGTGGGGATTGCGTTGGGGATTCGCGTTTACCTGCACGCTGTGGATGCTGGCTGAGATTCTGCACGCCGCAGCGCCCGAGATCGGCGGCCTGTTTGGGAACGCCATCGCCGGATTCCTCCTTTGCCGCATTCTGCTTGGACTGGGCGAAGGCGGTGTATCGCCCGCCGTGGTCAAGGCGGTTGCAGAATGGTTTCCCAAGCGGGAACGGGCGCTGGCCACCGGCGTCGCCAGTGGCGCATCGAGCGTCGGCGCGGTGCTGGTGCCCTGGCTCCTGCCGTTGCTGCTGGCGCTGTTCTCAACGGTGACGATCGCCGGTATCGTGCTGGGATGGCGGGGTCTGTTCATCCTTACCGGCGCGGTTGACATTCTTCTTGTCATCATCTGGGTGAGCTACTATCGGGATCCAGAGAAGCACCCGGACGTTAACGATGCTGAACTGGCCTATATCCAGAGCGGAACAGGCTCGGAGCCGATGGTAAAGATTCCCTGGCGCAAGCTTGTGCTGCACCGTCAGACGTGGGCCTTTGTCGCTGCCAAGGCTCTGACAGACGGGTTCTGGTGGTTTTATCTTTTCGGCTCGCCGGACTTCTTCAGCAGAAAGTTCAACCTTGCGCCCGCGGATCGCAAGTATCTTCTTGTCGTGATCTACCTTGTCTCCGCGGTAGGCGCTATTGCCGGGGGCTGGTTGGCGGGTAGGTTGATGCGGCTTGGCTGGACAGTGAACCGGGCCCGCAAAACCACCATGCTGGTCTGCGCGCTGGCAACTATGCCGGTGTTCTATTCAGCGTTAACCGGTCACAAGTGGCTGGCCGCCGCACTGCTGACGCTGGCGGCATGCGGGCATCAGGCATGGGGCGCGAACGTCTTTTGCCTGGCCGGCGATATGTTTCCCAAGCGCACCGTCGGATCACTTGTCGGCATCGCTGGCGTGTGCAGCACCGGCGCCAGCATGCTGTTCATGTATCTTATCGGGCAGGTTGTAAAGATGACTGGCACATATCTGCTGATCTTCTTTATGGCCAGTGTGGCCTACCTGGCCGCTCTGGTCGTCACTCACCTTCTGGCGCCGCGCCTCGATCCCGCGAATGTTGACGACGTGACGCCGGGCCCGCCAATTGGAATCGGGGCAGTTGGTGAATGAACGCATGAGCGAAGGATGAAATAGCCCAACTGCGGCAGCCAGCAGCCAGAATTCATTAGGAGGAAGGAACTTGTCCCAGAAGATATTTACCTATGTCGGCAACTGGAGTTTTCAGCCCAAGCCCCTTAAGGGCAAGGGTATCTCTATCTTTCAGTATGACCCCGAGCATGGCGATTTGAAACTGATCGAAACGATTCGTCCGGATGTGGCGGCCGGCCAGCTCTACCTGGATACCAGACGCAAGATGCTCTATGCAGTCGACGAGCGCGGTGAGCGTCGCGGCGAGATCGGCGGCGGTGGATACGTGATGGCTTTTCGAATCGACGCAACCACAGGAAAGCTGACGCTGACGAACGAGAAGGAGTCCCTTTCTCCCGAGCCTTCCTATCTCTGTCTGGACAAATCGGGGAGGTACCTGGTGGCCTGCCACTGCTCCGATCCTTTCCACGTCACCAAGATCATCAAGCACCCGGATGGAAGCTACAGCAATGAGGTACTGTTTGACGATACAGCCTTGGTCATGTTCCGGATCAACGATGACGGCAGCCTCGGAGAGATATGCGATATCGCCATCACCGAAGGCACCGGCGGCAAGAGCCCGCGCGCGCAGGTGAATGTCGATCCTGTTTCAGGGCATATTCAGCTGGTGCAGGTGCTGTCACGTCAGCATTCCGTTGTCGCCAGTCCGGGCGGAGAGATGCTTGCCGTCTGCGACAAGGGGATGGACCGCATTCATACCTATCGCATCGATCGCGAAGATGGGAAGCTGGTTCATCTCGACACCTGGGTCGCAGAGGAGATCGCATGTTTCCCGCGGTATGCTGCTTTCCACCCGCTGCTGCCTGTCTACTATGCGAACAACGAGAACTACGCCGGGATGAACATCTTCCGCTACGATGAGAAGACCGGGAAGTTGGATCTTGCCAAAAAGCTGTTTCTCCTCCCTGAAGATCCCGGCATGGTGGAAGGCAAGCCGGTCGGCGCGCAGGATATTTTGGTGCATCCGAACGGCAGATACTTGTACTGCACCTTGTGCGGCCTGGATCTGATCGTTGTTTGCGATTTGGACGAGAATGGCCTGCCCACTGTCAAGCAGCTGGTCGACAGCAACGGCAAGCTGCCCCGGGGACTCAGCTTATCCCCCGATCTGCGGTTTCTGCTCTCCGGCAACATGGTCTCCGGCGACATCACAACCTTCACTGTGAATGGAGACGGTACGTTGGTTTCTACCGGAAGGACCTTTGAAGCCATTTCCCCGTCGGCGATCCGGTTTTTCACAGCGGAAAGTTAAGACGCCCCCAATCAGAGAGCTGGTGCCCCAAGGCTCGGTAAACCTCAACCGGGGACAGGGCATCGGATGGCCGTCAAGATCAATTCTGAAGCTTGAATCTGACAGGATCAACGAGTTCACCCGACTCCTCAGCAGGCCTTGCTGCACCAGCCTCGATAGGATCAAGTGCATCCTCGTCGTTTCGCACCGTGCCAAATTTGGCTTTGTCACTAGAATCGTCAAGTTCGACAAACATTTGCTCCACGCATGCGACGCGATTGCAAAGTTGCCAAAGTTATACGTGACTTGCGGAACGGACCCTCAGTTGCTGCTTACGGGCGAACGCGCTCTTCGACCCCTGAGCTAGGCTACGATTCAAGGATTAGTCCCTGCAAACGCCCATCGCGTCAAGATCCAAATCTGGCGTGCCAGCAGAGTGGCACGGAGGGCCGCCTTCTCGAAGAACACATTATCGCAAATCCACTCATCAAGGCAACATGTGTAACGAAAAGTGTTCTTAGCAAGTGCAGATGTCCGGTTTTGTAAGCAAGTGAAATGTCCGGTTTGAAATCTCATCCAGCCGCCGTCGTGGCGGTGGGAAAGTGGGAATCCCGCGCTTTATGCGGGATTTCCAAGCGG
>Ga0326728_10009874_pt1 | contig 22659 bp, 19 predicted proteins | sample MB3enrmetagenome_FD_207602 | JGI IMG/M metagenome (GOLD analysis project Ga0326728, IMG submission 207602) | Lab enriched peat soil microbial communities from McLean, Ithaca, NY, United States - MB31MN | ecosystem: Environmental > Terrestrial > Soil > Wetlands > Peat | place: USA: New York... | reverse complement strand
AGGAACATTCCCAAGACGGTGCGTGACAATCCGGGCGCGTACCGATCGCATTACGCGGGTTACTACCGCTACTTTGGAGGCAAGTGAGATGAACGATTTCCACCCCGCTTACATTTTGAACGCCGTGATTTTTGCCGCCGTCGGGTTGCTGATTTTTGTCGTGGCCTTCGTCATCGTCGATAAGATGACGCCGTATCATCTTTGGAACGAAATCGTCCACGAGCACAACACGGCGCTGGCCATTCTGGTGGGCGCGATGTCGATCGGCATGTGCATCATCATCGCGGCCGCGGTGCATTAAGAATTTGCCCATTCTCCTTTTTGTTTCCGTCACGCTCATCGCCGCTTGCGGCCTGATCTACGAGCTTGTCGCCGGCACGCTCGCCAGTTACTTATTGGGCGACAGCGTCTTTCAATTCTCCACCGTCATCGGCAGCTATCTGTTCGCCATGGGCGTGGGCAGTTATCTTTCCCGCTTCGTGGTGCGCGGCCTGGTGGCGCAGTTTGTCTCCATTGAGTTGATGGTGGGCGTAGTCGGCGGGTTCTCATCGGCAGCGTTGTTCCTGGCGTTTGCCTACACGCAAGGCTTCCAACTCATCCTCTATGCCATCGTGATCGCCATCGGCATCCTGGTGGGCCTGGAGATCCCGCTACTCATGCGCATTCTCAAGAACCGGCTGGAATTTCGAGAACTCGTGGCGCACGTCCTTACGTTCGATTACTTGGGTGCACTGGCGGCATCGTTGCTGTTTCCAATTCTTTTCGTGCCGAAACTCGGGATGGTGAGGTCCGCGTTGCTATTCGGCATCATCAACGCGGGTGTCGCACTTTGGTCTACCTACCTTTTTCGCGATCAACTGGGCGGGCGAGCGTGGCTGAGAGCGGCGTGCGCGGTCGTGCTTGTGGCGTTGGGCGCTGGTATGGCGGGCGCCGAGAGAATTACTCAGGTTGCCGACAATAATCTTTACGCCGATGAAGTAATCTTCGCGCGTGATACACGCTATCAGCGCATCGTCTTAACCAAATGGAAAGACGACGTGCGGCTGTTTCTCAGCTCGCATCTCCAATTCAGCTCGCGCGACGAATATCGCTATCACGAGGCGTTGGTCCACCCGGGGCTGGCATCGCTCCCAGGCGCACGCCGCGTTTTGGTGCTCGGCGGTGGCGATGGGCTGGCCGTACGCGAGATTCTCAAGTACCCCGATGTCGAGTCAATCACACTGGTCGATCTCGATCCCGACATGACGCGCCTGTTTTCGACTCATCCGTACCTCGTCACCATCAACCAGCATTCCCTCACTAACTCGCGCGTGCACGTCATCAATGCCGATGCATTTGTCTGGCTCGATCACTCAAACGAATCCTACGACTTTATCGTGGTCGATTTCCCGGACCCCACCAACTACTCGCTCGGCAAACTCTACACGACGGCTTTCTACCGTCTGATGGCGAAGCACCTGAGCGCACAGGGGCTGGCCGTCGTGCAGAGCACTTCGCCGCTGTTTGCCCGGCAATCGTATTGGTGCATCGTTGAAACACTCAAGCAGGCGGGGCTGAAAACCTATCCCTATCATCTTTATGTGCCGTCGTTCGGTGAGTGGGGTTTCGCCTTGGCCGGCTTGAGTCAGTATGAGCCGCCGGAACACTTGCCCGAGCACCTGCGATATCTCTCCGTGGCTCTGGTCCCGCAAATGTTTCAGTTTGCCAACGATATGTTGCCCGTCGAGGCAGAGCCGAACCGGCTCAACGATCAGGTGCTGGTCCGATACTACGAGCACGACTGGCGCGAGATCACGCATTGAACGGCACGCGCAGGCAATTCCTGAGCGCGGCGCTCGTTGGACTTTCGCCCAAGACTGATCGCACCGTCACCGGCGGATTCGTCGACGACGGCCACCAGCCCGGCCACCTGCTGCGTGACCGCGCCGCGTTCCCGCGTGCAAAGCAGACCATCAGGATTCCCGTCGTCATCGTCGGCGGCGGCATCGCCGGGCTGTCCGCCGCGTGGCGGCTCGATAAAGGCGGCTTCCGCGATTTCGTGCTGCTCGAAGTGTTGCAGCAGGGCGGCGGCAATGCCCGTTCCGGTCAAAATGAAGTCAGCGCCTACCCATGGGCCGCCCACTATGTTCCGGTGCCGGGCAAAAAGGCGGTGCTCGTGCGCGAGCTGTTCGAAGAGCTCGGCGTGCTGCGAAATGGCGTTTGGGAAGAGCGGTACCTTTGTTTTTCTCCGCAGGAGCGCCTGTACCTGCACGGCCGCTGGCAGGAGGGCATCGAGCCGGTCACCGCAGCCACTGCGCGAGATCGCGAGGACTTCACCCGCTTCATTGCCCGTATGAACGAATTCCGCGCGACAGGCCAGTTCACCATTCCGATGGAGCTGGGTGCGAGACCATCGCCGCTTGACCAACTTTCCATCGCAGACTGGCTGAAGCAGGAGCGCTTTACGTCTCCGTATCTAAACTGGTACATCAACTACGCCTGCCGTGATGACTATGGCGCCTTGGCAAACGATACCTCGGCGTGGGCCGGAATCCACTACTTCGCTTCGCGCGAGCCGGAGGAGAAAGGTCCGCTTACATGGCCCGAAGGCAACGGTTGGATTGCGCGCCGTTTGCTCGAAAAGCTAGCCCGCTACGTCCGGACCGGCGCCATGGCGCACCACATTGCAGCAGAAGGCCGGAAACTTCGCGTTTCCGCGGGAGAAACCGACTACCTCGCCGAACGCGTCATCTTCGCCGCGCCCAGCTTCCTCGCTCCCTATTTATTCGAAAGCGCTCCGCCCATCCGCAACTTCGTCTACTCGCCGTGGCTAACAGCGAATCTGACGCTTGACCGCGCACCGCGCGAGCGTGACGCCGAGACCGCGTGGGACAACGTGATCTATGATTCGCCGGCTCTCGGCTATGTCGTCGCCACCCACCAATCGCTCCGAACATACATCGATCGCACCGTTTGGACATTTTATTGGTCTCTGGCGCAAGGCACGCCCGCTGAGAACCGCCGCCTTCTGTTGGAAAAAGACTGGAGCTACTGGAAAGAAGCGATCCTGCACGATCTCGAGCGCGCCCATCCCGATATCCGCCAGTGTGTTTCGCGCATTGATATTTTGCGCCTGGGTCACGCCATGGCGCGGCCTGTGCCGGGCTTTCTCGTCTCGGAAGATCGCCGCCGTTTGACGGAACTTTCCGGCAACCTGCTGTTCGCCAATTCCGACCTGAGCGGTTTTTCCATCTTCGAAGAAGCCCAGTACCGCGGTGTCCGCGCTGCCGACCGAGTGCTGCGGACTTTACAATAGCCTCATGCACAGGTCTTTTCGTTTCTTGTTGCTGACGTCTTTGGCGATTGGGGTCCGAGCTGAGATTCACACTCTGAACCTGCGGCAAGCAGTCGAGCGCGCGCTCCAGCAAAATCCCGATCTCGCGCTAGCGCGCCTGGATGAGCAGAAAGCGGCCCAGTCTGCGCGGTTGGCGCGGGCTCCGTTCAGCCCGACGATCGGAGCAGGAAGCGGGCTGGCTTACACCAACGGTTTCCCAATGAGTATTGATGGCTCCGCACCCTCTATTGTGCAGGCGCGGGCTCGCGAGGACATCTTCAACCGGCAGCAGAGCTATGTGGCGGCAGCCGCGCGCGAGAATACGCGCGGAGCGGGTATCGCCACCGAAGCGAAGCGAGATGAGATCGCGCTTCGCACCACGTCGATGTTCCTGGAGACGCAGCGGGCGGCACGCCTGGCGGAACTGGCTCGCAAACAGGTGGAGAGCTTGCGAATCATTGAGCAGGCCGTCGAAGTGCGTGTCGCCGAGGGCCGTGAGCTGCCCATCGAATCCAAGCGCGCCGCGCTCAACATGGCGCGCGGACTCCAGCGCGTGGAGCAGTTGGCGGATGATCAGGATGGCGCCGAACGCGAGCTGGCCATCGTGCTGGGCTTCGCGGCCGATGATCAGGTTCGCGCGGCGTCTGAAGAGCCGGCAATTCCGTCTCCACCGGCGAGCGAAGAAGCGGCGATTCAAAGTGCATTGGAGTCGAGCAAGGAGTTGCGACGGTTGGAATCAGCGCTCATCGCTAAGGGGCTCGACGTTCGCGCCCAGAAGGCTGCCCGCGTGCCTACGGTTGATCTGGTCGCGCAGTGGGGCTTGTTCGCGAAGTTCAATAACTACACCAATTACTTCCGCCAATTTCAGCGCAATAACGGCGAGATTGGCATGTCCATCACTGTCCCCATATTGACCGGGTCGGGGCCGAGCGCCGCGCGCGCGCAAGCCGAAGACGAAGCCGCGCGCCTGCGTATCCAGATGACTGCAACGCGCAATCGCATCTCTCTCGAAACCCGGCAGAATTTCCAGACTCTGCACAAAGCCGATACCGCGCGTGAGGTGGCGAAGCTTGACCTCGAAGTGGCGCGTGACCAGGTTTCCATTCTGCTCACGCAAATGAACGAGGGCCGTGCCACGCTCCAGCAGTTAGAGCAGGCGCGCTTCGCCGAAGACGAAAAATGGATAGCCTTCTACGATGCGCAATACGCCGTCGAAAAAGCCGGCTGGAATCTGCTGCACCAGACCGGAGAGCTGATCGCCGCGCTGAAGTAAAATTAGGGCTGGTACACTATCTTGCCGCCAAGGTACGTTTGTTCCACCTGAATCGTTCGCACCTCGTCGGTCGGGCAAGTCAGAATGTCCCTGTCCAGAACGATCAGGTCGGCCAGTTTGCCGGCTTCGAGCGACCCTTTCTCTTTTTCTTCGAACGTCAAGTACGCATTGTTGATGGTATATAGCCGGATAGCCTGCTCCCGCGAGAGGCGCTGTTCCGGATGCAGCGGTTGATCGGTCCACCGCGGTTGCCGCGTAAGTGTGATCCACATCCCCAAAAACGGGTTGTAAGGGTTGATCGACCGGAAGCTGCCGACCTTCTGCATATGGTCGGACCCCCCACCCACCGGGACGCCTGCGTCAAACAGGCTCTTATACGGTTGAAAATACCTTGTGCGCTCGTTGCCAAACTGCTTTTGGAGCGTCGCGCCGTCTAGCCATAACCAGTCCGGCTGAAGGTCCAGCACGATTCCTAAGTCCTTCATTTTCCGAATCATCTCGGCATTCATGAAGTTGGCATGGGTGATGCACGGTCGCCCGGGCCGGATTGAAAAGGCGTTGTTGACCTCCGTGTAAGCGTCAATCATGCCCTCGACCGCGCCGTCACCCACCGAATGTGCTGTGAATTGCAGATCGTGTTGCAGCGCGAACTTCGCCATTTGATACAACTTCCCGGCCTCGATGTAGCGCATGCCGCGGTAGTTAGGGTCGGTGATGGAATAGACTTTGCTGACACCCCAGGGTTGGAGCATGTATGCACTGCCCGTGAGCATGCCGCCATCCATATACGACTTCGTGCCGCGCACCCACAACATATTGTTATAAGTGTGCAGAGGGTCGCGAGCCGCCTTCAACATGCGGGCTTGAATCTGATCGAGCGGCATCTGCGCATCGACGCTGTACATAACGTACACGCGGCACCTCAGCTCGCCGTCACGGTGTAAGCCGCGGTAAATCTCAAGGCCTTCGTCGCCTAGGTCGCGCTCCGAGAGGCTAGTGATTCCAACGGAGTTGTAGTCCGCCAGCATCATCTTGAGTCGCTGGCGGCGATCGTCATCTGTGGGCTTCCGGTCGGGGGACTGGATTTTCACGAGGCGCACCGCGCTGCGCAGGATGCCGGTGGGCTCGCCGGTGGCATCGCGCTCAATCCGTCCCGGCTTTCCATCGGTGATTTGAAAGTCCTTGTTGATTCCGCTGGCCTTAAGCGCGAGCGAGTTAACGGAAGCGTCGGGACCAGTGCCGAAATAAACAGGATTTTGCGGCGCGGCCGCATCCAGCTCCGCCCGGGTCGGGAAGCGTTGATCACGCAAGCGGGTGACGAAAACCTGGGTGAGTACAATCCAGTCACCGGGTTTGGAAACTGCGGCGCGTGAGCGGATGTAGCGAAGTACGTCGTCGATGGTCTCCATATCGGGGACTTCGTGATCGAACTCGTACAACGAGGCATCGAACGCATGCGAGTGGCTGTCCATCAATCCCGGCAGGACGGTCTTACCATTCAGATCGACTTGACGGGTATTTGGACCGGCGAATTTCGCCAATTCTTCGCGTGTGCCGACGCCGAGGATGCGGTCGCCGCGGATGGCGATCGCATCAACGATGCGGAACTGCGGGTCTACGGTAACGATCTTGCCGTGATGCAGAATCAGGTCGGCCTGTTGCGAATATGCGACGGTGGCCAGGAAGAGTGCAAGAACGGAGATCCGCATGGTCACTGTGCTACCGCGATGATCGAAATCTGCTCAATCATCGGCCAGTGATCGTTGGCGTCGCGCTGGCGCTCGACTGGCGGTAGTGGAGCCACGGTGGTACGAGTGGGCGGCTGTGCGCTGAAGTATTTTGCGTAGACGCCGTTCATCTTTCCGAATTCGTCAAGATTGTCAAGATACACATTGCTCGAAACGACATTCGAGAAATTCAGGCCAGCCTCTTCCAGCCCATCCAGCAGATTGCGCATCGTCATACGGACTTGCGTTTCCACGTCCTGGAAGTAAATGCCGAGATTGGGGCCGGGAATGAAAGCCGATTTGGCGGAGCAGTAAAAGGTGTCGCCGGCGAAGACGCACGGGCTCGCCGTCGGGCTGGGCTGCATGTTCTTGGGCCGCACGGCGCGGCGCTTGGAAAGATCGCCGATAGCCACGCCGGTGAACTCGATGCCGGCGTCATGAGGCAGCGAGGAAACGTGGATGGTAGCTCGAGCGGGCGTATTGCCAAATTCAAAATGACTCGCATAGATGTCGTTCATGGTTTTCGCCGGCATCTTAGCGGTCAGATATGGATTGACGAACACGACGTTGGCATAATCCATGCCCGCCGCGGCCAACACCTGGTGGAAGTGATCGAAAGCGAGGCGGACCTGATCGCCGGGATCGTCGGGGATTTTTCCGCTCTCGGGATCGCGTCCTTGCTGGCCGGAGATGTAGAGCCGGTCGCCCGCCTGGATACCGGGCGTGAGTGGCGCGGAGCTCTTATAGCCGGCGGGTATGATCGCTTTCTTGTGCGTCAGGTCGCGCACGGCGACAGCGCTGATTTCGATGGGTGTGTCGGTTGGCAGGTGCGCGACGCCCAGCGTGGCCCGGGCCGGCGGGCTGGACGGAAAGTAGCGCGCGTAGACGCGATTCATGGCATCGAAGTTCGCCATGTTATCGAGGTACACCTGCGTATAGACGACGTGTTCCATCGTCAGGCCGGCGGCCTCTACGATGGTCTTCACATTTTCCAGGCATTGCGTCGCCTGCTCTTCGAAGCTGGCCGGCATCTGGCCATCGGTGTGCCGCGCACCCTGGCCCGAGACATAGAGAAAATCACCGGCGAGGATGCCGGGACTGTAAGGCCCCACAGGCTTCACTCCCGGCGGGAAGATCGCGCGAGTTTCCGCGCCGGCGCTCATAGTGACCAATAGAAATAGTGCCCAACGTATGCTCATGTTTTGTACACGCTCCAGAAGACATCACGAAATTTAGCCATATCAGAATCCGTGCCGATGGTTACACGCAAGTAATTCGTCATGGGAGGGAAGGGCCGGCCCACAGCGACGCCTTTGGGCGGCATTCCGGAAATAAATTCGCGCGCATCGCGTCCCACGTCAATCATGACGAAGTTGGCTTGCGGCTCGATGTAGGAGAGGCCGCGGTCGCGCAGCCATTCACAGAGCTCGCGGCGAATCCGGATGTACTGCGCGCGGCGCTCCGGAATGAGAGTCTTCGATTCATCGAGCGCCGCGAGCACCGCCCGCACGGTCACGACGGAGATGACGTTATTGCGGAAGGGAGCCATCCTGGCGATGAGCTCGGGCGAGGCGCAGGCGAATCCCGCGCGCAGTCCCGCCATGCCGTAGATCTTCGAAAACGTGCGCGTGACCACGACATTGCGTCCGCGACGAACGTAGCCCAGCGCGGTTTCGAAATCGGGCGAATCGGCGAAGTGGGAGTAGGCTTCGTCGACGAGCAGGATGGTATTGGCCGGCAGATTATCGGCCAGCCACGCCATGTCCTTCTTGGGAGTAATCGACGACGTGGGGTTGTTTGGATTGCAGAGGTAGATCAACCCGCCGCCGGAGTTCTCGGCGCGCTCGGCGAGCGTTTTCACGTCAGCCGCATAGGGAGGGGCGAGCGGGACCTGGATCACTGGGCGTCCCAATGCCTTGCTGGCAAGTTCTACCGGGCCTTCGAAAGTGGGTGCGACGGTAATTAATGGGCGCGTGGGCGAGGTGAAGGTGTCGACGGCGATGTGCAGCACCTCGCTCGACCCGGAGCCGACAAGGATCTGCTCGGGTGAAAGTTCCTCGCTACTAGCAATCGCGGCATAGAAATCACCGAATTCCTGGTAGTGGTACCGGCCGCCTTCCGGCAGCGCCTTCGTCATGGCTTCGATTGACGAGCGCGGGGGCCCAGCAGGATTCTCGTTCGCGTTGAGCCAAACCATGTCGGGCGGCAACGGGCCCTTGATGGCTGCGCGTTGCGCGTAAGCCGCTTCCGGCAACATGCGGCCCGCCAGAGCCGCGAAACCAACTCCCGCGAATCCACGGCGCGTGAGCATGGAGGCACCTCCTTGTCGTCGGTCATCATAACATTCGATGGGGAGGGGAAGCGGGTGGGGTGAGCCTGTGCGAACCGCAAGATCGAAGGCAAGTCTTCAACGCAGAGACGCAGAGACGCCGAGAAAGAGTAAGAAGCTTTTCAGTCGCTTACAACGTCATCGCGTGCTCCGTGGTTTGAGCGCGGCGGAGAATCAGTAAGAGGACTACGGGAAACTGATCGCCGTCAAAAATTCCACCTGGTCCACAACGGTGGATGGCACAAAGTGCTGTTCCTCCTCGCGGATATTCTGATCGCGCGCCCAACGCAGATAGCGGAACTGGGACGCGATCTTAAGCTTCCAGAGGTGCACTTCGACACCGAGGCCCGCCGCAACTCCATCGTTGGACGGCGAGGTCCAGCTTAGGTTGCCCGCGCTTCGAAACGCCGGGCCCGCATCGATGAACGGCTTCACCCTGCTCCACGTTGAAAACTGTGCCGGTAGTGGGAAGCGATATTTCACTAGGATGGGGAACTCCCAGGTGACTACGTGGGCCGGCACGAGATAGGGCTTAAGGCCATTTCCCAGGACCTGCGTAGAGAACTCCAACTCGTGGAATATGCCATCGACTTCAACCGAGAGATGAAACGGCAGCCGCGCTTCTGCCGTACCGCCGGCCATCCAGCGGTACGGAGTCGAATAGGCGAGAGCGGTGTAACCGTACCCCACATCGCGGTCGTAGTTTTGAAAGTCCTCGGTCAGACTTGCGCCGCCGATCACACCAAGTGAAAAGGGCTGTGCGTATGCCGAAATGCTAAGCAGGAACGCGCCGGCGAAAGTCGACCCGCATAGCATAGATATCATCTTAGTGCCTTGCGTTGATTTCTTCTGAAACGCGTGGACGACCCAGATTTCCACGCCCAACCGTACACAATAGACCACTCGGAATGCACGTATGACAACACCCGTCAAAGCGAGGTATTCAGCTCGGAGTGGTTCAGTGTTCGACCAGCTCACACTGCCGAACAGGATTGACCATCTCAAGTAGCGGCGTGGTGAGGAAGGTGGTGACCAGGGCCATCAGCACCATCATCGAGAACAGGGCTTGATTGATCACGCCGAATTCGAGTCCGATATTGAGAATCACCAGTTCCATGAGGCCGCGCGTGTTCATCAGAATTCCCAGTGCTAGCGCGTTGCGCCAGGGCACGCCGGCGGCGCGCGAGGCGATGGTGGAGCCCCCCAGCTTTCCTGCGACGGCGATCACGATGATGAGGAGACAGTAGAACCACATCTCTGTGCCGCGAACCACGCCGATGGATGTTCGTAAGCCGGTGAAGGCGAAAAACAGGGGCAGCAGGAGCACGAGCGTGATGGACTCGAGTTTGTCGGTGATGCCGCGAAGGAAGTTGTCGTCCCGGGGGAGGATCGCTCCGAACAAGAAGGCGCCAAACAAGAGGTGGACGCCTCTAGCCATTCGGTCATTGCGGCTGACAAGAGTAACAAGAGAAGAAGGACGGCCATCATGGTTTCGGTGACACGCCCGTGGCGTAGGAATGCAGCGTGGAAGTGCTGCAAGAGCGGCCGCACCCCGTAGATCATGAGCAGGACGAAAACGGTGACTCCGGCGAATGTGATCCAGAGCGGGTTGGATTGCTGGCTGGCGCGCACGAAAGCCACGATGTAGGCCAGGATGCCCCACGCGGTGACATCATCGACGGCGGCGCAGGCAATGGCGAGCACTCCGAGCTCACTGCGCGTCAAACGGCGCTCGGCGAGAATGCGGGCCAACACGGGAAAGGCGGTGATGCTCATGGCCGCGCCGAGAAAGAGAGCAAACGCGGGAAAGGTGACGTGCCGGCCGGATAGCCGGGGATACAAGAACAGCGCAGCGAGCGAGCCCAGGAAAAACGGCAGGCTGATGCTGACATGGCTGGTGAGCAGTACCGCGCGCCCGAGATTGCGAATCCTGGTGGAGTTGAATTCCAATCCAACCAGAAACATGAACAGTAATAGCCCGACCTGACTTAGCGCGCCAAGATAGCTCAGGCTGGCGGCGGGAAAGAGGGCGCGTGATAGCCCCGGTGCTACCCAACCTAAGAAGGATGGCCCGAGCATGATACCCGCGACAATCTCTCCCATCACCTGAGGCTGGCCGATTCGTTGGAAGAGAACGCCGGCGAAGCGTGCTTTGATCACGATTGCCGCCACCTGCAAGAGAAGTGTCACCAGGTTCGGCGCGAGGGTTGCGGGCGGCAGGCTTGCGCCGAGGGGCCCGCTGACCGGAAGGGGCGCAGTCACCTGTTTTCCTAGTTCGAGCACACCGATCACGCCGAGCAGTGGGAAACCTACGAGGATGATGTATTGCAGAATGGTTCGCTGCGAGGTCATGTGCAGTTCACGCTGGCGGCTCGACGATGGCCTTCGAAGTACGAAGTGTTAAGAATGGGAAGGCTTAGCAGAAGTAAGACCGCATTTGAAACAAAGTTCCACGAACGCAGTCTTAGCTAGATCCTATTGCAGCAAGATGTTTTCGACCCTTATGTCGCCGTTGTGGATCTCGACAGTGTCCGATTTTTTGAGGCCGTCTTTTTCCACGCGCACGGTGTAAGTGCCAGGCGGCAGGCTAATCTGAGCGGGCGTGATTCTCTGTGTTGGCTTGTCGTTCAGAAAGATTGCGGCGCCCACCGGCTTGGAAGTTACCATGAGGGTGCCGCCGTGTGCTCGAAGTGTGACTAACGGCACTTCGTAAGGGCTGTCAGTGATGCGAATCTCGCGACTCTCCTGCTGATAACCGGATTGGTTGATTGATATCGCGTGCACGCCTGGCATCACGCTGAGAGTGCATGGCGTTTTGCAGGACACCGAGGGATTGTTGTCCAGCATGGCGGTGGCGCCAGGCGGATCACTGGTTACAAAAACACCCTGCGGACCCGGGGCGGGCCGGGGCTTCAACTTGGGCCGCTCGGGTTTGGGCCGCTCCGGCTCCGTTTGTTCCGGCGCGGGCTGTTCCGGCACGGGCTGTTCCGGCACGGTATCGGCGGCTTCGGCCGGCTTTGTTGTGTTCTGGTCTTCGCTTGCTGGCGCCGTTTCCTGTTTCGCACTGACCGGTGGCTCGCTCGGCGGCGCGGCGGCCGGCGCAGTTTCCATCGGGCTGGGTTTCTTCTCCTCTACCACCGGTGCTGGCGCCGTCTCAGCGGGAGGCGGATTCGAAGCGGTTTGTGCCGCCGGCGGTGGCGGTACCGGCCGGCTGGTGCCCAAATCCGTGCCGAATTGCCAAGCGATCAGCCCGATCAGGCCCAGAGCCACCACCAGCGCCGCAGCGAAGGGTAACACCCATTTCCATCGGCTTCGCCGCCGTGCGAGGACTTCTTCGGTGGTCGCCCCGAAGGTGAACATTGTGGCGCGTGTGGGCGCCTCGCTCACCACCGTAGGCAAGCTCATGTTCCCGCCGCGCGGCAGGTTTTTCCAGCCTTGCGTGTTCGCGCACGCCGCATCCAGGCTGTTCACGAACTCGATGCACGAGTTATAGCGGCCTTCCGGCTTCTTGGTCAGCCCGCGACGCAATGCACTGTCGATCTGCGGTCCGAGCGTGGGATTCAAACGCTGCGCCGGCGGCGGTTCCTCCGCGACGATCTTGTAGACCACCGTGGTGAGATGTTCGCCTACGAACGGGCGGTCGCCGGTCAGCATTTCGAATGCGATCACGGCCAGCGAGAACTGGTCTGCGCGCCCGGTCACTGCCAGCCCTTGCACCTGTTCGGGCGACATATAGTTTGGTGTGCCCAAGATCGTTCCGGTTTGCGTGTATTGCTGCGAGGTGGTGACTTTAGCGATGCCGAAATCCGTGATTTTCACCGCGCCGTCGGAAGCGATCATGATGTTGGCCGGCTTGATGTCGCGATGCACGATACTCTTGGCGTGCGCGTAATCGAGCGCCGCCGCGGCCTGCCGCAGAATGCTCATCAGCCGGCTGGGTTCGAGGGCCTCGCGTTTGGAAAGGAGCTGATCGAGCGTGGGTCCATCCACGAACTCCATGGCGATGAAAGCCATGTCGTCGTGTTCTTCCATGTCGTAGATGGTGACGATGCCCGGATGGGAAAGAATGCCCGCCGATCGCGCCTCGCGAAAGAGGCGTTCGCGCAGCTTGGCGCGCTCCTCGGGATCGGAAACCTCTCCGAGCCGGATGGTCTTGATGGCTACGTTACGGCCGATGGTCGGATCGACGGCCAGGTACACCACGCCCATGGCGCCGCGACCCAGTTCCTTGATGATCTGATACCGGCCGATACGCTCCATTGGTGAGGCAGGCGCGAATGCCTGTTCTACGGTGTCATCGTATCAGAGTCTCTCGGTAAATCGCTGCTATTGCGCGCCGCCTGGTGCGAGAATTCGAGTTACGTAAGCCCCAAAACCCGGCCGGGCCGGATCACCCCGAGCGAAACCCCGGTCATGAGCAAGCCGATGCAAACAATGATTGCGGCCGAAAGTACCGGGATCAAGCGGAACGCCGGGTGGCGCGCCGTCTTTTGGCTGTCCGGCAACAAGTGCTTGGCGTACAGGACCGCGACGCCGATCGCCATCAGCACGACCGCCAAGCCAGCGCTGAAGCTCACAAGCAGCACCAGACCCAGGCCCACGCGGCCCAATGCAATCGAACTGAGCAGCAGCACCAGCGCCGAAGGGCAGGGCACCAGGCCGCCGCTCGCACCCAGAGCAAGCAAACTTCCGAGGTTGACTTCGCCCTCTGGCACGTGGCTGTGGTCGTGATCATGAGAATGAGCGTGATCGTGGCTGTGACCGCGAAGGTGCTGCGCGCGATGGATGAGCAGAGTGGCGCCGATCCAGACGATCGACAGGCCGGAAATCACGCCCAGCACCGGGTAGATCTTTTCCGGAAGCACGTATTGGGAAAGGAACAGGGTTGTGAAACCGAGGAAGAAGACGCTGATGGTGTGGGTGAACGTGACCATCCCACCCAGGAAAATGGCATGCTTGACGGTCCCGCGCGTGCCCACCAGATAAGCCGCGACAATGGTTTTTCCATGGCCGGGCGATAGCGCGTGAATGGCCCCCAGACTGAACGCGACGGCGAGGCCCAACAAAACCATGCTCAGCGGAATCTCATGCCGGTTGAGAAGCTGCGAGAGGTAATCCCCCCGCACTGCGGTTGCTGGGGCCGAAGCTTGCAAAGGGGCAACCGCCAGCAGGGCCATTGCCGTCCACAGACTGCGGGCTTCAAATTTCTCCATTACAATGGTCCCTACGAATTGTACGACGGTTTGGATTGCAGTCTCGATCCGGACTGGCACGGGCATCATCGAGGCCGTCACGGCGTGAGCCGGCGGCATATCCTGAAAATTCATGCAGGCCACGCGAAAATCCGCCGTGCGGTTCCGCGAGCGCTCCGAGCTGCTCGACTTCCTGCTCGAGGTCACCTCCGCCACCAGTAACACGCTGGACCTGGACGAGCTGCTCTCGAACGTCGCCAACATCGTCAAGAAAGTTATCCCCTACGAGTTGTTCGCCATCCTGCTGTACAGCGAAAGGCGCCAGAATCTCCGCATCCGGTATGCGGTGGGGCATCGCGAGGAAGTCATTCGAAATCTCTCGATCCGGCTGGGGGAAGGAATCACGGGCGCGGCGGCGGCGCAGCGCGAGCCCATCCTGGTGAGCGATGTCCACGCGGACAAGCGCTACCTGAACGCGCTCGACGCCGTCCAGAGCGAGCTGGCCGTCCCCATGCTGACCCGCAACCTCCTAGTGGGCGTCATCGACGTGCAGTCCACGCGCGAGCACGCCTACACCGAATACGACCGCGCGCTGCTGCGTCTGATCGCCTCGCGGGTCGCGGCGTCCATCGACAACGCCCGGCTCTACCGCCGCGTGGAGCGCCAGAACCGGACGTTGCGAACCCTCTCGCACATCTCGCATGAGTTCGCCTCGATTCTGGAGCTGGATGAGCTGCTCGGCAAGATCGCCGAGACCGTGCGCGGCCTGATCAACTATGACGCCTTCAGCATTCTGCTGATGGACGAACAGCAAAAAGTGTTGCGGCACCGGGTGAGTGTGCGGCACGATCAGCGCGTGAAAATCGACAACGTTCCACTCGGCAAGGGTCTCACGGGCGCCGCGGCGGAGTCTCGCGAGCCGGTCATCGTCAACGACACCTCAGCCGACCCTCGCTACATCGCCTCCCATCCGGATATGCGTTCGGAAGTGGCCATTCCGCTCATCGTTCACGATCGCGTCGTGGGTGTCATGGACCTGGAGAGCGACCGCGTGGCCTATTTCTCCGAAGATCACGTTCGCACGCTCTCGCTGCTCGCGCCGCAAATCGCCACGTCGGTGGAGAATGCCCGGCTCTACGAGGAAGTGGCGCAGCGCCAGCGGCGCATGGAAGAGGATCTGAAAGCTGCGCGCGAGTTGCAAACCTGGCTGCTGCCCACCGAGGCGCCCGACCTGGTCAATCTCGAAGTGGCCATCGGGCTGCGCCCGGCGCGTGAGATCAGCGGGGATATTTACGATTTTTCGGAACACGACAACGACCATGCCACGCTGGCCTTCGGCGATGTCAGCGGCAAGGGAGCCGCGGCTGCATTGTACGGTTCGCTCATGTCCGGCTTGCTGCGGACGGCCGTGCGGAGGCGCCGCAATCCCGCCGCTCTGCTGAAGGCCCTCAACGACGCGCTTGTGTCCCGCAAGGTGGAAGCCCGCTACGTCACGCTGCTTGTGCTGCTGTGGCATCCCGACACGCGACTTTTTGAAATGGCCAACGCGGGCAGTCTGCCCCCGATGATCTGCCGCGCGGGCGAAATCATCAAGCTGCGCGTGGAGGGCGTGCCACTCGGCCTGCTGCCTGACCGCGAGTACGAAGAAATCTCGTTCCAGGCGCAAGCCGGCGACGTGATCATTCTCTATTCCGACGGTATTAGCGATCACATGAACCTGGCAGGCGAAGAGTACGGCCGTTGGCGGCTTGGAAATGTCGTGCGCAGTAATTCCAAGAAATCAGCGCAACAGTTGCTCGACGCCATCTTTGCCGACCTTGACCGCTTCAACCCCGAGCTGTTCGACGACCAAACGGTGGTAGTGCTGAAAGTGAAGTGAGTATCCGGGCCGCTGCTCGGATGTTAACCTGACCGTTATGTCCTCTGTGGGGGCGCGCCCACGCTCACTGGCTCTGACGCAGCACGTGGAGTCTTTCCACTACCACAAAGGAGAAATCCCGGCTGCGCTGGAGCGGGTGCTACCCAATGGTCGAGTGCACCTGATGGTGAATCTTTTCGAGGACGAGTTCCGCACCTACCACGGACCGGATTGCGGAACCGTGCATCGGACCCACGGTGCCGTTCTCGGAGGCCCACACTCGCAACCCACCGTGATCGATACAAGGGAGCAGCGTTGTCTCGTGACGGTGGACTTCAAGCTCGGCGGCGCTTCAGCGTTCTTCGCGTCACCACTCAGTGAGGCGTGTGACCAACTAGTCGAGATCGACCAGCTCTGGGGACGTGACGGTGGAGTGCTCCGCGACCGGCTGCTCGAGGCGCGCACGCCAGAAGCCATGTTCCAGGCCCTCGAAACCATCCTTCTTGGCCATATGGTGTGCGCACAGGACCCCGACCCCGCCATTCCGTTCGCTGCCTCGGCCTTTGAGCGCGGTGCTTCGGTATCCGAGGTGGCTGAGTGTCTGGGCTCGCTGCCGAAGACGTTTTGTGCACCGCTTTCGCGGGAATGTTGGCCTCACGCCAAAACGGTTTTCTCGCGTGCGCCGACTGCAGCGGGTTGTGCGATCGATCGGTGACCCCGCCACGGTTGATTGGTCCGAACTTGCTGCCCGCCACGGCTATACCGACCAATCCCATCTGGTCCATGACTTTCGCGAGTTGACCGGCTTGACGCCAACCGCGTATCGACCGCGGTCACCCGAAGAGCGCAACCACGTGCCGGTCACGGCTTTGGGCGGCTGACGCTTTTCTACAAGACAGCGCCGCGGAATTGCCCTACCATGGGTCATTATCAGGAGGTAAAGCGATGATCGAGAACCGTTCTGTGCCAACCGATACCGTGCTGCCACACGTCATGTATCAGAATGTTGCCGATGCGGTTGCCTGGCTTACCAAAACATTCGGCTTCGCTGAGCACTACCACTATGGCGACCCGGGAGGGCCGATCAGCGGAGCGCAGATGTACCTCGGCAACGCATGGATCATGCTCAAACGGGCCCGGGCAGGTAACGCCAGCCCGGTGCAACTCGGCTACGGGACGCAGAGCCTGACCGTGTTCGTCGAAGATGTGGAGGCCCACTTCCAGAGATCGAAAGCCGCAGGCGCCAAGATCCTCGAAGAACTCCACGAGACTGAGTATGGCGAAAACCAGTACGCAGCCGAGGATCTCGATGGGCACCACTGGCTCTTCTCGAAGCACGCTCGGGACTTGAACCCTGCTGAATGGGGCGCGACGGTGTCATCGGAGATCAAGAGCAAGGTGGAACTTCTGCCCCGGCCGCGCTTGTGTTACCTGGAGATTCCCGCGATCGATGTGCACCAGTCGGCTGCATTCTACGAAAAGGTATTCGGCTGGAACATCCGGCATCGCGACACCGATCGTCCGAGCTTCGATGACGCCACCGGAAATGTGAGCGGTGCTTGGGTCACGGGCCGAGCCCCTTCCCACGAGGCCGGCCTTCTGCCATCCATCTGGGTCGACGGTATCGACGAAGTGCTGGCCCGGATTGTGGCCCATGGCGGTACGGTCGTTGAGCCTGTGCACCATGACCATCCCGACAGCACATGCTGGATTGCGACATTCCGCGATCCGGCAGGAAACATGATGCGGCTTTATCAGGAAGCCCCTCGCTGAGGGATCTGGTCGCCCCGCGAGAGTGCTCGAAACAGGCCATCTGAGCTACCCGTCATGCATCACCTTCGCGGCTTCACGCCCCAATCGTCTCTTCAGGCGCTGCACACGCCGGCCCCTCCGCACCCCTGCGGTACACTCGAATCAATGGCGGCCAATCTCGCGCCCACCGTCGTTCCCGTCGCTGGGATTGCGCAACTGCGCGGTGTGCGGGAGTGTCTGCAATGGTTCACGCGGGAAAAGCAGTGGATCAACGAGATCCAGCTCGAGCTCTGCCGCATCCCTGCGGCCACGTTCCTCGAACAGCAGCGCGCCGAGTGGATGGCTGCCCAGCTTCGCGGCTTCGGGTGGAAATCGCAGATTGACCGCGCCGGCAACGTGGTCGCGTTTGCCAACGAAAAGCCGCGCGGCCCCTACGTTGCACTCACCGCGCATCTGGATACGGTCCTCGCGCCACGGACCAGGGACGATATCACGGTCGGGCCGGATGGCAACCTTCACGGTCCCGGAGTTTCCGACAACGGCGCTGGTCTCGCCGCGATGCTGGCTATAGCCCGTGCCATGAAGGCGTCGCCCGAAATCGAAGATCTCCACGCCGAGCCGGTGCTGATCGGCAACGTCGGCGAAGAGGGGGAAGGCAATCTCACCGGTATGCGCTGGCTGTGCAAGTCCGAACTGGCGCGCGAGATCGCCGCCTTTCTCGTCCTCGACGGCGCTTCCACCGAACACATCACCACGCGCGCGCTTGGCAGCCGCCGCTTCGAGATCACCATCACCGGCCCGGGCGGCCACAGTTGGAGCGACTACGGCGTTGGCAATCCCGTGCACGCACTGGGCCGCGCGGTCGCGCTTTTTTCCGAGGCCAAGGTGGATGGCTCGCCGCGCTCGTCATTGAATGTCGGCCTCATTGACGGCGGCACCAGCATCAACTCCATCCCTGCGCTGGCCCGAGCCAAGGTCGACATCCGTTCCGAAAGCAATGAGAAGATGGACGAGCTGGTCGCGCTGCTGAACGCCGCCGTGGAGCGGGCGCAGGAACAGGAAAACCAGCGCTCGACGGGTGGCAAGGTGACGGCGAAAATCAAGGAAATCGGCTCGCGTCCCGCGGCGGAACTGGACCAGCAGACTCCGATGTTGAGTTATATCCGGGCCGTCGATGCGTACCTGGGAATCCGCTCGCGTCTCGATTGTTCTTCCACCGACGCGAATATTCCGCTGTCGCTCGGCATTCCCGCCATTTCGATCGGCACCGGGGGCCAGGGCGGCGGCGCCCATACCGCCAAGGAGTGGTACAACCCCGACGGCCGTGACCTCGGGCTCAAACGCATTTTCCTGACGCTCAGTCTTCTGCTGCGCGACCCGCGAACCGCCGAATGACGCCTGAGGGCGAGGGCATCCTTCTTCCCGCGGCGGCCGGAGCTCGCGCGCAGGTCCGCACCTGGCGCGCCGATGCCGCGCTCGCCGGCAATACGCTCATCTGGGGCTCGACGTTCGTGCTGGTGCAGACCGCCCTGAAGAACATCTCGCCCATCCTGTTTCTCACCATCCGCTTCGGCATTGCCTCGCTGGCCCTGGCGTTGTTATTCCACGGGCGTGCGCGGTTCCGGCCCACACGCGGCGGCCTCATCGCCGGAGGATGCCTGTTCACCGGCTACCTGTTCCAGACCGTGGGACTGCAATTCACCACCGCATCCAAATCCGCGTTCATCACCGGTCTCGCCATCCCCTTGGTACCTTTGCTCACGTGCCTCGTCTATTTGAGTAGGCCGCGGCTTTTTGAGATGGCCGGCGCGCTTTGCGCCACCGCTGGCATGGGATTGATGACGCTTCAGGGTGACACGTTGACCATCGGACGCGGAGATTTACTGACATTGCTCTGCGCTGTAGCTTTCGCGGCGCACATCATCGCCGTGGGACATTATTCCGGGCGGATCAGCTTTGAGTCTTTGTCGCTCATGCAGGTGGTGGTGGCGGCTGTGCTTGGCCTGACAACTTTCTGGTGGGTCGAAACGCCCGTGATACATCCGAGCCCGGTTGTGATTGCGGCTTTGGGTATCACCGGGCTGTTGGCCACGGCGCTGGCCTTTACGGTACAGGCTTGGGCGCAGCAGCACACCACGCCCACGCGCACCGCCTTGATTTATTCGCTCGAGCCGGTGGTCGCGTGGGTGACCTCGTTCTGGCTGCTGGGCGAAGTCCTTTCCCGGCGGGCTGTTGTGGGGGCCGGGTTGATTCTTTGTGGAATCTTAATTGTGGAACTGAAACGTGTTCATTCCACAGAACATCTATCGAGTGGAGGCGCAAATTCCGGGTTATAATAGGGGCAATTGCGGCTCTTGAGGAGTTCCAAACACATGAGTTTCTTTGACAAGATGCGAAGGCAGAAGCTTCTATCCTTCTGCCTGATTCTGTTCACTTTGTCGATTGGCGTCGTGATCGGCACGCTGGTGTCGACCGGGGTTAAGGCCGCTAAAGAACAAGCCGTAGCTCCAGGGGCGACGCCTCTCGTGATCCCGCCTAATCCGGCGCAACTGTCCAATGCATTCTCGCAACTGGCGAAGCAGTTGGAGCCGTCGGTGGTCAACATTTCCAGTGAGTACGTGCAGAAGGCGAAATCGCAGCCGCAGATGCGCAAGCGGCAGCAACAGCAGGACCCCGATGATGAAGACGATGACAACGGGATGCAGGACTTCTTCCAGCGCTTTTTCGGCAGCCCGTTCGGCGGACCGCAGCAGGTGGGTCCACGCAAGAGCTTCAGCTTGGGTTCCGGCGTTGTCGTCGATAAGAATGGTTATATTCTGACCAACGACCACGTGGTCGAGAAAGCCACGCGGGTCAAAGTCAAGTTCAACGGCGATCCGACCGAATACGAAGCCAAAGTCATTGGCCACGATTCAGCCACCGACGTAGCCGTGCTGAAGGTGGACCGCTCCAATCTTGTGGCCGCGAAAATCGGCAACTCCGACGCCGTGCAAGTCGGCGACTGGGCGGTAGCGATCGGCTCTCCGTTCGGTTTCGATGAGACCGTCACAGCGGGCATCATCAGCGCCAAATCGCGCGATCTGCCCGGTGAAGATCAGATCAACACCGGATTCCAGCACTTCCTCCAAACCGACGCCGCCATCAACCCGGGCAATAGCGGCGGGCCGCTGCTCAATATCAACGGCGAGGTCGTCGGCATCAACACCATGATCGCCAGCCGCAGCGGCGGGTATCAGGGAATCGGTTTCGCGCTCCCCATCAATACGGCGGTCAAGATTTACAACCAGATCATCAAGACGGGTAAAGTCACGCGTGGTTCGATCGGGATCCAGTTCAACGCCATCGACGACAAGAACGCGGAAATGGTGAAAGCTTACGGCGGCTCGCATGGCATCTTTGTGCGGGAGGTGACGCCTGGCGGACCTGCGGAGAAAGCCGGCGTCCAGGTGGGCGACATCATCACGGCGCTCGATGGAAAGCCGGTCACACGCGGCCAGGAGTTGATGGATCATGTAGCTGACGCGTCCGTGGGCGAGACCATGAAGATCACGGTCTTGCGCGATGGCAAAACGCAGAATTTGAACGTGGTCATCGGCGACCGGGAGAAGGTGTTCGCCGACCGCATGGGTGGGCAGCCCAGTGAGCCATCCGAATCAGGCGAAGGGACCGAAGTGAAGTTCGGCATGTCCATCAAAGACCTGAACGACTCTCTGCGGCAGAATTTGGGGTATAAAGGCCCGGCCGGTGTTCTGGTCACTCAAGTAGAGTCAGATTCGTTTGCTGAAGATTGTGGTTTGCAGCCCAATGACATCATCACTAACCTCAACCGGCAGCCGGTCACATCGGCGGCGCAGTTGAAGCAGATTCAAAACACGCTCAAACCCGGCCAGGCCGTGGCGTTCAAGGTCATGCGCGCTGCCCCCGGTCGCGGTCAAAATCCGGAGTGGACGCCGCAGTTCTTGTCGGGCACCGTCCCGGCTAACGTGCAGTAACAAGCAGTGTCTCTCGGGGCAGGCTTTGCGGCCTGCCTTTTTATTTTGTCTGTAAGGGGAAGGGGATTTGATCTTGCGAATCGCGGCGCTTCTGGCGCTGGCATCCACGCTGTCGTACGGCGCGGCCGATACCACGGCGCCGAAGAAATCCAGTACCGCTCCCACCAAGAAATCCACGAAGTCAAAGACCGCGCACGAGTCTTCCAGCCACGCGAAAACAACTGCTAAAAGTGGAAAGACGACCGCCAAGACTGGAACGGCGGCCTCTAGGAAAAGCAGAAGCTCGAAGACCGCGGCCAAGCGCGGCAAGGGATCGCATTCCAAGAGTGCGCAAGCCTGGCGCTCCCGGCAACTGGCGCCGACGCCAGACCGTTACAAGGAAATTCAATCCGCCCTTGCGCAGCGTGGCTATTTGAAGAAGGACCCGAGCGGGGTTTGGGATACGGAATCCGCCGACGCCATGCGCAGGTTCCAGCACGACCAGAACCTGGAAGCCACGGGGAAATTGAATTCGCTATCGCTCATGGCTTTGGGCCTCGGCGCCAAACACGGAGACGCGCCCGCCGCGGCACCGGTTCGAACTGCACCGCCAGCGCCCGTTACGCCGGGTCCGCTACCTGCTCCGCCGCCGGTTGCAACGCCCGAGACTCCGGCTGCCGATCCACCTGCTGCGCCTCTCTCTGGCCCCACGGCTCCGGCTGCCCGGCGATAACTGAACACTCCGTTACATCTCGCAGAGTGCCGCTACGAGTGTGCCTTTTGCGGCAGAATGGAGTGGCTCCGAGGCCGTCCGGATTTCCGACAACGCGATGGGAAATTCGCTCGCACGCAGTGCTTTCTCGAAACGTTCCTGGAAGCCCGATGGCATCGCCGTCCCGCCGCTCAATACCAGCGGCACTGGCTGCTTGAGTTTGGGCAATTGCGCCGCATTGGAAAAGGCGTCGCGCATTGATTTCACGAGCGTCTGGATCAAGTCGTCGTAATACACGCTCAGAGCGTGATAGATCTTGTTCTCGAAGAAACAGTTGAAGCGGAACCCGCGTTCCTTCTCGACCCGCACGCTGGTGCCGAGGTCTCGAATCGCCGCCGCCGCGCTCGTATCGATGTAGTCACCGCCCTTGGCGACGCTAACCCTCCCTTCGCAGTTAAGCGGAGTTTTCAGACGAAGCTGGCGGGTTGGCGTCAATAAGGCCTTGGCCATTAACAAACATTTTCAGATGTGC
>Ga0326728_10009871_pt1 | contig 22669 bp, 27 predicted proteins | sample MB3enrmetagenome_FD_207602 | JGI IMG/M metagenome (GOLD analysis project Ga0326728, IMG submission 207602) | Lab enriched peat soil microbial communities from McLean, Ithaca, NY, United States - MB31MN | ecosystem: Environmental > Terrestrial > Soil > Wetlands > Peat | place: USA: New York... | reverse complement strand
GGTAATTCTCTTCGTTGGTCGTGTGATTGGAGCCAATGACGCCGATCGCATCGCCGCCGCGACTGTCGCGAATCTCCTTGAGCTTTGCGCCGGCGGCACGGAAGGCCTGGTCCCAACTGGCGGGCTCTAGCTTGCCATCGGCATTGCGCAGGAGCGGGGTCGTGAGGCGCTCCGAGTTTTCGACGAAGTCGAATCCGAAACGGCCCTTCGCGCAGAGAAAATCGCCGTTAATGCCACTCTTGTCGCGGTTGTCGGCGCGAACAATCTCGGATCCATCATTAGCCTGGCGGACGCCGAGCGTCACCTTGCAGCCATCGCCGCAGTGCGTGCAGATGGTTGCGACATGGTTCATCTCCCACGGCCGCGTCTTGTAGCGGTAGCTGCCGCTGGTGAGCGCGCCCACCGGGCACACATCGATGCACATGCCGCACTGTTCGCAATCGAGTCGGTCGCCGCCGTCGGGAGCGATGACCGAACTCACGCCGCGATTCTGCACGCCGAGCGCCCAAACGTCCATACCTTCGCCGCACATACGCGTGCAGCGGTAGCAGAGGATGCAGCGCGGCCGGTCGTAGAAGACAGCCGGGGACCACTGTTGTTCTTCGCGATGCTGCTTGGCCTCGGCGTAGAGACTCTCGCCCGCCCCATACTTGAAGGTCATGTCCTGCAGTTCGCACTCGCCGCCTGCGTCGCAAACGGGGCAGTCGAGCGGATGGTTACCGAGCAGGAGTTCTATGGTGGCTTTGCGCGCCTGCGCAATCTCGGGCGATTCGGTGATGAAGACCTGGCCTTCGGCTACGGTTGTTGTGCAGGCGGTCTGCAGCTTCGGCACCTTCTCCTGGCGGACGACGCACATGCGGCAAGCCGCCTGAAGGCTGAGGCCGGGGTAGTAGCAGAACGCGGGGATCTCGATGCCCGCCTTACGGCACGCCTCAATCAGCAGCGTTCCCGCGGGAGCCGTCAGCTTCTTACCGTCGACTGTGAATGTTACGTCTGCCATTCTTCTCCAGCGCCCCTAAACGACCGCCATTTCTGTGTGCTTGGCGAACGGGCAGGGCTTCCCGTCCAGGTGATCTTCAAACTCCTTGCGGAATTTCTTCACGAATCCCAGCATCGGCATTGCCGCCGCATCGCCCAGCGGGCAGAAGGTGCGGCCCAACATGTTTTCGGCGAGATAGCGGATGTTGTCGATGTCTTTCATCGATCCGAAACCTGCATGGAACCGGGTCAGCGATTTCTTCAGCCAGTCGGTTCCTTCGCGGCAGGGAATGCACCAGCCGCAGCTCTCGTGCTGATAGAAGCTGATGGTGCGCAGGGCAAATTCAACGATGCAGGTCTGGTCGTCGATGACGACTACGGCGCCGGAACCGAGCATCGAACCGGCCTTGCCGACCTGGTCGAAGTCCATTCCCAGGGTTTCAATCTCTTCCGGGAGCAGAACCGGTGTTGACGATCCGCCGGGAACCACGGCTTTGAGCTTGCGGCCGCCGCGAATGCCGCCGGCGACCTCATAGATCATCTTCTTCAGGTTGTAGCCCATGGGCAGTTCGTAGACGCCGGGCCGCTCCACGTGTCCGCTGATGCCGAAGAGGCGCGTGCCACCGTTGCGGGGCGATCCGACAGCGGCAAACGCCGCTCCGCCCATGTCAATCACGTGGGGCACGTTGGCGATGGTCTCGGCGTTATTGATGATCGTTGGACCGCCGTAGACGCCGACCACAGCAGGGAAGGGCGGCCTGATGCGCGGAATACCGCGCTTGCCTTCGAGCGACTCCATCAGTGCGGACTCTTCGCCCACTTCGTAAGCGCCCGCGCCACTATGCGTGATCACCTGGAATTCGGTTTCGGAACCGAAGATGTTTTTGCCCAGAAAGCCTTTGGAGTAGGCATCGGCGACGGCCTTCTCCATGATCTCAAGCAGATACCGGTACTCGCCGCGCAGGTAGATGAACCCCAACTTCGAGCCGATTGCCAGGCCGGCAATAATCGTGCCTTCAATCACCGCATGCGGATCATGCAGGAAGATCAGGTGGTCCTTGCAGGTGCCGGGCTCGCTCTCGTCGCCGTTGACGAGGACGTGTTTAGGCAGGGTGGACTGCTTGGGCACGAACGACCATTTCATGCCCGCAGGAAAGCCTGCACCGCCGCGACCGCGCAGGTTCGAGGCCTTCATCTCGTTGATGATCCACTCAGGCCCCTGCGCCAGGCACTTCTTCACCGCCTCGTATCCGCCAGATTCGATGTACTTGTCGATATTCGCCGCGCCCTGGCCGAAACGCCTGGAGACGATCTTCACTTCGTCGGGATGGGAAACCAGCCTAGGCATGGGGACCCGCCCCTTCTGCCTTGGCCTTGGCGCGGTAGTTGGCCAGAATGCCGGGTACGCTCTCCGGAGTAAGCTCGTCGTGAAAGTCGTAGTTCACCTGGATGGCCGGGGCCCAGCAGCAGGCTCCGATGCACTCAACCTCTTCGATGGAGAAGACGCCATCGGCTGTTACGCCCTTGTGTCCGATGCCAAGCTCTTCCTGGAACCGCTCATACACGTCGTAGGCTCCGCGCAGCATGCAACTGATGTTGGTGCACACCTGAACGTTGAACTTTCCTGCCGGCTTGAAACGCAGCATCGAGTAGTACGTGGCAACATTGCGCACGTCGAGTTCCGTGATGCCGATGCGGTGGGCGACTTCCGCGATCACTGCGTCAGAGAGGTAGCCAATCTCGTCCTGCGCGTAGAGCAGCATCGGAACCAGCGCCGAACGGCGCACCGGATACTTTTCGACCAGCGCATCGAAGCGGGCCGCCAGACGGGGCGAAAAGATGCTCATCGTTTCTAAACTCATCGCATCAACTCCCGCGCCCAGGCCTCTGCTGCCATATCCATTTCTTCCTCGCCGGCCACGCCGCGCAACCGCCCGGCCTCAGTTATCTCCAGCATTCCGCTCCGTCCGTCGTCGCGCTCCCAAATGAACTGCGCGCCGTTGCGTCTCAAATCGAGCCACGCATTACCGTGGCGAACTGTAATCCGTTCTTCCCCCAACTCGACTGTTGCCTGCCGATCCCCATTCAGTCCGTGCGCCGCGGTGTAGCTGCGAAGCAGGGAAGCAAGCGATACCCAAAGTTCTGCGAACAACTGTGCCGTCTCCGGCATCAGCGGTCAATCTCTCCGAGCACGATGTCGATCGATCCGATCACTGCAACGACATCAGCAAGCATGCGGCCTTTGCACATCGTTTCGAGCGCCTGCAACGTCGCAAATCCCGGATAGCGCATGTGCACGCGATGCGGCTTGGCGGTGCCATCCGACACCACGTAGTAGCCCATCTGTCCGTGGCCCGATTCGATTCCCTGGTACACCTCGCCGGCAGGAACGTTGAAGCCTTCGGTCACAATCTTGAAGTGATGGATCAGGGCCTCCATCTGCGTCTTCATCTTCTCGCGATCGGGCAGGACGATCTTCGGCGCGTCGGCTTTGATAGGTCCGCCCGGCATGCCATCGAGCGCCTGCTGGATGATCTTGACGCTCTCTCGCATCTCAATCAGCCGAACTTCGTACCGGCCCCAGCAATCGCAACGGTTCGAGACCGGCACCTTGAACTGGAACTTCTCGTAGCTCGAGTAGGGCATATCGCGGCGCAGATCGAAGTCAATTCCCGAGGCTCGCATTGTCGGTCCGGTCACCGCCAGCGCAACGGCATCCCCTGCAGATAAGAGCCCAACACCCATCAGCCGGTTGCGAAAGATCGGATTTCCGGTCAGCAGGTTTGAGTACTCGTCGATCTTCTCAGGAAATGTCCTAATGAAGGCCTGGATGCGATCGAACAGATCGAGTGGCGGCTCCATCGAGAGTCCACCGATGCGGAAGTAGCTGGTCATCATGCGCTGGCCAGCTACTGCCTCAAAGATGCGCAGGATGTCCTCGCGTTCACGGAAGGTGTAGAGGAAGACCGTCAGCGCGCCGATATCCATGGCGTGCGTGCCAAGCCAGATCAGGTGGGAGTTCAGGCGGGTCAACTCGGTCAGGAGGACGCGGATCCACTGCGCCCGCTCGGGAATCTCCAGGCCGAGCAGCTTCTCGACAGCCAGGCAATAGCAGAGATTATTGGCCATTGGCCCGAGATAGTCGACGCGGTCGGTGAGCGGCACCACCTGCTGGTAGAACTTGGCTTCGCAGGTCTTCTCTATGCCCGTGTGGAGATAGCCGATCTCCGGATAAAGCCGGACGACAATCTCGCCGTCGATCTCCAACACCAGGCGCAAGACGCCGTGTGTCGACGGGTGCTGCGGTCCCATGTTCAGGACCATGTGCTGGTCGTGTGCTCCCTCGGCCGTTGGGGCCTGCAGAATCGGAGTCCCTACATCCACCATCAGCGATAGCCCTCCACCGGATAATCCTTGCGCAATGGATGTCCCACCCACTCCTCCGGCAACAGGATGCGCCGCAGATTCGGGTGTCCTTCAAAGCGAATTCCGAACAGGTCGAAGACTTCGCGTTCGTAGTAGTTTGCCCCGGGCCAGACAGACGTGATGGATTCAATGGCCGGATCGCTGCTGTCGACCCAGGTTTTCAGCCGAATGCGTTCCTTGTATCTATGTGAAAGGATGTGATAGCTGATCTGAAAGCGGGGCTCGGAAGGCAGCCAGTCCACGGCGGTCATGTCTTCGAAGGCGTTATAACCGGCGTCCTTCACGGCCGCAACGGCTTCGCAAATCTTCTCGGAGGACACAGTGAGGGTCAACTCGCCGCGGTCGAAGAGCGCATCGGTCAGGGCCTCGGAGTTCCAGTCAAGAATTGCCTTGACTGCCGGGTGATCCGGCAATCCATCGAGCACAGCTTGTCTCCCTGCGAGTGTTTCTTTTGGAGCGTCAGCCATTTTCAGAGGTCCGCCTTATCCATGCTCCAGTTCAGGATGCCCTTGCGCACAATGTAGTAGAGTCCGACCGCGATGAAGCCAAGATAAACAAGCATTTCCCAGAATCCGAATAGTCTTTGACCGGTGATGTGCGGCAACTGGCGGTAAATAACGGCCCACGGCATCATGAACACCGCTTCCACATCGAACAGGATGAAGAGCATGGCGACCATGTAGAAGCGCACGCTGAAACGGGCCCGGGCGTCGCCCACGGACTCGATGCCGCATTCATAGGCAGCCAGCTTAACCGGCAGATTGCGATGCCGACCGATAAACCACGAGGCGAGAACCATTACCGCGGCAAGTCCCACGGCAAAAAGGACCTGCATCATCAATGACAGATACTGCCAGTGGTAGGGAATCATCGTGATCCTGTCTTGCAACGGTTCGCAAAAGTGCGCGGCGTTCGCAGTGTACCGAATCGACCCTACTGCGACGGGCCGCTGGTTTGAGATTAGGGTCCCGAACCCATCCCGTCAAGGCGCAGGGTGGTTGATTCCCTTGTGGATGGAAACCGGTGAGGTCTGGTGCGAATGATCCACGTCACCTGGTTCCAAATTCTGTGTATACGCGACGTCGAGATTCTGTATCTGTGAGTTGCGTCACATGAATCCCGGAACAGGAATCCCATCATCATCTTCCGGTTTTAGGAACCAGGGCAGTTTTTGATTAAAGAGAATCGGGATATGTTCCGATCAATCGATTAATGCTCATATTAGGTCCCCCGGGGACGAGAATTATGGATGCTCCTACCACAACGGGCTCTGACTTTCACGGAATCGCCCGATCAAAAACTGCTCCTGAAGCGATGGACGACCGCCCCCGCTACATCAACCCTGAAGCGGGACATGCGCTGGAGATTCTCAGCCACGCCATCGAGTACCTCTCGCATGAGTTCGTTCACGGGGGGGAGGAGACAGTCAATCCTCATGATCCGCAGTTGGAGGCGATCCTACTGCTGATGTCGCTCAACAGCCAGGTCTATTATTCGTGCCCTGTCATTCCGACCTTCTCAGAATGTCTGCGCGCCTTCTTCCGCGCAACTCCGCACGAGGGCGCCCGCAACGGTTCCATCAATCCAGCTCTACCCGAATTTGGCGAGCACAAGGCGCGATCGTAGTCTGAGCCTGTGCATTTCCAACCTCGACTGACCCTGGATGAAAAAGCTGCCGTGCCGAGTCTTCACTGATCCTGTAGGGCGGGTTACTGGCCAATCACCAGCACAGCGAACAGGACCAGCCATGCCAGCCCCATCGCGTGCCAATACCACGCAGTGGCATCGACGGCAATCTGCCGCAATTCCACGCGTTTCAGGCTGCGAATGACTACCAGGCAGACGGCCAGTGCAATGACGCCGACGACAAGGTGTGCCGCGTGGAGACCGGTAATGACGTAGAAGAAATAGCTAGCCGGAGTTGACCAGTGATCGAAGGCAAATCCCTGCGCCGTTAATTGGCGCCACGCCATCCACTGTCCCGTGAGGAAGAGGCTTCCCAGCGCGAAGGTCGCGGCCATCCACGGGAGGGTGCGTTGCAGCGCCGGATGGCCGAGTCCAAGCCATTCCTCCAGGACATCGATCTCGCGAAAGATATTGCGCCGGGCGATTTCCATGGTGAGGCTGCTTAAAAGAAGCAGCGCGGTGTTGAGGTAGAGGATGGGGGGTAGCAGGACCGGGTGCCAGTCACCGATCTGCTCGTGCGTACGGGGATCCATGTGGGTGCCCGCCTGGCGAGCGAAGAACAGCGCCACCAGGATGGCAAAGAACATCATGTCCGCTGCCAGGATGGAGAAGATAGAGAAGCGGATCTTGTGGAGCAACTCGCGCGGGCCACGCCGCTCGTGCTGCCGATCATCGTCGCCGCCGCCGCCGCCCCCGCCGCCGGTCGGCCGGTGGTCCACAGGAGGTTTGCCGCCAAATCCCGGCTCTTTCCGTTCCGTTTCCGCAGGGGAGTGCGTAAAGGTAGCGGGCATCAGAAGCCTCTGTGCAAATCAGAGTACACCACTGGTGGTTGGACGCAACCGCCCCTTATCGGGATGGTCTTTTTTGGCGAATTCCATCTCACTCTGGTAAGGTCCGGTCACTTCCCGAGATTTGCGTTCACGAGATCAACAAATGCTTTGTGGACGCGCCTGTCCGTGGTGAGTTCGGGGTGAAATGTTGCAGCCATCAGCTTGCCCTGGCGTACGAGAGTCGGCAATCCGTCGCGTCTCGCTAAGACTTCGACTCCCTGTCCGGTCTCAAGGATGCGCGGAGCCCGAATGAATACCATTTCCAGCTTGTCTCCGCCGAGTGCCGACTCCGCGAAGAGGATCGATGAGTCGATCTGCCGCCCGTAGGCATTGCGCTCGACCACAACATCCAGTGCGCCAAGGCTCGTCTGGGCGGGATTTCGGACCTCGCGTGCCAGTAGAATCGCTCCGGCACAAGTGCCGAAGACCGGACGCATGGAACAGAACTCTTTCAGATCGTTGAAGAGATGGCGGCGTTCAAGAAATTTCAGCATCGTGGTCGATTCGCCACCGGGCAGAACCAGGCCATCGAGCCCGGCTAGTTCCTCGCGCTTACGAACCTCGACCGGAATCGCACCGGCCTCGGCCAGCGCGTCAGCATGCGCTGCGTAATCTCCTTGTATCGCCAGTACCCCGATGCGCGGCCGCGCTGGTTCCGCGTTCAATCTTCGTTCTCCTTTAGCGTGCGACGTCCCAATTGGAGAAGGCCAAGGTTCTTAGAGCATCCTAACCTGCATCATTGAAAGGCAGGAAAGCCGGAAGTGACGAGCACCTCCGGCTCCTGAAACCCTGAATCGCGGGCTATTACCAGCCGCGCGTCTGCAACAGTTGGGACTCCTCGATTGCTGCGGCTGCCAGTCCCTTCATCGTGCCGGTCACCTGTTCGCTGACCTCGGCCAGGATCTTCGGATCGTTGTAGTGTGTGGTGGCGATTACGATCGCCTTCGCACGCGAAACCGCTTCTTCGCGCTCGGTCGGATCGTTCTCCACGTCGAGGGGAGTCGCCCGCTCCTTCATGAAGATTCCAGAACCGACAAAGATGGCCTCGGCGCCGAGCTGCATCATCAGCGCGGCATCCGCGGGTGTGGCGATTCCGCCAGCCGAAAAATTTGGAACCGGGAGCTTGCCTGCCTGCGCCACCATCCGAACCAGTTCATAAGGCGCCTGGTGATCCTTGGCAGCGGCATACAGTTCCTGCTCGCTCAGCACTGTCAGGGCCTTCATCTCCCTTGTGATCTGGCGCATATGCTGCACAGCGTGGACGACGTCTCCCGTGCCGGCCTCACCCTTGGTGCGGATCATCGCTGCACCTTCGGCAATCCGGCGAAGCGCCTCACCCAAGTTTCTCGCGCCGCAAACGAAGGGCGTGGTGAAGGCATGCTTATCAATATGGTGCGCCTCATCGGCGGGAGTGAGGACCTCGCTCTCGTCGATGAAGTCGACCCCGATCTCCTGCAGAATCTGCGCCTCGGCGAAATGGCCGATGCGCGCTTTCGCCATCACTGGAATGGAAACCGCCTGGATGATCTGCTTGATGAGACCGGGTTTTGCCATGCGCGCTACTCCGCCCTCGGCGCGAATCATCGCGGGCACGCGCTCGAGCGCCATCACCGACACGGCTCCCGCCTCCTCGGCGATGCGGGCCTGCTCGACGTTCATCACGTCCATGATGACGCCGCCCTTGAGCATTTCGGCGAGGCCGATCTTCAGGCGCAGGCCAGTTCCGGTAATACTCTTGTTTTCATTCTCTTGGGGCATTTTCTTGACCTCGACTTCCAGCCGTCACGTGCAAAACTCTTGAGAAATCTCTCCTTCTAGTGTAGCAGCGATGAAATCAGAATTTTCATGACACAGAAATGTGAACAGGCGGCGAGTCCGCGCAGTTCTGAGTCCGTTCTAACGATTCTCAACCCGTTTTGGTCACCGCAGTGCACCTTGCCCGGCCGATGGCCAAGGAATCACAACCTGGCGAGCAGGCCTCTGCAATCGGACCCGGCTCCGGGGAGACGGCGGCCGAGGCCGCGCTGGTGAAAGCGCCGGTCTCTATTGGAGGTTTCGGCAGCTTCGGGATGGATTCGGTTTTCTCTCGGCTTCCGATCGAAATCGATGTCGCCGTTCCGGTCAGGGACTTTCGTGTGCGCAACCTGCTCGCCCTCGAAAAGGGGCAGGTCATTGAGTCCTCGTGGCTTCAGGGTGAAGATCTGCCGCTTGCCGGCAGGGGTGCACAACTGGCCTGGTCGGAGTTCGAAGTCATCGATCAAAAGCTGGCGGTCCGGATCACACGCCTGGTTTGAGAGGAACGAACTTGGGAGTCTTCGCAAATGCAATCAGTTCCATGGCCAGCCAGCGGGTTCCCGCTTTGCGAGATGCACATGAGGGGAGCCGCGGTCTGGCAGGCTGGCTGCTTGAGCGGCTCCACCGCCGCTCATTCCCGGCGCCGCGTCTTTCCCTGGTCGAGAGAATCAACCTTGGCCCTCGTCAGACGCTGGCTCTGATTGAAGCCGATGGACAGCGGCTGCTTGTGGCCACTTCGCCCGAGAGCGCTCCGGTCTTTTATGCATTGAAAGCCGCCTCGTCTTCCCGTCGCACTGCGCGCTCCACCAAGGGGACGGGGGAAGGGAAGAGCGCATGATCGCGAGCCTGTCGCTTGCGCTCGCGGCTGCCCCGGCGACGATGCCTCTGCTGCCGAACCTTGACGCCCGCATGCGCCCGTCCGACTCCACCCCGTGGACCATCCTTTTCACGCTGACGCTCATCACACTGCTTCCAGCGATCCTGATGTGCATGACGCCGCTGGTACGTCTGCTTGTTGTTTTTCACTTCCTGCGCCAGGCACTGGGCACGCAGACGGCACCCTCGAATCCGACACTCCTCGGGCTCGGCCTGATGATGTCGTGGTTTCTGATGACCCCGATTCTGACCCAGGTGGATCAGCAGGCAGTTGAGCCCTATCGCGCCGGGCAGATCACCGGCTGGGTTGCCATCGACCGCGGCTCCGGGCCCATCAAGGATTTCCTGCTGCACTACGCGCGCGAAAAGGATCTCGCACTTTTCACTGCCGCAGGACAACTGCCTCGTCCGAATTCCCCCGACGATCTGCCGATGCGCGTGGTTGTCCCAGCCTACATTCTTTCTGAATTGAAGGCCGGCTTCGCGATCGGCGCGGTTCTCTTTCTGCCATTTCTGCTGATCGACATGGTCACTGCCGCTATCACCACTTCGATCGGTATGTTCCAGTTGCCGCCCGTCGTCGTTTCCACACCGCTGAAGATCCTGCTGTTTGTGCTGGTCGATGGCTGGAACCTGCTGGCCAGATCGCTGTTGAAGAGTTTCTGAGAGGACTCCAATGACGCCTGATCTCGTTGCCGAACTGCTTCGGCAGTTAATGAAGGAAGCCATGATCCTGAGCGCCCCTGTTCTTGTCGCGGCAGTGCTGCTGGGTTTTGTGCTCACGCTCGTGCAGACATTGACCAGCCTGCAGGAGCAGTCGTTGACCACAGTCCCGAGGCTGGCCGCGGTGGCCGTAATCCTGCTCGTCGGGATGCCCTGGTTTCTCGGGCGACTCGCCGCCTATACGCGGCTCCTGATGACAGACCTACAGCGCTACCTCGGCTGAAAAGGGAGCGAAGCGAATGGGTGAGTGGATTCGTTTCCTGAGTGCGATGCTTCTGACGCTGATGCGCGTGAGCGGCATTCTATTCTTCGCGCCGTTCTTCTCCTCGTCTGCTCTCCCTGTTCGCTCCAAGGCCGTATTTGGGGGAGCCATGGCATTCCTGCTCGCGCCGCTGGTTGCTACCTTACCCAATGCCCATGCGGAGATCGGCTTCGCTGCAATTCTGGGTGAGCTGGCGGTTGGATTTATCTATGGTCTGTTGCTTTCGCTGCTGAACGAGATGCTCCTGTTTGCGGGACAGATCGTCGGCGTGCAGCTCAGTTTTTCGATGGTTAACCTGCTCGATCCGACCTCTTCGATCCAGACGCCGCTGATGGGCGATCTGCTCGGGCTCATGGGAACGCTTATGATCTTCGCGGCCGGACTGGACCGCATCCTTCTGGCATCACTGGTGCGCAGCTTTCATGCTGTGCCGCTCGGTTCCTACGCGCTTGCACCGTTAACAGCGAGGTCGATCGTCAACGCAGCCGGGGGGATATTCTTTGCGGCGGTCGAATTGGCCGCGCCCATTCTGGCTGCCACCGTGCTTGTCGAGATTGCGGTCGCGCTGCTCAGCAAGCTCAGCCCGCAACTTCCGGCGATGTCGCTGACAGTGCCGCTCAAGACTCTTGTCGGCTTCGCGGTTCTTGCCGGTTCACTGGCCCTGTGGCCGCGCTTCATTGAAGCGCGCTTTGCCGGACTCCTCAACATGGCAGAGCAGCTTCTTCACCTCGCTGCGGTCGGGTCGTGGCCTGGGATGGAGGGATAGCTCATGCCGGGAGACCGCAACGAGCAGGCTACGCCGCATCGCCGGGAAAAGGCGCGCAGGGAAGGCGATATTCTGCACAGCCGCGAGCTCTCCGCGGCAGCAGGCACGCTCGCCGGTGTCGTTTGTTTAGGCTTTCTTGGCCGGAGGATGATGGACTCCTTCCGTGCATCCTTTGCCGCCGCGCTCGATCTCGGTGCGCCCGATCGATGGGACGCCACTACACTTCAGCCGACGCTCATCGCCATACGCCGGGTCGCGATCAACGCACTGCTTCCAGCCGGGATAGTCCTTGCCGCGATTGCCGCGCTGGCGGCCCTCTCCGGAATTCTGCAAACCGGCGGAATCGAAATCCATGGCGGTTCCCTCGGCTTTCGCCTTCAGCGGGTTAACCCCGTCAACAATCTGAAAAACCTGTTTTCGCTTCGATCGGCCTCCCGTCTCGGCAAGTCCATCGTGCCGGCCGCCATTCTTGCGGTTTTTGCGGTGCAGCGGATTGAGCGGGAACTGACGATTCCGCCCTTTTCGACTTCGCGCCTGGAGGTTCTCGGCTCGGATGTCTACGGCCTTCTTGTTGCAGCATCATGGCTTCTGCTTGCCTGGGCAATTGTGGATTACATCGTGGAGTGGCGCAGCCGCGAGTCGCGACTGATGATGAACCGTGAGGAGATCAAGCAGGATTTCAAGGAGACCGAGGGCAGCCCGCAGACACGCAGTCGAATTCGCGGCATTCAGCGTCAGATGCGACGCCGCAAGGTGAAAGCCGATGTCTCCAAGGCGGCCGTCGTGCTCACAAACCCGACTCACTACGCCGTGGCTCTCGGTTTCGATTTTGTCACCATGGATGCACCAAAGGTGCTGGCCAAAGGGCAAAATCTGCTCGCCGAGGAGATCAAGGCAGAGGCGCGATGGGCTGGTGTTCCCATCATTGAGAATCCGCCCCTGGCGCGCTCTCTCTATCGGTCTGTGGAAGTAGGCCACGCCATTCCGGTTGATCTGTACGCAGGCGTCGCCGCCATTCTCGCCTTCCTCTATCGCCAGCGTGTCGAGTCGGAGATGCGCGAGCGGAGGGCGAATCAGGCTGCTTCGCATCGAGGCGCGCCGCCCGGAGACTCGAGCAGCGGAGCGATGGCGCATGAATCCGTTAACACCCGGAACGCACTGCATTCGCCAGCCATGGAACAAGGCATTGATGGAGGTTCCCGTTGAGCACCGCAGCCCTGACCCCGGCGACTCCAGGCCTCCGCAGCTCTCTGGATAGGCTGCGGGAACACATGCTGCCCATCGGCGCGATCAGCGTGATCTTTGTGATGTTGATTCCGCTTCCTGCCGCGGCGCTGGATTTTCTTCTTGCTCTGTCGATGGCGGCTTCGATCATCGTCTTCCTCTCATCGATACAAATCCGCCGCGCAGTCGAGCTTTCTGTGTTCCCCACGCTATTGCTGCTGCTCACGCTGTTTCGACTCGCCCTGAACATTGCGTCCAGCCGGCGCATTCTCCTCCACGGCTCAGAAGGGACCTCGGCGGCCGGCAGGGTCATTGAGGCATTCGGCCAGTTTGTGGTGGGCGGCAACTACATAGTCGGCTTCGTCCTGTTCCTCGCGCTTGTAGCCATCCAGTTCCTCGTTGTGTCGCACGGGGCTGTGCGCACGGCCGAGGTGACGGCGCGCTTCACCCTCGATGCGCTTCCCGGGAAACAGATGGCGATAGATGCCGACATGAACGCCGGCCTGATCGACGAGGCGGAGGCGCGCCGCCGCCGCCAGGGCATTGCGCGTGAAGCGGAGTTCTATGGGGCGATGGATGGCGCAGCGCGCTTCAACCAGCGCGACTCGATGGCAACGATCCTGATCACCGCCATCAACATTGTCGCCGGGCTGCTGATTGGAACGCTGCAACAGGGCATCGAACTCGGCGAGGCTGCGCGAACTTATACGGTCCTGACCGTCGGCGACGGCCTGGTCACGCTGATTCCGTCTTTGCTTGTTTCGGTGGCCGGGGGAATCACGCTTACCCGCGCCAATTCGGCGGACATGTTGGGAACGGAGATCCGCCAGCAACTCTTTGCCCGACCCGCCACGCTGTACCTTGCAAGCGGGGTCTGTGCAGCGATGTGCCTGATTCCCGGCCTTCCCGGGCCGGCATTTCTCCTGGTTGCCGCAGGCCTCTTCTGGAGCGGGCGCCGCGTCACTTCAAGGGCCACAGTCGAAAGTACAGAAGGCGGCGGAATCGAAAGGAAGAAGAACGAAAAGGCTCCGTCGGCCGACCTGGCCGGTCTGCTTCGGCTTGAGGATCTTTCGCTCGAGATTGGCTTCCAGCTAATTCCCCTGGTCGACGAAAAGCAGGGCGGCACGCTCCTGAATCGTGTGCGCGCATTGCGCCGCCACCTCTCCGCCGAGATGGGCTTTCTCGTCCCGCCGGTTCACATCTCTGACAATCTTCGCCTGCGCCCGCGCGAGTATGTCGTCTCCTTGCGCGGCATCGAGATTGGCCGCTGGCAGATTGAGGGTTCACAGATGCTCGCCGTCTCCGGTGATCCCCAGCGCCGGCCGCTTGCCGGCAAGGAGACGTGGGAGCCTGCATTCGGTGTACCCGCGGTCTGGATCGCTTCATCGCTCGAGGAGCAGGCGATCGCCGCCGGCTACTCCGTTGTCGACGCCGGCACCATCATCACGACACATCTCGGCGAGCTCGTTCGCTGCCATGCGCACGAATTGCTTGGACGCGCCGAGACCAAGCGCCTGATGGACTCGCTCAACGACAGCCACCCCAAGCTGCTTGAGGAACTCGTACCGAAGTTCCTTACCCTCGGCGAGGTGGAACGGGTGCTTGAGCAACTTCTCCGCGAACGTGTCTCCATTCGCGACCTCGGCGCCATTCTCGAGGAGCTTCTCCAGGTGGCGTCGTTAAACAAGAGCCAGGTCGCCCTTGTTGAGGCTGCGCGGCAGGCACTCGGGCGAAGGCTGGTTGCTCCGCTCCTTGATCAGGACGGGCAGTTGCCGGTCTTGCTGCTCGACCCCGCACTCGAGGAGGAGATTCTCGCAACAGTTTCGCTGGAGAGCAATCCGCGTCTTCTCTCTTCGGCCTCCGCTCCTCCGGTTCCCATCATTCGCCGCCTCACGGATTCTTTGAAACATCTAATCGGCGCCTGCGCATCGTCGGCCCCCCCCGTGCTTCTTTGTCCAAGTCCTGCGCGCTACTACGTCAGGCGGTGGCTGGAGCCATTCATGCCGAGGCTTGCAGTGGTGGCGGCGGCGGAGATACCGCCCGAGGTGCGGCTGAAGCCCGCAGGCACAGTGGGTTGAGCCGGCGGAGTGCGGCAAAGCTTGTCGAGCCGAGGAAGATTCGCGGATGCGGACGGAGGGAGCCGTATGGATTTGAATACTGGAGGGGATGTTGCGGTACGCCGGAGAGCGATAGTCAAGGGCGGTTATCCTCCGGGAATCCCATCTGACCTGATGAACAGCGAGCAGGAGCGTCTGCTGCTCGAGCATCTCCCCATCGTTCGTTTTCTCGCCAGGCGCATCCACGAGCGCCTGCCGCAGCATGTCGACATTGAGGACCTGGTGTCGGCAGGTGTCGTAGGGTTGATGGATGCTTTTGCCAAGTTTGACCCACAAAAGAAGGTCCAGTTCCGCAGTTATGCGCAGTTCCGGATTCGCGGCGCGATTCTCGACAGCCTGCGCACGCTGGATTGGAGCCCGCGTGATCTGCGGCGCAAGGGAAGAGCTGCAGAGGAGGCAGTTCGCGTGCTCACCGCGCGTCTTGGACGTTCACCGGGCGAGGCAGAAATCGCCGCGGAGATGGAATTGAGCCTGGAGGAGTACCACGCGCTGCTTGGTGATCTGAAGGGCCTCGAAATCGGGACGCTGCACGTGGAACACAACGAGGATTCCGGTGACGAGGAATTGGCGTACATTCCCGGACGGCCCGAAGAGGATCCGCTCTTCCTCTGCCTTCGCGGAGAGTTGCAGAGAAAGCTCGCCGAAACCATTGAGCGGCTGCCGGAACGCGAGCGCCTGGTGATGACGCTTTATTACTACGAAGAGATGACGATGCGGGAGATCGGCCTGGCGCTCGGGGTGGTTGAGTCGCGGATATCGCAGATTCATGCATCCGCCGTGGTTCATTTGCGCGCTGCATTGAAAGCCGTGGCGGAACAAAACAGAATTGGCCGACCTGCACGGTCGCGGCTGTCCTGATCGCGCTCGCTGATTGGGAGAACGCGCAAATCCAGGAATCAAAGACGAGAGGATTCGTTTGATGGAAAAGATGCTGAAGCAAGACGAGATTGACGCCCTGTTCCAGGCCGCTCGGGCCTCGGTTCCCGAACCGTCCCGGTCGCAGCAATCGAAATCCGGCGTTGTGCCATACAACTTCGACCAGGCGGGACAAATCTCGAATGAACAACTGCGGGCCATCAGCATATTGAACGATCTATTTGCCCGCAACCTGACGCACAACCTGGCGGCGTGGTTGCGTTGCCGTTTTCAGGTGAATCTGGTCTCCGCCGAGCAGATTCCATTCAATGAATTCCTCATGCGGATCCCCGAGATCAGCTACGTCACTTCGGTTCGGCTTGAGCCTCTCGGGGCAGTGTCGATTCTGCAGCTTGATCTGGCGCTGGCTCCGCCAATCATCGACCTCCTGCTCGGCGGCGAAGGCAGGGAGGGCCCTCTGCGCGAGCTTACTGATATCGAGGAGTCTATTCTGGCCAGCGTTGTCGAGGTCATCTGCCGCGAACTTACGGCCGCGTGGCAATCCGTAGGTCTGAGCTTCAACTTTGAACGCCGACAGATGCAGACACAGGTCGCGCGCATCATGTCGGTCAGTGAAAGGACACTCTGTCTGAGCTTCGAAATCCGCATGCCGCAAGGCTCGGGGCTCCTGAATCTTGCATTTCCTGCGGTGGTGGCCAACACCATCCTGCGGCGTCTCACGTACGACTGGGGCCGGCGGCGGCGCCATGCGCCAGAGACGCGCGCCAGGATCGAGACCGCGGTGCGGAAGATTCATGTTGGGGGCTGTCTGCAGTCGCCGTCGGTTCGAATCGCAGCGCGCGCGATTGAGAACCTCCAGCCTGGCATGATACTGCTCCTCGGGCTCTCTTCCACTTTACCGGCGGAATGGCGGGTTGCAGGCCAACGTGTTGCCCCGGCGCAGGCGGTGCGCCACGGAACGCATCGTGGTGCGCTTATGCAAAGCCACTCGGGGGAAAAAGTCGGATGAAGACTTTTCTGGATTGCTGGATCTCGTCGGCGAAGACCTTGTTTTCACAGGCGCTCGCGGGAGAGCCGGAGCTCATCGAGGCAGCGGCGGAAGCTCGCGGTCGGGGTGGGCTCGCCTATCGTGCAGAGATCTCCGGCGATGTCTCGGGTCACTTCATCGTCATACTTGATCCCGAAATGGTCAAGGCACCTCTACTGGGGGAAGGCGCAGATCAGGTGGAAGCCTGGGCGGAGTTTCTGCGCGAGGTGGGCGAGGCAGCGGCCGGGGAACTGCTGGTCGCCACTCATCAGAATTGCCGCGTTGAGCGCTGTCGCCCCGCGCAACCAGGCGACGCAATCACGTGCGCATTTCAGCTCGTTTCGCCTGGTCACGCCTGGTTCGTCGTGATTGAGGATGAGCTGCGTGCCTCGTCGGACCCTCCGCGTGCGACTGAAGCTTCTGCAGAGAAAATTGAGGGAGGGCAGGCGCAACGACGCGCTCCCGGGCTGGAGCTGCTGCTCGACGTAGAGCTTGAGGCCGCTCTTCGGTTTGGCTGCTGCGAGATGGCACTTGGCGAAATCCTTGATCTCGGACCGGGCGATGTGGTGGAACTCGATCGTCATCTAGCTGATCCGGTTGACCTCATCGTGGGAGACAAGATCGTTGCACGCGGTGAAGTTGTTCTCGTCAACGGCAACTTCGGACTGCGGGTAACCGACGTCTCGACACCACAAAGCCGCCTGGAGAGTATACGGTGCCTTTTCTAGCCCGCAAAACGCGGGGAATCGATGCGGCATTGATCGCGGAGCCGGAAGGCCCGGCAGCCATTCGGTCGCAAGCGCAGCCGGACCGCCTCTTTCGTCCGAACTTGCTCGGGCGATGTGCCAATCCCGGATGCCGCTCGGGCTGGATTCATCTTTTTCGCAAGCGCTCGACGCCCGTCTTTGAGGGGGGGTGGACCTGCTCGCCGGAGTGCACGGAAGCGCGCATTCGGTGCGCACTCCAGCGCGAACTCGATGGCCGCACGCCGTCCCTTGAGGTGCACCGTCATCGCATTCCGCTCGGCTTGCTAATGCTCCAACAGGGATGGATCAGTCGTGAGCAGTTGCGCAAGGCACTCGATGCGCAGAAAAGCGCCGGCGCGGGCCGGCTGGGTGATTGGCTCATAAGGCAACATGCGACAGACGAAGCCGCCGTGACGCGCGCATTGGGTATTCAATGGAGCTGTCCGGTGCTGTCGGTCGAATCCGGCGCGCCGTCTTCGCTGGCAGCCGTAATGCCGCGGTTATTCCTGGATGCATTCGGCGCATTGCCGTTGCGTGTTGCGGCGGGCAAGCTCCTTTATCTTGGGTTCGAAGAGTGCCCGGATCCGGCACTTGCTTTTGCAGTTGAGCGGATGATGGGACTGCGCGTCGAGTGCGGGATTGTGCAATCGTCTGCTTTCCGAGTTGCACATGCGCATGTGCTTAACGAATCGTTTCCGCCGGTTCAGTTGGGTGAAGCGGTTTCCGCATCGGCTGCTGCACACATGCTGTCCCGTGCCATCGAACGCTCGCAGCCTGTAACTTCGCACCTCCTGCGCGTGCACGATTGCATCTGGCTGCGCATGTTCCTCGCCCATGACGAGACTCCAGTGCCGCGCATCGAATCCGTTCGGGACGTCGTGTGCTCGATTGAGGACATCCAAGTGTCGAATGCTCTCAAGCATTCCTGGCTTTGGCCGATTACGCAATTGGAGAAGGCAAAAGAATGAGCGAAGTTCGAGCGTTGATTGTTGACGACTCCTCGGTAATGCGCAAAATCGTGGAGAGATCGCTGCGCCAGGCTGGGTTGGAGTCCCTGGTCATCTTTGAAGCCGGATCGGGTATTGACGGGCTGGAGGTTCTCCGCTCCAAAACAGTAGACATCATCCTCTCGGACATCAATATGCCGTTGATGGATGGCCTCGAATTTGTGCGACAGATCCGTTCTCAAAGGCTTGCGGAGGGAGTTCCCGTAGTCATGATTACAACGGAATCAAGCGAAGAGCACGTTAAACAAGCCATTGAGGCCGGCGCGATGGGGTACATCCGAAAGCCGTTTACGGCAGACCAGGTCAAGCGACGGGTATTGTCGTTGTTGACGGCAGCCTGATCGATGATTCGCGCAATGATGCTCAACGGTGTCAGAACAATTGCAGGGCGCGGTCGCGATGCCGTGACGGTCGCCGGGAGAGAGGCGTGATGTTGACTTTGCGAGACTCGCTGAAAGTGGTAGCAGATCCTCGGAATCTGGACGAAAGTGCGCGCGAGGTCTTCGAAACCATGCTCGGCGTACCATGCAGTAATCAGTCGGACCGCGCACTTTGCGACGCCGATCAAGGCATGGAATCGGTCACGGCGGTGGTGGGCTTCGGCGGCATCCTGAGCGGCGCCTGCGTCTTCCGCTGCAATGCTCTGGCGGCCCGACGGATTGCGGAGTGCATGACCGGCATGGAATTCTCCGCGGTCGACGACATCGTGAAGGATGGCATCGGGGAGATCTGCAATATGCTGGCCGGGACCTGGAAGAGCAAGGTGCCGGATCTTGCCGCCAATTGTGGGTTATCAGTGCCTGCGGTCATCACCGGAAGCGATTACAGGCTGCATGTACAGGCTCCCGAATTCACGGTCTGCCGGACTTACTCGTTTAATAATACATATTTTGAAATGACCATCATCTGCGATGGTTTGCATTAGTTCCGTCGCATCGGGCCGAGACCGGGAATCGTCAGCTTGTCGGCCGTCCTTGTCCTGTCAGCCATTCGCGGGTAATCATCAGAACCTTCTAATCCATCTCGAATTCCTTTGGTTAGCCTCGTGCTTTTCCGTTCTGCGAGAAGGGACCAGGAATGGACAGCGGTTACTATGCAGCGATGGCAGGTCTTGTAGCGCGCACGCAGGCGCTCGACACGGCTGCCGCGAACCTGGCCAACGCGCAGACCCCGGGCTTTCGCGCCGAGCGGGAGTACTTCCGATCCATCCTCCTCGGACCTGATGTCGAGGATTCGCAGCTTGGGCAGGCGGCTAACCGCTACGGTCTTCTGGGTGGCGACCGGCTGAGCATGGCCCAGGGGCCACTCGAGCAGACGGGCAACCCGCTTGATCTTGCCATTGCCGGCGATGGTTTTTTCGCTATTAAGACGACCGACGGCATTCGCTATACGAGGGACGGCAGCTTCCATCGATCGCAGGCAGGGTTGATCGTTACGGAAAAGAATGAACCCGTTCTCTCCGCGAGAAACCAGCCAATTGTCATCCCGCCTGGTGAGGTCTCGGTCGGGGCAGACGGTGTGCTCTCGGTCAACGGCGGCGCAGTTTCCACGGTGGGAGTCTTTCGTTTTCCTGCGATGGCGCAACCCGCGCCGGAAGGTACCAACCGTTATGCCGCACCTGAAAACGTCGTGCCCACGCTTTCGAGTGACGCAGCTATTCGCGGAGGCACTCTTGAGGGCGCCAACCAGGATGCGGTGCAGGGAACGCTCGACCTGATGATGATGCAACGCCAGGCCGAGATGATGCAGAAGGCGCTGACAGTTTTTCATTCCGACTTCAACAAGACGGCGGCGGAAGATCTGCCGAAGGTTTAAAAGCGATCGCTATCGAAACGGGGAGAAATCATGATTCGAGCACTGTACACGGCGGCCAGCGGAATGACGGCACAACAGATGAATCTGGACACGATCGCCAACAACCTTGCGAACTCCTCGACCACGGGATTCCGTCAGCTACGGCTCCAGTTCCAGGACATGATCTATCAGAACCTCGTCACGCCCGGCGCTGCGCAGAGCCAATCGACGGTATCGGCCGGCTTGCAAATCGGCTTGGGAACCAAGTCGGCCGCAACCGAGGTCATCATGACGCAGGGATCTCTGAACCAGACATCGAATCCCCTCGATATTGCGATTGAGGGAGCCGGCTTCTTCCAAGTGCAGCGACCGGACGGCACCACCGCATACACGCGCGCTGGACAGTTTCACCTCAACAACCAGGGAACGATCGTCACCACTGACGGTGACCCGATTATTCCCCAAATCACGATTCCGTCGAATGCAACGGCGGTCACGATCACGCAATATGGCATGGTCAACGCCACGCTCTCCGGGCAACAGAATCCATCGCAGTTGGGACAGCTTCAGTTGGCCACGTTTTCGAATCCCGGCGGACTTGAAATCCTCGGCTCCAATCTGCTTCAGGCCACGCTCAGTTCAGGAGACCCGGTGCTGGGCAATCCGGGCGGTACCGAGGGTCTTGGCACTCTGCAGCAGGGCTACCTCGAAAACTCCAATGTCGATGTTGTCACCGAATTCGTGCAGATGGTGCTTGCACAGCGCGCATACGAGTCGAATTCCAAAGTGATCAAGGCCGCCGACGACATGTATTCGCAGGTCAATAACATGACCCGGTAGGAACGAAGCAGCGATGATGAATACACAAATCAAATCAACGTTCGTGCTTCTTTTGGCCCTGCTGGGAACTGCCTGCCGCGGTCAGCAAACAAAGCAATCAAATCTGAATGAATTGCCTGATGGTGGTGGAGGCGCGCAGGCGCAGCCAGGAGACGTGTCACGATATCTAACGATCCGAATCTTTGAGGATCCGTCTACTCATCTGCGCTGGACATTATTGCGGAACCTGAGTCGTCCTGCGGTACCGGCAAGGCTGATCCGGGCGTCGAACAATCCCAACTGTGCTGCAACCTCCGCTGTAGAGTGCGGTCTCCCGGGCGCGGTTTCCTTTCAGCCCGCGGCAGATCCGGTGATTCACGTGGGCGATGCGCTCATTATTGCTGAGCATACTCAAGTCCTGGACGCTCAATTGGAGGCGACTGCACTTGGACAAGCCGCAGCCGGCGAACCCCTGAGAGTTCGTCTGAAGAGCAGTGGCCACATTCTCTTTGTCGTCGCCGACGGCCCTGGCCGCGCCACGATGCACGCAGGAACACGCGAGGTGCGCCCGTGAGATTCTCAAGAGTACTCGTTGTTATTCTTTGCGGTGCTTTTCTCCTGGTCCCCTCAGAACAACTCCCTGCGGCAAGGAAGCAGAATCCCTCTCCGGTTTCGAAGACGCCGCCCGAGCTGGCTCTGCGCGCGTACATCGATCGCGTTCGCGAACGGCATGCGGCCGAGGTGGGCACCGTCGGGTCTATCTGGATTCCCGAGGGCCGCTTGGTGCGCCTGGGTACCGACGCCAAGGCAGTCCGCATCCACGACGTTGTTTCCATCGTGGTGATCGAGAGCCTCGCCGCTTCGACCGACGGCCAGGTCAAAAACACGCGGACATCAAATGCCAGTTCGAGTCTGACATCGCTCTTCGGTGCACTCAAGCCAAGTAACAATCTTCAGAACCTTGTTGGGCAGAGCTCATCGTCGGGGCTTGCGGCGCAGGGTCAGAGCACTACCAATTCCAGCCTTTCCACCACATTTGGGGGCGAGGTGGTCGACGTTCTCCCCAACGGGATGCTCGTCGTCCAGGCCACGCGACAGCTCACCTTCTCGCAGCAGACGCAGCTCATCAAGCTTCGCGGGCTGGTGCGCCCTGAAGATGTGAGCGCGCAGAACCAGGTACTCTCGACCGCCATGACCGATCTCGAACTCGAGGTTACTGGGAAGGGGATCGTGAACGACTCAACCTACCGGCAGAACCCTCTGGTTCGCTGGCTGCAGAGGGTGCTCGTGTTCTAGGCAATGTCAACTCATGGAAATCGATCTCTCGATGAATCACACCACCAACTCGCCTGACAATGCTCCGACAAGCGGTTCCGCCTCGCGCTCCTGGAGCGTCCTGCCCGGGACCGCGAAGGCGCCAGAGGGCGTGAAGTGGACACTGTTCGTCGGTTGGATACTTCTCGCGGCGGCCCTTGTCCTGGCTGTCAGTCTGGCCTTCGGCGAAAGCCCCGGTCAGCGGGCGCGGGTCAAGGATGTTGCCACGATTGAGGGCATTCGCGACAACCAGCTCGTTGGCTACGGACTCGTGGTTGGCCTGCATGGCACGGGCGACGGTAACCAGACAGTGTTTCCTGCGCAGACGCTTATCTCCGCACTGGAACGCATGGGCGTAACCGTTCCGCAGACCGGGTCGCAAAGCGCCAGCAATATGCAGGTGA
>Ga0326728_10009870_pt1 | contig 22670 bp, 15 predicted proteins | sample MB3enrmetagenome_FD_207602 | JGI IMG/M metagenome (GOLD analysis project Ga0326728, IMG submission 207602) | Lab enriched peat soil microbial communities from McLean, Ithaca, NY, United States - MB31MN | ecosystem: Environmental > Terrestrial > Soil > Wetlands > Peat | place: USA: New York... | reverse complement strand
TGGGCGGCTTCCATGGTGCGCTTGGAGTGGGTGATCACCACGAACTGGGTTTGATCGGCCATCTCTCTCAGGAGCTTCGTCAGGCGGCCGATGTTGGCTTCGTCGAGCGGGGCGTCCACTTCGTCCATCACGCAGAAGGGGCTGGGCTGGTATTTGAAAATCGCGATCAGCAGGGCCACCGCGGCCAGGGCTTTTTCGCCGCCGGAGAGCAGCAGCACGTTTTGCAGGCGCTTGCCAGGGGGCGAACAGATGATGTCAATGCCCGATTCGGCGAGGTTCTCCTGGTCGGTGAGGCGCATTTCGCCGGTGCCGCCGCCAAACAGCGTCAGGAAACACTCGCGGAAATGGGCGTTGATGGCCTCAAAGGCTTCGGCGAATTTCTGGCGTGAAACCTGGTCGATGTCTTGAATGGCTTTTTCGGTGTCGCGGATGGAATCGATCAGGTCCTGGCGCTGCGCGCTCAGGAAATCGTGCCGCTGCTGCGCTTCCCGATACTCTTCCATGGCGGCGGCGTTCACCGGGCCCAGCGATTCGATGCGGCCGCGCACCTCGTCGCACTCCTGACGGGCCTGCGCGATGGCCCCGGCATCGGGGAGGGGATCGTCGGGCGCGGCCAGATCCGCCACGGGGGCATTGAGCTCCTTGCGGCTGGTTTCGTCGAGGAACTTCAGCTCGGCCTGCTTGCGTACCAGGTCGACTTCGATTTGGGAGCGCTTTTCGTGGCTCTCCTCACCACTGGCGCGCAGCTCCTTGAGATCGTCCTCGCCGTCGCGCAAGGCGTCGCGCATATCGGCTTCCTCGAAAGCCATAGCGTCCACGCGCGCTTCCTGGGCGACGATATCGTCGGCAAGTTGGACGGACCTGCGGTCGAGCTCGATGTTGTCGGCCAGCAGGTGGGAGCGCTCCGCGCCCAGGCGCTCGATCTCGGGCGCAATGGCGTTGCGACGGGCCGAGGTTTCGCCGAACTGCTGCTCGAGGCGCGCCATGGCGCTGCGCTCCCCGCGATGGCGCTCTTCGAGACCCGCCAGTTCGGCGCGCGTGGCGGCGTGCTCTTCCCCGACGGCGGCGGCCTGGCCCTCCAATATCTCGAGATCCCGCCGCTCGGCTTCGAGAGTCTCTTCGCGCGCAGCGCGCAGGCGCTCCTTTTCTTCGACTGCGGCGCGGTTCTGCTCGCGCTGGCCGGCCGATTTCTGGGCGTCGCGCCGCAGACGGTCGAGCTCCAGGCGCGCCACCGACAGGCGCGAATTCGAGCGCGAAAGGTCGTCGCCAAGCTTGCGCATGTCGTGGTCAAGCGCCACGCGGTCCTTTTCCCGGGATTGCTGCAAGGCGCGCAGGCGCTCCAGCTCGGCTTCGAGCGCGATGATCTCCTGGGTGAGACCATCGAGGCGCGCCACCTGTTCATCGAGGGCCGCCTGGCGGCCGCGCAGCGCGACGGCCAACTCGCGCGCTTCCCTCTTCATGGCGAGCGGGCCGGCGCCGGATTTCCGGCCCCCGGTGACGGTGTGGCCGTGGTAGCAGACGCCGTCGGGCAGCAGAAAATACAGGTGAGGATAGGAGACCGCCAGGCGCCGCGCGGCGGCGCGGTCGTCGGCCAGAAAGCAGAGGGAGACGCGCGGCAGCAGGTCCACAGCGCGATCCTTGAACCCGTTGGTGAGGCGCAGGGATTCGCTCAGCCGCGCGGTGATGCCGGTTTCGGGGCCGATGGGCGGCTCGGGCAGATGGCGCTGGCCGTGGCCGTTGGGCTCGGGGTGCACCAGGAAGGTGGCGCGGCCGTCGAGCTCGGCGCGGATGAAGTCGAGACCGCGCTCGGCCTGCTGCCAGCTCTCCACCACCACGTATTCCAGCTCGTCGTGAAGGAACTCCTCGGCGGGTTTTTCGAGCTGGGGATCGACTTCCACGTAGTCGGCCAGCACGCCCATGGGCTTGAGGTCCGAGGGGTTGCCTTTTTCGAGCGCGGCGAAAAGACGCTTGACGGATTCGGTGGTATAGGTACGGTGGGCCAGCACCTGTTCGAGCGATTCCTTGCGGGCGCGGATCTGCGAGACCTCATTCTTGAGCGCGTCGATGGCCTGCCGCAATCCGGCGGCGGCGAGACGCTGTTCGGCCAGTTGCTCCTCGGTGCGGCGGCGCTCGCCAGTGACCAATTCCAGTTCGAGCTGGCGCTGCGCCATGGTTTCGGAAAGCTGTTTGCGGGCGGCCTCGAGACGCTCGATCTCGGCGGCGGCGACCTGTTCCTCGCGGGCCGAGCGGGCGGTTTCGCGATCGATGCCCGCCAGATACTCCTCGATTTGGGCGAGCTGGTTCTTGAGCGTGGAGGCCTCGCCGAGAAGGCGCAGGATCAACTGCCGTCCCGATTCGATGGCTTGCTCGCCCTCGATCACCCTGGCCTGCAACGATTCGCGCTGGCGGTTGATCTCGGCCATGCGGCCACGCGACTGGGCGATCTGCTCCTCGAGGACCTCCACGTTCTTCTGGTGGGCGGCGATCTCCTGATCGAGGGCGCCGAGGCGGAGGCCCAGCGCGCGCGATTCGTTCTCGGCCTGGGCGATGCGCTGCTCGATGGCGCCGCTCTCCTTGACCTGGGATTCCAGGCGGCCGCGGGTGCGCTCGGCTTCGACGCGCATTTCGGCAAGCTGCCGCCGCGCTTCGGTGAGTTGCTGCTCGAAGGCGTAGCAAGCGGCCTGCTGGCGCTCGTGCTCCTGCTCCTTTTCGGCCACCCGCTCGCCCAGCGATTTCAGTTCGGCCGAGGCGAGGTTAAGATCGATGGCAGTTTTGGCGGCGTCGCGCTCGAGCAGGCGGTACTGGCCGGAGAGCACCACGCGCAAGCGGGCTTCCAGCTCGCTCTTGAGCTCGGCGTAGCGTCGCGCCTTGGACGCCTGGCGCTTGAGCGAATTCACCTGGCGGGTGACTTCTTCCAGAATGTCGTAGACCCGCGCGAGGTTCTGCTTGGCGCCCTCGAGCTTGGCTTCGGCCAGGCGTTTGCGCGTCTTGAACCTGGTGATGCCGGCAGCCTCCTCAATCACCGAGCGGCGGTCCTGCGGTTTGGAGCTGAGAATCTGGCCGATGCGGCCCTGCTCGATGATGGCGTAGCTCTCGGGGCCGAGGCCGGTGCCCATGAAGATGTCCTGGATGTCGCGCAGGCGGGCGGGCCGACCGTCGATGAGGTATTCGCTTTCGCCGGAGCGAAAGAGGCGGCGCATGATGGTGACTTCGCCGGTCTTCTTGCGGTCGGTATCTTCGACAGGAACCGGCCGGGCATGCGCACCGCCCACCGGTTCACGGTAGACATCGGGGTCGACCAGCGTCATGGTCACGTAGGCCATGCCGAGGGGTTTGCGGTCGCGTGTGCCCGCGAAAATCACGTCTTCCATGCGGGTTCCGCGCAGGGTTTTGGCGGACTGTTCTCCCAGCACCCAACTGATGGCATCGCTGATGTTGGATTTGCCGCAGCCATTCGGTCCGACGATGGCGGCGATGCCCTCACCGTTGAATCGCAGCTCGGTGCGCTCGCAAAAGGATTTAAATCCTTGCAGTTCGACGCGTTTGAGTTTCAGCAAAGCATTGCCCTCTGCTCCGGGGGAGTCGTAACTATACTAAACTCGATAGAGGAAAAAGTAAAGTACCTTCACCACTGCAATCGGTATCCCAAATACAAATCCCCCAAGATGTTGGGGGGCGCTAGCAACCAAGTCCACGCTGTTGGCTTAATTATAGTACCGGCGGGAGGCGGATTCCAGTTGGAGGGTGGCTGGTGGGACGCGCTGAACCACCACAGGTCCGATGGGCTCAGGCGCGCGGCCCACGCTGCCGCCCCACAAGGCCTGTTACAGGATCGGAATCCGGTATAAATTGCGGTGCACCGTCGCTTTGACGAACGCATAGGTCGATGGATCGGTGCCGATAACAGTGCGCTCGTAATCGGACGACATCGATTCCATGCCTGAAGAGACGAACAGAGTGGCGCCCGGAATCGCCTTGAGCTCCGTTTCCGATTGGATGCCGGCAGGCGGCAGCGGCGGGAATGCCTTCCCGGGCGGCAGCCTCACACGATACATTTTGTTGCCCAAAATAAGGTAAATGAATTTTGCATCCGGCGACCACGTCAGCCAGCAGTCGTTGCATACGCGCAGCGGGGGCCCTCCGCCAATTGGGTAGGCCCAAAAAGCACTGGTCACCGCAGGGTCGTTGCCGGCAACGGCAGCCCAGGCGACCGCCCACTGGCCGTCCGGCGAGAATCCATAAAAGTCCAGAATTGGATTCTCGATCACCCTTTGGCGGGCGGAGCCGTTCGGGCTGGAGCGATACAGATAATTCAACTTGCCCTCCGCGGCGATGAACGCCAGATCGCCATTGGGGGCGAAGCTGGGCTGAGCAAGGTCCGTTCCCGGCAACTGACGCGGCGCAAGGCGGTGGTCCAGCGGTGCGATCCATAGTCGTGAGTGGCCATTCGGATCAAGAGCCGTGAACGCGACCTGCTGGTCGTCCCGGGACACAGCGTAGCCAGTGATGCTGATTCCAGGAATGAGCTGTTCGCGGTGCCCGTCAGCCAGATCGATCTGCCACAACTCGCCGCTCGGGAAAAAAGTCGGCCCGCTCGATGTTGTATAGTACAGCTTCTTTCCGTCGTGAGAAAAAGCCGGCCATGACGCGGATTCTTCGGAAGTGATCTGCCGTTCGCCATCCGGTCTGTGAAGCCAGATGGAACTCTGTACCAGGCCCACCGATGAGACCAGCGAGCGGCCATCGGGCATCATCGCGATGCCTTCCTGTTCGGTGGGACCAAAGGTCACCTGCTCGGCGTCACCGCCTTTGATGCGCTGCCGCCAAATGTGATAGCCGGCGCCTCCGGCATTTGAGTTCAAGTACATCCATTCGCCGTCGGGTGACCAGGCGGCATACGTGCAGGCGCCCTTCGGCGGCCCCACCTGTCGTCCCGGGGAGCTGCCATCGAACGGGACGACGCGGCACGGGAGCCATCCGTCGTTATCCATTTCGACGACCAGTACGTTCTTGCCGTCCGGCGAAAGGTATGAGCGATGTCCCATTCCGCGTTCGTGCGGCGGCACATAGACATCTCTTTCCTTCGCTCGGTTCTCGCCGGCGGTGACGATCGCCATGTGCACGCCGGATTTGATTTCGGAAAACAGAACCATCCTCGGCCCGACCCACGTCAGCCCGGCCGCATTGGGCAGCATCCGCCGCGGCTCCCCCCCGAGTATTGGCACCACGAAGGTATCCCAGCCGAAACTATAGTCCACTACCGTATAGGCAATGCGGGAGCCGTCCGGTGCAACCACCGGGCTCATCTTGATCGCGTCGTCGTGAGTCAATTGAGCGGGTTCGCCATCGGGGAGAAGTTTCACATAGACATCTCCCGGCCCGAAGAACGTGCTGGGACCTCGAATGAACGTCAGCACCCGCCCGTCCGCTGAGACGGCCGGGGAGGTTGCAGAATCGTTGAAGTTGGTGAGCTTAGTCCATTCCGTGCGGGCCGCCGGCCCCGGGTTGTGGCCGCGCCATGCCAGTATCCCTATGCCAGCCGCGAGGGCCAGGCCGGCGGCCAAAACCGTATACAGGCGGGCGGGCCGTCCGCGGCGAGTAACAACCAAGGCTGCGGAAGACGGTACCCTGGCCCCAGTAGTGGTGTCTCGCTCAAGGCGCTTCAGATCCACGCGTATATCCCCGGCGGTCTGGTAGCGAACCTCGCGGTCCTTTTCGAGGGCTTTCTGGATGATCTGCTCCAGGGCTGCCGGCAACGCGAGATTCAGTTGGGTTGGCGGCAGCGGCGCCTTGTGCAAGATCGCGTCGAACGTCGCCGCGGATGTGTTGCCCTTGAACGGCAACGCACCGGTAGCCATCTGATAAAGAACCACGCCAAAGGAAAACAGGTCGGTGCGCGCGTCGAGATCGTGGCCGAGAGCCTGCTCGGGCGACATATAAGCGATGGTGCCTACGGCCGTTCCGGGGCTGGTGATCAGTTCTTCGGTCATGGCTAGCGTTGGCGCAATGGAGTCAACCGCTGCCTCTGGCGGACCGGAGATCTTGGCAAGCCCGAAATCCAGGATCTTGATGTGCCCGGCCCGTCCTGCGCCCGAGGGTCCGATAAAGATGTTGCCAGGCTTGATGTCGCGATGCACGATGCCCTTGGCGTGAGCCGCTGCGAGCGCGTCGGCGATCTGGATTGCCACCTCCAGTGACTCTTCCAGGGCGATGGGTCTGCCGCCAAGACGGTCTCCGAGTGGCTGGCCTTCCAACAGTTCCATCACCAGGAAGGGCCGGCCCTCAGATTCGCCGATGTCGTAAATTGTGCAAATATGCGGATGATTGAGCGCCGAAGCGGCACGGGCCTCGCGCTGAAACCGCTCCAGCGCGACATGGTCCGCCGCGAATTGCTCGGGGAGGATCTTCACCGCCACATGACGGCCCAACCGGATGTCTTCCGCGCGATACACCACGCCCATGCCTCCGCCGCCCAGCTTCTCGACGATGCGGTAATGAGTGAAGGTCTTACCGAGCATCCGTGGAATGAGGATAGCATTTTCGGGAGGGCGGGCATGGCCGCTCTCAGGCACATGCAGTCGGTTACACTCCTGTGAGGAGCACCAAACTTGAGAATCCAGAAAGCGGTGATCACGGCTGCCGGTGAGAATCAGCGGGCGCTTCCGCTGCAAACTCTCATCGACCGGGACGGGCAGGAGAAATCGGTCCTTGGGATTCTGATCGAGCAGGCCCTGGCGGCCAAGGTGGAGGAGATCTGCGTGGTGGTTTGGCCGGGCGATGAGACGCGCTACGCACAGGCGGCGGGCAAACGCGGCGGATGTGTGCGGTTCGTCCCGCAGGCGCAGCCGCTGGGATATGGGAACGCCATCTATTGCGCGCGCGAATTCACGGGCGACGACGCCTTCCTGCACCTGGTGGGAGATCATCTCTACGTAAGCGGCACGTCGAAGCCCTGCGCACAACGGGTGGTGGAACTGGCGGAGACCGAGGAATGCTCGGTCTCCGGGGTCCAGCCGACGCGGGAGAGCCTGCTGCCGTGGTTCGGCGCCGTGGGCGGGCGGCGCGTGCCGGGGAGGCGGGGGCTTTACCGGGTGGACACGGTGATCGAAAAGCCCACGCCCACCGAAGCCGAGCAGCGCTTGACGGCGCCGGGAATCCGGGCCGGTTTCTACCTGTGCTTTTTCGGCATCCACGTGCTCACGCCGGTGGTGATGGAGTTTCTGGGGCGCGGTGCGGCGACGCTTTCCGCGGCGCTGGCCGAGCTGGCCAGGCACGAGCAGTACCTGGCGGTGGAAGAAACCGGCCGGCGGTACGACATCGGCGCACGCTATGGATTGCTGACCGCGCAAGTGGCCCTGGCGCTGAACGGCCAGGACCGCAGCCAGGTGCTCTCGACCCTGCTCGAGCTGTTGGCGGACCGGGAGATGGCCAATCTGTCCGGCGGGAGCGAGCAGTGAGCAAGCTGACCGGGGTAATCACGGCGAGCGACCTGGAATCGCGCAATTGTTCGCTGGATGCGCTCTGCCACGGCGCAACTCTGGAAGAGCTACTGGAGGAATGCGCGGCGCTGGACGGCTTTCGCCGCTCGAGCGACAACCTGTATGAGCGCGTGCGAGCACTGTTTTTCCTGTATGCCATCCACCGCTTTCACATCCCCCTGCGGCCGGAGGCGGGGATGCGTGCGCCGATCCCCTTCGCGGGTTACGCCAACCTTTTGAAGCGGCGCTTCGAGGAGGCCATCGACATTTTCCTGGCGGCGCAGAGGGCCCACGGTCCCAGCGCCGCCATCTCCAGCGCGCTGGCCGCCGGCTACCGGGCGCTGGGGTTCCAGACGCTGGCCGACCAGGTGCGCCGCAGCGTGCGCTCGGTGCGCGGCAATCAGTGGATGTTCCGCACCGGCCATCCGGCGGACTACCCGCTGCGCGTTCGCCCCGAGCTTGTCACCTGCGAGACCGCGCAGCCGCTGTTTCCGATTCTGCGAGAGGCCACGCCGGTGCGCATGGATCTCACCCACAGCGGATGGAGCGACATCTTCTTCCTGGGGATGGATTTCCCGGAAGGAGCGCGGGTGCTCAACATCTCGATTGACCTGAGCGTGCGCGGCGCGGGCGGGTCGGGCGAGCCCAAACCACCGGTGGAAGCGTACTTCAGGGTGATTGACCAGCCGGTGCTGCGACTGGTGAGCGTGGACCTCAAGGCCAGCGCCGAAATCGGAATCATCGCCGAGGTCTTCGATTTCGCGCGCGACTACCTGGGACTGTTGAAGGCCGCGGTGATCGCCTCCGGCATCGTGCCGCCGGGGATGGAGGGCGCCGCGCAGCCACTGGCCGACGTGCTGGCGCGACTGACCGGCAGGCCGGGCCACGGCGTCGAAATCGTGAGCAAGGTGAACGACATCCCCAAAGGATCGCGCCTGGCCGTCTCCACCAGCCTGCTGGCGTGTCTAATTGCCGTGTGCATGCGCGCCACCAGCCAGATTCACGCGCTCACCGGCGGCATGGAAGAGCACGACCGGCGGCTGGTGGCGGCGCGCGCGATTCTGGGCGAGTGGCTGGCGGGCTCGGGCGGCGGGTGGCAGGATTCGGGCGGCGTTTGGCCGGGAATCAAGCTCATCCACGGGGTGTGCGCGCAGCAGGGAGATCCCGAATTCGGCATCAGCCGCGGGCGGCTTCTGCCGGATCACAGGATCTTCAGCCTGGCGGAGGTGCCGCAGGGAACGCGCGAGAAGCTCCAGCAGAGCCTGGTGCTGGTGCACGGAGGGATGGCGCAGGACGTGGGTCCCATCCTGGAGATGGTGACGGAGAAGTACCTGCTCCGCTCGGAGACCGAGTGGCGCGGCCGGAAGGAAGCCATCCGTATTCTCGACGAGGTGATGGGGCACTTGCAGAACGGCGACGTCCGGACCATCGGCGCCTGCACGCAGCGGAATTTCGATGGCCCCATCCAGACCATTATTCCGTGGGCGGGAAACCTGTACACGGACACGCTGATTCGCCGCGTGCGCGCGGAAATGGGCGAAGACTTCTGGGGCTTTTGGATGCTCGGCGGAATGTCGGGTGGGGGCATGGGGTTCCTGTTCAGCCCGCGGAGCAAGCCCTTAGCGCAGGAGCGGCTGGGGGCCATCATGAGCGAGACCAAGCGCGAGGTGGAGCACGCCATCCCCTTCGCCATGGAGCCGGTGGTTTACAATTTCTCGATCAACGAGCGCGGAACCGAGGCGGCGCTTTTTCGCGGCGACAGTGCGCTGATGCCCGCCGATTACTACACGCTGGCCGTGCCTCCGCTGCTGCGCACGGAATCGCGCCTGCTTTCGCCCGTGCGCCGCGCGGAACTGGACCGCTTCACGGCGGCGTGCCGCTCTGTGGCGGAATTCTCCGGCATGGTGGAGCACCTGTTCGACCACCTGCTGCCGCGCGGCCAGGAGAAGGAAACCGACCGGTCGCAGAGCCTCGAAGGGCTTCTGGAAGCACACGGGTTCGACCGCGTGCAGCATGAGCAGATTCAAGCCGACCTGCGCGGCGGCCGCATCGGCTTGGCGCAGAACCGCCTTCCGGTGAGCAGCCGGATTGAAGACGCCGGCCCGGACGACCTGTTGGATGCCACTCACGGATTAGCCAGCCACTACCGCGAGACGGGCATGGACGCGCTGGCGGCCGGCGCCGTGGCGGTGATCTCGCTGGCGGGCGGCGTGGGAAGCCGCTGGACCAAGGGAGCGGGCGTGGTGAAAGCGCTCAACCCGTTCTCCAAGCTGGGCGGCAGGCACCGCAGCTTCATCGAAGTGCATCTTGCCAAGAGCCTGCGCGCGGGCCGCGCCAGCGGAGCGATGCCGCCGCACGTCATCACCACCAGTTACCTGACGCATGCGGCCATCGAGGCGCATATACGGGCGGCGGAGCATTACGGCTACCCCGGCCCGCTGCTGCTTTCCCCGGGCCGAAGCATCGGCTTGCGCCTGGTGCCGATGGAGCGCGACCTGCGGTTCGCGTGGGAGGAAATGCCGCAGCAGTTGCTCGACGAGCAGGCCCAGAAGGTCCGCGAAAGCCTGCATGCCACGCTGATCGCGTGGGCCCGGCAGATGGGTGAAGGCGGCAACTACACCGACAACCTCCCGGTGCAGTGTTTGCATCCAGTGGGCCACTGGTACGAAGTGCCCAACCTGCTGCGCAACGGCACGCTGCGCCGCCTGCTGGAGGAGCGGCCGGGGCTGAAGCACCTGATGGTCCACAACATCGACACGGCGGGCGTGGACCTGGACGCGGCGCTCTTGGGATACCATATCGAGGAAGGCGCCGCGCTGACCACGGAGGTGATTGCGCGGCACATCGAGGACCGCGGCGGCGGTCTGGCGCGCGTGGACGACCGCGTACGGCTGGTGGAGGGCCTGGCACTGCCCAACGACGAGATCGAATCGCGCCTTTCTTACTACAACAGCGCCACTTACTGGATCGATATCGACCAACTCTTGACGGCGTTTGGACTTAGTCGTGGCGACCTGGCGGGCACGGAAAAGTTGAATGAGTCAGTGAGGCGCCTGGCTGCCCGCATGCCTACTTACATCACCTTGAAGGATGTCAAAAAACGGTGGGGCAAGGGTCAGGAAGACGTCTTCCCTGTAGCGCAATTTGAGAAACTATGGGGCGACATGACCGGCCTGCCGGAACTGAAATGCCGGTTTGTGGTGGTACCGCGAATGCGGGGCCAGCAACTCAAGGAACCGGCCCAACTGGATGGCTGGCTGAGGGACGGGTCGGCGGCGTACGTGGAAGGGCTGTGCGGATGGGATGGGACGGGCGTTGGCGGCTCGCAAAGCGGAAATGCCTGCGTGGGCGGGTGAAAGTAATACCAGGCACCCGAACTAAACCCGGTGGAGTACATTTGGGGCCACTGGAAACAGCACGAGTTGCCCAACGTCTGCCCCAAGGACTACTGGCAATTGAGTGAGGGAGCCAGAAGAACGCTGAAGCGCATGCGCCGCCGGCCGCGCCGGATCGCCGCCTTCTGGAAGCAGGCTTCATTGTGGTCGGAATAACGCTATATTATGCGGGACTCAATAACGGATTCTTCTTAGGCTCAGACGCGCCGCCCGCTTGTGCTAAGGCAATCTCGGGGTTAACAACGCTGGCAATGCCCGCGGCGACCGCACCGCCCACAGGCGTCTTTCCAAAGTCTCTTCGTGCACGCCACCTCAAAGGTCGTGAGGACATTTCCGCCCTGGTTGCAGGTGTGCGACGGTTTGCTATTCAGCGGCGGTTTCCGTTCCGGCCTGTGTGGAAGCCGGGGCCGGTTTCTTCGCAGCCACATTTGTTACCGCCGCTTTCTTGACCGGTGCACGTTTCTTCGCTGCCTTTGCGTGGAGCTTTAGCTGTTGCTTTCCTTGCGCCAATCTTCTTCGGTGAGGTTTTCTTTGCGGCTCGCTGCTTTTGCCGCTTCCGACCGCACTGAGTCTTCGTTTCGGCTATTTCGGTTCCGGCGTAGCGGGCGCTGACGGCTCAGATTCGCCACGGATCCTGGCTCGAATTTGACCGAGATCACGTTGCCAGAAATGCTTTTCACCGTGGCCACGACAGGGATGATGGGATGATTGGACGAGGAGCGTGGTTGTCCGACTGCGGTATGGAAACCCAAACGGCGGCGATGAATCCAACGGCCAACGGAGCGATCCGTCGTGGGGAACCGGCCATGAATACGGTTTACGCCGATGGGAGCCGTCTTCCAAAGACTGCAACGGCGGAACCTGGGGATCTCGCTATAGCTTGTGGATACCGCCGACACGGACGGTACGGCTCAGCAGCCGTTGTTCTTGCCAACTGCGCCTGAGGACATACGCACACGCTGAACTTTGCAAAACCGTCGTTTGGTTTTACTCATCCGAATACCTGACTCCGATGCTGTGCAGGAACCTCCGGTCGTCCGGCGTATCCACTATCAGATTGGCGTTCGCCTTCGGTGCATTTGCTGTTGCCTCAGTGAAGCACTCTCGCCAACAATCCGAGAGGGGCTTTACTATACACACGTTCTTGTGACATCGTGGGCATCGCCAGTGAATCACGAGGTCATGCGTTGGCGAGAGGCCGACCGCTGCTATTTGTTTCGGCACCCCACCACATTCACAGGACAACAGCAATGTGCGGTATTCCATTTAGGCACTCCGTCTTCCGCCTATCAGTCGTAACCGGCGCTTCTAACCAATTTCGCCAGCGAGGTCGGTGCTCATTTGAATTCTCTCAGCAGGTCGCCGCCAGAACAATATCGGCACTTGTTAGGGATGGACGAATAACGATGGATATGGGAAAGAGCAACTGATAGTACCAGAACATTCAAGCATCACGGTCGCCCATTCTCGACCACAATATGGTTATGCCCGCCGCAAAGGCCAAGCCCACCCTCTACCAACTAAAAATGACGCTCCTTGGGATCGAGCCACCCATATGGCGGCGCATCCAGGTGCCGAGCACGATGCCCCAGTGCTGCCTCTACGACGCAATTCAGAAGCCGGTCTGCCTTGCCGGTAAACGGCGCTGCCCGCCAGAAGACGTGGGCGGCGTACCGGGCTACCATGAATTTCTGGAGGTCATCTTCGAGCCGGGGCATGAGGAATTCACGCATTTCCGTGGTTGGGCTGGTGGAAAGTTTCACGCTGAAGAGTCTGATCTCGAAGCGCTGAACGCAGTGTTGAAGCGGATGCGATGGCCGGTTAGACATCGGCGGTAGCTGTCTGGAATCGTTGTCACAACTGTACGGAACTCTGAGATGTGGGCGGCTTTTTCACCAATGAGCCGCCCACGTTTGCAAGGAGACGACAGCAACGCTACGCAATAGCCAGGAGCACCACAAAATGACGCTACACTCTGTCCAAACTCTGAGGCGATTATGTCAGCAGTCCGACACCAGAACAATACTGGGAATGGTTAACGAAGACCGGATAACGGCGGATATTGAAAGAGCAACGGGGAGGACTGCTCCGATTCGACGCACCATCGCGCAGTTCATCGCCATGATAGCTCCGACAAAGAGCCGACACCCTGCCGGATCTCCATGCATCGGTATCCCTCCTCCACCATCGGCGCTGAAATCTGACGCGAATTCCACGGGCCGAAGCAGATCTCCTGAAGGTGGAATACTTGCGATGCCCGCTCCAGCCAAGGTGCTCCTGGCCAGACGTCGTTTGGCACGGCGTTTCTCGTTGTGAAACTGAAGCCCGCGCCGGCCTGCGGCACGACCCGACCGTCCGACTGCTTCAGACGCACGACCGCCTGGGCAGTATCCCCATCGATATCGTCCGGGACGTGGGTGGCAGTCACGAGCACATAGTACGCATCCGTCGCGAGGCGGCCGATGCTGCGGCCTTGTATGTCGCGATGCCCAAAGACTACCAAAGCACGTTGCTGGCAACGGACTCCTTGGCGAAAACCGCGTGATTGCAGCCGAAACCACCCCCGGCGGCCATTGGCGAGTGCCCGGCGAAAGTGGACACTCGGGCGTTTCGGTCTTGTATCGTGACAGTAGCCATGCTATGGTAGCCCAGAAGCATAACCGGATCATCGGTTGGGATAATCCGGGCACCGCAGCGGCCCGCCGAGGCCTCCATCTGAGGCTCAAAGGAGACAAGAAAGGTGACGTTGATTCGATCGCTGTGGATTCTCTTGCCGATCGCTTTCCTGACCTCGGTACCCGGATTCGCGCAGTTCACCCCGATCGCGCAACCTACGGCGGCTTACACGAGCGGCACAACGCTGTTCCCCATCACAGTCACGGACGGTACGTCGGTGAGTTCGCTGGCGGCGGGCGGTCAGACGATCACGTTCTCGCAGACGATGACCGCGGGAACGGTGCCCGCAACCTGGCTGACCTGGGGGTCGCCGCCCAACACGGAAGGCAGCACGCCAAGGGTCCTTGTGACGTCTGGCACCAGTTTGACATTGACCTTGGACACCCCCGCTCAAATCCTCGGGTTTGAGATTGAGCCTAATAATGTCACCCCCGTCACGATAACGGCCGCTTTCAGGAACGGAGCTGTTATTTTGGGAACCGTAACCCTTTCATTTTCCGGTTATTCGAGCGCGCTGCTGGCGGCGGCGTCGGACCCCAGCCAGCCGATCACGGCCGTCGATATCAGCGCGCCGGCCTCGAACGGGTTCGCCATCGCCCGGCTTCGGGATTTTCCCACGACGGTAACCACTCCCACCCTGAGTTTTCCTGCGCTGGCCGGATTGGCCTTGGCCTTGGCCGGCCTGGGAGTGATGCTGGCCCGGCGCGCCAGACCGGCGGCTTCCTTCTGAACCCACCCGAGCTGGGTAGGCGCCCTCCTGCTACATAGGCCAACGAACCGACGTTGATCTACGCTTCATACTGCACCTCATATTTAATGTTGTCCTAACGGCATGCTGCGCCCGGATGCTCTCCGCTGGGTGCGCCCAGCCGTTGTACTACCGGTTCCACAACTCGGCCCGCTGTTCCGCCGACGTGGTCGTCGGGCGAGTAAGATCGTTCGAGGAGGAGTATCATGAACGCACTGGCAGGCAAAGTCGCACTCATTACCGGCGCCAACGGCGGGCTCGGACGCTTCGTTACCGAGGCGTTTCTGGCGGCCGGGGCGAAGGTGGTGGGAGTGTCGCGATCGATTCAGGCGAGCGACTTCCCGCACCCGGGGTTCGCCGCCCTACCAGCGGAGCTTTCGGGCGGCGAGGCGGCCCGCAAGATGGCCGGCGACATCATGGCCGGGTTCGGACGCATCGACGTCCTGGTACATGTGATGGGCGGCTTCGCCGGCGGAAAGAGCGTCGCCGAAACGGACGATGCGACGCTCGACAAGATGTTGGATCTGAACTACCGTTCGGCGTTCTTCATGGCGCGGGCCGTGCTGCCGCACATGCGGCAGCAGGGCGGCGGGCGAATCCTGGCTGTCGCGAGCCGGCAGGCCGTGGAGCCCGGCGCCATGGTGGGGGCATACAGCGCTTCAAAAGCGGCGCTGGTGGCGTTAATCCGCACCATCGCGCTGGAGAACAAGGACCGCAACGTCTCGGCGAATACGGTGCTGCCGGGCACGATGGATACGCCGGCGAACCGGGCCGCCAACCCGAAAGCCGATCCATTGCAATGGGTGCAGCCGGCACAGGTGGCCGCGCTGCTGGTACACCTAGCATCGGATGCCGGCGCGCAGGTGACCGGCGCGGCCATTCCGATCTACGGCCGGCAGGTTTGAGATCTTCGCGGCGCAAATTGCTGGTCACCAGCGTCGATCCCCGCTCGTAGCGCTGGCTGAAGATCTCAAACAGTATCTCCGCCCCGGTCTTCGACAGCGGCACGAATTCCAGTTCATCCACGATCAGGAGTTCTTGCCGCTGTAGGTGCTTCTGGAAGCGCAGCAGCCGTTTCTCATCGCGCGCTTCCATCAGTTCGTGCACCAGCGCCGCCGTGGTCGTAAACCGTACCCGCAATCCCCGCTGGCACGCTGCCAGGCCGAGCGCCAGTGCGATGTGCGTCTTCCCGGTCCCGGAATTGCCCAGACACAGCACGTTCTCCCGTCGTCCAATCCACTCACACCGCGCCAGTTCCAGTACCAGCTTTTTGTTCAGCGACGGGATTGCCAGATAATCAAACGTCTCCAGGCTCTTCACCACCGCAAACTTGGCCGCCTTGATCCGCCGCTCCGTCGCCTTGCGTTCCCGTTCCAACATCTCGGCTTCCACCAGCCACAGCGGAAATCGCTGGAAATCCACTCCCTCCTTGGCGCTCTGCTCGGCCAGTTTGGCGTACTCGCGCAACATGGTGGGCAGTTTCAACTGCTTCAGGTAGTGCTCCAGCAAGACCTGGGGTGTATTCATCACCGCCCTCCTGCCGGCATCAGTGCCTGGGAATCAGCCGCCCGCGTCAGCGCCACTTGCGCCACCGGCAGGTAGGGGTAGAGTTCTCCAGATCCAGCTTCGGCGGCCGCTGCTCGATGGCGCCCAGCAGCAGGTGCTTCACCGCATCGAAGCTGATCGCCTGGAGCAACTGAGCTTGCCGGATCGCCGCACTCACTTCGCCCAGCGGGAAAGTCTCCAGTAACCGCAGCACCTGCATATACTCCCGCCGCCCGCGCTTGCCCAGCCGCGCCTCCATCTGCCGCCGCAACTCCACGAACTCCGCGGGCAACTCCCAGCCCTCGAGCGGCGCCGCCTGGTCCGACGCATTCGTCTTCTGCTCCAGCAGCGCCAGGTAGTGCAGCGGATCGAAGATCATCTCCTCGCGCCCATAGCTGCGCCGATGCCGCGCAATCACCTCGCTGCCGCGCGCGATCACCACCTCCCAGACAAATGCTTTCAACAGCACAGGTTCCTTCGCTGATACCCCGGCGGCGCCGTAAACGCCAGCATCTTCCGGATGGTCTTGCGCGAGAGGCCGAACTCCCGCGCCGGCCGCGCGGGCCGAGCGGCATAATCCAAACTCCATCGCAAACACTCCGCATCCGGATTGCCCGAGCGTTGCTGAATATTTTGGCGCGATCAGTACCCACAAGTCCAAGTCCTTTCGGTTGTATCGGGAATGCGCCGGCGCCGTGAAGCTGGGGAGCAAGGTGAGGCTGATCGCCGGTGCATTCCCGATACGACCACTTGTACTAAGCCGCTAGAGAAGGCCTATGGAGATTGGTTTCCAATTGGCTGACGGGCGCGCCAGTATTCTAGCTGGGAATCCAAAATGGGAATCCTGGCTGAAATCATGCAATTGAGTGTACAATCGGAGGCGGCCAGGAAAGTCCAAAACGGAAATCCTGGTTGAGAAACGTGCGGCACGGCGCCTGCCTCGCCTAGGCATGAGCGTGAGGGTTGGGCAGCGCCGGGTAGTGTACTCATGATGGAAATCTCAGGATACGAGGAAGATATACGATGAAGGCTTATATAGTTGCAGCCGTCCTGGTTCTTCTGTTCGGCACAGCGTTGCCTGCAGCCAAGACCCTGGACGTGTATGTGATCGACGCCGATGGCGGGAAAGCCATGCTAGTGGTGACCCCATCCGGCCAATCCATGGTGGTCGACGCGGGTTACGCTGGGTTTATCAACGAGAAGTCGCAGGTTGTCACGCCCAATGACCTGGATGCGGATCGGATCATCCGGCTGGTCAAACTCGCCAATGTGAAACAGATCGACTACATGGTGGTGACCCACTATCACAACGACCATGCAGAGAACGTTCCGAAATTCGTTGCCAAGGTCGGCATACCGGTGCGCAACTTCGTGGACCATGGGCCGCCGGTGGAACAGGACCCGCTCACTCAGACCATATTCAAGGCCTATACCAACGCCATTGGCAAGGCAAATCGGATTACGGTCAAGCCGGGTGATACGATCCCGCTGAAGGGTGTGCAGGTGCTGGTGTTGACCTCGGCGGGCGCGACCATCAAGACCCCGCTGCCCGGCGCCGGAACTCCAAATCCCTTGTGTGCAGCCGCCGCTCCGGCCCCGGCCGATAACGGCGAGAACGGCGCCTCGGTCGGCTTGCTGTACACCTTCGGGAAATTTCGCATGATCGACCTTGCCGATTTGACCAAGCCCAAGGAGTACGAGCTGATGTGCCCCAACAACCTGGTGGGAATGGTGGACCTGTTCATGGTGAGCCACCACGGCTTTGACTTGTCCAACTCACCCCAGCTCGTCTACGACCTCCATCCCCAGGTGGCGATCATGAACAACGGGGCGAAAAAGGGGAACGAGCGGCAGACGGCCACGGTCTTGGTGACCTCGCCCGGGATCGTGAACAGCTGGCAGTTGCACTATAGTGTGGACGGCTCGCCGGATAACAACGCGGCCCCGGACCGGATTGCCAACCCGCAACAGCAGCCCGATCCCCAGAGCTTCGGCTACGTGCTGGGTGACAAGGGAGATTACATTAAGGTCTCGGCACAGGAGAACGGGGATTTCACGGTGACCAACAGCCGGAATGGCTTCACCCAGACGTACAGGAAGCGCGAGTACCGCCCATAGAAAGGCGGATACGCGATCCCATCGCAATCCCGACCGCGCACGAAATACCTTGACCCAGTGAGCCGGTGTCATGTCAATGCCGGGCGCTCGGACCATATCGCAGTGGCTCGGAAGGCGCGTGTCCTGCCCGTTCATAGTATCGAGAAGAGACTTGTCAGAATAACCAAGGTCCGCCAGGACGGCGTACAAAGCGGGCCCCGCGTGGCCTTTGGAAAGCACAAAGCGGTCTCTACCTTCCATTTGCGGATTGCGCGGGTCAATCCTCATGTGCCGGTTGTAGAGCACTACGAGCGCCTGGACGACCGACATACTGCCGCCGACATGTCCGATCCCGACCCGGCCAATCGCGTCCATGGCATGTAGCGAATGTGCCGTCGTTTCTCTTGCAGTGCGATTTTCTCTTCCTTCGTCACGCGTCTGTCTCCGACCACAGGCATGCCTCAACCCCAAAAATGGAAGCGGTTGCGTCATAGATCTTTGCCGCAGCCGCTCCAAATGCCATTGGCCGTGCTCTCCTAATATTACTTCGTTAAGTATTGACAAACCGTAAGAAGCGTGGAGGCTGTTGCCCTCACCCCCACATGCTCACGGACACGCCTTCGGAGACCGGCCACGATATCCTTATGGCGATTGGTAACCTCAACGGCACGGGGCTCGCTACGCGGCTTCCCGGATTTCGATGGCCAGGCGTTTGCCGAGCACACGGAATGCGGCTTCGAGCTGATCGAGCCGGGAGGCGTGGAGCAGGTCGAGCAAGCGGTCCACCTGGGGGAGATGGCAGTTCAAGCGGCGTGCGAGTTCGGCTTTTCCTACGCGATTGGCGCGCATGGTGGAGTACAACGCCAGTTTCGCTTCGGTCAAGGCAGGCAGGATTACGGCTTTACCCCGCGGTTTCACTGGTGGAGGTTTGGGAATGTCGCGGCGATCCTCAATGTACATGCTCAGGGCGCTTTCGAGTGCGTCCACGGCGTGCATGAGCGCTTCGTCGGCGTCCTCGCCGCAGGTATTGGCTTCGGGAACGTCGGGGAATTCGACCCGTACGGTTCCGTTGGTATCGCGTTCCAGGGTGACCGGGTATCGTAACATGATGTCTCCTCTATTTCAGACCAAGGTCATTCTTGATTTTGTTCTCCAGCCCTTTGCCGATTTCCTTTTTCCCGTGCATCGGCAAGATGGTAGAATGCCTGCCAAGCCGAACTTTGAGGTGGCTGCCCTTAGCAGGAAAGAACGAGCATCCTTGCTGTTCCAGCCATCGCTTGAATTCGCGGCTTGTCACGATTCCAGAATACAACAGAAATGTTTCGTATTCAACAGAAATGTTGTGTTAAGACCAGGCAATTATCCCAGCGCGATCTTCAGGGCAATCGCGTGGTCGCAGGGCTTCTCGGCGGGCATGGGGACTCTCAGGCCGGATTCGTTCTGCGACCATTGCAACGTTCCCTTGAAGCCCAGAAGCTCGACGTTGGCGATCTTGGCCGGCGACGCCAGAGACTTAATGACGGTCTCCCGGTCCGGCCAGCCCATCACGAAGGCGTAGAGCGTCGCGCCCTTGGCGGTGAATCGGACATCCAGCGCGGTGAACGGCTTGCCGCTGTCGCGGGCGCCGGCGGATCGCGTGGCTCCAGGAGACAAATCAGAAATGGGCGGCAGCGGCTTATAAACGCTGGTGTCTCTCACCGTTCCCTCTACGCTGGGGCCCTCACCGCAAACCTTCCAGGCGCGCGTGCCATGAATGGCTTCGCTGTTGACGGCCATCCAGTCCGTGATGGCGGAGAGAATCGACATTTCTCTCGAATCCAGGGTTCCGTCGGATTTCAGAGGGAAGTTCAACAAAAGGGTCCCGTTGCGACTGACTACGTTGACTAACATGTCGATACATTGCTTGGGCGTTTTGTAGGTGATGTCCCGGTCGTAGTGCCAGCCGCCGATGCAGGTGTCCGTCTGGAAGGGGTTGGGCCAGATGCCCTGGGCGATTCCGCGCTCGAAATCCAGAACGCAAGTTCCCCGCTGGCAGTCTTCCATGCCCTTGCTGGTGTATACGGCTTCCACCTGGCCGCCGTGCCAGCGGGCGCTCTGGTTGTAAAGATGCGCGACAAGGCTGAGCCCGTAGCGCTCGAAGCGAATCACGCCATCGTGGTACATGAGATCCGGCTCGAGCTGGTCGATGAGGTCCTGAAGCCGGAGTAAGTACTGCCGCTTCCACGACTCCGGCACCTGACTCACATCCCCGGGCTGCGCTGCCGGCTGGTGCTTCTCATGATACAAGTCCGCGTACTGGGGGTCATCGCCATCGTACGGGACGCCTGCATACGGACCTGTCTTGTCACTCCCGAAACAGGTGGCCATCCATTCGTAGCTGGCGTGCAGGTGCTGGCTGACGCCGAAGCGCAGACCTTGCTTCAGGGCCGAGTCCCTGAACATCCGGGCAATGTTCTTCCTGGGCCCGGTGGCCACCGCGTTCCAGCGCGGTTGATACTTCGAGTTCCACAGGTCGAAGTTATCGTGGTGCACGCCCATGCTGACGAAGAACTTCGCACCGGCCTTCTTGTAAAGTCCCAAGAGATAGTCCGGGTCGAAGTTCTCGGCCTTCCAGGTAGGAATCACATCCTTATAACCGACCTTCGACGGGTGACCGTAGGTCTTGACGTGATAGTTGTACTGGCGGTGCCCCTGAATGTACATCTGACGCGCGTACCAATCGCCCACCTCGGGAGCCGACTGCGGCCCCCAGTGCGCCCAGATGCCGAACTTGGCATCGCGATACCAGTCGGGGATGTGGTACTCCATCAAAGACTGACGCGTAGCTTGGAAAGGTCCGGGCGCTATGGGAATCTCCGGCTGTTGCGGCTGCGGAGCGGTGAACGCGGGGATGGCTCCTCCCAAGATCCCTACGGCGGTACGTCTGGTCATACTCATAGAGTAGCGCGCGGTAAGCTGGAAGAAGACCCATGAAGTACATCGACGAGTATCGCGACTCCAAGATTGCGCGCGCGCTGCTCGCCGCAGTGGAACGGAAAACGACGCGGCCGTGGGTGCTCATGGAGATCTGCGGCGGGCAGACCCACACCCTGATGCGATACGGGATCGACACCCTGATCCCGTCTCAGATCGAGCTGGTGCACGGCCCCGGCTGCCCGGTTTGCGTGACGCCGCTCGAAGTGGTAGACAAGGCCATTCAAATCGCCTCGCAACCGGAGGTGATCTTCGTTTCCTACGGCGACATGCTGCGCGTTCCGGGCTCGGCTACCGACCTGCTGCGCGTCAAAGCCTCGGGCGGCGACGTGCGCATCGCCTATTCGCCCATGGAAGCCGTCAAAATCGCGCGCACCAACCCGGAGCGGCAAGTGGTGTTTTTCGGAATCGGTTTCGAGACCACGGCCCCGGCCAACGCCATGGCGGTCCTCCAAGCCAAACGGGAAGGCCTGCGGAATTTCTCAATGCTCGTCTCCCACGTTCTGGTGCCGCCCGCCATCCGCCTGCTACTCGAATCGCCCGCCAATCGCGTGCAGGGATTCATTGCGCCGGGCCACGTGTGCACGGTTATGGGCTATTGGGAATACGAGGCGCTCAGCAAGAAATACCGGGTGCCGATAGTGGTGGGCGGATTTGAGCCGGTGGATTTGATCGAGGCCATCGGGATGCTGGTGGCGCAGTTGGAAGAAGGCCGCGCGGAGACCGAAAACCAATACGTTCGGTCGGTGAGCCGGGAAGGCAACCGGCCCGCGCAGAGGGTGTTGCTGGAGGTTTTCGAGGTGACGGACCGCAAGTGGCGCGGCATCGGTACGATCCCGCAGAGCGGCTTCCGCCTGCGCGACGAGTTCGCCGAACACGACGCTGAGAGAATCTTCGGGCTGGCGGACACGGTGGTGGAAGAGCCGGCCGAGTGCATCAGCGCGCATGTGCTGCAAGGCCTGAAGAAGCCCGTGGATTGCCCCGCCTTCGGCGTCCGCTGCACGCCCGAGAACCCGTTGGGAGCGCCCATGGTATCAGCGGAAGGCGCCTGCGCCACGTATTATCAATACCGCCGTGATAGCGTGAAAACGTCATGATGTGCCCGGCGCCCCTGGTGACCACGGACAAGATCCTGCTGGGCCACGGCAGCGGCGGCAAGCTGAGCGCCGAGCTGATCGAGACGATTTTCCTGCCTGCGTTTCGGAACCCGGTGCTCGAGCGGCTGGATGACCAAGGGGTGGTGAGCGTCGGCGGCGCGAAGCTGGCCGTCACCACCGATTCATTCGTGGTCAAGCCGCTGTTTTTCCGTGGCGGGGATATAGGCTCGCTGGCGGTCCACGGCACAATCAACGATTTGGCCATGGGCGGAGCGCAGCCGCTCTACCTGACGGTAGCGTTCATTCTGGAAGAAGGGCTGCCCATGGACACGCTGCGCCGCGTGGTGGAGTCGCTGGCGGGGGCGGCGCGCGCGGCGGGCGTCCAGATCATCACCGGCGACACCAAGGTGGTGGAAAAGGGCAGCGGCGACGGGATTTTCATCAACACCACGGGGATTGGGCTGGTGCCGGAGAGCGTCGAGCTATCCGCCGGCGCCGCGCGGCCCGGCGATCGCGTGATTCTGAGTGGATCGATCGGCGAACACGGCATGGCCATTCTTTCCGAGCGCGAAGGCCTGGAGTTCGAAACCGCGCTGGAGAGCGACTCGGCGGCGCTCGATACGCTGGTGGCCGCCATGCTTGCGGCCGACGGCCGGATTCA
>Ga0326728_10009869_pt1 | contig 22672 bp, 15 predicted proteins | sample MB3enrmetagenome_FD_207602 | JGI IMG/M metagenome (GOLD analysis project Ga0326728, IMG submission 207602) | Lab enriched peat soil microbial communities from McLean, Ithaca, NY, United States - MB31MN | ecosystem: Environmental > Terrestrial > Soil > Wetlands > Peat | place: USA: New York... | reverse complement strand
CCGCTTTTGTATCTCACCCATTGGGTCCTGATCTCCGGGGCGCCTGGATTGCGCTTGCACCCTCATAAACATTGACGATGGCGGCGGTCCGAGGTTTCACAATCGCCGGTCAAAATGGAAATCCGGGGTCAATTCTCATGCTTTGAATGTGTTATGAAAACGATTCGGAATCCCCGAGCGAAAGCGTGGGTGATGCTATCGGATCGATTACGACGGCGGAGTTCCCGCCACACGATTCAAGGAACTTGTTACGCGTCGAACGTTCCGCGCACTCGGGTCCGAAGTGGAATGGTATAACCCATTGTGGCGAACACGCTGCAACGAGACGCCCTAGATCCTCAGCTGTTGAATGACCTCGCTTATTCACATCCTTGCCACCTGCGGACTCAGGCGCAAAGGCTTCCCCAATTAGGACGGTGCAGTCAGCAAAAAACCCCACCATGTCTTCGAACGGCGCCGTGTCGGCTGTGAACCCGATATCGATCCCTGAGGATGAGAGTCTGCAGGCATAGCATTCAACGGAATGAACCGTAGGAAGTATTGTGGCCGTGACTCCTCCAATGAGTTCAATTTCCGTGCGGTCGGGCAAAACCATCCAGTTGATTCTGAATTTGCGATCAGGGTATTGAAGTGCCAGAAGGGATTTGCAGCCTGAGAGGACTGCTTCCGCTCCAAAGACCGTCAGAGGCGCGGCTCCATCTTTCGTTGCACGTCCTAGTAGCTCTCTCGTGAAAACAAAGTTCGAAAAGCCCGATGAGTGATCAGAATGTAGATGAGAGATGAAGAGATGAGAACACGAAAACGGCGTTATTCCGAAAGTGCGCATCCGGTTTATCGGATCTATTCCAGTGTCGAGGAGAATTCGGGCGTTCTCATACTCGATGTAGAAAGATGTCGTTGGGCCGGCAAAGCTGTGTGTCCAAACACCCAAGGCAGTGACTCTCATCGTCCCCTCGCAGCGCTCAGATCGAAATTGATCTGTAAGTGTCGGTTCAAGAATAGTATAGAGGTCTGGGCCGATTCGCTCGCAGGTTTTTCGAGAGCACTCAAGGGTGCTGAACTTAGCCATCAAAGCCCATGGAATCATTTAGTTACATTCGCTTACGTTACTGTCACGGCACAGGTCGAAAATGATTAATTGGATCAGTCCCGGAAAACGCGCACGTAGCCGGGAGGAATTCTCGCTTCAAGCCAAATCGCCAATGCGCACGCCGACGGCGGAGACAAGACCAAAGCCATCGCCGTTCTGGTGCCTGCATCACCGGGCTATCCACCTCCAACGTCGCAATGAACGCCGCAGACGACCGATCGAATGCGAATGTCGGGGTGCTCATCCTGCATCCTCCGAGTTGTACGCAGGCAACGTAGTCAGGCGTCCGTCCTCGACAGGGCCACCCACCGTGAAATGGTAGAAGCTCTGCCAATCTCGCGAAGAGATGCCGAACACCTCGTGAACCGGATCATCGAAGTAGCAGCCGATCCCGGTCGAACGAATGCCGGCCTCTTCCGCCTCGAGGTACAGCACCTGGCCCACGAGGCCGGCCTCCCAGAAGAGATTTCGGTAGAAGCTGGCGCCATAGACAACCAAACTGTCCATGTATTCGGCGATCATCCCAAGGCTGAAGGCCCCGTCCCCCGCAATGTCTTGCCCGCAAGAGACGCTCGCGGCCAGAGCACGGCAGTCCCCCTCTTTCAGCAGGAAGAGCGGAAGGCCTTGCGGACACGAAGGAGGGCGCCTCCACAGGAACTCAGGCCGCATCGCTTGCCGGAGGGTCTCGACCTTTTCCGGATCCCGAGCGAGCATGTAAAGACCGGGAGGCAGGCCATTCACGCGGTGCACGAAGAGGCCCAGGTGGATGCGTGGGCGCCAGGGCAGGGCGTCCCACGGCATAGATCGGCCGTCTCGGGTGGGTACGAGACGAGCCAACATCCGGAAGAAGGTCGCAGCAGGAATCGCTGTGCGCCCGTCCATGCTAACAGCGCTTCTGCGCCCGAGGATGACCTTTTCCACAGTGAAGGCTCCGGACCGAACTGGCGCCCCGAAGAGTTCCTCCTCCGAAGGGAACCTGGAGAACTCTTCGTCCGCCGCAATCCCCGGATTCGTAGTGGCGAGAGCCACCTGGTCGATCACTGGCCAATCGACGCCGTGCTCGGGACTCAGCACGTTCGCTGTGCCGTACCACTGAGAATTGGCCACCTGGGATACCAACTCTTTGGACAGGCAGAGGCCCCGGTCGCTGGCCCATTTCTCCCTGACCACAAGCGCCACGAGTTCGGGATGCTCCCGCTCCGCGCCGGCGTAGTCGGCCTCGCGGTCGAGTCCGAGAAGTTGTGACACGGCGGCGTTACCCACACGGTCGAGGAGGCGGATTTTCCACCCGAGGGTTGCCGCCGCGAATCGCATCGTCCCCAGTGAATGGCCGACATCGTGTTGGCAGTACCGGAACGCACGCTCGCCATACTTCCAGGCCTCCCGCCAAAGAATGGACGACAACCCCACGAGGAATGAGCCCTCCGGAAACGCTGCTGTCAAAGCCGCCCAAACCGAGGGATCAAAGTCCGCTCGAAGCTCCAGGCCGTGCGCCTTCGATACATAGTGGTATACGCCGGGACGGTCGTGGATACCGTCCATCGACGGCAAGAGCACGTATCCCTCCGTCGGGTGAAGGTTCCCGCTCGACGGATTGGCGCGCAGAGCCCACGTGGTTCCCTCGAACCGTTTCCAAGCTGTCAGCGATAATGCATAGCGGAAGAAAAGCGAGATGGAGTCGACTGAAAGCGGAGCCGGCGCCACGTTGTCCGAGACATAGAGCTGCCAGTACGGAAGCGCTCGCCCCGCGTCGGGCAAAGGAAGGCGAACCAGCGGCGCTCCGTCGTAACGGCGGAACGGATCTGGCTGCTTAGCCCAATCCAGGTATCCAAGCGAGGCGGCATAGCGGTGGTAGTGGTGCTTCGTCCTCTCGTGGTAAGCGACCACGACTTGCTCGGCAGGAAGGTCGAGGTCGTCCCTGTCCGTCTTCACCGTAAAATCAGGAGGAGTATTTGATTGCATGTCCATCGTTGCCCTCCCGTCACATGTGGGTAAATGCCTCGTACAGGTGAAGGCCGAGATCGAACGCCCTGAAGATTGTGGCGGAGATCGACCGGACGCTTTGGGAGTACAACCATACCAGGATCCATTCTGCCCTCAAGAGGTCTCTCGCGGTATTTGCAGAGCAGATTGAAGCGTAACAAAAGACGGCGAACTACTGCCTAAAGAAACCTATCCTTTACATAGGGACCGGGATCGGGAAAGCAATCGAGAGGTTTCTGGGTATGTGTTCGGTAATCCGGGCATTGAGCCAGGTATCCCAGTTGTTGGAAAATCGCCGATGCAGGTAGCGAGCGCCTAATGAACCCTGAACGCCCGGCCAGGGCGAGTGACGAACAATACAGAGACAACGGCTTATCGAACCACGCGCTCGGAAGATTTCTTTGAGCATGTTTGGTTACTCGAAGAGCTCTGGTTGCAAAGACGCCTGTTCAGGATCGCGGAAATTGCTCAGGCCAACGCCCACCAGACGGATGCGCTGATGGGGCCACGGGTTCGCACGCTTTCTCGGCGACAAGGCTATTCTGGTCAATTCATCGAACGAAGACGGCGGGAGCGAGGGTGTGTGGCTACAGGTGAGAAGTCGGACCTCGCTCGTTTTCGGTTTCAGAACCACGGTGATCTCTGTGCGGACCGCTGTTGGGTTCCAAAAACCGATCCCTGCTGAACAAATTGCTGAGCATCTATCGCTTCGACTTGATCGACGCCTGATCCTGCGGCATTCTCTTGTGTGGTCTTCCGTGGAACCAGCCTCCCTCGAGCGTTACATTGGAGTGAACTCCGTAATCGGGAAATTGCACCTGAAATCCTTTTGGTGTCACACCGACCAGCATGGCCTTGATCTCCGACTCGTTGGTGTATCCGCCTGCCTGAAGATGGGGGATGAAGTTTTCAAGCTGGTCTTGAACGGCGACCTGCAGTTGTTCGACGTCCACCAATAGCATGTCCGAACGCCGCACTGCCTCTGCAGAGGAGCCAGAGCTTACAACCCCACCCCCAATGGACATATAAACCGTCCCATCGGCCACGACTGTGGCGGTCTGAGCGTTGACTCTTCGCAGGTTCCGCCGCTGGGTCTTGCTCAGAGGCTCGCCCTGTATGCCCTTTAGCCGGTAGCTCCTGATGGTGTCCGGCCAGTTGCGATGCAAGCTTTCAAGAATGCCGGATTCCTCCCACGCTCCATGCAGGTACACATTGATTGCATAGAAATCGTCGTCGGTGATCCGCGCGAAGAGCAATGGCCCCGTACGCTCGATGCGGCCCGAACCATTGGATAACAAAGCCATTCCAAGGTGAAGATGGTGAACTCCCCATTCGTTGAGCAGGCCATCGAGGGTGTCCAATGAGTCGTGCCGGCGACTCAGGTGAGGTCCAAGGTCATCCCCATCCACGATCTTCTTCTGCAACGCCTTCCAACCTTCCTCGTGAGAAGACGGACACTGAAAATCGTCGGCTATCCATAGCCTTCTCGCCCGAACGGCGGGCCGCCTCCGGAGCGAATCGAGGAATGCCGTGACCACCCTGCCATCAGGAATTTGTTGAGCCTCCGGTCCCCATTCTTCGACGAGTTGCTGTCGAGCCATGGTGAACAGGTCCGACTTGAAGTTGGCCTTGAGCTTCGCCATTTCGTACCTCCTGTGGTTTGGACGGCCCTTTTCTATTTCAACAGATGAGCCGTCGCAGCACGGCTAAGCACCAATCCATCCCCCAAGACTAAGGACAATTCATGAAACCATCCAAGCTGTACGAAGCGCTTCATGCGCTGATAGGCGAGCGTGTGCCCCTGCACATTTGGGGCGCGTGCGGTGTAGGCAAGTCGCAGATCGTCGCGCAGGTTGCGGACGATCTCGACTTCGAGTTCCTCGATGTCCGCGCCGTGCAACTCGATCCGGTCGATCTGCGGGGACTGCCGCGGATCAAGGCAGACCAGACCGAGTGGGTGCCGCCCAAGTTCCTGCCCACCGCCGGGAAAGGCATACTGTTTCTCGACGAGCTAACCTCAGCGCCACAGATGACACAGGCAGGCTGCTATCAACTGGTGCTCGACCGCAAGCTGGGCGAGTATGTGCTGCCGGATGGGTGGGTGGTCATCGCTGCCGGGAACCCGGCCTCTGAGCGGGGTGTGCATTTCTCAATGCCGCGGCCGTTGCGCAACCGGTTTGTTCATCTCGACCTCGAAGCGGATTTGAACGACTGGTGCAAATGGGCAGTCGGCTCCGGAGTGCGCCCTGAGATCATCGCATTTCTGCGCTTCAAGCCGGACCTGCTGCACACCGCCGACGCCACCTCGGACGCCAACGCCTGGCCCACTCCCCGATCGTGGGAGATGGCCTCGAACGTTCTGCGCGGAATTGCGGGCCGGCAGAAGACCACGTTCCTTTCCGGTGCGAGCGAGTTCGAGGCGCAGTTGCTTGACGGCACGGTCGGGCCTGCGGCTGCGGCGGAGTTGATTGCATTCCTCCGGCTCTTCCGTCAGTTGCCGTCGATTGACGAGATTCTGCTCAACCCTGAGACGGCACCACTTCCGGCGGAGACCTCGGCACAGATCGCAATTGCCACGGCGCTGGGCCGGGCCATGACCGACAACTCGGTGGCCAGAGGCCTGAAGTATCTCGACCGGATGCCGACCGAGATGCGCGTCATGGCGATGCGCGACGCGGCGGTGCGGGACACCGCCATCACCCACACACCGGAGTTCGTTCGCTTCGGAGTGCAACATTCGGAGGCAATCCAATGATTACCGAGCGCGCAATGCTCGCCGCCATCCACATCAGCATCTGGACGGCCGTCAAACACGACCGCAAGATCAGCCGCGACGTTGCCAACCAGAACGGCGCGCACCAGGGCGCTGGCCGGTACAACAAGCAGTTGCTTCGCGGCGCCGACAAGCTCGATGAGTTGCGCACGCTCGCGGGGCAGGTGCGGCAGTACTTCTACAAGATCACGTTGCCGTGGTCCGATGAGGGATTTCGACTGCTGCCGTCGAATCTCTATTTCGATTTGACGGCCCGGATGCGTGAGTTCGAGGCCAGCTTTGAGCAAGGCGTGGAGGGCTTTCTTCAGGTCTATCCGCAATACATTGAACAGGTTCGGCCGGAGTTGAATGGCCTGTTTCGAGAGGAAGATTACCCGGCGGCGGAAAAGCTGCGCAAGAAGTTCGGCGTCAAGTTGGAGGTGCTCCCGATCCCAACCGGCAATGACTTTCGCGTCCAGATGTCGGCCGAGGAGCAGGCGCGTGTAGCTCGCGAGATCGACTCCAATGTTCGCGAGTCCTTGACGCGCGGGACTGAAGATTTATGGAAGAGGCTCAGGGATGTTGTCTCACACATGGTGGACCGGCTGAATGAGCCGGAGTCGCGCTTCCACGCCACGATGGTCACGAATGTCTTTGACCTGGTGGAACTGCTGCCTCATCTGAATGTCAATAATGATGCCGACCTGAACCGATTCGCAGATCAGATCCGGCAGCGGTTGTGCGGCTTTACAGCTCAGGATTTGAAGAAACATGATCTGCTGCGGGTGTCCACGGCAACCGATGCCGCGGAGATCGTCGCCGAGATTGATAGCGTTCTGCGTGATCGAGAAGCCGGCGCGTTGGAGAAAACCCCCGATGCTCCAACCGTCGATGACATCCTGGCTCGTATGTCTGCGTACATGGAGGTGCCCGCGGCGGCATGAGACACGAGACCCCAGCAACTAATCGCATTCAGAAAGCGCGTACCACGCTTCTGTTGGACCATCCGTTCTTTGGTTCGCTCCTGTTTCGCTTGAAGGGGCGAGAACAGCGGTCGATTCCAACCATGGCGACCGATGGCGTGTCGCTTTACTACAACCCCGAATTCGTCGATACTCTGAACTCGGCAACGCTGGCCGGGGTGCTGGCCCACGAGGTCATGCACCCTGCTTTGCAGCACCATCTGCGCCGCTCCAAACGCGACCCAAGACGGTGGAATGAAGCGTGCGACTACGCCATCAACCCGCTGCTGCTCGATGCCGGCCTTAGTCTGCCGGACGGCGTTCTTGTCGATCACCGGTTCCGTGGCATGAGCGCAGAGCAGATTTACAACTTGCGTGAAGCGGAAGCGCAGCCACAGCCTGGCGGCCAGAACAGTGCAAGCGACGGCGCCGGAGCTGGCTCGGGCGAAACGTCAGAAAATCAACGCAGCACGGACGAGCCAACCGTCCCGGAGACGGAAGGCGGCATCGGTCAGGTTCTCGACGCACCAGTGCCCAATGAAGAAACGCCGAGTGCCGAAGAGCAGGCGCGAGAGTGGAGCGTAGCCGTCAACCAGGCTGTCACTCTCTCGAAACAAGCCGGCAATGCTCCAGCGGGCCTCGCTCGAACTCTCGAAGGTGCAGCGGAGGCATCGGTCGACTGGCGCGAGTTGCTGCGCAGGCTCTGGTCCGACACCATTCCCGCCGATTCGAGTTGGATGGGGCCGAACAGGCGCCACATCTGGAACGGACTTTATCTGCCTGGAGTCGTGCGCGAGGGCGTCGGCGAAACAGCTATCGCCGTCGATTGCTCCGGCTCAGTGAATGGCCGCCTGTTGCGCCTGTTTGAAGCTGAGGTTTGCTCAATTCTCGAAGGTCAGCGGCCACAGTGCATTTATGTCTTGTACTTTGACACCGAGGTACACAAAGTTGAAACCTATCAAGCCGGAGAGCAAGTTCATCTCAATCCCATTGGCGGCGGAGGGACGGACTTCGGCCCGTGCTTCGACTGGCTGGCCGCGCATGGAATCCAGCCTCAGACGTTAGTCTTTCTGACCGATCTGTGCGGCGCATTCCCCGAGAATGAACCAAGCTATCCAGTGATCTGGGCATCCACTGAGCGCAGAAAGGCTCCATTCGGCAGCGTCGTTCCCATGCAGGCTGCATAGTGGAATGCTCTTGCGCAGTGACAGAGATTTGTTATGGACAAGACCTTTCATGCTTTTACTGATGGTTCAGTGATCGGGAATCCTGGACCAGGTGGATGGGCTGCGGTATTGATGAGTGGCGATAAGAGATGGGAAATCTCCGGCGCGATGGCATCGACGACCATCTCAGAGATGGAACTCCTGGCCGCTGTCGAGGCACTACGCACTATCCCGACCGGATCTCGTGTCCAGATCCACTCGGACTCCGAATTGCTCATCTGTGGAATGCTTTTCCACATCGAGCGCTGGCAGAGCCATGGCTGGCGCAACAGCCGCGGCGCGCTGTTACAGCACCAGAAGCTATGGAAAGAACTGCTTGCGATGAACGAGCGGATGAACATTAACTGGGAATGGATCAGGGGACACAGCCGACATCCGTTCCAGACCAGAGCCGACGCACTCGCTTACCAGGCCGCGCGCACCCAAGGGTGCGGCCTGCAAATGGCCGCATAGCCATTCTCCGCGGCACGGCTCTCATGCCGTGCCGCCAATCGGTCAATCGTTAGGAGAAACCGTAATGAGCGAGCCCAACACGCTGTTCGAGATTGACCGGGAACTCGATTCGCTTCTCGATCAGATTGAAGAGGAAGCCGAAGAGAACGGCACCGCATCACTCCAATTGCTGGAACGATTCCAGCAGTTCTGTCAAGCCGAGAGCGAAAAGGTAGACCGGATTGGACGCTTTCTCACGTTGATGGACAGCCGGCTGAAATACTGCCGGCAACAATCCGAGCACTTTCAGAAACGGGCTCGCTCAACAGATGCGAAGATCGTGAGCACGAAGAATATGGTGCTCTATTTCCTTGCCGCGCGAGGACTCAAGAAGATTGAAGGCAATGAATTCACGTTGCGCCTACAGAAAAACAGCCAGGACTCTGTCGAGATCACCGATGCGGGCCAGGTTCCGATCAATTATCGTGAACTGGAAATCCGTGTTCCCGGCCGTCTTTGGCAAGCAGCCATTCTCCTCCTTCCAGAAAAAACGGCCACGGCTCTCGCGAGCTGCATCCGAGATGACAAACCGAGCGGCGATGCAATCAAGGAAGCCGCGAGCCGCAACGTGGAGGTCCCTGGCGCTGAGGTAAAGCGAGGCATTCATTTGCGGCTAGTCTGACTGTGTCCACGCAGGAGCGCACATCTGGTCGGTGCCTTACCCTGAAGCAGATGGCGAATCTCGCACCCGCAGGAGCAAAAGAACTTCAGCTCTGTACGTGATCTTGCGGCTAGGACCAGTCCACGCCAGATCCTCTGGCAGCCCAGATTGCGGCTCTCTGACAGCCTCTGGATGCTTGCAACCCGGAGCCTTGCATCACCGGCGCCGAAGCTCGGCAGACCAGTTTGAAGCACTTGTCTGCAGTACGAGAACGGTATTTTCGGGCATCTTCGCCACCGTTTGATCCTGATGCTAACAGGGAGTGGAAGATCAGGAGCTGGTGTCTTGGTAGGGCCAATGGAATACCAAGAATGGGCATCTGTGAGGCTCTGCGGAACACCGATACCAATGAAATAACGCAGGCTAGTAATACTGCCGGATGTACTCGTACGCCTTGTCGAACAACTCCTGGTCAGTGTGCAGCTTGTACTTGAGCAGGGTCCGCCGAAGCTCCTTTTGGACTAGCCGCTCACCTTGGCTTGTGTGCTGCCAGTCCGGGAAGCGCACCTTCTTCACGATCTCATCGATGTCGGCGACGATCCGTTCCACAATAATGTGGGTGTTGCCATTCTTCGCCGCCGTGAACAATTCTGTCAGGGCTTCTTTCGCGCGATCGCGCTCGTCATCTGTGGAGACGGTCTTTTCGGCCTCCACAACATCCTTGGCAATCTCCAGGACCTCCTTCAGGAATTCCAGACTCGTAAGGAAGCCTTGCTCGTGCCGCTCCTTCACTTTCTCCAGGCGCTCTCCAAGCTCCGTAAACTTCGGGTTGTTCCCGTGTTTGCGCAGCCGAGCAATGATCTTGATCTCGATCTCGCGCGCCTTCTTTTCGGGCTGAGCGTCATTCAGAATCCCTTCCAATACCTGTGCGTCCATCACCAGCGTGTCGACATCATCCCGAACCGACTCGACGTGGACATTCTCGTTGATAAGTTCGACAGTCTTTGCGCCCAATGAATGCCAGAGCAGCTTGCCGTTGCCACTGGGTGGTTTTACCGACTCGTAAACCTGCGTCAGCCAGCGGTAATCGACCTCGTACACACTCAACATCGGATCCGGAGACAGCGCCTCCCATATCCGGCCGAGGACAGTGTATTCCGCCGCGAACTTGTCGCGCACTTCATTGTTGGGCAGCCGCTCCTGTGCGGCCATCAGGCCCTCATACCCTCCTACGCTTCGATCAACGCCCGTAAAGAACGCGAAGCAAGTCTGCATTTGAATCGGCAGCGTCTTCCGAAGGTCATCAATGTTCGACACCACCCGCTGTACAGCTTTCTCATCGAAATCTAGTGCACGCGCCACATCGTCGAAGATGCCGATGTAGTCCACGATCAGCCCATGCGTCTTTTCTTGCCCGAAGGTGCGATTCGTACGGCAAATTGCTTGCAACAGGTTGTGGTCCTTCATCGGCTTATCAAGGTACATGACCTGGAGAATCGGCGCATCAAAGCCGGTCAGCAGCTTGCTGGTCACGATGACGAACTTCAGCGGATCGGCCGGATCGCGGAAGCGGTCCAGGAGCTTCTCCTCGGCATCTTTGTCGCGGATATGTTCCTTCCACGCTGGCGGGTCACCAGGGGAGGCACTCATCACGATGGCACTTGCCTCCGGGCCAATCAGCTCATCCATGATCTGCTTGTACAAAACGCAGCATTCACGGTCAAAGGTCACCACCTGCGCCTTGAAGCCATTCGGCTCCACCTTCGACTGGAAGTGTTGAACAATGTGCGTCACTACCGCGCGCACTCGTTCCGGATTCTTCACCAGGACCGCCATCTTGGCGGCCCGCTTCGCCAGGTCGTCCCGGTCCTGCTCGCTCAAGGCGCCGGTGATCTGCCTGTAGGCTTCATCGATAGCCGCCTTGTCGATCTTCAGCCGGACCTCGGGTGCCTCAAAATGCAGCGGCAGCGTCGCCTTGTCGCGGATCGATTCCTGGAACGAGTAGCGGCTCATGTAGCCATGCTCGTCCTCGTCTGCCCCAAACGCCCAGAATGTATTCTTGTCCGCCCGATTGATCGGAGTGCCGGTCAGGCCGAAGAGGAACGCGTTGGGCAGAGCTTCGCGCATCTTCCGACCCAGATCGCCTTCCTGAGTTCGGTGGGCTTCGTCCACCATCACAATAATGTTCGACCGCTCGTTCAGCTTGCCGCCGGCTTCGGCGAACTTGTGAATGGTCGTGATCAACACCTTCCGTACATCCTGCCCGAGCAGCAGTTGCAACTCCTGCCTGGTCCCAACGCCCAGCATGTTAGGCACGTCCGCGGCGTTGAAGGTGGCTGTAATCTGCGTATCCAGGTCGATGCGATCCACAACAATCATCACTGTGGGACTACCCAGCTTGGGATGCATCCGGAGTTTAAGTGCGGCAAAGACCATCAGGAGCGACTTGCCGCTGCCTTGGAAGTGCCAGATCAGGCCCTTCTTCGGATAGCCCGCCACCACGCGATCCACAATCTGGTTCGTGGTGAAGTATTGCTGGTACCGGCAGATCATTTTGATGCGGCGGTGCTTGCTGTCGGTGGCGAAGAGCGTGAAGTTCTGCGCAATGTCTAGCACAACCTCAGGCCGCAGCATGCTCTCCACCGTGAGCTTCACCAGGCCTAGGTCGCCCTCTTTCTGGTGTTCCTCATCCCGCCACGGTCCCCAGATGTCGATCGGCATGCGGATAGAACCGTATCGAAAGAGCTTGCCCTCCGTGGCAAAGGAAAAGACATTCGGCACAAACATCGCCGGAACCTGCTTTTCGTAGATCTCGTTCACCTGGTAAGCGCCGTCGAACCAGGTCACCGCGCTGCGGGTCGGGGTCTTTGCTTCGCCAATTACCACGGGCAGGCCGTTCACCACAAAAACCACATCGAAACGCTTCTCGACAGGGCCAACTTGGTAGGTCCACTGGTTGCAGACGGAAAGACGATTATTGGCGGGCACGTCGGCGTCGATCAGCCGCACAGGCACATGCTCGCCATTCGGTCCAAAGGGCATCGACTTCTCGCCGCGCAGCCAGGCCATGAAGTTCTCGTTGGCCCGCACCAGCCCGTCGGCTTGCACGGAGAGGATGCAGGCGCGGAGGTTGTAGATCACCTCATCCGCTCGGTCAGGCTGAGCGGCGATTTCACCGTTGATCCGGATAAGCGCCTCCCGCACCCATGACTCCACCATAACCTCGGTGCTTTGGCGCGGTAGTTGAGGTCCGAAGAGGTAGGTCCACGTTGCTTCCGTGCCACTGTGCTGGGTGACGGCATCGAGAATCATCTGCTCGACGGTGTTGGATTCGTTGAAGTGCCCCATCATTAGAACTCCGTGGCTCCGAGATATGACGATCCTGTTTGTGACGCGTGGCGCTTTATTCGCGAGACAACTTGGGGGAGCGTCATTACTCCAGAAAGTAGCAGATTGAAAATGTGGCCATGGTCAAGCAGCAACATCGGCGTCCTCTGCTTGGAAGCAGAGGTCTTAGCGCCTTCGTTGAATCCCGAAATGGAGACGAGGATGCCCATCGTGTTGTCAGCCTTTGATTCAATCTTGGCCATGAAGGTGTCGATATCGGGCGACCCAATCGGCGTTGCGGTGAACTTGGTCTCAACAAGAAAGGTGGTTCCATCGATGGTAAGCGCTCCATCAATCTGCCGGCCGCTTGCTACGTAGCCTGGTCGTGCTTCCAGTTCGAAATAGACCGCTAGATCATAGAACCAACGTTCAAACTGATATCCGCCCTCCTGAGTCCCAAGTTGCGGCGTGATCTCGGCAAGGCGTGCCGCAAGTTTCTCGATAGACTGCTGAGCGGCTATATGTGCGGACATCTGTTCGAACGCAGCTTTCCGCCTCTGTTCAGCATCCTTTGTTTCGCGGATGGTTTCGTTGATGGATAGCACAGCCTTACGGAGCCGGGCAATTGCTTCTTTGGCTTCGGGGATGCGAATCTTGGTGTCTTCTTTACGCTCCAGGTCCGGGAAATGCTGCATCTCTGCCAGAGATCTTGCCATGCTCAGGACCACACCTTGGCCCTTTTCGTCTTTTACTAGCTGGGGCCAAAGCCAGTGAACAAAATCACGCTTGGTTTGGTCAGTATGCCATTTGGCGAGCGCTCCCTCGGCGATTCCGTGCTGCTGAAGGAATATCCTCAAGGACGGCTTGTACCAGAACGCCTTGAGTAGCGCATCCTGAGTCAACTCGACGAACGCTGGTGAAAGCCTCTTCATTTTATTCCTACCCCACTAGCGTATTAGCCAATGAGAATTGCAAGTTTCTTGCATTCTCCGCAGCTTTTTGAAGCGCCCGAGAGAAAGCCGTCTTTGTCTTCAGGGCATCAAGAAACTTGATCTGTTTATCAAGCGGGGGCACAAACAGCTTGTGCGACTTCACATCCTGTCCGTTTATCTTTGAGATCCCATTTGTAGACTTGGCCTTCTTGAGTAGGCGGAGATGAGTTTTAGACTCATTCCATTGCATGACTGCGAACTCCGGGACCAGAGCGTCCTCTCGGAAGCGAAGCCGAATCAGGAGATCAGGGTAAAAGCAGTCCACTGGGAAACTCTTGACCATTCCCGCCCGGCCGCAAAGCAGCCGATTGCCATTGCCACGGACGACAAGGATATCTTGCTTGCGAAGCTTGAATTGTTCCACCTCGACAGGGTTGACGTCAGCATACTTGATGCTGCCTTCAGGAATCACCTCTCCTCCCCGGATAGCGCTAATGCTGAGCGTAGGAAGGCCGCAACCACTCTCATTCGCGGGTGGGGAATAACCATTACGTGGCGACTCAGCTAAGAGTGCGCCTGTCTCAGCAGCAGGCCAAATGTCTGAAGCATAAAGGAAATGCTCGAGTTCGGCACCGATCAATTCCTCTGAGCTTTTTACAGTCAAGTCGGCTTCCGTGATTTGCCTATCCATACTCCAGAGGATTTCCGCAATGCGCCGCTGCTGGTTTATTGGGGGGAGCTCGAACTCCTCCAGCTTGAGAGTCGTCCAGTTGATGGTGGGCGAGAGTGAGCCGACGGAAATCTCTACTGCCCGGTTCATGAACTTGTCGCTCATCATCAGAAACGGCAAGAATTCGGGCAGAATCACATCTGGCCTTGCGCGAACTACCATTGCATGGGCCGAGCAAATCCCGTCGAACTCTGCCACAACCAGCTTCCGCTGATAGGCACGGCGGCGTCCGAAGATGATGTCGCCCTTGGTGAAGCGCAACTTCGTCCCAATGACATCGCTCCCTTTGCCCCAACGGCGCAGGTGCAGATTGCCCGAGTCCAAGTCGTCCAGACCAACGTAGACCTCCTCAGCCGCTTCGGCAGGTTCAACACGTTCATTGATGCTCTCAGCGAATTGTCCGAACGGCAGTCGCATCCACTCGCTGCGCTTGAGCCACGAAGGCATTCCAGTGCGGAGCTTCACGGCAGGGATAAGCTGCGGCTTCAACTTCCTTCCGAGAACGCTCCCCAGCGCGGTGCGCACTTCGAGAGTTGAATTGATCCAGCTTGAAAGAGATTCCTCGAATTTGTTTGCACAGTCGGCAGCGGAAGCCTCGTTTGCCGGATTGCTGGATACGATATACATCGGGATGCTCAGGTTTCCGCCATTGGAACGAATCTCTGCGAGTGGAGCTATGCGTGCGAGACCGGGCTCATCCTTGAATCGCTGGTATGCATTCACGATGCGCTGAATGTGTTTGTTGGCCAGGAAGCTTTGAGCTCGCTCGCGGGTGACCTCGCTCAAAGCGTTGATGAACAGAATCCGCTCTCGCCGCGCCTTCGGCTTATTCATGCGGCAGATCACAACGCAGGCTTCCATTGGCGAGTTGTAAAAGAGATTTGGCCCCAGCCCAACGACACACTCAATGACATCGGCCTCAATGAGTTTGCGGCGCATCTCTGCCTCTTCCTGCCTGAAAAGCACACCGTGGGGAAAGAGGATGGCGCAGCGCCCAGTCCTGGGATTGAGGCTCTGGAGGATGTGTTGCCAAAAGGCGTAATCCGCGCGCCCCTGCGGTGGGGTGCCATACAGGTTGCGTCCCCACGGATCAGCGGCAAACGCATCCCGGTCCCACTGCTTGATGGAATACGGCGGATTGGCCAGCACAACATCGAAGCGCATCAGCCGGTCACCCTCGACCAGTTTCGGGTCTGAGAGAGTGTCGCCGCGAACAATCTGAAAGTCCTCGATGCCATGCAGGAAGCAGTTCATTCGGGCGATGGAGGAGGTCATCAGATTCCGCTCCTGGCCGTAGAGCCGGACGTTGCGCCACTCCTTCCTCTGCCGGCGCAGATGCGTGATGCAGGAAAGCAGCATGCCGCCGGAGCCGCAGGTAGGGTCGTAGATGGACTCGCCCGGTTGCGGTTCCAGCATCTCCGTCATGAGGTGTACAACGGTGCGGTTGGTGTAGAACTCAGCTGCTGTGTGGCCGGAGTCGTCCGCGAACTTCTTGATGAGGTACTCATACCCCTGGCCCAGTTCATCTTCAGGCAGATTGGAAACTGTGAGATCAAGGCAACTGAAATGCTCGATGAGGTCGCGCAGCATGGCGTCAGACAGGCGATCCTTGTTGGTCCACTGCGCATCGCCAAAGATGCCATAGAGCTTGTCCGGGTTGGCCTTCTCAATGGCCCGCATAGCCGACTGCAGCGCCTTGCCGACGTTGTTCGACGTTTGTCGCACCTCAAACCAGTGCGCCTCCTGCGGAACTTGGAAGCGGTGATTTTCAGGGTATGCAGCGAAAGTCTTATCCCCGCCGGACTCCTTCAACGCAAGTTGCGTTTCCTCGTCGAAAACATCACAGAGCCGCTTGTAGAATAGGAGCGGGAAAATGAACTGCTTGTAGTCCCCGGCATCAATCGTTCCGCGCAGAAGCGTGGCTGCGCCCCAGAGGTAAGATTCGAGTTGATGCTGCGTAATTCTTGTGCTCATGCCAGTTTCTTGTGGAGCCAATGCCACTTCTTGTATGCGATTTCCATGCACTTCTCGAAAGCTATATCAGTTCTCAAGAAGCTGAGATTCCCTTCGGCAACTTTCTGCTTATATTCAGGGGCGTCCATGAGCGCTCCCAAGAGTAGGCGCACACGCGTTGTTGCAAGTTGACTAAGCACCTCACTGAAATCGACTGGCAACGTCATCGAGCGCCCAAACTTCTGGGCCAACGCCTCGATGTCGCTGTGATTCAGCAGCCCTTGACACATCAGAGCCCAAAGCAAGTATCGGGAGCGATGGATGAATGCGTACTTGTTTTGACCCTTCTGTTCAATCTCTCTGGCCAACTTACTAAGACGGAGCTGCACTTTGTAGCAAAGCACAATCCGCCGCGAATCAGCCTTCAGCCGCGTCGGGCGGAAAACCTGGTTATAGACTTTATCGTCTTCGAACACCCTGCGTATCTCTGAAATCCGACTGAGATTGCCGTCGGTTAACAGGAAAGTCTGCGTCAGCTTCAGCATCTGCAGGGCTTTTGACTCTTCCTTGATGCCATATTCAGCGAGGTCCTCCGTTGTGAGCTGATCGAATGCATTCTCTTGACGCTCATAGTAGATCCCAACGTCCGAACTGAGCTTGTCCTGAAGTTCAAGCTGGATCACGTCGTTGGCATGTAAATTCCACGGCTCGACAGGGTTCTGACGGTTGTTGTTGATCGTGACCCGTGTTGTGAAGTCCTGGTCAGCGGCGGTGATGATCTTGCACAAGACGCGAATCGACTCATAGACAGGTATCGCCTTTGCCAGCTTCGGATTGTCCTTGTTCTTCTCCAGGAATTTGCCGAATGTGGTCACAGTCTGAGCCCCATTCAGCAACCGGGGCGCCTTGAGCCGGCAATGGCTATCCAGAAGTTCCACGCTTTCAGCGCAGAGCGTGATCCCATTGTGATTGAAGGCAAAGGTTCCTGGGTGCTCGACTTGATCTAGGACAATCTGTTTAAGGGTGTTTGAGATAGCTCGGTTCACGGCTTCGCTCTCGCCGAGCCCGTAGCGAATGTTGCTGTGAAAGAAGTAGGAGCCCAACTCCCGATGCATCCGGCCCAGGTCCGCCAGCCTGATAAAACCGATATGCATCTTTTCTCCGGTGGGGCCATCGATCGATACGCGGTCGGTCAAAGGGACCTCGAAGCTGGTGGTTTGATGAGGCTGGCGAACAATGCCTACCTTGCCTGTTGAAGATCGGAACTCCACAACAAACCCGACCTTCCGGTCGCCAAAGAACTGATCCACGAGGTACTTCTTGTTCTCAAGGTCTTCCCGCAGCTTATCGAGCAGTTTGCTGTGTTCCGCTTCCTCAGGGTCGCCGGTAAAGATAAAGCGGAAGCAAATCTGGTCAATCACCGATTTGTTCTCCACCAAGCAACTTCTGAGCTGGAGAAGAACCTGGTTCTTGAGATCATCCTTGGTAGGGCTGTGGAAGATTCGGTCCATCCCCGCATCAATCAATCGCTGGAGAGAAACTTTGAACTGGCTGTGGGAATCAGAGAACTTGAATTGGAACAGGTACAGATTCCGCTTTGCCTCGTCGAAATGAAACGCATCAAGCCCATAGTCATTCCCACCAAAGGCCACACGGTTTGCTGCAACATCTCGCGGAACCTTGTGCTCGCGTTCTAGGTACAGAAGGCCAAAATAGTCTTCTGGAACCCCACCATAGACAGTGCGGTGGTCTGAAAACGCCTGATCGATCATATGACGAGTGATTGTCATGCCAGCTTCCTCATTTTGGTTCAGTTACGAGAATCCCGTTTTCTACAAGTACTGAGACCAGCTTCCGCTCGGCCTCGAATGCAGCACTCGCACTTTTCCGCAGCTGCTCAATGGCTTCTTCCACCGAAAGCACCGTTTCTTCATTCTTCCGCTCGACATAGCGCGTGATGTTCAGGTTGTAGTCGTTCGCGGCAATATCGCCGAGCGTCACGACCTTGGCAATGCCTTCCACATCCTCGTAGTCGCGATACCACGCGAAGATGCGGTCCACATGTTCGGGAAGGAGTTCGTTCTGTGCTCGCCCGGTCTTCAATTCCCTTGACGCGTCCAATACGAAGACCTTCTTCTTGCGATCCTTCTTCTTTCGCAAACGCAGCACCAGGATGCAGGCGGCCAGGCCAGTTCCATAGAACAGGTTTGGCCCGAGGCCAATGACCGCTTCGAGCAGGTCCATCTCAAGGAGTTTCGTGCGGATTGCGCCCTCCTTACCCATTCGGAAGAGGGCACCGTGGGGCAGAACGACGGCCATGCGACCGGTGGAAGGCGCCATGGACTTGATCATGTGCTGCACCCAGGCGTAGTCGCCCGTCTTGCCAGGGGGCATCCCCGCAAAGTTGCGGCCATATGGATCGCTGGTCCAGATCTCCTCACCCCACTTTTCAAGTGAAAAGGGCGGATTGGCGATCACGCAGTCGAATGTGGCCAGGTTGTCCCCAGAGAAAAAGGCCGGCTGGCGGAGCGTATCCCCCCTTACGACCTGAAAATCGGACGCGCCGTGCAGGAAGAGGTTCATTCGGGCAATGGCGGAGGTCGTCAGGTTCTTCTCCTGTCCGAAGAGCTTTCCCCACAGCGTGCGGTCATCGCCGTGGTTCTCACGGACATGATGAATGGCTTCCATCAGCATGCCGCCCGTTCCGCAGGCGGGATCGTAGATGGACTCGCCCTCTTTGGGATCGAGGATTCGCACCATCAGACGCACGACGGATCGGGGCGTGTAGAATTCGCCGGCCTTTTTGTTGGTGAGATCGGCGAACTTCTTGATGAGGTACTCGTAAGATTGGCCGAGGATGTCGGCCTGAGCCGCGGTGTTGCCGAGCGCGATCCTGGAGAAGTGTTCGAGCAGGTCGCGAAGCAAGGAATCCGGGAGACGGTCTTTGTTAGTCCATTGGGCATCGCCAAAGATGCCGTAGAGCGTCTCAGGATTGGCCTTTTCGATCCCGCGCATGGCCTTCTGGAGCGCCAGTCCGACATTGCTCGTGACAGCGCGAACATCGGACCAGTGGCATCCAGCAGGGATCTGGAAACGGTAATTCTGGGGGAACGAGGCGTATTCTTCGTCCCCGCCGGACTCCTCAAGGGCGATCGCGTACTCCTCGTCGTAGACGTCGGAGATCCGCTTGAAGAAGAGAAGCGGAAATACGTAGGATTTGAAGTCAGCGGCATCGACGGGCCCCCGAAGAATGTTCGCGGATTCCCAAAGATGGGATTCAAGTGCTGACAGGTCTATTTGTTGCGCCATTTGTGCATTCTCAGGGTGCACGCTAAATATAAACGTTCTGCGCGTGTTCCGATCGACGCTACGGAAAACCCAACCCCGAATCGTTGCGAGCAGCAGGCCAGCAAATCACGAGGCTGCTTCTCCTAACGTGGATTTGGGGTCCTCTTGCTGGATGTCAGCCTGGCGACAGGAACTTGCCAGACATTCGCTGGGCGACGCTCCGCGATCCAGTCGAATAGAAAGCTCCAAGAGGGTTCCAAATTGTGGGGATTAGATAGCTTTTGGATAATGGACCATCTCGTCCCTATCTGCTTTGTTTTCATACCGTAAGCCAATGGCTCGCACTTGGCGGCATCGCCCGAGGCGATCCCTGATCTGAACCGGTGGGTCACTTTAACTGAATAGGCAGCTCGAATTGGGGCCCGCGGTCCCAATTCCCTGGGCAGAGTCTCCTGATTGAGCTCGCCGAGTCCGACGAGCTGTCGTCCTTTCTGTCAGGCAACTAAAACGAACAGCATGTTAGACTTTGGAACATCGATCTTCTCCTATGCGGCGGTCTGCTGGATCGCCGCCAATCTGAAGCGCATTGCGAGGAAAGGGTTGTTCCCGCCACCTCAGGCATGCACTCGGAGCGTCGTGCGAAATCTCAGAGAGACTCATGCAGACAATAGCGAGCTACTGGGCAGCATTAATCATCGGATTGTTCCTGCTCCTATTCACGTTGGACTTCCTACTGGTGTTCGTCCGGAAGGGAGTCGCGCTCGGGAAAGAGCTGGATCGGGCAATCGCGGCCGTCGCAGACGTTCAGACGCAGCAAACCGGGGGCGTCACAGATCTCAATCAGGTAGCCGAGCGAGTCATGACCACCGACCGCCTTGCACACCTTTGGGGTGAATACATTAAGACTCTCCACCCGCAGAAGGATCGTGACAATCTGGGCATGAGCTATGTCAACCGGTGGAGAGCCACCTCTCTTGCCGGGACTTTCTTCACGGAGCAAGCCCTCGTCGATTCTCCTCTTCGCGCGGAGTACTACAAACACGTCCCTGGCATTCTCACTGGCATAGGCATTATTGGGACCTTTACAGGTCTAATTGCAGGTTTGCTGCGCTTTGACGTTTCCTCGGACCCTACACTCGCAGAGGCAAGTCTCACCCAATTGCTACATGCCGTCAGCCATGCCTTCATCGTTTCCGGAACAGCGATTGGGCTCGCGATGCTGTTCACAGGGATCGAGAAGAGGCTGATGAGCGCCCGTTGCAGGCAAGTTGAGAAGCTGCAGCAGGGCATCGACAAGTTGTTCGCCACGGGTGCCGAAGAGGAGTACCTGGAGAGAATCGTACGGGCATCGGAAACGTCGGCTACTCAAGCACTTCAGATCAAGGATTCGCTCGTTGCTGACCTGAAACAGGTCCTATCGGAGATTACAAACCTTCAGGTGGAAGCATCAGCTCGTCACAGTAGCATGATCTCGGTCGACGTCGGCCGGGTAATCACTGAGAGTCTCGGTCCGCCGATCGAGAGGATCTCACAAGCGGTGGAACGCGTCGGAGCCAGTCAGGGAGATGCAGTTACTCGGCTGCTCGTGGACGTGCTCGCCAGCTTTTCGAACCAGGTGCGAGAAATGTTCGGCGGCCAGTTGACTGGCCTGAGCGAACTGCTACAGCAATCTGCTCAAGCTATGCAGTCGACGGCGAGCAAGTTTGAGCAACTCGCAGCGAATATGGAAAACGCGGGCAAGACCGCGGCCGACGCAATGTCCGAAAGGCTTCTCGCTGCGGTCACTGCCATGGAGGCCCGCCAGCAGATGCTGAACCATCAAATGGGCGAGTTCGTTGAGCAGATCCGAGCCATGGTGATTCAGTCCCAATCGGAATCAAGTGTCAAGCTGCAAGAGGTGCTAGGTCAACTTGGCGAGCAAGTTCTTGCTGTAGGAGATCAGTTGCGTTCTCAAGTGGAATCGACGGCATCGGCTCAGAATGAGCAAACAAGTCGGATGACGTTGCAGACTGGCGCTGCGCTAGATTCAATTTCCGGACAAGTCGAGCAATTGATTGCCCAGTCCATAGAAGTGAACAGGTCTTTGCAGTCAAGTGTTCAAGCTCTATCCTCTGCAACGGCAGATTCGATTTCGAAAATGAACTCCGGAGCCGAAATGCTTTACATCGCTTCCAGTGACTTTGCAAAAGCTGGCCAAGGAGTGACCGAAGTCCTGAAGCTGACTGCTCCAGCTACAGAGAAGATCCATGCTGCCGCTCAATCTCTTTTGAATGCGAGCAACACAACTCAGCAGGTCACTGCGGAGTATGCCAAGTCTCGGGATTCGTTCGGACTCATCGTTAGCGAACTCAGAACTACAATTGAAACCGCGAAGCGGGAGGCCGTCTTGACTACGGAACTCGTCGCCGCGATTCGTGCCGCTTCCGAACAGTTGGGCACAGCAGAAAAGCAGGCCGAATCCTACCTGGCTGGAGTCAGCGATGTGCTTGGAAAAGCACATCAGGCGTTCGCAGACAACATCGAGCGCACCTTGCGCTCTGGAAATGCGCAGTTCCACAAAGAGCTCTCCGAGGCCATGAGCCTACTTTCTGGAGGGATTCAGGACCTTGGCGATCTTCTAGAAAAGATCCCAACCAGGAGGTAGACACTTTTCATGGCCCTGAGAATGAGTGCCAAGCCCCCGGGAAGAGAAGACGCAGAAAAGCCATTTTGGATCTCTTTCGCCGATCTGATGACTGCGCTCATGGTCCTCTTTTTGGTGGCGATGGCAGTTGCATTACTTGCAGTTACTAAGGGTGTGAGCGATATCAAGGCCGCCGAGGGAGCTCGTGCCGTTGACGTCGATTCCTGCATTGCTGGAATCCGGGATGTGTCACAGCAGTTCGGAGAAGTAAGCGTAAGAGACCACACGATCGACTTCGGAACGCTTGCGAACTTCCCACTTGCTAGCAACAGGCTGACTCCAGCTCAAGAAGACTTCCTACGCGGTTTCGTACCACGAGTGCTGACAATCACCAAGAGCCCTCAGTGTCAGAAGTGGCTCAAGAGAATAGTCGTTGATGGTTTTGCGAGCGATGAGGGATCTTACATGGGCAACCTGAACCTCAGCATTCAGCGCTCTGAGCGGGTTCTTTGCGTGCTGCTTGACCCAACGGCGGCCAACGCACCAAGCTCAGATGACCGAAGTCTAATTCAGAAGCTCTTCTTGGTTGGTGGTTCATCTGTAAGCGTACGCCGAGTCCCTCTGGTGTTGGGCGAGTGTGTGGTTTGAAGATCGCTGCATGGGACAGGCAGATGAGGCGGGGTCTGGTCGGCGGGTTCGAAGGTGGCGGTCGG
>Ga0326728_10009866_pt1 | contig 22679 bp, 20 predicted proteins | sample MB3enrmetagenome_FD_207602 | JGI IMG/M metagenome (GOLD analysis project Ga0326728, IMG submission 207602) | Lab enriched peat soil microbial communities from McLean, Ithaca, NY, United States - MB31MN | ecosystem: Environmental > Terrestrial > Soil > Wetlands > Peat | place: USA: New York... | reverse complement strand
GCTCGCGGTTGTCCACCAGGAGGTAATAGAGGAACATGTCGAGCTTGCGCTGGGCCACGATGCGGGAGTCAAGCTGGCGCATGGAGCCCGCGGCAGCGTTGCGCGGGTTGGCGAAGCGCGCCTCGCCGGCGGCTTCGCGTTGCGCATTCGTGTGCTCGAAGGCTTTGCGCGGCAGGATGACTTCTCCGCGGACTTCCCAGCGCTTGGGATTCCCGATCACCTCCGCCCTTCTGGGGTCAATCCGGAGAGGCACGGAGCGGATGGTCTTCACGTTGGCCGTGACGTCCTCGCCCTCGAAACCGTCACCACGGGTAACGCCGTGCCTGAGCACGCCCTCCTCATAGGTCAAGGCCATGGAAAGGCCATCCAGCTTCAATTCCCCCACGTACTCGACTCCCGTGCGACCGGAAAGCTCGCGCACACGCCGGTCGAAGTCCTTCAGCTCATCGATCGAGTAAGTATTGTCCAGGCTCAACATGGGGAGGGAGTGCCGCACTTTGGGAAACTCCTCCGCCGGTCGCCCACCCACACGCTGGGTAGGAGAATCCGGCGTAACAAGCTCCGGATTCTGCGCCTCCAATTCCTGAAGCCGGCGCATCAGCTTGTCAAACTCGAAGTCGGAGATTTCAGGGTTATCCAGGACGTAGTACCGATACTCGTGGTAGCGGATTTCGTCGCGCAGCTTAGCAATTTCCGTCTCGATGTTTTTGGCCACGGCCTTCCCTTGTCATCAATGTAGTCACAGCAGATGTCTTCTCAATTATACCGTGGCCGCAACCGACCGGCGTGTGATGGATTTCAGGTGAGACACTGCCAAGCTTTTCCCAGTCTTGACGCGGCTGTGACGCGGCTGTTAAGATCATAATAGGAAGGCAAAATTTAGGGGAGTAGCTGGCCGTGAAGGTGCATATACTCTTAGTGGCGTCAGTCATCGGCTTGATGGGGTTTGCCGCTTCGTCTTATGCGCAGAGGGGGGGCAGGGGAGGGGGAGGGGGCGGCGCTGAGCCTCTCGAGGTCTCCTCCAATGGCACCGGCACAGCGGGGAGCAAGTATCAGGATTTTACTTACGGCATCGTTAAAGAGCTGAATAAAGATGCCATGGTCTTGACCAAGACCCAATACGGCAAGACCCAATATGGGCAGGATCCGACTTTCAAGTTCAACAACAAAACCAAGTTTATCCATGACGGCAAAGACAGTTCGCTCGATTCCTTGCACTTGGGCGACAAGGTGTGGGTGGATGCTCGCGAGGACAAGAAAACCGGCGATTTATTTGCCCGTAAGGTTATCAGCGGGGTCTTCGTCATGCAGTGAGAACCCGCAGGTGCGCTTCGGCTCGACTCTAACATGCCAGAATTGCCCCTGCTTATAAGGGATGATCCCTTCCGCGGTCGCTGGCCTTGAAAAAGGCATCCTCATTGCATAGCCCCAGGCTATCATTTCCCAGCGGAATTACAACCCAGCGGTGGGCTGTCTATGGGCTGACGCCCTCATGGCGCATGGGCACACTGAAAGCCTGCCTTGACACGCGCCTGAAGCCACTGGTAGTGTCCGTATGGGTGCGCAATTAGAGGTAAGAGGAGATGGACCATGTATCTGCGAACCATATGGCTCCCTGCTGCCCTTTGCTTGGCTATGGCTGTGCCGCTTGTGGCGCAGGAAAAAGAGGTCAAGGCGGGAACGGCGCGCTTTGGAGACCCGACCGGCACGGCGCGTAAGTACCAGAACTTTCTCTACGGCGTCATTAAGACGCTTGACGCCAATGGAATGGTACTGGAAAAGACCAAGGCCGGCATCGACCAAACTTTTAGATTCCAGCCCAAGACCAAGTTCGTTCGCGACGACAAGCCAAGTTCGCGGGAGGATCTGAAGGTTGGCGACCAGGTCTACGTGGATGTCCGCCAGGATAAGAAGACCGGCGACCTTTATGTCAAGAAGGTGGTTACTGGCATCGTTGTGCCGGCGGAATGAGAAACTAGCTTGTGAGCAATTAAGTGTGGAGCAAGACCGGGACCAAACCGGATTTTGAGCAGACTGAATCCGCAGGTTTGAAAACCTCCATTCTGATCTATAACCCGATAGCTGGACGGCGCCCTGCCCGGCGCGCAAGGGAGATTCGGCGCGTGGCTGAAATCCTTCGCAAGGCGGGAATCGAACTCGAAGTCTGTCCGACGCCTGGGCCGGGGATGGCGTCGGAACTCGCCAAGCAAGCAGCAAGACAGGGCACGGACGTAGTCCTGGTATGCGGCGGGGATGGCACCATCAACGAGGTCATCAACGGCCTCGCCGGCAGCCAAGTGGCGCTCGGTCTGCTGCCGGGAGGGACAGCCAACATTTTAGCGAGGGACATGGGACTTCCGCTCAGCCCTGTTCACGCCGCCGCAGAGATTTCGCGTTGGTCGCCCCGCCGGATTCCCCTGGGGAAGGCCACTTGGTGCACTGAGAAGGCCTCGACAAACGGGGCTCCGGCTGAAAAGGAGCAGGCCGTTCGTTACTTCATAACTGTGGCGGGGATCGGCTTTGATGCTCACGTTGTCTATAAGCTTTCCCCTAAAATGAAGATGTCGTGGGGTGTTACGGGATACATCGTGGAAGCGTTGCGGCAGGCATTCCGCTATCCGTTCCAGGGCTTCTCCTGTCGCATGGACGGTGGGCCGGAACGAACTGCCACGTTCGCCGCCGTCCAGCGAGCCCGCAATTACGGGGGATGGCTTCACCTCACACCGGATGCGCGCTTCTTTGACGACCGGTTCAGTCTGTGCCTCTTCAAAAGCCCTAATCACGCCCGCTATTTCCTTTACGCGGCGCTGGTCTTGGCGCGCCAACACTTCCAGCTCGGCGATGTGGAACTTGTGGAAACGCGCAAGCTCGACTGCGCCGCCCAGCTTGCCGGCGAAACCATCCGCTTCGAACTGGATGGCGAGCTGGTGGGGACACTTCCGGCAACGTTTGAAATCGTACCAGATGCGCTTACCTTGCTGGTTCCCTGAGGGGGGGAACGAAACTCGAAAATCGAAAATCGAAACTGGAAACTAGAAACTGGAAACAAGAAACTGGAAAATCGAATTTCAAATCTCAAACTTCAAATTTGAAATTGCACTTCCTGGGGCCGCCGTGGACAACCTTACCCACACACTTACCGCCGTTGCCTTAAGCCAAGCCGGGCTGCACCGCAAGACCCGCTTTGCTACCCTCACTATGATCGCGGCTGCGAACCTGCCGGATCTCGACATCATCTCCCGCTTCTGGGGAAGCGCCACCTATCTCAAGTACCACCGTGGGTTCACTCATTCGATTCTAGGAGTCAGCCTGCTCGCTCTCCTCCTGGCGGGGACCATGTACTTTCTTGGCCGCAAAGCCAAGCCGAAGCCCGGACCACCACTCAGCTTGCGCTGGCTTCTGATCCTGGCGTGGATTGGAACGGCCAGCCACCTTCTCATGGACTTCACGAACTCCTACGGCGTCAGGCCCTTCCTGCCCTTCAGTGCGCGCTGGTACGCTTGGGACATCATGTTTATCTTCGATCCGTTGCTGCTCGCCCTCCTTTGCCTTGGCCTCGGCCTACCCTGGCTGCTGCGGCTGGTCTCGGAGGAGGTCGGAGCGCGCAAATCCCGTCCCGCGTGGGGTGCGCTCCTTTCGCTTTGTGCGTTGCTCTTTCTCTGGGGTGTGCGCGACGGCGCCCACCGACGCGTCCTGGGATTTCTTGAAGCTCACACTTACTCTGAACAAGACCCGCTTCGGGTGGGCGCTTATCCTTCCCCAATCAATCCCTTTGCGTGGACGGGAGTGGTCGAGACTGACACCGCCTATCACGTTCTGCCCGCTAATGCCCTAGGAGACGATGTGGATCCTCGCTCCGCGCTGCAATTCCATAGACCCGAGGCCTCACCGGCTCTCGACGCGGCGCTGAAGACACGCACCGGACGTATCTTCCAGGATTTCGCCAAGTTTCCCTGGGCCCGGGCAGAAGAAAACGATGATGGCTTTGATGTGCAGATCCGCGACCTGCGTTTTTATACGAACTACGGCGGCCGCGGCTTCCTGGCGGAAATCGAAATGGACAAGGCCCTGCGAGTGCGCTCGGAATCTTTCAGTTTCGGCATCCAGAAAGTCGAGGAGTCGAGGAGTCGAGGAATCGAGGAGTAGAAGTTCTCGATCTTGGATTTGGAGTTCGGGCGTAGGGGCACGCGAAGAGAGTCGAGGGCAAAAGTCTCTTAACTCCTCGACCTTCGACTCTCGACTTCTCGACTCGAATTAACCCGCATCCTCGGGAGCAGCAGGCTGGCGACCCTTCCACCAGCGGTAAAGAAGTGTCAAGACGATAACGACGAGGATGGTCACCAGCGAGACCCAGGTAAGGTTCTTCTTCAAATAAGCTTCCGCCTCCGCGCCGTAGCGCGCTCCCAGCCAGGCCTCAGCCGCAAACCTCAAGCTTCGCCCAACCAGCAAGGCAGCGCCGAAGCGCATCGCATTCATGCGCAAAGCTCCGGCGGCGAAAACGAAGATTTTCAGGGGGGCGGGCGGAGGCAGCAAGCACATTGCCAGCATCGCCACAAAGTCATTGCGCTCCAGCCAGCGACGCGCGCGGTGCCCTTTATTCGGGGCGGGGCGGGCCCCGGCCAACCTCCCTCCTCCCCGCGCGATACCATACATAACGTAACAACCCAAAATCGAGCCAAGGATGCTTAACAAGGCGTAGAAGGGCGCGCGAGCCGGATGCTTGCTGGCCAGAACAATGAGCGCCAGATCGTTGATGCCCGGGAATGGAATGAAAGAAGAATCCAGGAACGACAGGACGAAAAGCCCCCCGCCATAAAGGGCCAGCAGATGTGCGAGTCTCGAGGAAAGCGACTTGAAGAATGGCAATTGGTTGCACCTCGCGAATTAAGCCTCTGAATTTTATGCGGCCTTCCATTCAAGATGCAACGCCGTTCTTGGGGAACGGAGCTAATATCGTTTGACACCTTGTGAGTGGGCTGCTATATGTTAGGAGTATTGAATAGCCCGGCAGACAAGTTCAGAAGAAAGTCCAATTGAGCTGAGCCAACGGACACGACCGAAAGGTCGGAGAGCCAAGCCGTCTCGTGCCAGGCCTGCCAGGGCCCGTTTTATCCGGGTAAGCCTAAGTAGGAGTTAGACTGCATGAAAGGTGTGGGATGGAACGTCTATGCACCGGTCGGACCTGCAGATTCTCGCTGAAGCACGCGTTGCCGACGCGGAGGCCTTGCTGCATGGCGGGCGTTGGGCCGCCGCGTACTACCTTCTCGGCTACGCAGTTGAGTGCAGTCTGAAGGCGTGCGCCGCAAAGCAGTTCCGTGAGCACGAGGTGCCTGACAAGCCCATCGTGAACGACTTCTATACGCACCGACTCGACAAGCTCCTCAACATTTCCGGTGCGAAGGCGGCTCTTCAGTCCCGAGCGAAAGCTGATCCCCCGTTCCAGGTGAACTGGAACACCGTTTGTGACTGGGATGAAACCTCTCGTTATGATCATTCAACGACGGAGACCAAGGCGCGCGACATGCTCGTCGCTGTCACCGATCCGTCTTCAGGGGTGTTGCCATGGCTGAAAACGCAGTGGTGAAAGACCAGCTCACAGACGCGATGATCGAAGCTGGTGCTGAGTTGACGCGCAAACTCGACGAATCTGGGATGCGGACCGAAGCAGCGTTCTGGCTATTTGAGCCGGAGATCAACGAGTGGCGCCTTGTGTTTGCTTCGCCCGAGGTGTCTGCGCAAGGTCCTAGGAAGGTGTATGAACGAATTCGCTTAGCCGTGGAAGAGTTGGGCGACAAGGCTTCTGCCGCTCCGCTCTCCGTAATCAGGTTGCTGGATCCCAACGCCGAGCTTGTCAAGCTTCTGAAAACTGCGATTGGCACGGGGACCGGAATCGGGCAAATTCGGTTTTCGAAGAATGCTATCAATGGGCACTTTATCGACGACGCACTTATTTACCGGATTGCTTGAAGAATACGGTCTAACAAGTCACTTCAATCCCGCTTCCCTGATATTTTCGTCCAAGTGGTTCGCCACCGCCTGCGCCGTTTCGTCGACGGCCTGATCGAGGGAAGGCGGGTTGTAAGGCCGGGAAATGTTGTCCTGCCAGATTGACACGCCACCTCGATCGGCGATGAATACCTCGGAATGAAGCCGTTTCAGCCGGCGCGACTCCAAGCACGAGCCGGTCATTATGGCATCGGCTTCTCGGGGTTTGGCGGCAATCTTGAAACGGCCCAATTTCCCAAGGCTCACGATCAGCTTTTCACTCAGAGCGTTGTCCATCCTCTCGATGTAGATGCTGCGAATTCGCATGAGCTTTCGGTAGTCGTTCACGGTGGCGGTTCGAGGGCCACTCTCACTGGGCCCAGGTTTGGGGCCGAGGGTGGGCTTTTGCTCCTGTTCGTCTTGTAGCTTTTGGGCCTCCTGCGCTGCCCACATCGGAACCAACAAGAATGCTATCGCCAACAACCCCACGCTTCGCTTCATGGCGACCTCCCATGACCAGAGCTAATGGCCTGGCTTCATTCTTTCCTTCATCAATCGCTGGCGGTCCTTTAAATCCTGGCGTTCGTTCCTCTGTTGCTCGTGCAGAGCCCGCCTTTGGCGCTGCATCTCGTGGTTCATCTGAATGCGGTTCGCCCTGGACATACGCATGCCCTTCCAGGAGCGTTTCTGCAATTTCTGCTGGCGCTTCAACGTCTTCCATTCTTGCTTCTGTCGCGCCTTGAGCATTTTTGTTTCCGGCTTGAAACTATTCTGGTACTGCCCCGCTCCTGTGCGGGCCAATGGAAAGCTCAGTACAAACGTGACGATCACACCGATCAGAAGTTTTCGCATCCATCCTCCGCTTCCAACTCGATACGCCAGGTGAGTGCTGGACGCAAGACTCCCTGGCCCTGACCCTTTCTCAGCTCGCTCCCCTCTCCAGTCGAATCTTACCGGGAATGCGGCCGGAGAACAACAAGCAAGGTGAGTGGAATTGCCGATTTTCGATTGCCGATTGTCGATTGTCGATTGCCCCGCCGTGGCGGGCTGATGGACATTGGTAGGGGCTGCCATGCCACCTCTTCAATCGACAATCGGCAATCGGCAATCGACAATGAACACCCGGTCTTTGGTCACGGCTGGCGATGATCCCGATGCCCAGTTCCCCGCCGAACATGAATGGTTCCCAGACCGGATGATTCATACTTTACACTTTAGACTTTCCCCAGCCCCGAGTCCCGAGCCCCCAGCCCCGAGTCCCGAGCCCCTAGTCCCCGGTGCTGCTTCCCACCGCCCGCGCGATGGCCGCCTCCGCCACAGGAGCCATTAGCGTGTAGCCGCGGTCGTTGGGATGCAAGCCATCATCCGAATAGCCTTCCTTCAGCATGCCCTTACCATCCACAAGCACCGAATAGTAATCCGCAACCTCCGCGTGAATTTCGGCGGCGTAGTGACGCAGCCATTCGTTGAGTTTGAGAATGTCCGAGGGCGGCCTGTGGTCGGTCTGCTTGTGCAGGGTGTAGTCACTGACCGGAAGAAGCAAGCCAAGCACCACTTTGATGCCATGCTTCTGCGCCAGTTCGCACATGGCCCGGAAATTGTCCGCGATCATTTCCGGAGTTTCGGGGCCGGTGTTGCGCGCAATGTCGTTCGTCCCCGCCAGAAAAATCACTGCCGCAGGATGCAGATTGAGCACGTCAGGATAGAACCGTACTAACATTTGTGGAGTTGTTTGTCCGCTAATACCACGGTTCACGTACGGCTTGCCGGGAAAATACTGCGCCAGCCTCCAACCGTCGGTGATCGAGTCGCCGAGGAAAACCACACGCCCCTTGTCCGACGGCTGGGCTTGAAGCCGCACATCGTCCTCATGGTAGCGGCCGATCTGATTCCAGTCCTGCAACTGGTCGGCAAGGCTTTGCGCGGTGAACTGTAGGCAACAGTTTGCTTTGGGCGGCTTGAATTCCGGTGCAAGTTGCGCCCTCGTCGATGCGGGCAGCAAGAATCCCGCAAGCAGAAAACACATTAGCCAGGGATTGCGTTTCATCGTCTCCTCCTTTAACAGCTATAAAATCGCCCCCTACCGGTCATTCCCGCGAAGGCGGGAATCCACTTCCTTTTCCTTGTGGACTGACGTGGACCCCCGCCTTCGCGGGGGTGACAACAAAGGCGGTTTTCATCCCCTTGGGTGGTCCGCGCTACCCCCACACGCTAAGGCAAGAGCTTGAGTTTGAGGTTGCGGAATTCGATCCGAAATCCCTCTGCTTCAAGTCCCAAGTAGCCTTTGAGCACTTCAGGCGCCGTGAATTCGCTGCTCACTTCGCCGTTGACCCACAAAGTGATCTGCGGCCCTTGGCATCGCACCTCGTAGGTGTTCCACTCACCCGGCGCCTTGATGTGGTTTACCTTCGGTTTGGGACTAAACCTCATCTCAGTGATTTTTCCGTCCAGCAACGTTCGGCCGAACAGATACCCGTCGTTTCCGGCCCCCACCTGTGCCTGGTGCCAAACCCGCCCGTCGGCGCTATTCCGAATGAAGACCCCGCTGTTATATCCTTTGAGTCCTTCGCGCTTATCGAAGCGCCATTCTACGTGAAGAATCAGATCGGCGAGTTCGCGATCGTAGCGAAGCCATTCGTGACCGCGGTCGCCCTCGCAAATGACGATACGACGCGCCTTGTCGACCTTCCATTGGGAAACAGGGTCCAAGGCCCTGTCCGGCGGGATGGCAACCCGGGTCCAGCCATGGAAGGACTCGTCAGGCAAGATATCCATCCACCCGGAGGTATCGGACACCGGAGCCTTGTTGGTTTGCGCCCAGAGTGAAGCTGAAAGTGGACACAAGAAAGCTGTGAGCAGAACCCAGCGTAATTTCATCGCCCCACCTCGTCGAATTTCATCCTCCGATGTTCTACGTACTTGGTTGAACCCGCCTACGGGGCGGAGGAAACCGCCCGTAGGTGACACAGCGCGGCATAGCCGCAACCAAAAGCAGATTCTTCGCTTCGCTCAGAATGACATATCATCGTGAGTCCGCCGCAGCGGGACATGTCATTCTGAGCGAAGCGAAGAATCTGCTTTTCTTCGCGGCGCAACAACGTCTCACGAACTAGTGCTACGGAGAGCCCGCGGGCCCGAGCAACCGCCAGCCGCAGGGCCAAAGGTCTCGCACCGCCGGCTCAAATGTCCCGCACAGTTTACCACTTCCGCTCCATGTCGCAGACATCAAAGACCGACGTCTGCGCCACCCGGCCAAGGCAGTAGGCAGTCGGCAGTAAGCAGTAGGCAGTCGGAGAGGGGCAGATGCTCTTCATTCTGAGCGTGTATAGCCGAAGGGCGCTACGCGTGATGTCAGAAACGCAGCACATCGCAAAGTGGCCCTGCCGCGTGAAAAATGTAGAAACTCCAGGCCCTCTCCCAAGGGGAGAGGGTGGACCGCGACGGCGTTTTCTCCAGCCGTCGCGGGCCGGGTGAGGGGTTGCTTCCCTCGCCAAGCAAAGTTGTCGTGCCCGGCTAAGTCTTCGCCAAGCCCCTATACTCACCCCGCGCGCATCCCACTCCCACGCACCCGCAAGTTGCGGCGCAACCCAACCGAAGCGGAAAAGCGGCATCGCGTTTGTTGCCCGGTCAAAGGTGCATGGGGAACTTGGCCGTCCACGCCGGATCGAGGGCTGGCTTGTCGATTTCTACTGCTTCGAATATCGACTGGCGATCGAGCTTGATGACGGTGTTCATTCTGAGCCGAGCCCAATGCGCAAAGACCCTGCGAAAGAGGATTGTTATGTTGGCCGGTCTGATCAGTCCATGCCGCGCAACTGACCCCTCACCCGTCCCGCTCCGGCTGGTGAAAGCGCCGGAGCGGGACACCCTCTCCCCAGGGGGGAGGGCTATTGATTCAGTTTCATTCATACACACTCGAGCTTCTCCCTAAGCCATCGAAGGGGGTAGCGCAGACCTGTTTTTCAAGGTCTGCGGCTTTTCAGCGAAGGGCCGAGCAGAACGTGCGGATGGGAAAAACCGCAGACCTAAAAAGCAGGTCTGCGCCCCGCTCCTGGGCGATTACTGGAGCGGCCGAGAGGCGCCCCGGCCGCGCGCGGGGATGCCTCCCGTGTCCGCTAATACACTCGCTACCGTCACAAAGGTGCCGGTCTGGTAGCGTCACTTCCTACCAAGGTCGTACAGCAGCTTCTGCATCACCTTGTTCGTAATTGCCGGAGCAATGGCACTCCCTGCGGGCGCGGCACCGGCCCCACTACGAGGGTAGAACGTGGGATTCGGTAGGATGTACCCGTAGAGTCCCAAGGTAGCCGTGGGAGCAGCGATACCGTAGTTGTCATACACCTCCTCGAACCCGTAGGCGTTCTGGAAGTTGCAAATGGCAATGGCGTAACCCGTGTTGCCGGCGAATCCCGGTACACTGGAGCCCACGTCGAACGCCCACGACTGACCTGAGGATATGACAGGTGTCGTATACACCACCGTAGCCTTTCCATTCGCCGGGTAGAGGTACACGGTGCAGCTACCCGTCTGTGGCACGGCACTGCCTCCCGCTGTAGCGGGGTTCGAGCCAAACGGATCCGCAGTAGTATTGGCGAAGGCGATGCCGGTGCCGAAATTAGCAAACGCAGCAGTGCCACCAGCCATGAACGTATTCACATAGGGGAACAGCAGGTAGGTGACGCAGTCGCCAAAGTTCACCACGGGCAACGCTGTGGCTGCCTCGGCTACGCCCGTAAAGTACGGAATAGGCGACGGGTCCGGGAGGGTGGAGGGGAGTACCAAGTGGATGGGAGAATATGCCACGTTGACCGTCATGGGAGGCAACCCAGACGGCAGGGGGCCATTGGACCAAAACAAGAACCACAGACTCACGTTCTCCGCAGACCCGGCATCCAGGTGCGAAACGCTATACGTGAAACTCGCCCAACCGTTCGTCGAGGGCGGAACAACGTTCGGACTTGTCAAAGTCAACGCCAGAGTCCCATTAGGGCAGTAAAGCGGGTCCGAGGTATTCAATGTACTGCACGGCTCAATGTCTTTAGCCTGGATCCCCACCTCAGCAGGTACGTTTGAAAAAGTGAAAACAAGGTTGGACCCGTTCGTAACGTCCGGGGGGCTTGCCCCATTAAAACCCTCAACCGGAGCCCAGATCATTTCCTGGGCCTGGGTCGTCAACGCATAGCTGAAAGCCTCAGCGATGTTAATGATAAACTCGCCATTCGGAGTGCCCTCTTCAACACCGATGCAGGTCAGCACGTCCGCCGGCGTCCCCTTATCCACGAGCGTGTCCTTGTAAGGATCGTATTGCAGCACCAAGGACGGCTTGGCATTCACAGCCAGGACCTCCTGGCCTGTGGTAGGACTTACGCTGATCGCATACCCGGAGGGTGGAAGGGTCGCGTACACCGCGGCGGTGACTTGCCCGGGGAGCGGCGTCACGCCGCTGGCATCAACGCGAACAGTAACGGACAAATAGCTACCATCCCCTGTGGTAAAGGTCGTGAGTGCACTGAATTGTATGGTCAGAATATTCACGGTAGCTATTATCAACGGACTGAGGTTAACACAAGCGCCGCTGGCCCAGGGGCCGGCGGCAGGCTGCGCAGTGCTCCCGCAGGTGACGGTTGCCGTACCGGCGACTAAGCCGATATTCGTGATGGGCGCACTATAGGTAATAATAAAGTAGCTATTTGCTGACACATAGCCGCCGGTTTGGAGCGCGATCTTGACCGGCGCAGTCGCCTCCGCCTTGCCCTCCGCGCGCCCAGAGGTCAATGCGACAGGCGCGGGTACCGTCCATGTGGTTTGCGCGAGGGCGCTCGGGGCCATTGCCACGATCCCGAAAAATACAAACAGGCCTACCAACAACAAGTTTCTCTTGGTCATCTTGTTTTGACCTCCTTTTTGTGGGGTAAGCGGATTGGGTCGGAAAACGCCCATCCATTGAAAAACCAAACCTGTAGAGTCAGATGTGCCCCAGGCTACCATCGCGCCGGCTTGTGTGTCAACGACTTTCTTCGCCTGCTCTTCGCTGGGTTGATGCTGCGGCGGCCTTACGCTGCGAGTAGCGGTCTTGGAGTGCGGCAGCGGAGCTTGCGGAGCTGCCGCCTTAGACTTCGCAAGCGGGAAAAGGGCAAGGCCTGGAAAAGCGCTTGCCCGAAACGGTGCCGCGTGCCAGACTCGACCGGAGCGTGGCGATGAAACGACAACGACTCGCGGCGCCCCTGGCGCTAGGAGTTCTTCTTATGCCCCATCTTGCGTGGGCGGGCGATCCCCGCGAAGGGAAGGTTGCGCGCCCTGGTTTCGATCTTCACTATCGTCTTTATGGGCAGGGAAGGCCCTTGCTGGTGCTTTCGGGGGGGCCGGGGTTCGACTGCGATTACCTCGAGCCGGTGGCGCGCGAACTGGCTTCCTCGAACCTGGCGATTCTGGTGGAGTTGCGTGGCACGGGGCGCTCGCGTCCGGCGCAGATTAATCGCCAGACCGTTAACCTCAAGCTGTACCTCGCCGACCTGGAGGCTCTGCGCGAAAGCCTGAAACTCGTGCGCTGGACCGTGCTGGGGCACTCGGCGGGTGCAACCCTGGCGATGAATTACGCCCTGGCGTTTCCGGCGCGCGTGGAAGCGCTGGTGCTGGTGAACCCCGGGCCGGTGCGGGAATCCCTGCTGGCGGCGATGAGGGACAACGTCCTGCAGCGCCTGACTCCAGACGAACAAGCGGCGGCCAAACGCACACTGTCATTCCAGACCGTGCTGCCAGCGTATTTCTACGATCGCGAAAAGGCTGCGAAAGTGGCCGCCACATTCGGCCCGGCGTCGTACCACGAGGATGTGGGACAGGCGCTGGTGGCCGACGAAATGGCCCCGGGCATGGATATGCGGCCCGCATTACACCGGCTCTCGCTGCCCGCCCTGGTGATCGCTGGCCGCCAGGATCCCATCGACCTCGGCATGCAATACGAAATACACGTCGCGCTCGAGAAGTCGCGGCTCGTGATCCTGGAGCGTTGCGGGCACTTTTCCTGGCTCGAACAACCCGAGGCCCTTTACGCCGCCATCCGCCAATTCCTCGGCGAAAACAGCAAAATTGCTGATGCCGCCACCGAGAGCCAGCCAAAGGCATTGCCATAGCGCGCGTAGAGGGTGGGGGTGGCGGGACCGAGGGGCAGGTCGGCGAGCATGCTGCTGCCCGGCAGATAATCGCTTCGCTGGCGCGCCATGGTGTGGCCGTAGCGGTCGCTGACGTTCAGATAGCTCTCGCGGCCCGCTCGCACGACCGAGTACCCGCTTTCGACTCCGCGCAGAGCGGCCACACCCGAGGCCATCCAGGCGTCACGGTAGAAGTCCCAGGCCGGCGCCAGCATGGCGGAGACGCCGAGCCGTCCGTAGCGCCGCCCGAAGTCGGTGAAGATCAGGTCGCGGCAGATGGCCAGCCCAAAAGGCGCGCCGCTGATCGTACGCACAATCTCTTCATTCCCCGGCGCAAGATCGCTCTCGAGGTGAGGAACCATATGCTGCTTGTGGTACTCGGCAAGCAGCTCTCCCGTGGGACTGAACAGCCACGAGGCATTGTCCTTGCGCTCGGCGTGGTTCAATTGCACGCCCGCCAGCAAATACACCCCAGTCCTCTGTGCCAGCGACGCCAGTTCGTGTTGACGCTTCGCGGCCTCCTCGGGCGCGAGTGCTGCAATCTTCTCCGGCAGCACGACGATGCGGGCGCCCGCCCTGGCGAGTCTGGCCACTGTGTCCTCATATCCGCGCCACACGGCCTCGGCGCGTTCGGGCGGCGTTTTCCCGTCGATGAAATCGTCGATCGACGCGATTCCGATTCTCACCGTCGGCGCCGTCTTGGCCTCGCGAAGGCGAACCGCTCCGAAGCCAAGTCCAGCGGCGATCAACACCAGGGGAACTCCGTAGGCAAGCAAGGGACGCCCGATCCGCAGTCCGCGATAGAGCGCCACGGCAACGCTGGAAGCAAACAATGCGACGAGGAAGACGACGGCGGGCGCGCCCAGCACGGAAGCGATCTGGATGACGGGTAGTGCGTCCATCTGGGTGTAGGCAAAGCTGCCCCAAGTGCCATGCGGCGAGAAGAACGAGACCAGCGTGTCGATTGCGGCCAGCAGCACGGGATACACGAAAACAACCAGCCAGTTTCGCGAGGCCAACACTGCGGCGCGCGTTCGGGTCACGAAAAAGCCCCAGACAAGAACCTGAAGGAGCAGCAGCACCACCGTCGCCACCGTTCCCGTGGTTTTCAGGTAGTAGGTGAAACTCGAGCTGAGGCCGATGGCCGCCGCCAGCCAAGCCAGCAGGAGTGCCTCCCGCCGGCTGGCATGAAAGGCCGCAAGCAGTAGGGGAATGGGCGCCAGCCAGGCGGCCGGCCACCAAGGCGTGAGTCCGAGCGTGAAGTAAAACAGTACGCCGGAAAGCGCCGCGGCAGCGAAGCGGGCGCCGCGAGCCTGTAGAAGTTGGTACATGTGGTTGCCGGGTATCGGTGTCATTTGCGAGGCTTAGTCATTCGCGCGAAAGCGGGAATCCAGCCCGTGGACAGTGCATTTCCGAGGGTTTGCGGAGTGGACTCCCGCCCTTCGGCAAGCTCAGGGCAAGCTTTTCGCGGGAATGACTGCGGTCTGGAGCGCCCGTGTCTCGCAAATGACACCACTACCGGCTATTGCGGCCTGTTGACTCATTCGAGAAACAGGACGTGAACGTAGGTCCCCAGCCTCACGTTATAGGCGAGGTACCAGCCGATGTGGTCGGGATCCTCATAAATCACGATCTCGTCAGAAGTCCAGAGCCAGTCACTACAGAAGCCGTAGTCGTATGGGGCAACGCTAAAGTAGAACCCGCCAAACCAAAAACGCGCCGGACCCCCTCCTTCAAGATGCCAGACATGGTGGGGGCCGAACCCGCCCGTGAAGTGCCCATGCTCCCAAGGATGATCGAGATGGTAGTGAGGATCATTACGGCCGGTGTCATGCCCGATCCACTTATTGCCAGGATCGACGTGAGGGGCGTTCGGGTGTCCGGCCCTGTCGCTATAGTTGCGGTTCTCCACGGGGACGCGCCCCGCACCTCGAACCGGAGTAGGCCCATGAGAAGGAATTTTGTGTACCTCCGCTTTACCCTGGGCGTGTTCACCGCCCTTGGTTTGCGCAAAAGCGGGAACGGAAAGGATCAAAAATGTCACAAGTAATCCTATGTACAGTTTCATGCTCACCTCCCAGAATAATTTACCGCATCTTGGTATTTTTGGCGACGGACGAATTTCTGCATGACGAATTACTGCAAAGGGTTGGCTACCCGCTACTCAGCTCGCAGGGCCTTCATCGGATCCACCTTGGTGGCGCGCCGCGCGGGCACGAAGCTGGCTAGCAGCGCGACCAGGACCAGGGCCAAGGCCACCAAAGCGAACACGGCCGGCTCGGCAAGACTCAGGGGAAGATTCAGCTTGCTTGAAACCAGGCGGGCGCCTGCCATGGCGGCGGCCACTCCGGCCACCAGGCCCGGCAGGGTCAGCACCAGGCCTCTCCGCAATACCAGGCCCAGTACTTCGTGCCGCTGCGCGCCCAAGGCCATGCGGATTCCGAACTCATGCGTGCATTCGCTGACCGCATACGCCATGACGCTGTACAATCCGACCGCTGCCAACGCCACCGCCAGCATGCCGAGCGCGGAAAGCAAGCCCGCCACGATCCGCTCCGCGAACAAGCCCCCCTGCGTGTACTCGCTGAGTGGCGCCGTGTCGTACAGTCCGCTGCTCAGGGCGAGGGCCGCCACTTCACGCTGCAGTGCCGCGCGCGCGGCCCCCCTGTCGCCGCTCGTCCGGAGGTAGAGGAAGGTGGTATAGCCTGAATAGTAGATCTGCCGGAACGGTCCGTAAAAGAAGGGCATGGGCGCCTCCGGCGGGTTGCGGTACTTGCTGTCTTTGACCATGCCTACCACAGTCGACCAGGTATCCGAAACGCGCACCCTGCGGCCGATGGGGTCTTTACCCTCGAAGTACTCCTTAGCAAAAGTCTGGTTGATGATAATCACCGGGAGAGTGTCTGTGTCGTCCTGCTCGGTGAAGTCGCGGCCCGCCAGCAAGGGGATGCGCATCAGACTGAAGTATCCGGGCGCCACGATGGAGCGTGGAAGAGAGATCACCCCGCCCCGATCCTGCAAGAAGCCCTCCACCTCCACGCGGTCGCTACCTATTGGAATAATCGAAAGCGGAACCGAGTCCGCATAGGTCACCTGCTGGATGCCCGGAGCCGCTTCCAGACGCAGACGCAGGTTGCGGAAGAGCTGCTTTTCCTGACTTAACGAATAGCCGTTGGTGGAAAGGTAGAAGTGCGCCACCAATACGTTTCGCGAGTCGAAACCCGGATTAAGCGTGGCGAACTTCTGGAAGCTCCGCGCCGCCAGGCCGGCTCCGCAGAGCGCCAACGTCGCAAGCGCCACCTCCAGCATCACGAGCGCCCCGCGGGCGTGGTGCGAGCGAACACCCGAGGTCCCGCTACGCCCTCCCTCTTTCAGCGTTTCGATGATGTCCAAGCGGCCGATCGACAAAGCCGGCATGATGGTTGAGAGCACGGCCGCGCTGACGGAGATCAGTACCGTAAAGGCCAGGACGTTGGCGCTGGGGTCCACGTGCATCAGCGGCTCAAGGGCGGCCCGAATGGAGGGTTCAAGAAAGGGGAGCACGCGGTAGAGTGATTCTCCCAGCCAACGCGCGAGCAATGCACCGACAATGGCGCCTGCGCCAGCCAACAGCAAGACCTCCACCAACTGTTGCTGCACGACCCTTCCCCGGCTGGCGCCCAAAGCAATGCGCACCCCAAATTCTCTCTGTCGGGAAACCGCGCGGGCCATCAAAAGGTTCGCGACGTTGGCGCAGCAGATCAACAGCACCAGAACGCACACTGCTGTCAGGAGGTACAGTGGATCCCGCAAGCTCGCCTGCAAACCGTACGACGCCTCCCATATGGGAACCATCCAGGCGCCAATGCCCTTGTGCGTATCCGGGTGATCGGCGGCGATTCGGGCCGCGATGACCTGAGCTTCCTCCCTCGCCTGCCCGATCGTGACGCCGGGTTTCAGGCGCACAATGACGTCGAGGAACCTGGCATTCCAGTCGTCGGCGGCCCAGGTGTTCAGGGCACCCATCTCGAGGATCATGCTGAGCGGGACCCAGACATCGAGAGCAGCCCCGCCGTACGTGCCACGGAAATCCGGCGCTGTGACACCGACGACGGTGAGCGGGTGCCCATTGACGCGCACCGCGCGCCCCACGATGCCGGGGTCAGCGCCGAACTGGGTTGTCCACAGGCGGTGACTGATGACCACGATGGGGAAGGCGCCAGGTACGTCCCGATCCTCTTCCGGCAGAAACAGGCGGCCCAGGAATGGCTTGACCCCCAGCATCGTAAAGAAGTTGGCCGAGACCACTTCCCCCATGGCGCGCCCGGGGTGATCGTTCGGGCCGATGGTGAAGAAGGAAGTGTGCGAGGCGATCACGCCTGAGGCCGCTGTCAGGCCCCGCTGGAAGGCACGAAAGTCCGGATGCGTGAGCTGGCCCAGCCGGGCCCCGTCCGGGGCAATCCCTTCCAGCGCCACCAACTCGTGCGCGTTCCGCACGCCTGTAATCGGGCGCAGCAACACAGTGTCAATCCAACTGAACACCGTGGTGCTGGCGGCGATTCCCAGTCCGAGCGTGATCACGGCCACGGCCACGAACCCCGGGCTCTTCCGCAGAACTCGCCAAGCAAAACGCAGATCGCTCAATATGTTAGCCATGTCGTCCTAAGCCTGGGCAGCGGCAATACGCTTGATCAGGTCGAGTTGCTCGTTGCGGTTCTCGGCGCCGATGGTAAAAGCGTGCAGCAGGTTGAGCGAGAGCGCGTATTTCAGCGCCTCATCCGCGCGAGATCTCATGTCACCCTGGCCGAGGATCTTCATGCCGACAATCGCCTTGCCCGCCGCGCGCCCCGCCCAAAGCGTGTCGACAACGGTAGCGGGGTCAGCGTCCATATGCGACCCGATGGGGTTCACCCGCGAGAGCATGATCTGAACCCAAGGAGATTTAGCCGCGGCTTGGAGCGCGCCGAGGGTGTGGCAGGAGCAACCGTGAGCCCGGACGATTCCCTTTTCCTGCGCCTCCGAGATCGCGTCCATGGCCGGCCGGCACTTCTCGGTCCAGTCGTCGTCCGTGAGGCAATGCATCATGAGAATGTCGATGTAATCCGTCCCCAGCTCCTTACGGAAGCGGTCAATGTCGGCGCGCATTCCTGCGGCGTCGCGTGACCACGACTTGGACATTACAGTGATTTTTTCTCTCGGCAGTTTCTTTAAGGCCGCCGCCACGTGGGGATGCGTTCCGTAGGAATCCGCTGAGTCGAAGAAGCGCAAGCCGTGGTCGTATCCCTGAAAAAGCAGATCGGCGAGGCCCTGAATTCCCAAAGCTGACTGATTGGAATGATGATTCACGCCCATGGTTCCCGTGCCGCAGGCCAAGCGCGAGGTCCTGATGCCGGTTTGACCCAGAGTGACAATGTCCGCAGCGCTGAATTCCCCTGTTACTGGCGGGATGGCCTCGGCCCAGGTTTTTGAACCCAGCCACGCACCAGCGATGCCCATCGCCGACTTGGCTAAGAAATCCCTACGCTTCATGGATGCTCCTCCAAAAAATGCTGATTTGCTTTCGGCTGAAGCCCTTGAATAGAGTCAGCCCTTCGCCTCGCCTTGGGCGACCACAAGGGTTGCCCCTACAGCCCCCCTCGAGCAAAAGCAAAACCCCGCCCCCGTACCTAATGTCCCTGACTTTACCATCCTTGCTGAGGTGGTGCAACAGGCAGGCGGCATACGGGTGCACGACACAAAAATCGAAGGCGATGGCCTCCGCTGCCGGTGGTGGGGAGAAGTTTGGAGCGCGGGCATCCTGCCCGCGCCGCAGCGGGCAGGATGCCCGCGCTCCTCAGGAGCGGCTCACCACCACGTAGGCACAGGCTTTCCTTCAATCTTCAAGATCGCTTCCTGCGCAGCCGCGCCGACACGGCGTGTGCTGAGCGCCTGCTGGAGTGCGGGGAGGGCGTCCTTCGCCTGGAGGCCGATGTCTCCCAGAGCGCTGGCGATGCTGCTGAGTACAAGCCCCTGCTCGTCCTTGGCCAGCAGCCTCTCAGCCAGTGGGTGAACTGCGGCGCCCGCCGCCGGGCCAATAGCACCCAGCGCGTCGGCGACAGGAGCACGCACGTAAGCCACCGGGTCATTCAGGGCTGCAATCAGCTCAGGTACGGCGGGAGCGGCGGTGGGCCCCATGGCCTTCAAGGCAAGGGCTGCCAGGTCGCGCACCTGAGGGCTCGAATCCGAAAGGGCCATGGCCAGGGCGGGGACAGCGGCGAGGGCTCGAGGCCCAATTTGGGAGAGTGCCCAGGCCGCTGCCGAACGCACCTGAGAATCGGGATCGCGGAGGGCGGCAGTGACCTCGCCGACCGCCGGACCCGCGTCCTCACCAAAGGCCCCGAGGGCTCGCAGGGCGCCCGCGCGGGCAGAGCCGGCGGCGTGTGCGAGCATTTCACGATAGGCTGATTGCGGAACCCCGCGGTAAACAGGCGTCCCGGCCGGAACCGCCGGAGCCGCGGGCGGCAGTTCCGGCATCAACTGTGGTTTCGTCTCCGGCTCCGGCTCCCCCGCCGAGGCTGGAATCCTCTCCAAAACCACATCATTGATGCCCAAGTTGTAACCGGCGGAGCGATTGTCCTTTCCCGTGCAAACGAAGCTGAGCGTGTGTCGCCCCTTGCTCAGAGAAAACCAACCGAGGGGACGGTCCTGGGCCACATACACTTCGGGAAGATAGTTGTGAAAGACCTCGGGACCGGGCGCGGGAACCTCGGAAGTTGCCGGCTTGCGCGGGTCCAGATTGGCCGGTTGGTCATCCAGCAGGGCCACGTAATCGCCGTAATCAGGGCCCTCCGCCAGCAGGGCGACAATCTCGAAGCGGCCCGCGTCGGCAATGTCAATGGGCACATTGATTCTGGCGCCTTTGCCCTGAGCTTGGAAGAAGAGCAGGTCTTTGGCCCAGTCGACCTCGCGCTGCACGGAGGCCTTCCCATCTGCGGTGGTCACGTCCTGAATCGAGTTTTCCACCGAGAGTTGCGTGGCGTTGCCCAGCGGCAGGCGCTCATCACCGTAGGGTGCCTCGGGCAGATCCTCATTCACGCCCTTCTGGTACCAGAACGCGACACTCGAATAATAGTCGGGGCGTTCTTCGAAGCCGGATCGAACCGTCCCGTCGGGGTCGTAAGTCCAGCCGTAATGTTCGATACCCGCCCAGAGCGACTTGGTGAAGGGTATGGGATCGGGAACATGCCATCGGTAAGCGCCGAGTCTCGCCCCGGTGAGTTCTCCTCCGGCGACCGGACTGCCACTCCAAGGACCGCAGAAATCGCGCAAGCCCCAGCCCTCATTAAAGTAATCCTCTGTCCCGGTGCCGTAGATCTGTGGATGTTTTGCCCCGTCTACATAAAACAGGTCGTCACCTTCGCCAAACCACCCCACCGCAGTCTGGATGACACTCAGCACCGTCCCCATATAATGGCCAGCGCCTCGAATACTCAGGAATTCATAATTCCTGCCTGCCACGGCGGGACGCTCCTGCCGATAGTAGGCGTGGAAGTAGCCGAGGTCGCGCGGCAAAGCCGGCCACTTTTCCCAGTCAACGTGGTAGTAGAAGGATCTAACCGGCCGCTGGCCCTCATTGGTCACCGTGATTTTGCAGGACTTTTGAAAGGGCATCGGCCAGTAGGTGTTTCTTGCCCGACCCAGGGAGCTGTTCTCGACCATAATGGAATTGAGGTCCCTCTCCATGCCGTGTCCAACACCAAAAAAATCGCCCAGGGGCGAGTCCACGCTGGGTGTCTTTTTCCCGTCGTAGTAAGCGCGCAGGCGAAGCAGGCGCGGCCAACCATATTCGTTGTCCGCCACGGTCAACCAGACATGCGTCACCACGCCCGGCCCGGCAAAGTCCGCCATCACTAGCGTCTGGCCTGGCATGATGTGTTTGCTGTCATCGTTGCTGAACACGTAGCGGTTCTCGCTCGAGACGCGAGCGGCCGAGAAGTTCTTCAAGCGCGCCAGGCCAAGGAAATCATTCCCCGGGGCCTGCGCCAAAGCGACTCCTGCGGCCAAAAGAAGAACGACAAGCAGCATTGATCTCATATAAGTCCTCCGTCTTTGAGACGAACCCTTGCCTTCAGAAACTAATCAGTCCCATAATCTGACCGTATCCAGTTGTGAATCAGGTCACCCAAGGATAGCTCGAATGCCGCGCAATAACTTACCACGCCCACGCGAACCTTTCAGCAGAATCTCGCGTCGCGGGTTCCTGAGAGGCGCCGCAGCTCTGGCCGTGACGCGCCCATCACTCGCCCTGATGCAGGGTCAGGGGAATTCATTGAACAGGCCAATCTTGGCTTATGTCGGCACCTACAGTTCGCCGCAAGGCCCCGAAGGGAGCAAAGGCAGGGGGCAAGGCATTTACCTGTTTCAAATGAACCCGGCAACGGGGGCTCTGGCGAAATGCGGGCTCTTTGCGGATGACTCGAATCCCTCCTGGCTGGCTTTCGATCCCTCCAGAACACATTTGTATGCGGCGAATGAGACCGCAACTTTTCAGGGCACTAATTCGGGCTCGGTGAGCGCCTTCTCGATCGATCATTCGAATGGGCAACTCGCGCCGCTCAATACCGTCAGCTCCGAAGGGGCCGGCCCTGCCCACCTAAGCGTCCACCCTTCCGGCAAGTACGTGCTGGTAGCCAACTACGGCGGGGGGACGGTGGCGGTCCTCCCCATCCGGCCGAACGGTGAGCTGGGCCCCGCCACCGACGTCAAAGAGGATGTGGGAGTGGTGGGGCCAACGGATGCCGCCAGCGCCCGTCCCGGGAGCTTTGCCATCAGCGGCCACGACCGGCCTCACGCGCACATGATCCAGGCCGATCCGACGGGGCGATTTGTTCTGGCAAGCGACTTGGGGTTGGACCAGATCTTGATTTGGAAGTTCGATATCCAAAAAGGTACGCTCACGGCCAATAATCCTGCCTCCATCTCGTTGCCTCCGGGAGACGGGCCGCGTCATTTTGCTTTCCATCCCAATGGACAGTGGTTGTACTCGCTGCAAGAAGAGGCCTCCACGCTGGCGTTGTTCGACTTCGACGCCACGCGTGGAAGGCTGGCGGCGAAGCAGACCATCTCAACTCTGCCCAAGGGCTTCACTGGCACCAATTTCACTTCGGAGGTAATGGTCTCGCCCGGCGGGAGGTTTGTCTACGCTGCCAACCGCCTGCACGATAGTCTTGCGGTTTTTTCCATTGGCGAGGGCGGCATGCTGACCTGGGCCGGCGAAGTTTGGACTAGAGGCGATTATCCGCGCAGCTTCAACATCGATCCCACAGGCAATTTCCTTTATGTGTGCAATCAGAGGAGTGATGCCGTCACAGCTTTCCGCATCAATAGGGAAACCGGCAACCTCACCTTCACCGGCCGATACGCCCCCGTGGGCACGCCTGCTATCATCGTCTTCCTCTAATCCTAGTGTAGTGTCCAACAAATAGATGGACAATAGGCGGAGTTCGGTTTATGCTTAGGCATGCCACGAAAACTTCCCCCATTGACTTTGAATTCCAGCCAGCACCAGCAAGTTCGGCAGTGGCTGAG
>Ga0326728_10009865_pt1 | contig 22679 bp, 14 predicted proteins | sample MB3enrmetagenome_FD_207602 | JGI IMG/M metagenome (GOLD analysis project Ga0326728, IMG submission 207602) | Lab enriched peat soil microbial communities from McLean, Ithaca, NY, United States - MB31MN | ecosystem: Environmental > Terrestrial > Soil > Wetlands > Peat | place: USA: New York... | reverse complement strand
CGCAGCCGTAGGGGCAGCCGCGACCGGATTCGACGGGAATAATGCGAAAGGTTCCCCAGCCCTGGCCGATTTTTCCTAGTGTCTTGCGCACGGCCTTGGGCACCAGATTGAACTGGTTAAGATCGATTGACTGCCAAGGGATCTCCGGGTACTCCTTCAGCGAGGGCTTGCTCTCCTGACCAAAGACGTCGACGGGTGCGTAAATCTCCTTGAGCTGGTGGCGCGCGGCATCGTTCACAATCAGGGGCCAAGTGGCGTCGGCTTCGCCGAGGGCCACGGCGTCGGCGTGGCGCGGTCCGCCATCCCGCCCAAGCGCTTCATCGGCCATCTCGGTCACATGAGGGCCGCCCATTACAACCGGCACGCCAGCAGCGCGAACCGCATCCGCCATGCGGTAGGCTTTGGCGATCATCCGGGTCATGGCGCCGATGCCGACCAGGTCAATGTTTTTCTCGCGTACGAACTGCGCGATGCCCGCCTCGTCCATGGGCCGGGCGTTGCCATCCACCAATAAAACCTCATGTCCTGGCGGCGTCAACGACTGGAGAAGAAACATCCAGAGATGAGGCATGAAATTGCGGGTTACGCCGTTGTCGGGGTTGTACAGAAGTATTCTCATGATTCCTTTCGCGATGCGGCAAAACAATCTTTCGTGCATGTTTCATCGCAGGGAAGAAATCATCGTCGCCAGAACGGCGATAGCCCTGAGCATTCCAAACTGGAGATTCGCGGATTATTGTCCCCACCTTTGGCGGATTCTACACGGCAATCAGGTCGGCATATGTTCAATTTTGTACAAAGGATGATATTCGACGATATACCCCTCCACGGCGCTGGCAGCGACCGTGAGTGGTGAAGCGAGGTACATCTGGCCGGGGCCGCTGCGGCCGGGGAAGTTGCGGTTTTGGGCGCTGATGACGACTTGGTCGGGGCGCGTGGAGACGCCGGGGCCAGCATTGATGCAGGCGCCGCAACTGGGCTCAATCAGCCGAGCGCCCGCCTTTTCGAAAATTTCAATATATCCCTTCCGCCGCGAGTACTCGCGGGTTTCCTGCGAGCCGAACTGAATCCAGAAGGCGACGTTGGGTGAAACACGCTTGCCTTGCTTGAGGGCGTCGGCGAGGACAGCGGCGTACATATCCATGTCTTCGTTCTTGCCCGCAGTGCAGGTGCCTCCATAGGCGATTTCGATGGGCACGGGCGTGTTCAGGTCGCGGATGTATTTGCCGTTGCCGGGGTCTCCGGGGGTGGCGACCATGGGCGCGATCTCGGCGGCGTCGAGTTCAATGATGTGAGCGTAGTGGGCGTCGGGGTCGCTGGCAAGACCGGCAATCATTTTCTCGGCTTGAGCGCGCGACACGTTGCGCCTCTCCATCAAGAACTCGACTACTTTTTCGTCGGGGGCGACGATGCCGGTGAAGCCTCCGATTTCGGCGGCCATGTTGGTCATGGTGGCGCGCTCGTCCACACTAAGGGCTTCGACGGCTTCGCCGGCGTACTCCATTACCTTGGCGAGAGCCTGACCGCTGCGGACGTAGTCAAGCGAAAGAATCTTGAGGATGAAATCCTTGGCGGTGACGTTGGGGAGGCGCTTGCCCTTGATAACGATCTTGACGGACTCGGGGACCTTGACGCGGACGTCTTTGGTGATCCAGGAATTGAAGACGTCGGTGGTGCCGATGCCGAAGGCGACGCAGCCGATAGCGCCGACGTGCGGCGTGTGCGAGTCGGAGCCGACGTTGACCTGGCCGGGCAGGGCGTAGGATTCGAGCATGACGGAATGGCAAATGCCTTCGGAGCCCTTGCGGTCGGGGAGTTCGCCGTGGAGCTTGATTCCCTGCTGGCGGGCGAAGTCAGCTTGTTTGAATTTGAGCTGGGTGGCGAGATCGAGCAGGCCGAGTTTCTTCTTATCTTCGGAGATGACCTCGTCGAGGAATGTGAGATGGTCTCGGAAGAAGCGGATACTGGAAGCGTCGTTGACCGGGACGTCTTTGCCGACATATTGCTCGTAGAAGATGGCGGCCATCGGTGTCACGTATTCGTGAGAGAAACGGAGGTCGACGCGGGTGAATCCGGTGTCGCCGGGCTGGACGGCGGAGACGCCGACAGTGCCATCGGCGTTCACCATATGTTTGGCAAAGATTTTTTCCGCGAGCGTCATAGCGGGTACGGCACGGGCGCCCTCGCCTGCGGACTTAATCGGCGGCACAAAAACCTTCCCCTGCATGCGGGCGACGTTAAACGGAAACAGGCCGCCGTATTCGATGACCTGGCGTGTGATTTCGTCTTCTCCGGCGGTGAACTCAGAGAGAGCAATTTCTTCTCCGGCGCGGATGCGGTCGATAAGCGCGAAATTGGTGGAGGTGAGCAGGCCGAGGTTCTGGCAGTTTTGCTTGTAGATACGCTCGATGTTTTCGGCGATCACGACCTGGATGCCGGCGCACATTTCTGCATAAGGCGATTGCTCGCGACTGGATCCTTTGCCTCGCCGCTTGCCGCTGACCGAGCAAACGAAACCGCCTTTTTTGACCTCGCCACGGGCGATGGGCGTGACGCCGCCGCACTTGAGGCCGGCGTAGGGAATTTCGCCGAGCGTTTGATCGAAGTAGAAACAAAGATGAGCGGGAGTGATTTCGTCAGTGGAGATGTCGTCGCGAAGTTTGGGATTAGCGGCGGGATTTTTCGCATCCCAGGGCAGGTCCCAGCCGGCAAGCTGCTTCTTGATCAGCTCGGGATCTTCAGTAAGAAAGAGGATGCGGCCACGCAGACGGATGCGATCGGCGCGCTTTTCGACTTTGCGTTCGAGCAGGGGATTTGAAGGTTGTGAGTTTGCCATACGCTATTACGAAGAACCTCAACCACAGAGGACACGGTTTTCACGGAGGAGATCAATTCTCCGATTTTCGACGCCCACATCTGCCCACAATCTCTATTGTAACGCTGGGCACACGATGCCTATGGCATGCGCTGCCGGAATCGTTATCAGGGCTTGTGATCTTTGGAGTAGGCAACGGGGCTCGCAAGTGGCTCGAGGCCGCGGCCAGCGAAGATGGCCTGGAACTCGGCGAGGAGAGCGTCGTGGATGAGCCCGTTGGAAGCCAGGGTTTCGCGGCTGGCGATTTGAAATGGACCGCCGGAAAAATCGGTGACGCGCCCACCCGCTTCCTCGACAAGGAGCACGCCGGCGGCGGTATCCCAGGGGTTGAGATTGAATTCCCAGAAACCGTCGAAGCGTCCGGCGGCGACGTTACAGAGATCGAGCGCGGCTGAGCCGGCGCGGCGGACGCCATGAGAACGCAAGGTGATCTGGTGGTAGAAATAAATGTTTGGATTCTTATGCCGTTTGTGGCTGGGGAAGCCAGTAGCAACCAGGGAATCTGCCAGGCGCGGCGTGGAGGAGACGTGGATCGACTCTCCGTTCAGGCGCGCGCCGTTGCCCTTCTCCGCGGCAAAGAGTTCGTCGCGCGTAGGATCGTAAACCACGCCCGCGATGCGCTGGCCATTGTGTTCGACCGCAAGAGACACGCAGAACACCGGGAAGCTGTGCGCGAAATTGGTGGTACCGTCGAGGGGATCGACATACCACTTGTAGTTACTGCCTGTTTCGATGCGTGTTCCCTCTTCACCCATGACATCGTGAGACGGGAAGTGGCGGCGGATGCGATCGAGGATGAGGGCTTCCGATTCGCGGTCAGCGACGGTGACGAGATCAACATCGCCCTTGTATTCGATCTTCACGTGACGGCGGAAATGGCCCATCAGGAGCGCACCGGCTTCGCGGGCGATGGATTCCATGGTGGAGAGCAAGTCGGCGGGATGTTTCGCAGTGGACTGAGAAGTGTTCATGGAAGGGCGCGAGATCGCGCAGGCTGCGTCATTTCCGCTTGTTGTCTTCGGCGATGTAGACGATTTCGTGCTTGAAGATGAAGAGATTGGGGCCGTCTTCGCGCGTCACGCGGACCATGTTCTTGTCGTAGTACTCGATCCAGCCGCGCACGATTTCTCCATCGGCGAGCTTGAGGCTGACGATCTTCTGCTTCTCGCCAAGCGCCTTCAGATAGGCCGCTTCTTCAAAGGTCTCGTCTGGCGGCGTGCGCTTCTTGGAGTGGTTGTTCCCCGGGTGCTGAGGCATGAGGCCATTTTACACGGCTCGCGGCTGGTTACCTCGAAAGGGCTGTGGACTTTCTTGCAATAGGCTTTTTTGACGCGATTTAGAGAGCGGCTGGTGTGCCCTCAGTTCTCAGTTCCCAGTTCTCAGTTCTCAGTCTTCAAAACGGGCGCCTCCGTATGTCGCACTGAGAAGTGAGGACCGCGAACCGAGAGCAAAGCAGGCAAAAGTGATTACCGTAAGATGCGTGGACAAGAGTGTCCGCGCCACACGACCCTACTTGGATTTGGGTCTGCGGCGGCCGATGCGGGCGAGGATGCGGCGCACTTTCTTGGGGGAGATCGAAAGGCGGGTCGCCACGCGAGACACTTTGCGGCCCTCACGTTCCCAAACGCGAGAAATCACAATTTCGGCGAACTCATCGCTGATCTGGCGGAAGGACTTTTCGCCCACAGCGCCCTGCGACCAGGCCTTGAGAACCGGATCAACGGTCCCCTTGTGAATAATCTTGACGCGTAGAGCCTGCAGGTCCTGCCAGATGCTATCGGCTTCGGTAGCGCCGCAGGCAGCGCGGGCGAGGTCGTACGATTCGCGAGCAGCTTCCGTGTTATCGAAAAACGAGTTGCAATGCGTCAAGCCCTGCCAGAGATAAGCGGTTGCGAGCAGATGGTGGTGCTGCGTGTGCTTTGCCAGTTCGACCGCCTGCTGGCTGAAATTAAAGGCGCGGCGCGCGTGGCTGCCGGGATCGGAGCCGCCGATGTCTTCCTCCACCTTTGCATTCTCGATCATGCATTGGAGAACCCGGGCGCGGCACATCAGGATGTAATCGTGCTTTTCTTCGGCCAGCTTGTAGGCGGATTCGGATTCGTCCTCGGCACGCTGGAAGTCGCCGCCGTCGAGGTGGATGTAGGCGGCATTGAGATAAACCGTGCCAAGGCCGTGATGGGTAAGGCGCTGGCGGTAGATTTCGCGGGCGGCGTCGAGATGCTCGATAGCTTCCCGGCGTAATTGCGTGAGGCGCCGGCGATGGTCGGCGCGGGTAACCGCAACTGCAGGACGCGCGGAAGATTCCCGGCCTTGCCGGCTCGCGGTCTTACGCCTCCGCTGAGCGTCCAGGTCGACCCGCCGCTGCAATTGCAACGCAATGCCGCGCTTGGCGAGCGCCATATTGGCAAGCGATCGAGCCAGATTGGGATGTTTGGGATCGCGCTTACGGTAGTGCTCGATCGCGCTGGCGAAAAACTCGATGGCTTTATCGAAGCGGCCTTCGCGGCGAGCCATGCGTCCATAGAAAGACTGAATGTTGCCGAGGGTTACGTAGTCGTCGGTCTGGCGCAGCGCAGATTCGGCGAACTCGGAGACGCGGACCGCGTCTTTCCATTTGCCCTGCTGAAAGAGGAGCCAGCTCTCGAGGACCTGCATGACCGCGGCCATACGCGGGGCCTTGAGTTGAAGGGCGAGGTCTCTTCCCTGCCCAGTAAAGATCAGCGCCTCGTCGTAGTCGCCCCGGCGACGAAGGCAGCGACCTTTCCAGTAGTAAGCGATGGCGAGCAGAAAGCGATTGTTGAGTTCGTCGGGCAGGCTGAGGACAAAATCGAAATGAGGAATTGCGATTTCGATGGCTTCTTCCGCCATGGCCAACATGCCGTGGGCCATTCGCAGGCAAATGTAATCAGAGATAGACAGGCCCGAACGCGAGCGGGCATCGAAGCGGGAGAGAAGCTCTTTGACCGAGGGCGAAGCGGCAAAACCGATGTCGCTCCAGATGGCGACAAGGAGAAGAAGACGGGTGGCATGGGGTTCGGTGGGGTCAATTCCCGCGATGACATTCTTGTGTGAGGCGAGGCAGGCAAGCCCGCGCTCAACCTCGCGAGCGGCCACGTGCGCCTGCAACTGCGAAAGGAATGCCTCGTCGATGGAATTACCGGCAGGGGAATTCGCGCGTACGCCCATGCCTCTTGGTTCTAATCCAATAAGTCGTAACTGGCAAGCGTAAGGAACTCGGGGAATTCCTTGCTGGTCATCATGGATTCGAGAACTTTGGCCGCTTTCTGCAGTTGTTGGTCGCCACGCAACTCCGTTGCCCGGTCTTTGATGACTTGCTTCACGAATTCTTCGGTTAGGGTTTTGCCGTTGGTCATGCGGGCGCCATTGTGCAGCCATTGCCAGACCTGGGCGCGGGAGATTTCCGCGGTGGCGGCGTCCTCCATCAGGTTGTAGATCGGCACGCAGCCCGAGCCGCGCAGCCATGAATCGAGATACTGCAATGCGACATCGACGTTCCAACGCACACCGGCTTCGGTGATTTCGCCGTCGGGGACGGCAAGAAGGTCTTTAGCCGTGATGGTGCGATCAGTGCGCGGTTTCGTGATCTGATTCGGCTCAGGCATGTACTGGTCGAAAATCTGCTTTGCGATGGGAACGAGTCCTGGGTGCGCCACCCAGGTGCCGTCGTGGCCGGCCTTCACCTCGCGCAGCTTATCTTTGCGGACCTTGTCGAGCGCCTGTTCGTTGGCGACGTCGTCGTTTTTGATCGGAATCTGCGCTGCCATGCCGCCCATGGCGTGAATGCCGCGGCGGTGGCAGGTCTGAATCAGCAGTTCAACGTAGGAGGCGAGGAAATGCCGCTCCATGGTGACGAGTGAGCGGTCAGGGAGAAGGAAATCGGGACGCGAACTGAACTTTTTGATGAAGCTGAAAATGTAGTCCCAGCGGCCGCAGTTCAGGCCGGCGGAATGATCGCGGAGTTCGTAAAGGATCTCATCCATTTCGAATGCGGCCAGGATGGTCTCGATGAGCACGGTGGCGCGGATGGAGCCGCGCGGGATGCCAAGCTCATCCTGCGCGAAGTTGAACACGTCATTCCAGAGGCGCGCTTCGAGGTGGCTTTCGAGCTTGGGAAGATAGAAATAGGGGCCGGTGCCGCGTCGAATAAGCTCTTTCGCGTTGTGGAAGAAGTAGAGGCCGAAGTCGAACAGCGAGCCTGAGATGGGCTTTCCGCCTGCCTGGAAGTGCTTTTCGTTGAGGTGCCAGCCGCGTGGGCGCACGAACAATGTCGCCGTCTTCGGAGCCAACTGGTAGCGCTTGCCTTCCGGGCTTACGAACTGGATGGTGCGGCGAATGGCGTCGTAGAGGTTCTGCTGGCCTTCGATGTTGTTGCTCCAGGTCGGTGAGTTCGCGTCTTCGAAGTCCGCCATGAACACACTGGCGCCGGAATTGAGCGCGTTGATCACCATCTTGCGGTCCACGGGGCCGGTGATTTCGGTGCGGCGGTCGGCGAGATCTTTGGGGATCGGCGCAACCTTCCAGTTGGCTTTGCGGATCTCGGCCGTCTCGGGCAGGAAGTCGGGGAGCCAACCGGCGTCGATCTTGCGCTGGACTTCTTTGCGTCGCGCGAGTAGTTCCTGGCGGCGGCCCTCAAAGCGATCGGCGAGTTTCAAAAGGAAGGCGCGGGCTTCGGGCGTAAGAACGTTGCTTTCAATCTGGGCGAAAGTTTGGGCTTCGGAATCGGTATTGGGGAGAGTAGTCATGGCGTTCATAAGTCAACATCATAGTCCCCGTGCGCCGCAAGAACCAGCCACTAGGTCATTTTGACCCAGTGGGCCGGGGCGGACTTCCCGGTTTGCCGGAAAGCGCGATTCGCAGTCTACTGGGCCTAGATGCGGGGCCGGAGGCAAGATCCCGGCGGCAAATTTTGAGAGTGAGGAGAAGCAGATGACGACTTCGAAGAATTCCAACCGGCAAAACAATTGGGAACACCACATTCGCGGCGGAGTATCGGCACTGGAAGGATTCCGCGAAGCGCAGTCCATCGATTACTCGACCGTGGAAGAGAGCTATGAGCTGCTTCCTTCGGGCGACTAACCAAGATTCCGAAGTTCGGCATGGGCGCCGATCTCCTGCCAGCCCTCGACGGGCTGATTGAGCCGCACGCGTGACACGCGGCCAGGCGCCCAGTCCGATTGACAGCAACCGATTCTTACTTGAACCGGGATGCCGCAAGCGAAATACCTTCAGTCTTGACTCTGCACGATTGCGACCTTCAGACCCATGGGTATACAGTAGAGGCCGGCCGCGTCCTGCTGGCTGAATGCCGTCCTGGCTCGCACGAAATGCACGCGAATCCGCACTCATAATCTTCTTCGAGGGATGGAACAATGCCGACGAAAGTTGAAACTCTGGAAATGCCAACGACGACGATGACCACGTTCGACGAGCAAGTAGCTGCCACGCAGCAGTGGTTTGCCAGCCCGCGCTTCAAGGGAATCGTGCGACTGCACACCGCCCAACAGGTGGCCGAACAGCAAGGAACGATTCGTGGCGACTACACGGTCGCGCACAAGGCTGCGGAGGAGTTTTATGCGCGGCTGCGCGAACTGTTTCAGCAGCGCAAGTCGATCACGACCTTCGGGCCCTATTCGCCGGGCCAAGCCGTGATGATCAAACGAATGGGGATCGAGGGAATTTATCTGGGCGGGTGGGCGACGTCGGCAAAAGGGTCGGTGACTGAAGATCCCGGCCCGGACTTGGCGAGCTATCCGTTGAGCCAGGTGCCCGACGAAGCGGCGGGGTTGGTACGCGCGCTGCTGGCGGCCGACAAGAACCAACACTATGCGCGCGCCCGTATGACCGAGCAGCAGCGTAAGTCGACGCCGGTCGTTGATTTTCGGCCGTTCATTATCGCCGACGCCGACACCGGGCATGGCGGCGACGCACACGTGCGCAATCTCGTCCGGCGCTTTGTCGAGGTTGGCGTGCCGGGCTATCACATTGAAGACCAGAAACCAGGCGCGAAAAAGTGCGGGCACCAGGGCGGCAAGGTGCTGGTGGCGGAGGACGAGCAAATCCGGCGGTTGAATGCGGCGCGGCTGCAACTCGACATCATGAGAGTCCCGGGAATTATTGTGGCGCGCACCGACGCCGAGTCGGCAACGTTCCTGGAGAATGACAGCGACGAGCGTGATCAGCCCTTCATCCTGGGAGCAACCAACACGGACCTGCCTACATACCGGGTGGGTTACGTCGCCGTTCTGAAGATGCTGGCGGAGTTGGGGGCAGCAGAGGAGATTCGCGGGCACCTGCTCTTCGCGATTTCAGAGACCGAATACCACGACGCGTATGAATGGCTGGAGCGAGCGGGGCTAATGCCGACAATCCGATCGGCGGCGCAGACGTTGCGGAATACTACGGGGCCGGAGCTCGAGTCGGCACTTGACAAGGCTGAGACGGCATACATGGAAGCGTGGACTGAGCAAGCCCAGCTGAAAACCTATGGACGCGCGGTTGCCGATGCCTTGCAGACGCGCGCGGCGGACGGCGAACGCTTCGATATGACGGTCGACGAGTGGCTGGAATTTTCCAAACACGCTTCATTTTACGAGATTCGCGAGAAAGCTCGGGCGATGGGCGTGCAGGTGGTATGGGATTGCGATCTGCCGAAGACGCCCGAGGGGTTCTATCAGGTGCAGGGCGGGATCGACTACGCCATCGCCAAGTCGCTGGCGGCCGCGCCTTTCTGCGACCTGTTGTGGATGGAGACGAAAACAGCCGATCTTGAGGACGCAGAGAAGTTTGCGCATGCCATACACGCGCAATTCCCGGACAAGATGCTCGCCTACAACCTGTCGCCATCGTTCAACTGGGACACGACCGGCATGAGCGACGAGCAGATGCGGCGCTTCCCCGAAGAACTGGGCAAGATGGGTTTTGTCTTCAACTTCATCACCTACGGCGGGCATCAGATCGACGGCCTGGCCTCGGAGGAATTCGCGACTGCCCTCAAGCAGGACGGCATGCTGGCGCTGGCGCGCCTGCAGCGCAAGTTCCGGCTGCTGGAGTCGCCGTATCGGACGCCGCAAACGCTGGTGGGCGGGCCACGGCTCGATGGCGCGCTGATGGCTGCATCGGGGCGCACCGCCGCGACCAAGGCGATGGGCAAGGGGTCAACACAATTTCAGCACCTGGTGCAGACCGAGGTTCCGACCCGGTTGCTCGAAGAGTGGCTGGCAGCGTGGGGCGAACAGTGGGGGCACAGAGGCAAATTGCGCGTGCAACTGCGTCCGCACACGGCCGGCTCGGAACTGTTGGAGTTGTGCGTGCTGGGCGATGGGCCGGAGAAAATTTCCAATGTGATCTTTGCCAGCTTGCAGGATCGCCGCGGCCGCAATTTCCTTTCCGTGCGCGATCAGAACACGCAGCCAACGTTCCGGAAGAAGCGGTTGATGACGCTGATGCAGCTGTTCCTGATCCACCGCTATTCCGCGAATGCGGTGCACTACGTTACGCCAACCGAGGACAACGAGTATCAGGCGCAAAAAATGAAGAAAGTGGGCATTTTCGGAGATGTGCACACCGAGATTGGCCAGATCATCGTTGCCCAGGTGAGCAAGGAAGGCGTGGCCAATCTGCTCAAGCCGGAACGGACCGAATTGCTGGAGATGATCCGAAAGGCGCCCGCGGCCTAGCAGCATTGACATATCAATTCGCGCAGGTCTTCGTCTGCAGATTTTGCGGCCTAGCTCAAAACTGGGCCGCATTTTTTTGATAGATTGAATTCCCTCGTCTTAACACGACCGTAACAATTCAGCCATATAGTTTTCTTACTTTGGACCCTGTGGGGAACCACTCCTGGTCCGCCTGAAGTCCAAAAACCTATTCAGGAGAAGCGCGATGGCGACTGCTACTACGGCTCTGGACGCAAAAATAAGCAGGACACCCGGGAAGATCGGGATCATTGGCTTTGGCATCGTGCTGGTGGGCGGGGTTATTTATGCCGGCCACCAACTGCTCTCCGACCTGTCGACTGTGCACGCAGGCTCGTGGCTGCCATATCTGCTCCTTGGAGTGGCTCTTCTGGTGGCGCTGGGGTTTGAGTTCGTTAACGGATTCCACGACACTGCCAATGCCGTAGCCACCGTCATCTACACCCATTCGCTCGAGCCGCATATCGCGGTGGTGTGGTCAGGCTTCTGGAATTTCCTCGGCGTTCTCACTTCGAGCGGCGCAGTGGCCTTCGGCATTGTCTCGCTGCTGCCTGTCGAATTGATTCTGCAAGTGGGCAGCAAAGCCGGGTTCGCCATGGTGTTCGCCTTACTCGTTGCCGCCATCATCTGGAATCTTGGCACCTGGTATTTCGGATTGCCGGCATCGAGTTCGCACACCATGATTGGCTCGATTATTGGAGTCGGCATCGCCAACCAACTGATGGCCGTTCGCACCGGCACCAGCGGAGTCGACTGGGACAAAGCCAAAGAGGTCGGATATTCGCTTTTGCTCTCTCCAGTTTTTGGTTTCGTGCTTGCTGCTCTACTTTTGTGGCTGATGAAGGCGGTGATCAAGAACCGCGCGCTCTATGAGGCTCCCGTGGGCACCGAGCCGCCTCCTTTTTGGATTCGCTGCCTGCTCGTGCTTACCTGCACCGGTGTCAGCTTCTTCCACGGCTCCAATGACGGACAAAAAGGCATGGGACTGATCATGCTGATTCTGGTCGGCACGGTTCCGACAGCCTACGCGCTGAATCATGCCATCACACACCAACAGTCGCAGGACTTCATCGCCGTGTCACAACAGGCAGCGAGCATGCTTTCCAAATACGTCAGCCCCGACGCCGTGGTCGGCGACGATCGTGATGAACTCACCAACTACATCCGAACAAAGGAGTTCACGCCGAACACCATGCTCGCGCTGCGGCAGCTGGTCGGCGACATCGGTAACGAAACCGCCCTCTTCGGCGAACTCTCGAAGGTGCCGAACGACCGAGTGCGCAACTTCCGCAATGACATGTATGTGGTCAGCGAAGCACTGCGGCTCATCAAGAAGAATCAGCCGAACGTGATCAACAGCGCTGACTGGGTGGTGCTCGACAACTATAAAAAGAAGCACATCGATAGGGCCACGCGTTTTATCCCGACTTGGGTGAAGGTTGCCGTCGCCCTAGCGCTCGGTCTGGGAACGATGGTTGGCTGGAAGCGGATCGTGGTTACCGTCGGCGAAAAGATCGGCAAGGAACATTTAACCTATGGGCAAGGAGCGGCTGCGGAGATCGTGGCCATGGCGACCATCGGCGCCGCTGACGGGCTCGGCTTGCCAGTCAGCACCACTCATGTGCTTTCCTCAGGCGTGGCGGGCACCATGGCCGCCAATCACTCCGGCTTGCAGTGGAGCACGGTGCGAAATCTGGCGATGGCCTGGGTGCTCACGCTGCCGGTGTCCATGGTTCTGGCGGGTTGTTTGTTCTGGGGATTCCGGAAAATTTTCTAGGCTGTCAAGACTAGTTCATCGCATGAGCGATCGCGTGCGGCATCGCTGTCGCACCTATTCAGCCGCTTCAGGTCTGGCGTTGCGTCACCACATGGATGCCGAGATAGGCAAGCAGCCGAGAACCGTGGTCGCAGAGCTTAATCGCATACTTCATGAAATGATGCTTCCCACACAACGCAAGAAAGGGGAGTGCGATCACATAGGACGGCACGGCCAGGATTGACGTCAGAATGCTACGCGCCTTATGCGCGTCATGTTTATGGAAATTGCTGCCACGGAGCAACGCGCGCCGGAGCAAATATCTGCTGGTGCAGCGAGACTCAGGAATCCATTCAAAGACCTCCGCCTCACTGCACCAGACGAATACGCGCCCCTTGGCCATCATGCGCCGAAAGAAATCGACATCTTCTCCCGCGGTATTGAATTGGACGTCGAAGGGTGAATCCGAACCCTCCAGAATGCTTTTGCGGAAAAGCACGTTGCCGGTCCGCCCCCGCGACCACTTCATTTTGTAGCCCGTCGGATAGTCCGGCCTGACGAAAAACTCGCCGTTTATGATCCATTGCGGCGGTTCGGTTTCGAAGCGGGGTCTGACCGGCCCGAGAACGCCATCCGCTCCAAATTGGTTGAGTGTGTTAAACAAATGGACAAGCCAGAGATCGCCGGGAATTTCATCGTCATCAATAAAGGCGATCAAGTCGCCGCGGGCCTGCTGCAACGCGCGGTTCCGGGCCATGGCAATATTCTGCTCTGGTTCGACGCAGTATTCCACGGATAAGCTGCTGTGGTTTGCGAAAGCGGTCACGGCCGATTCGGCGGAACGAGCGGCGTCGTTATCAGAAACCACGGCCGAGAACGTAAAGAGATTTTCTGTCCGCTGCGCCTCCAGCTTCTCCAACAGGCTCATTAACTGTTGGGACCGCCGAAATGTGCAGATACAAACGCAAATATGTGGCAGCGGTTTACTTTGCATTAGGCTTTGGTTTTGCGGCTCGCGATCGCTTTACGGCCGAGGCTATTTTCTTTCGGGCTTGTTCAGCAATTCTCAGTCCCGGCATGGACGCGCGCACCCATTTATGTTCGAAAGGTATGCCAAACGCGTGCGGAGTGCAGCGCCGCGACCGAAGACAGTTCAGTATTTCTTGCTCGGTAACGCGGGGCAAATCGAGGACCATCGTCAGCGGAAAGAGCTGTTTTTCTGTATGAAAATCCAAACCGACAAAAGGAATGCAATCGGATGCGGCGAGGAGATTTTGCGCCGTCTCGCTTTGCGCAACCCCGTCGTATTTTCGATTCCAGACTTCTATGCCGAGAAGATTGCCGGTCCAGCTTGGCCCAACGTCCTGCCACACGTTCTTTCTCGAGGGATGCGCGAGGACCGCAACTCCGTTGCGAGCACGAACCGCATTTAGCATTTCAACAGTGGGGAGATTTTCGCCAAGAAAATCTGTGCCCCAGACCAGCACATGCACGCGATTGGCGGCATCGCTGTATTCGATTCCAGGAACGACCTGGATTTCGCTGGAACTGGCCTCGGCGCAGGCAGCGCGATACTCTGCAAACCGGCTCGCACTGAAGCCGCGGTCGTGCTCGGTCATCAACAAGACCCGCGCACCACGCTCCTCGAAAGTGGCGGCCAGGTCTTTGAGCGACCAGTGGCCGTCGTAAGACCAATCGGAATGCACATGACAAACAGCAATTATTTCCATCTAGATCAGTGCCTGTGTTTGAACACGTTTTGCTGAACCGTATTATAAAAATCCGCGAAAAAAACCTTCAGGTCACCTCGCCGCCAATTGTAGAATGTGTCTCCGCGGCGAACGGCCAAGACCTGGCGTAAGGTGGCCCCAAGCGGCGGCCAACCAACCAACGCTTTCGATTTCGAACCCTTAATGACGAACAAAATGTGCATGAATTCGCGCCCTGCGTTTCTACAAACGACGCCGGGTACCGCCGACGATCCCATTCCGACAGAAGATTGCCGGTTAGTTAACAACCGGAGTTGCCACGCCGGATATTCAAGTTTTTGTTTCCGGGCGAGAGCAATGCTTCCCCATGGCCTCCCGTTGAACTCCACGAACCACAACCGTCCAGACTGGTCACGCAACAACTCGATCATGAACAGCCCATGCCAGCCAGTCACATCGATGAGGCGCTGGGCCTTTTGTTTGAGATCGTCAGACACCGACTGGGAAATGCAGGCGCTCGACCCGGAACCCTGCGGGTTCATCATTCGCAGCCTGCGGTGAGCGCTCCAGGCACGAACCCCCTCGGGAGCGGCAATACCAAACAGTCCCTCTCCGGTTCCGGTCACGAATTTCTGAATCAGAATCGGCACGCGTTCCGCCCACTGTTTGATGGCGCGGTCTAATTCCTGCTGGTTCGCGCAAATCCATTTCGGGCACCCAAGCACCCGGCCGTTTTGGACCGGGACAGCTTCAGCAGCCTTCATAATGACCGGAAAGGAGGCTGACTTTACGAAGTTGAGGACTTCGTCCGCGCTCTTGCACAAACAGCCTTCGGGAACGGAGAATCCGGCTTGACTCGCGGCCTGGCACTGCAGATCTTTATTAAGGGCCAACTCGGCCGCTCCATCCTGAGGCCCGGCCAGAACCCAGGGCTGCTCAAGCGCAAGCTTGCTGCTAAGCCAGACTGCCTTATCGTCCAGAGGGAACAAGAAGGCATGCTGGTTCTTTAACAAGGCGCCAATGCTTTGGAGCAATGCGCTAAGTTCAGACAGCGATTTATCTAGGTCACTTTCCGGTGGACATATCTCGCAGCACTGAACGTAGCGGCTATGACGAATCGCAGCCGCCTTCCCACGGCGCGCAAAAGCAACTACCTGAAATCCATCATCGACAAGACTCCAGACGACTTCCGGCGCCGCTAGAGCCTCGGCGAACCCGACCAGAACCAAATCTCTCGAGTCGACCCGGGCAGAGAGGGCGGGTCGGCGGGACTCCATCTCGGCAGCTTTCATTGGCCGGCCACCTGCAAGCCACTCTTATGACCGTCTAACGTGTATCCGCGAGCAATTTGACATTCCTTGCTCCAGCAAAGGACTGCGCCACCAGTAAGGAATTTGTATTCTTCCGGATTGACAGGGTGTGTCTCCACCTCTACCGATGAGTTCCTTGCGAGAGCGAATATGCGTTCGAGCCGGCTAGCTGGTTCGAGCGGCGGCAAGGAAAAGAAATAATCGGTAAGCCGGTGCCGCTTGGCAAGAACGTGATCCATGGCTCTTCTATAGAGTCGATTTATGCCACTTTTCTCCCCGCGCAAAAATGAGAAGTTCCTGCGCGCAATGGTCCCTTCGGGAAGCAGTCCTGCGAAGAGTACATTCGCGCACAGGTGCATGTGGTGATGGCCATCCACGCGCCGCGGAGGCTTCCCGAAAAGCCTGGAAAACTCGTCGAGCTGAACCGACACGACGTATTGGAAGGAGTTCGCAAGCCCGGGATGATAGATAGCCTGAGATAGCCGGCTTCTCCGCAGAAAGCTCCGTACGCGTTGATGATGTTCTTCGACTTTTGGGGATACGGAATGAGCGGTAAACGGCGACGTCAGATTCAGGTGCAAGCCGACTTCAAATGCGCGCTCCCGGGCAAGGTCAGCGGCACGCTCTGAATCCTCCATCAGAACCATCGCGCTTGCCGACGAGACTGTGCCTAACGCAGCGCATTCAGCGATCCGATCAGTCGTATCGGCGTCGAGACCCCAATCATCGGCGTTAATAATCAGCACACCTGTATGGGGGGGAGGGCCTTCAGGATTGTCTGAGCCACTCTGCAGGCCTGGAACCGGCGCACGCTCATTAATGTATTTGCTAGAGGGCGCCACAGTCAGTCAGCGGTCCGTTCTCTTGCAGGAGCGCAAAACGCATTGAGTCACGAGCTTTGGTTCTGCAATCATGGCCACCATCAGCAGGGCTACCTCGCAACCTTGATTCGCACCGCCCCACCATAGGCAACCACGATTCGTTGGTCTAGTTTTTCACGAAGGCGAATTTTCTGCAACCTTAGCTACGGTGACGGGCACATTCGGAACGGTGAGTCATAGGGTCAAGGTCGCGCTGAAGGTCACTTCGCCTTGACCCGAGCCGCGTTCGCTGGTTGGCCAAGATCTATCCGGTTGCGCGCGGTATGGCTATGGGGCTTGAGCAGTGATTGACTCCACTCCGATTGCGGACGGAAGTCGGAAGGATAGGCGCGACCCCGACTCTACATTTGGATTACCTTCGTAAGGGAACGAGGCACGCGACTTGTCATCCGCGGCGAGCACTGGCCGATGGACTAAGCACGGCCCTCTTCCATGCCCCTAACTCGTCTACTAAAAGGATCCCTCGGGGAGTCAAATACTGAACTGCAACTCCTCTTGAACGCTTTTACCGAGAGCCTCTGCGGATTGGACGCTGCGGGCAAGGTGACGTTCTGCAACGATGCCCTATTGAAGCTGATCCGATATCGGACGGAAGAAATCATCGGAAACGACCTCGACAAATTGCTGCGGCAAAGCGCTTCGAGTGAAACGACCGATCCCGCGAAGGAGTGCACGCTAGACAAGGTACTCGAGACTCATCGGGAGATTCACATCGCGGGAGACATATTTTGGCGGAAAGATAAAACCTGTTTCCCCGTCGAATACTGGTGTCGTCCCTTGCGGCTGCCATCGAGCGCGACCGAATATGTGCTCATCATTCACGACATCACTGGACCCAGCTGCACCGAAGAAGAACTGCGGCGGAGCCAGGATTGCTTGGCGGAGTCGGAGAGGCTGACTCATATCGGAAGTTGGTCCTGGAAGACGAACCAGCGGGAATTCGTATTTTGGTCCGCAGAGCACTATCGGATTTATGGCTTGGAGCCTGGAAGCGGGCGCGTGGGGTTCGAGCAGTCCATGAAACGGCTCCATCCCGAAGACGAGCCCATTTTCCGCAACCTGGTAAAGGAATCGATCGCGACTAAGAAGGGCTTTGAAGCTGAGCTTCGAATCATCCTGCCGGATGGTTCGATACGAATGGCTCACGGCATCGGGCGGCCGATCCTTGACGAAGCCGGGAACGTTGTTGAATTTGTTGGAACCACAACCGACGTAACCGATCGCAAGCGCGCGGAGAAGGAACTGCGGCTGGCGCAATTTTCGCTGGAGCATACTTCGGATGCCGTGGATTGGGTCGACGCAAACGGCCGTTTTGTATACGTCAACCAGGAAACCTGCAACTTATTGGGATATTCCCGCGAAGAATTGCTTTCCCTATCCATTCCGGATATTGCGCCGCCGATATCGAGAGAAAACTGGGGTCCGTTCTGGCAGGACCTCAAGGCGCGGGGATCGAAATGTTTCGAAACCACGAATAAATCTAAGCAGGGACGAGTTTTCCCGGTCGAGGTCAATCTTACCCGCTTGCAGTTTGACGGGGAGGAATACGGATTCGCCTTTGTGCGCGACATCAGCGAGCGCAAGTTGGCAGAAGATCGTCTGCGGAGGCTGTCCAGCGCCGTCGAGCAAAGCCCCGCCATCGTCATCATCACCGATACGAAGGGCACTATCGAGTACGTCAACACCAAATTTACGCAACTGACGGGTTATACCGCAGAGGAGGCGATAGGACAAAACCCCCGCATCCTAAAGTCGGGGAGGCAATCAGCCGCTACCTACCGGGAACTCTGGGAGACTGTGCTCTCTGGCCGGGAATGGCGCGGGGAGTTTGCCAACAAGAAAAAGAATGGAGAGATCTATTGGGAATCGGCCTCCATTGTGCCCATAAAAGATTCCAGCGGCGTCATCGCCCATCTACTCGCGCTCAAGGAAGACATCACCGAGCGCAAGAAAATAGAAGAGAAACTGCGGCTGATGCAGTTCTCGCTAGAACACGCCTCGGACGCCCTCTATTGGATCAACTCGCAGGCACAGATCGTCTACGTCAACCAGGCGTCCTGCCGTTCTTTGGAACGTTCTCGTGAGGAGTTACTTTCTTTGTCGATCCCAGACATAGATCCGTGTTTCCCCGAAGACCGCTGGCCATGCTTGTGGCGAGAGCTCAAGGCGCAGGGCAGCTTGCACTTTGAAACCCAACATTGCACTAAAGATGGACGGGTCTTTCCGGTGGAAGTAAACGCCAGCTACCTGAAACTCGACGGAAAGGAGTACAGCTTTTGCTTCGTGCGTGACATCACCGAGCGCAAGCGAGCGGAGGAAAAAGTACGAGAGAGCGACGAACTGAAAAGGCTGGTGCTGGATTCGGTACCCGAGGCAGTCTACGGTATCGACATGCAAGGCTGCTGCACTTTCTGCAATCCCGCCTGTCTGAAACTCCTGGGCTATGAGGATCCTGCGGAACTGTACGGAAAGAATATGCACGATGTGATGCACCATACGCGGAAGGATGGAACGCCTTACCCCGTGGAGGAATGTCACATCTTCGAAGCTTTTCGCCGCGGGCATGGCACCCACATCGATGACGAAGTCCTCTGGCGCCGCGATGGCACCTGCTTTCCCGCCGAATACTGGTCCCATCCGATACAACAGGACGGAAAGCCAATCGGCACGGTAGTCACTTTCGTGAACATCACCGAGCGCAAGCGGGCCGACGAAGCCATTCACGAGTCGGAAATGCGCTACCGGCTCCTGTTTGAGCGCAACGTGGCTGGGGTCTATCGAACCACGATAGACGGGCGTGTCCTGGAGTGCAATCAGGCCGCGGCCCAGATATTCGGCTATGCCTCGCCTGAGGACGCCCTCGGCGTATCGATCCTAGATTTGTACGAAGAGACTTCAGACCGGGATGCGTTCCTAAGAAAACTCAAACGAGAGACGTTCGCTACCAACCACGAGGTGAACCTTCGCCGGAAGAACGGGGAATCCCTGTGGGCGATGTTGAATGCCTCGATCGTCTCTGACCACGCCGGGGCTACCAAGGTTATTGAGGGCACGATCGTAGACATCACCGAGCGCAAGGTCGCCGAGGAACGGATTCAATCTCTGGCCTATTTCGATGCTTTGACGGGATTACCCAATCGGACTCTTTTGCGCGACCGATTAACGCTCGCGCTCGCCAGTGCTCGCCGGAATAAAAGCAAGGTTGCGCTTTTCTTCCTCGACCTCGACCGCTTTAAGAACATCAATGACTCACTGGGGCACTCAGTCGGCGATCTGCTTTTGAAAGGCATTGCGGAACGGCTGAAAACATGGGGGCGCGAGCAGGACACGATTGCCCGGCTCGGAGGGGACGAATTCCTCGTCGTCTTGAATGATGTCAGGGAAGTCGGCGACGCAGCGGTTGCCGCCCGGCGGTTCATGGATTCTATGACTGCCGAAATAGTGATCCAGAATCATACCCTCAGTGTGAGTTGCAGCCTCGGCATCAGTATCTATCCGGAACACGGCACGGACAGTGAAACCCTCATCAAGAATGCCGACGCCGCCATGTATACCGCTAAGGACAGTGGACGAAACAATTTTAAGTTCTTCACAGCCGACATGAACGCTCGGGCGGTGGAGCGGCTGAACCTGGAGAACAGTTTGCGCGCGGCGCTCGAGCGGAAAGAACTCTTTCTCATGTACCAACCGCAGATGGATATGGCATCTGGAAAGATGATTGGCCTGGAAGCGCTGCTGCGGTGGCAACACCCGGAAATGGGCCTGGTGCCACCCAATGATTTTATCCGGATTGCGGAAAACAGCGGATTGATCGTACCCATCGGGGAATGGGTGCTCAGGACGGCCTGCTCGCAGGCCCGGAAATGGCAAGACGAGGGGCTTGCCGCAGTGTCAGTGGCAGTTAATGTTTCGGCGGTCCAGTTCCGTCGCGAGGGCTTCTGCGAACTTGTCAGAAAGGTGCTCCTGGATACTGGCATCCCTCCGCAATACCTGGAACTCGAGGTAACGGAAAGTCTCCTGCTCTCCAGCGCCGACGTCACATTCTCGGTTCTTCAGGAATTAAAGGACATGGGGTTGTCCCTGTCGATCGATGACTTCGGAACTGGCTATTCCAGCCTCAGCTATTTGAAGCGGTTTCCGGTTAGCAAGCTGAAGATCGACCGTTCGTTTGTTCGGGATGTTGCGCTGGATCCGGACGGTGCGGCAATCACAACCGCGATCATCAGCATGGCAAAAAGCCTGAATCTGAAAGTGATTGCTGAAGGCGTCGAGGACGAAGCACAAATGTCATTCCTGCGGGCTCATCATTGTGACGAGATTCAAGGCTATTACTACAGCAAGCCCTTAATGACCGACGAGATTGCAGCCAAACTGCAAGCGGATTGCTCCAGAGCGCAAGTCAAGTCGCAAGCTAGTGGGAAACAATCGTAGCGCTAAATCCGACCCACCATAGTATGAGGCAGTCAATCTCTATGGCGATAGTCCATTTGCTCTTGGCACAAAACGGCACTCCGTTTGAGATGCCATATCCAAACCGAAGTTACAAAGTCCGGGTATTCGGCACCTGACTGCTGCGAAACCTTCGCGACACTTCCAAATCCTACTTACCAGCGAACGTTTCCAACCGGAACATTGGCCGATTGCTAGGCGAGAAGAACCTATTCGAACTGCCACAGGGTTTTAGTCAGCGGCTGTATCAGCGCTTATCCAGCATGCATTGACTCGCAATTCTTGTCACTTTCTAAGGGAATCTGAATCGTATCGTCCGACCCCATGAACAGTGCCAGGCAAGAATTGTCCGCGAGTTCGCTGAGAATGACGTTGGCGCCGGTGCCGGCTGCAGCCGCCCGCCCGGACTCGCCGGAACTTGACGTGCTCACAGCCCTTCGCTCCCACTGGCCCGAGTATCTGATGGAGGCGAGCCTGCTCGGTATGTTCATGGTGTCGGCTTGCGTGTTCGGGACGCTTTATGAATTCCACGGTTCGCCCATCCATCAAGCAATCATGTCCGGCTTCCTGCGGCGGATCCTCATGGGAGTTTCCATGGGCTTGACCGCGATCGCCATTATTTACTCACCCTGGGGAAAACAGTCCGGGGCACATATCAACCCCTCGGTGACACTCACTTTCTTCCGCTTGGGCAAGATCAAGGCATGGGACGCGATCTTCTACTTAGTCGCACAGTTTTCGGGTGCGGTGCTGGGCGTCTTTCTGGTAGCTCAGGTGCTCGGCCGCCAAGTGTCGGACCCTGCCGTGCGTTATGTGGTAACCACACCGGGTCCGCGTGGGCCGTGGGTGGCGCTGCTCGCTGAATTCATCATCGCCGCAGGAATGATGTCGGCGGTGCTTCATTTCTCCAACCACCACCGGCTGGCTGGATACACAGGCCTTTTCGCCGGGCTTCTGGTCGCGACATACATAACTATCGAAGCACCTTTCTCCGGGATGAGCATGAATCCCGCCCGTACTTTCGGCTCAGCCTTGCCGCCGATGATTTGGGATGGACTCTGGATTTACTTGACCGCACCACCACTCGGCATGCTGTTCGCCGCCGAGCTCTATCTGTGGCGAAGAGGACAATCAGCCGTGAAGTGCTGCAAGCTCCACCACAACAACACCAAACGCTGCATCTTCTGCGGAGCCAATGGAGGATTCGCATCATGACCGATCAACATTACGACGTCATCATCATCGGAACCGGCGCGGGCGGCGGAACGCTGGCCTACCATTTGGCACCGTCCGGAAAGCGCATCTTGATTCTGGAACGCGGCGACTATGTTCCCCGCGAGAAAGCGAACTGGGATCCTCAGGTCGTCAACGTTGACGCCCATTACAACGCCAAGGAGTCCTGGCTCGACAAGGATGGCAAGGAACTCCATCCGCATACCAATTATTACGTCGGTGGCAACACCAAGTTTTATGGTGCTGCTCTGTTCCGTTTGCGCAAGGAGGATTTCGGCGAGCTTCGTCACCACGGGGGCATCTCGCCCGCCTGGCCGATCAGCTACGACGATCTGGAGCCGTACTACACGCAGGCCGAGAACCTCTATCAGGTGCACGGGAACCGCGGAGAAGATCCCACTGAACCGCCGGCCAGCGCCCCCTATCCCTGGGCCGCCGTCAGTCATGAGCCGCGCATTCAGCAGCTGTCTGATGACTTCGCGCGTTCGGGCCTGAAGCCCTTCCACGTGCCCGTCGGCGTCATGCTCGACGAGAAGAACCCGCACAACAGCCGCTGTATCCGCTGCAATACCTGCGATGGCTTTCCCTGCCTGGTCGGCGCAAAGTCTGATGCGCAAGTTGTGTGCGTGGATGAGGCGATCAAGCATTCCAACGTAACCCTGCTGACAAACTCGCTGGTGAAGCGGCTGGAGACAAATCCATCGGGTCGTGAGGTGACGAATTTAGTTGTGGAGCGGAATGGGAGCGTGGA
>Ga0326728_10009863_pt1 | contig 22683 bp, 22 predicted proteins | sample MB3enrmetagenome_FD_207602 | JGI IMG/M metagenome (GOLD analysis project Ga0326728, IMG submission 207602) | Lab enriched peat soil microbial communities from McLean, Ithaca, NY, United States - MB31MN | ecosystem: Environmental > Terrestrial > Soil > Wetlands > Peat | place: USA: New York... | reverse complement strand
GCGTAATATCGCTCAGTTTCTCAAATGACTTCGAGGCATTGGTCTGCCAAACGTGAACGACGCCGGTCGAAAGGCCCCCGGTGACCCTGAACGCCACTTCCTGTGGCTCAGTGGCATCGATGGTCTCGACGATGACGCTGTAGTCGTTCGAGGTTGGAGCCTTAAGCGTCACGTAGCTCCCCTGGCCCTTGAGGTACCCACACGCGCTGTCGAGGTATTGCCACCCAGGCTGTGCGAACTGCGTCGTATGCGCCGTCACCCAGACGGCGGACTGCACGTCGTAATAACCCGACCAAGGCGTATTGGCGTACATCAAGCCGGAATTCGGTGCCGCCAGGTTATCGTAATACGAGGTCACCGGACTCCAGGTTTCCGTCTTGGTCACTTTGCCGTCGATGTAGTTCGTGTTCAGGACCTTGGCCCAGATTCTCGCCCCCGGCTTCCAATCTCGCTCCAGGATCACTCCCGTTTCGTCGAAGGGCTGGTCCTCGCTCGACCACAGCGGCTTGCCGGACTCCAAAGCGCCTCCCGTGACGTAGAAGTTTCCTTTCACCCGTGCATAGTGGACGGCAATCGCGTACACGTCCTCTTTGAGGATTGGATCCAGCTTGAAGTCGTCGGTGATCTTCCATTGATTCTCGTAAAGGTCCGCCGCAACGATCTTGGTCTGAAGACCGTTTGCCAACAGCGCCTTCTTCAGCATCTTGATGTAGTTGGTGTCGTAGTTCGTTTCATTCCAAATGCCCACATAGTCGATGTCGAGGCCGTGATGTTTCTTCGCGCCCTGGGTGAACTTCACGATGTAGTTCGCCATGTCCTGAGAGTAGTATTTGCCATTGCCGATCCAACCGGGAGCGCCCCAAGGCAGGGCGTCCAGGATGATCTTGGGGTTCCTCGCCTTGGCTTCCGACATCAGCCACCACTCGTACCCGCGGTCGTAGTTCTCGTCCGTGCGGGTGTGCATGTGGCTGGGCTCAGAGCCGTCGGTGGAATTGGTGTCGCCGCCGACCTCAACCTTGAGGTGCTGTAAAGAGGCGCCGTAATTCGGCTTGAAGAGGTAGTCAAGGATCTGGCTGCGTTGGGGCTCGGGATAATCGATCAGCAGCCGCGAAGAAGCCCCGGCGCTAACGCCACCAATTCCCTCGAAGATTCTTCCTTTGCTGGAACCGTCGATTTTGATTTCGGTCTTCTGCACCGGTGCTTGTTTATTGCAGGAGAACAGCGGAAGAAAGATAGCCAACGCCAAAACCATGAAAACGTTTCTGTGCCTCATCGGATTTCACTCCTGTAGTTCACCTATTTCCCGGCCGCTGGGAAAAGACTCACCACAGAGTTCACAGGGAAGAACCCTCTGCCGTTCTCTGTGCTCTCTGTGCTCTCCGTGACCTCTGTGGTGAATTGTCTTACTTGCCGTAGACGGAGCTTCGCCAATAAGCTTGGATGCCCCGGTAGCTGTCGTCATCAGGCAGGTTGGCGAGAATGAGCCGCTTCACTTTCAACTCATCGATCGGGCCTTGAACCTTGTACACCACCTCGCCGTCGGGGCGAATCAGCAGAGTGTAGGGATCGGCGCCGTTCCAATCCGGGTCGAAGGCCGCCATCAGGCCATAGATATCCGTCGCTCCAAAGATGTAATTCCTGTTGCTGGCATGCGCCTTGCGAAGCGCCGCGAGAACGCCCTTCTGCTCATCAGGGTAATTTGTGCTCACCATGACTAAGTCGAAGGGGCGAGCGCGGAACATGCGGTAAATAGTTTCGAGCTTGGCCATTTCCGCGACGCAAGGCCCGCACCAGGTCGCCCAGAAGTCCACCAGGAGCAGCTTGCCGGCACCATTCTTGCGCAGGGCTTTCAACTCGTCCGCGGAAACGGGTTTAACCGTCACCGGCTCGCTTTCGATGCGGCGCATCTCTTCCTCGCGCGACTCCTCCTTGTACATCCACTTGGTCGAACAGCCGACCGCAGGGGTCTTCTCCACCGACACGGGTTCGCCGGCAAGAAGCTCATCCAGGGCCACACGAGCGTCCTTCCTGGTCACCAATGACTCGCGCGGGTTGTTGTCCACTCGCCCCTCATAGCGGAGCTTACGCTCGGCATCGAAGATGAAGAGGTGGGGCGTCGCCGCCGGTCCGTAAGCGCGGGCGACTGTCTGGGTCTCGCCATCGTAGAGATACGGGAAGTTGAAATGCCGATAGGCGGCGCGGATTTTCATCTCCGGAAGCGAGTCGCCCAGGTCGGTGTAACCCTGCTCATCCAGAAGGACGGCGTTTGCGTTATTGGGATTGATGCCCACAAACGTCACTCCCCGGTTCTGGTAGTCGGACACTAATTGCTTGATTCGCGTCTCATAGAGTTGCGCTGTGGGACAGTGGTTACACGTAAACATGACCACCAGAATCTTAGCGGAGGCGAAGTCTCTCAGACAATGCACCTTGCCGTCGACCCCGGGCAGACAAAAGTCAGGCGCGCTTGACCCGATCGGCAACACAGAAGGCGTCTCCTCCGCGCCCAGCGCCGCCCCCGATGCAAACATCAGAAAGAGAAGACAAACGCCAAGAAGCCTGTTCAAATGAACCTCCTTCGGGAGAAGGGTCTCTCGCGGCCACACAGTTCGCGGTGACGGATTATATCCTAAATGCCGGCACGTTTCGTTGCGCGGACGCTGAAGTGACCCCCTCACCCGCGTTACGAACACCAGGCACTGGGCACTCGGCACTAGCCACTGCTCTTCCTACCAATCCAGGATGGCTCCATCTGCGGCTCGGATGCTGGTGGTAGGCATCGCCTCTCGCCGGAAGGGGTGCTTTCGCGCTTCCTCTTCGTTCACTTCCACGCCCAGTCCGGGCTGCTCGGCTTTCAGCCAGTAACCGTCTCGCGTTTCCAGCGAATGCCGGACGACATCCCAGCGCCATGGGACATCCGTCAGCATATCTTCCTGAATAAGAAAGTTAGGAGTAGAGAGCGCGAAATGCAGGGCGGCGGCATTCGCCACCGGGCCCAAGGGGTTGTGCGGCGCCACGCCCATGTAGTAAACCTCCGCCATCGCCGCGATCTTCTTCCCTTCCAGCAGTCCACCGCAATGGCAGAGATCAGGTTGAATGACGTGGCAGGCTTGCTGCTCGAACACTTCGCGAAATTGGTGCCGCGTGACCAGCCTTTCTCCCGTCGCGATGGGCACGCGCACCGCCTGCCGCACCTCGCGCATGGCCGCGACGTTTTCCGGCGGCACGGGCTCCTCGCAGAAAAACGGATGAAACTCGGTGACCGCGTTGATGTACTGGATCGCCATGGCCGGATAGGTTCGGCCATGAAAGTCAATCATGATGTCCACCCTGTCGCCCACAGCCAACCGCAGCCTCTCAATGGCCTGGGCGAACTTCTTCACATAGGACAGACTCATCAGTGGCTCCGAGTACGGGACGCACACCACTTTGACGGCGGTGTACCCTTTGGCCACCACCGCCTGCGCCAGGTCGATGAGGGGCGCGGGGTCAAAAGTCTCGTAAACCGATTTCATATCACCGCCGCCCAGGTGAGTGTACATGCGCACACGGTCGCGCACCGCGCCGCCCAGCAACTTGTAAACGGGAAGGCCGAGGGACTTGCCCACGATATCCCAGCAGGCTTGTTCGATGCCGCTCACCGCGCTCATGCCAATCACGCCCAGCCGCCAGAAAGACTCTCGGTAGAGTTTCTGGTACAAGTATTCGATGCGGGTGGGATCTTCGCCCACAACCAGAGCACTCAGGTCCTCGACGGCTCCCACAATCCCCCTGGTCTTCCACTCCAGCGAAGCCTCGCCCCAACCCCACAGGCCCGCCTGATCGGTCTCCACTTTTACGAACACCCAATTGCGCATTTCGGCGTTGACTACCAGAGTTTTGATCGCAGTGATTTTCATGGCATCAATCCATCGGGTAGAGGCTACAGCCCCCGTCCGCCAGCAGAGTCGTACCTGTGATGTAGTCGGAAGCCTCAGAGCAAAGAAAGAGGAGAGCGTCCGCCACCGATTCGGGCGGCTGGAGATATCCCAAAGGAATGGCGCGCTCCGCGCGGCGGCGGTATTCGGGTTCTGTGTCCCATTGCCGCTTGCCCATGCCCACACCCACGATGCCGGGGGCCAGCGCATTCACCCGAATGCCTCTCCCCGCCAGTTCCCGCGCCATTCCCTTCATCAACATCTTCATGCCGCTTTTGGTAACGTTGTACGGGGTAATATCCGGCCAGGGAACGTCCTGGACCCACGACGAGGTGAATATGATCTTGCCTTTGATGTGGCGCTCCACCATGGCCCGCGCCGAAGCCTGCGCCACCAGAAATGCACTCTTCAAATTAAGGTTCATGATCCTGTCCCATTCCGCTTCCGAATATTCCAGGATCGGACAGGAGTGAGCCATTCCGGCGTGGCAGAGCGCCACATCAAGGCGTCCGAAAGTCTCGAGAGTTCTTGCGACGAGTTGGCTGGCGCCCTCGGGCTTGGTGACATCGGCGCGCACATAAACGAATCGGTCGCTTGGCCAGGCCAAGTCCTTCCCGACCTGCCCGGCTTGTTCATCACCCAGCACATCGTTCACCGCTACGCGGGCTGCATGCGACAGCAAGGAAGAGACAACCACCTTTCCGATCGCGCCCAACCCGCCCGTGATCAGGACGACTTTTCTGTCCAGACAATCCTCGGCAAAAGCTGTCATGCGTGATTCTCCTACTACATCTTGAAGTAGAGCGCCGCAGCCTCGTTGCGACGCTTCTCGTCTTCGGCCATTTCCTGCTGGTGGAAACGCTGATAAAGCTCAAACTCCTTCGCCGCCAGCGTCTTGTTCCCTATCCGCGAGTACGCTTGCCCCAGTCGATAGTGAGCGTCCGCCAGATCCGGTTTGAGCCTGATCGCCTGCCGGAACTCTCGACTGGCCTCCTCATACTTCTCATCGCCGGCGTAGAGAATCCCGAGTTGCAGGTGAGGGTCGGGAAGCTTCGGATCGAGCGCCGCGGAGCGCTGGCGGCCCAACAGTTCTCGAATCTGGCGCGCGGCATTCGCGAAGTCTCCGGTTTCGAGATACGCCAGCGACAAATCGTAACCATTTACGTAATGCGCCGGATTCAAACGCTGGGCTTTCTCCAGATAGGGAATTCCGGTCTTCAGTTTGCCTGCCTGAAGATAGAACTCGCCCAAGCGATGGTTGGCCTCAAAGCTATCCGGCGCCGACGCGACGGCTTGCTTGAGCATGGCTTCGACTTCGCCGGCCTGCCCCCTCTCCTTGCGAGCATGATTCTTCCCCGCCTCTGCCTGGACCGCGCCCTGACTTGAGATGGCTCCCGCCGCACAGACAGCCATCGCGAGCGCAAGAAAGCAGCGCGACTTGTAACGGGATGGCTTGCGGCCCCCCGCGTGCCGTGGTACTTGCGTTTCTGATCCGTCTGCCCCGTGCAACCGACCCTTCACCCGCCTCGCGCCCTTATGAATGGAATGCATCGCCGGGAGTCTTCGGCCTTCAAAATGGAGTGGCTTCGAAATGACATCGTACCCCGCCCGGGGAACGGCCGCAACCGAGGAAAGGTTCCACCACAGAGCACACGGAATTCACAGAGAAGACCCAAGGCAAGCCTTCTCTGTGTTCTCTGTGCTTGTATTTCCGGATTCCTTTGCAGCCTGCAAAGATTTTGGCTCCGGAACCTTGAATCTGGAATTTTGGATGCGGCCGTTAGGCCGCGCTGTGCCCTCTGTGGTGAATCTTTTTCTTGCACGAATACGAACAAGCAGATTGTCTCTGATGCGCCGCGCGCCAAGAATGAGGGCGGCCAACGTGCCGGCCGCCCTTCAGATCAACACATCTCTCCATCGTCGCTGGGTCTGCCAGAAGTGGAACTTCAGCGCGAACTGGATTTGCCTCGGGTCGTTGGGGCTGTCTTCCGTTGCTGTGATCTCCCCGAAGGTTGAAGTGCTCTTGTAGTTGGTGTAAGCCGGAAGAGCGAAGTTAGGATGGTTCGTGAGGTTGAAGAATTCCGCGCGGAACTCCACCCGCGTCCGCTCCGAAGTCTGGAACTGCTTGAAGAGTGACCAATCCAGGCGATGGATCCCGGGACCGATAACCTGCGTCCCTTTGCCTCCCAGAGGAGCAAGGTCCGTCTGACCAACAGAAGTCGCGGCAGGCGGATCCGCGAAAGCCGCCGGGTTCATCCATTGGTTGACATTGTGAGGCCCTGCATACTCGCCCTGACCGGGCACGAGTAAAGCGTAGCAACCCACCCCGGCCGCCCCTCCTATTTTCATGTTCCCGGTACCGAATTTCGAATTTCGATTTTCGAATTTCGACATCATGCTCGAAGCTCCGGCAGCCTGGCGCCCAGAGCGTCCGGCATCTGGCAACCCATCAGGGAAGCGAGGGTAGGACACAGGTCGATGTGGTGAATCGGCCTCTCGACGGTCTGCGGCCGCTCCACCGCTGTCCCCAGGCACATCATCCAGGTGGTTCGCGTGCTGGGCTCATTCGCGCGATGATTGAAGAAGCCATTGGTGCTCGAGCCGTCGGGATCGCGTCCGAATTCCGGCAAAATCACCATGGTCGTGCGTCCGCGATACTCAGCGTTCGCCCCGATCTCCTGCCAGAGCTCATAACACAGCCGGTCGGCCATGCGAATTCCGGCGAGGTGCATGGAATAGGATCCAAAGTGCGCGGCCTCCACGTCCGAAAAGATCACCACCAGCAGCGAAGGCGCAAATTTCCGCATGATTTCACGGCTGATGAAGAAGGTCAGCTCGTCGCCGGTGGTGGGGACGCCGGATTGAACGAAGTTGGCCACCGCCGCCCGCATCGCCGGCCGCACGCTGGGATCGAGCGACTCTACCCCGTCGAACACCGTCCAACCCAGACCCTCGTAATTGCTGCCCTCCAGCGTCGCCTCGAGTTCCGCCTGCACTTTTGTGGGATCTGCGAAGTTGCGATTGCGCCCTTCCCGCAAGGCCGTCTCCACGGCAGTAATGAGAAGTTGCTTGGGGAAAATCACGTTGGCGCCGAAGCGCGGCCCATAATTGGAAAGAGCACTCGACCCGATCATGCTGGTAAGGGCTTTATTACTGGCGACGATCCATACCTCACTTTGCGAAACACCCAACTGTTTGCGGAAGTACTCAAAAAAAGTCGGGGTGGTGGGCGGCAGCTTGCCCCAGTCGTCCACTCGCTGCCAGTTGCCGGTGAAGATGCTGGACGTGGCGTTGAAGTGTGCGGTTACTCCTTCATTTCTCACTTGAGGGTAGAAAAGGCCTTGCGGCAGGAGGTCCTTCGCGAGATGCGGGATGTTCACCAGACCTTGCGGAGAGAACGTCTCAGCGTGGCGGACCCCGCCGAAGATCACCAGCACGATCTTCTGCGCCGGGGCCTTGCTTCCAGCGCCCCATTTTCCCGCCAAGCGCTTCTGGAAAACACCCTCCGCGAGAAGCAGTCCGGCAGCGCGTAAAAATGCGCGCTTCGTCTGGTCCATGGCACACCCCACCCCTGTACGAGAACGCCGTCCGCCTGGCGCGTCCGGCGACGAACCACAGCCCGCTCCTGCCAATCTGGTAAGAATACTAGGAGCCCGCCGTCGTTTGTGTCAAGCGATTGCCAACCAGAGCCGGTAGCGGACCTGCTTTCCAACGTCTGCGGCACTTCGCTCGCCCGCACGAACTACCTGCTCGGCAGTGGTACAGTTTGATGTTGTAGCGGCGAGTTTAGCTCGCCAAATGGCGGCGTAAAGCCGCCTCTACATCAAACTGTAGCGCTAGTTTGTCGAACCTGCTTGCACTGAAAAGATTTTCTCTTGAATCTGGAATCTTGAATTTCGAATTGCGGCTCCGCCGCGCTGTACCACTACCACCTGCTCAGGACACTAGCGTTGCGCCTGGCACTAATGGTATATAGGACGTAACAGGAGGCTGCCATGCGTGCAGATGGTGCGGAAGTCTCATGGGATGCGTCCAAATCCAAGTGGCTGGTGCGGATCAAGTCCGGAGAAGAGGTGATCCGGCGGCACTGCGATGCGCCGAAGGGTGCGGACGAAAAGAGCCTTCGCTCGGCCGTCGAGAAAACCCTGAACGATGAAGGTTACGAGACGGATCCGGCTCGAATACTGATCCATGAGAAGTAGCTCCCCGATTCGCGGCGGGTAATATCATAGGCGCAGGAAGTTCAGCTTCGCGGGCCTATGCGCCCTTCGAGCACGTGCAGCTTGCGGGCCGCCAGGCGAAATGCGCGCCGCAGAGTCGCTGAGAAGCAGAGGAAGCGTCTTTGACGTTCAATCCTCAACGCCTCTGCGGTGCAATCAGCTTTCCGCCGAGGTGGGATCGATCACCAGCTTGACCTCCGAAATACGATTCGCCGGAAACCCTCCCTGCTTTGCATGTTCCCGAACCATCTCTTCATTGGGAGCGATATAGACGCAGTAGATCTTGTCGGCGGTTACATAGCTGTGCAGCCATTGGATCTTCGGCCCAAGCTTATTGAGCACGCTGCAAGACTTCTGCGAAATCGCCTGCACCTGGTCTGGCGTCAGATTGCCCGCCCCTGGAATTTCACGCTCGATCACGTACTTTGGCATGTTTCCTCCCTTAAGCGACCTCTTGATTAATCCCTTCCCAAACGTACCGAACCAGCAGCGCGGACTTGCTTCCCAAGGTCTGCGGTTCTTCAGCCGCGCAAAACGCCTCAGACCTTATAGCAGCAGGTCGGCGCCAAGCCTGTCCAAACCAGTGTCCCGTCCCAGAAATAAGTGAACTAAGCGGAGCCGGAATGCCGTTCGTCCAAGCAACCCGATAGCGACTTTAGAGCCCCGGCAGGGGCGGTAGAATTTAGCCCACGGCGCGAGCCGTGGGTGTCGGGCGCGGCCCCCCCTTCCCCCGCCCCCTCCCCCGCCGGGCGGGGGAGGGGGAATAAAAGGGGGTGGGGCCGTTGCTCCCAGGGCTCGCGCCCTGGGCTAAACTCTTCCGCCCCTGCCGGGGCTAGTGCGACTTACATCACGAACCACTGGGACGGGAGACTAGGTGCGCCGTTTCCTGCCACCGAGGACAGCGCTTGCCGCGTGTTTCAGTCGCGACCGCAGGCGGAGGCGGGCGCGCAGGTTCAGTAAGGGGTTGTGGCCCCAAAGCGCGCGAGACTCCAGATCCAGCCACGAATCGTTGGTCTGGACCATGGTTCGCAGCAGCAGGTGCGGGTCGGTCAGCAGATGGTTCAAGCCCTCGTTATTATCGTTGGCGATGAAAGCCAAATCGAACGCCCGCCGCACGCAATCCACCACCGCCTGATTATAGAACCCATAGGGGTATGCGAACGAGACAACCGGCGAGCCCACCAGGGCCGCCAAGTCGTCTCGACTGCCGACGACCTCCTCGGCCAATTCTTGTGCGGAGAGTTTTGTCAAATCCGCGTGCGTCCGACCGTGGGCGTCGAACTCGATCCCTTGTGTGGCCCAATAGCGGACCTGCTCTGCGGTTAGCAACGGTTGAGCAGCCGCGCCGCGCACCCCATCCCAGTCGCTTGCTCCTCCCATCTGCGCCGTCACCAAGTAGACCCCTGCGCTGAAGCCGTGGCGCCGCAGCACGGGGAAGGCATACTCAGCCAAGTCAGCGTAACCGTCGTCGAAGGTCAACAGGAGGGGCTTTTTGGCAAGGCCCTTTCCCTCCCGCCGCCACCGCTGCCAATCCGCAGGGCAGATGCCGGTATAGCCGCGACGAGCCAGCCAGCGCATGTGGCGCTCGAATCTCTGGGGAGATACGGTCAGCCCCCGCACGGCGCCCGGCCGGGAAGGGCCAATATGGTGATAAAGCAACACCGGAAGACGCGCGCAGAATTCACTTTGAAAGGCTTTCCACGAGCCTGTCTCCTTGAGTGCTGCACGCAACTCCGAAAAACGGCGACCCAATTCCAGCAAGCGAAGGCCGGCCTTTTGGAAGGCAGGGTAGCGGCACAGCTTGTCGCACACCGCGACGGGCAGCGTGAGAAGATGGACCGGAGAAACGGGGGACTGGAGAATCACTCGCCGCAGAAGGCGCCTCCACCATACGGTCTCGCTCAATGCCGCAAGGTGCGAACGCGTGCGGTAGTCCGGGTGCTTCCGGCAAAGCATAACCTCGCTCCTGCCGAACGCTTCTCCCTCCTTGAACAGGAATGACCGCGAGGATTTAACAGTAAACTCATAGGCCAGGGCGTCGCGAAGGTACCGGAATCGAACTCCCATCTTCCACAACCGCAGGCCCAAATCGAAGTCATCCTTCGCCAGGAGGTTTTCATCGAGGCCGCCGCAAGCGAGAAGGGTTGAGCGCGGCATCGAGCTATTGCTGATCAGATACGTCCCGTCCGGCCACACCGCCCCGCCCTGTGATTCGAGGCGGCGATTATAGTTCCGGTACCAGGCTTGGTCGGCATGGGCAAGGATTGAGGCAGGAGCGCCGGGAGCGGCGAAGATTGCGCCGTGTGCCACGAGCGGACCCTGGCCTTGATGCGCCTCCACGTGACACCTGAAAACCTCAGGGTTACAAATGATATCGTCATCAACGAAAATAACCAGCTCCCCGCGCGCGATCCCGATGGCAGCATTCCGCGCTTTGCTGAGGCCGCGATTCGGCTGTTCGATGATGCGCAGCGTGCAAGCGGGGCGCAGCTCGCGGAGCGCTTCGGCGGTGCCGTCGGTCGATCCGTCAACAACTACCACGATTTCGTACTCATCCGCGGGCAAGTCCTGATTGAAAAGGGTAGGGAGAGATCGGGAGAGCAACACTTCGCGCCGATTGTAAGTTGCCACTATCGCCGAAAGCTTTAAAGGAGCAGTCATACTAACCCGGATTTCTTACCTTCCTTCGGGAAGGGCGGGGCTTTAGCCCCGCCCTTCCGAGATGCGGGCTAAGACGATGGCGCGTCTACGTTCGCTGCCACAGAGGGCCAGGCCCGAGACCATCTACAGTCAGGCGCCCAGGCCGAGACGGGTCCGCAGGTTCAGCAAGGGGTCGTAACCCAGCCGCGTCCGACACTCCAGACTCCGCCAGGAATCGTTCGGCCCGACCGTGTTCCGCAATAGAAGGTGGGGATCCGTCAGCAGATGGTTTAATCCTACCGTATCGTGGCCTGCGAGGAAAGCCAGATCGAAGGCGCCCCGCACGCATTCCACCACCGTTGGGTTGTATTGCCCGTAAGGATAAGAGAACGAAACCACCGGTGATTGCAATAGCTCCGCCAGGTCGTTCCGGCTCCCCACAACCTCGGCGGTCAGTTCCGGCGCGGAGAGCGCCGTCAAATCCGCATGCGTCCTGCCGAGCGTGCCGAACTCAATTCCCTGGCCAGCCCAAAAGCGAACCTGCTCTGCCGTTAGAAGCTGGCGTGCGTCAGGGCCCCCCACCTCTTCCCGGGCACTGGTTTTCCCCAGCAGTCCCGTAACCACGAAAACGCCGGCGTTGAAGCCGTAGCGTCGCAGCACAGGGAAGGCATACTCGGCCAGGTCGGCGTAACCGCCGTCGAAGGTCAGCAGGAGGGGCTTGGCAGGAAGATCCTTGCCCTCGCGCCGCCAACGAAGCCAGTCGGACGGGCAAATGCCGGTGTAGCCACGACGCGCCAGCCAGCGCACCTGGCGCTCGAAGCGCCGAGGAGAAATGCTCTGCGCAGAGACAGAGCCGGGCTTCGGGGGCCCCACGTGGTGGTACGCAAGCACCGGCAGCCGCATCCCAAATTCAGCTCCCAGGGCTCTCCACGAACCAACTTCCCGGGCTGCGCTGCGAAACTCGACAACCCCGCGCCCCATGCCCAGCAAGCGATGTCCCGCCCTCTGCATGACTGGAAAGCGGCATAGCTTGTCGCAAACCCAAAGGGGCGGCGTGAGCAGGCCCGCGAGGGATAGAGGAAGGCTTGCATCGATCCGGCGCCATTGGCGCTTCCACCACGCCATCTTTCCCAAGGCCGCCAGTTGCGAGGACGGGCGGTACTCGGGATGCTTGCGGCTCAGCAGGACCTCGGCGCGCCCATATATTTCCCCGTCATGGCGCAAGACGTGTCGAGTGGGCTTCACGTAGAATTCGTAAGCCACCGCGTCAGGCAGGTACTGAAACCGCACGCCCGTCTTCCACAGCCGAAGCCCCAGTTCGTAGTCCTCCTTCGCCGGCATGTGCTCGTCGAACCCGCCGCAGGCGAGGAGTGTGGCGCGAGGCACTGAACTGTTGCTGATCAAATAATCGTCGCCGGGCCACTCCAGCCCGTTTTGTGAATCAAGATGCCCGTAATACTTCTGGTACCAAGTTTCGACGGCGTACCTGTAAAGCGAAGCGGGGGCGTCTGAAGCGACAAATATCCTTCCATGCACGATTGCCGGCCCAGCGCAGGCGTGCGCCGTAACGTGCCGATCGAGCAGGCGAGGCCCGCAGATAACATCGTCGTCAAGGAAGAGAAGCAGATCGGCCTTCGCCGCCTGAATGCCTTTGTTCCTGGCGGCGCTGGGGCCGCGGTTTGGCTGTTCGATGATGCGCAAAGCGCAGGGAGGTTGAAGCCGGCTCAGCGCGTCAGCGGTGCCGTCAGTCGAGCCATCGACCACGACGATGATCTCGTATTCGCTGGCGGGAAAATCTTGCCCGAAAATCGCCGGCAGGGTCCGGGAAACCAGAATTTCCCGACGGTTGTGCGTGGGGATCACGATCGAGAGTTTTGCTGGGAGGGTCATGCTGCCCCTCGAGTTCCCATCGCTTCGTGGTTGGCAGACTGCTTCTGGAGGAGAACGTCGTAAGAAATGTAATCCTTCCCGAGACGGAATTCCGCGGTCCAGACCACTCTCAGTGCCGGGTGCCCGGCAAAGAAGGAAGTAATTCTCTTGCCGCTGCGAACAAAATACCGACCCCACCAGGCGTTCTCATGAATCTCCGAGGTCTTCATGGCGCCCACCAACAAGTAGCCGCCCGGGAGGAGGCCATTCACTAGTTTCTTACGCGCTCTGCGCACACCAAGCGGATTGCGAACGTATTCCAGGGCATGGATCAGCACGATCAGGTCGTAGGATTCCGGAAGCGCATCGACACGCAGGTCCCATTCTGCCAGGCGAATGTTGTTGTGGCCCCGAAGGCGCTGGCAGGCCCTGGCCAGGGCTACCTGCGAGATGTCCACGGCCAGCAAAGAGTCGCAGCGCGAGGAGAGCATCTCCGTAAACATCCCTTCGGCGCAACCCACCTCCAGCGCTTTCGCGAAGCGGCGCGACCCGCGAACAGCATCGAGCATCTCCACCTCAGTGCGTATGCGGTCCCGTTGGTCAGGGACGGCAGCGTAATCCCAGGGATCCTCGCGACGCTTGAATTCCTGATCCAACTCTGCGCGGCCCCGCGCCGGGCTGTCCAGCGCGGCCTCCTGGATGGCCAGCAGCAGATAGTAGCCGCTGCGCAGGAAGCCGACTCGAGCCAGCAGCCGGCGCAAGCGCTTGTAGGCGCGGAATGCCGCGGCGCGGGCAGCGTCAATCAGGTTGCGGACAAGCATCACCTCTTCCTCGATGCCGTTATGACCCTGAGCGCGGCAACGGCTTGACGGCCCGCAGCCCAATCGAAACCTGGAAGTCCGGATCGTAGTATTCCAGATCTTCGCGCCGCAGGTCTTCAACTGCGAAACCGTGCAGAAAGGCAATGGCCGTCAAAACATTGCCGTAGGCATTGACTTCCACCTGCTCCCCGGGGAAGACCTCCTCGAATAGCCGGCGCAGGGAAAGCGTGGTGAAGCGCCAATAGTCTCCGGTAAGATTCATGTCGCCGCGCGCCATCTTTTGGATGCCGGGCGCAGTGACCAGCACAACGCCGCCCGGCTTCAGAATGCGATGCAGCGTCCGAATGGCGGCGGGCACGTCGTAGATCAACAAAAGAACCTGCGTGCAGATAATGCAGTCAAAGACGGCGGAGGGAATTTGTTCGCCACGCGCCAAATCGGCAACGATGGTGGCATGGGGATTACCTTCGAAGCGGTGCAGGACATCGACTTTGGCTGCTTTGCTGCCGCCAAACCGGCGCGCGTAAGAGTCATCGCCAAACTCCAGCACGCGCCCCCGGACGTCGCCCGCGTGCGCAGCCAGAAACTTTTCGATGTAGTAGCGGTCAATAATCTGCCCTCGGCTATCCCCGAACCCGGTCCCGCCGACAGGGGTTCTCCGCCGCAGGCCGCCCAGATGTGCGCCGCGCCCGAGCCGGCGAAGGATCCGGCTGCGGCCCCGTTGCCGGCTTCTCAACCAGTCGTAGGCGAAGGAAGGTAGCACAGTCTTCAGAAGAGATTTTGCTGTCACGGTCAACTTCTTTCGCCTTGGAGTAGTGGTACAGTTTGATGTAGAGGCGGCTTCACGCTGCCATTTGGCGAGCTAAACTCGCCGCTACAACACCAAACTGTACCACTACCCGCCTTGGGAACAGCCGCCGTCCTTAAAAGGCAGCCCTTCCCTACATACCTGTCTGCTCGGGTTTGACTGCCCGGATCGCAATCGAGACCTGGAATTCCGGATCGTAGTATTCCAAATCCCGGCGCCGCAGGTCTTCCACGGCGAAGCCATGCAGAAATGCAACCGCCGCCACAACATTCCCGTAGGCTCTGACCTCCACGCGCTCACTGGGGAAGACCTCCTCGAAAAGCCGGCGCAGGGAAAGATCCGTAAAACGCCAGTATTCACCCTCCCTCTCCATATCGACCCGGTCGAGCTTTTGGATGCCGGGCGCCGTGACCAGCGCCACGCCGCCGGGCTTTAGAATGCGGTGCAACGTCCGAATAGCGGCGCGCACGTCGTAGATCAGCAGCAAAACCTGAGTGCAGAGAACACAGTCAAAGGTGTCGGAGGGAATCTGCTCGCCTCGAGCCAAGTCTGCAACGATGGTGGCGTGGGGGTTGCCTTCGCGCACATGCAGAACATCCGTTCGGGTCACTTTGCTGCCGCCGAATCTGCGGGCGTAAGCGTCATCGGCGAAATCCAGCACGTGCCCGCGCACGTCGTCCGCGTGCGCAGCCAGGAATTCCTCGATGTAGTAGCGGTCAATGCACTGTCCTCTGCTTTCTCCAAAATCGTTGGGGTTGAGAGGAACGATGCGCCGCAGGCTGCTCAGGTTCGCAGCACTTTTGAAGCGGCGCAGAAACCGCTCCCCACGCAGTTGCCAGCTTCGCAACCGGGAGCGCGCTGGAGGAGGCAGTACCGCTCTGAGGAGGTTCTTGCCGATCACCGTCAGCCACCAGCTATCCGCAGCACAGGCTGCCAATCCGACTGAAAAGAAGGGCGCGGGGGCCGTTCCCTGCCAGCCACGATCTCTCTCCGGTCAGGGTGAACTCCACGCCTATTCTGCCGAACGCCACTGCCTGCGTCAAGATTCGGCGTGCCTTGCAACCCGCAAGCTGCTCCTATAGAGATGGCCGCGCCACTGTCTAGTTTTGCGGTTGGATGCCTTGAGCCGGAATTTCCCTTACGGATCACCGGAACAAACTACGCCCTCCACCTGTTCGCAGTCGGATGGAACTGCGAGTCAGGCTTAGGAATCTTCTTTTTCGACGCTGATTCTGAGGGCTCTTAGGAATTGAGCATCCTGACTGGTCAGGTGGAAAACCGGTTCCTGGCGCAAGTCGGCGTTGAGCTTCTGGCGGTGAACGAGGTTGGATTCGCCCCGCTTGTTGAATCCGATGGTCACCTCGAGGACGAGGAAAAGATCGTATCCGGAAGAGCGAATGCGTCCCAGGACTTCGGCAATGGTGTCGGACTCGGATAAGGAGTCGTTGATCGCGGCACCTAGCTCTTTGATCAACCGTTTGAAGTTGTCGTCCAGCTCCAAGAGTCACCTTACCTTCCAACGGCCTCATTGTATGATTCACTTCAAAACTGTGTCAAGGCGCAAAATTTGAGGTACGATAGCCAGTGTGAATCTGACGCCACCGTGGGAGGTTGCAGGATAAAAGGTTGAGCAGACTCGGATCGCTATTTAAACAGTTGTTCCGCAATGCGCAGCGGCTCTTCCACTTGCTGGTGGGTCTGACGTTTTTGATCCTGGCGGCCGCCGGGGCGGCCGTTACCTTCTCCGAGTGGCAAAATTACCTCAAGAGTCCCTCGGTGGGTTTGGTTAGTTTCGTCCTCTATGCAAGCTTCACAGTCTTCCTGGTAATTCTCTGTCTCTATTCGTTTGTGAAGGCGCGCAACGTCCGGTAGAACCGAAGATCGAAATTCGAAAATCGAAACTCGAAATTCGGCTCCGGCAATTAATTTCGATTTTCGGTTTTATAGTTGCCGAGGCAAGGCCAGCATGGGTTCGAGCGACGATCAGGAGCTGAAAGGAAAGTTCGCCACGGCTTCCGGCGTGCCGCTGAAGAGCGCCTACACGACTGCCGACCTCGCCGATTGGGACTATGAGCGTGACGCCGGTTACCCGGGCCGATACCCTTACACGCGCGGAATCCATCCCAGCCTCTACCGCAGCCGGTTCTGGACCATACGCCAGTACGCGGGCTACGGGACGGCCTCGGAGTCGAACGCGCGCTTCCGTTATCTCTTGAGCCAGGGGCAAACGGGACTTTCGGTGGCGTTCGATCTCCCCACCCAAATCGGCTTGGACTCGGACCATCCGCTCTCCTGCGGCGAAGTGGGGCGAGTGGGCGTGGCCATCGATTCGCTCGAGGATATGGAAGCGCTCTTCACGGGCATCCCTGTGGACCAGGTCTCGACCTCGATGACGATCAACGCCACCGCGGCAATCCTTCTGGCACTCTACTTCGCGGTGGCGGAAAAGCAAGGCGTGGGGCTCGACAAGCTTTCGGGGACTGTCCAGAACGATATCCTGAAGGAATACATCGCGCGCGGGACGTACATCTATCCGCTGGAGCCCGCCCTGCGGATTGTGACCGATATCTTCGCCTTCTGCCATGATTGCGCTCCGGAATGGAACACGATCTCCATCAGCGGCTATCACATGCGGGAGGCGGGCTCGACCGCGGTCCAGGAACTGGCTTTCACGCTGGCCAACGCCGTGACCTATGTTGAGGCTGCCGTCCGGCGCGGGCTGGCCGTGGATGACTTCGCCCCGCGCCTGTCTTTCTTCCTGAGCGCGCATAACGATTTGCTTGAGGAAGTCGCCAAATTCCGGGCCGCGCGGCGGCTCTGGGCGCGGCTCGTGCGCGAGCGCTTCAAGGCGCAAAATCCGCGCTCCTGGGTGTTCCGTTTCCACACCCAGACGGCGGGCTCCGCACTGACCGCACAGCAGCCCGACGTCAACATAGTGCGCGTCACGCTTCAGGCGCTGGCGGCGGTGCTGGGCGGAACGCAATCGCTGCACACCAACGCGCGCGACGAAGCCCTGGCCTTGCCGACGGAGGCTTCCGCGCTCATCGCCCTGCGCACCCAGCAAATCATCGCCGCCGAGAGCGGCGTGACGAATACTGTTGATCCGCTGGCCGGCTCCTACGCCCTCGAGAAGCTTACTTCCGAGATCGAAGAGGGGGCGTGCGAATACCTGCGAAAAATCGATGCTCTGGGAGGCATGCTGCGCGCCGTCGCCAATGGCTACGTGCAGCGGGAAATTCAACAAGCCGCCTACGATTATCAGAAGTCCGTCGAGAAGGGAGAACGCGTGGTGGTGGGCGTGAACCAATACCAGAGCGAGAAAGCCGCGCCGCCGGCCATCCTGCGCATCGATCCGGAAGTGGAGCGCGCGCAGGTGGAGCGATTGCGGAATCTTCGCGCCCGCCGGGACGCGGCGCGCCTCAACGCGGCGCTGCGCCGCGTCGAGGAGACCGCGCGCTCGGACCAGAACCTGATGCCCGCCATTCTCGAGGCCGTTAAAGCGTATGCCACCGTGGGCGAAATCTCCGATGCAATGCGCCGGGTGTTTGGAGAATATCAGGAGTCGGTGGTGATTTGATGCCACGCCCCGTATCTGCTATTGTTCTGCTATGGCGAAGTGTAAGCTACTTGCGTTCCTGCTATGCGACTCCGCGACACAGGACTCGGATGGAAAGGTGAGCCTGCGTGGTCTATTTGACAGAATCATTTTGCCGCAGGGCTCCGCGCCCCCTAAGGATTTCTTCATTTTCTATAGAGTTGATGTGAAGGAACCGTGCACCGTTACACTGCGAGTTGTTGACCCGCTGGGCAAAGAAATCGCTGGAAATTGGCGGGATTCACTCTCGCAGATAGGGCCTATGCAGGCCGTATGGGCGCTCGATAGCAACCGTTTTATGCAGCTGGGACGTTACTTACTTGAGCTGAGGCAGGAATCCGACGATTTGACGGCGCTCTCGTTGGCCCATATGCTATTGATCGTCGAAAAGGAGGGTGGGTAGCTCCCGATGAGCACAGAGGTTCTTACGAGAGACAGCGCCCCCTTGGTCCGCCCGCTTGGCCATGTAATGGCACAGGAGTCGCGGCTACCCGATGCCTCTTTGCCGGTCAACGAACCTCTGCTCGGGAACCGCGACTCGGGTTCCACACAGCTAATCAAGGCTATCTTCGAAGAATTCGTCAGATTGGTCGAGGGCATTCCCAAGGTGTGGGCAGTCTACATCAGGTCCGACAGCCCTGTTGTTCACGTCTGGACTTTTGTTGATTCTGCCGATTGGAGAGATCGTTCGCCTGTCTTCGACGCAGAATGGGAAATGCTGAGCCGTTACCCCAAAACTCCCTTTGACTTTAATGTTGAGCTGGCCCCCGCCGGAAGTGAGGACTTCGAAGGAGAGAAAACAGCCCTCGTTTTCAAACGCTAAGCATGGCCACGACTCAAGAGCACAAATTGAAGGCGGCCCATAATTGGGAGTTTCTTGAATCCCAGAGATTATCGGAAGGCGAGTTTGTGGATTGGGCCGTGACTGTCCTATTTTACTGTGCGTTGCACTGGCTGCGAGCTCTGTTAGCCCAGGAAGGCTATCAGGTCAAAGACTACCGAGACGAAGAAGACGCTATGACCGGTACAGCGGTCTTTACCCGGCAAGCCCTCAGATGGTACTTCCACTTGAAAGGAGCATCGCGTGACGCGCGTTATAACATGAGGCGATTCTCCAAAGAGGACTTCTGGGTTCTGCATCAGGATTGCTTCGTACCGTTCAAGTCTTTTATCACGTCAAAACTTCGCCCCTAAACAAGTCACATTTCGGATCGACAGCCGACGCAGGACTTAACTCAAAGGATGTCCCATGTCATCTCTCACCTTTCTAGGCGCCACCGGCACGGTTACCGGATCGAAGTACTTGCTGGAGGCGGGCGGCGAGCGTCTGCTGATTGACTGTGGGCTCTTCCAGGGCGAAAAAGAGCTTCGCCTGCGGAACTGGAACCCGCTGCCCATACCTGCTTCCAGCATTCAATGGCTGGTGCTCACCCACGCGCACCTCGATCACACGGGTTACATTCCGCGTCTGGTCAAAGACGGGTTCAAAGGGCAGGTTTGTGGTTCGCCCGCCACGGTGGATTTGTCGAAGCTGGTGCTTCCGGATTCGGGCCACCTCCAGGAAGAAGACGCGGCCTATGCCAACAAGAAGGGGTTCAGCAAACACGTTCCCGCCCTGCCTCTTTACACTTACGCCGAGGCGGTGAAATCGCTCGAATCGTTCCGCGCCATCGACGAGTCCAAGCCGCTCGAGCTTTCTGCGCATTTCTCGCTGCGTTGCTTCTCCGCCGGGCACATCTTGGGGGCGCGGATGATCGAAGTCACCGTGCGCGAAAACGGGGCGGTGAAGAGAATCCTCTTTTCCGGCGATCTGGGCCGTTTCCCGCAGCTCATTTTGCGGGAGCCCGTGACGCCGGAGGACGGGTTCGATTATCTGCTGCTCGAGTCCACTTACGGTGACCGCCTGCACCCTCGCGACGACGTGGGCGCGCACTTGGCTTCCATCGTAGAGACAACAGCTCAGCGTGGCGGCACAGTCGTGATCCCATCGTTTGCGGTGGGGCGGACGCAGGAACTGCTGTACGTTTTCCGCGAGCTGATCGAGCAGCGGAAAATGCATTCGGTTCCCATCCATGTTGACAGTCCCATGGCGATTGACGTGACCGACCTTTACCGGCGCCACCAGGAGGACCACGACCTTCAGACAGAAGTAATGGAGGCAAATGGCATCAAGCCTTTTTCTCCTCCCGACCTGCACTTCGACAAGAGCGTCGCTGACTCCAAAGCTCTGAACAACGCGCGTTACCCGATGGTGATCATCTCGGCGAGCGGCATGGCCACGGGCGGGCGCGTGGTTCATCACCTGGAGCGATGCCTCCCCGACCATCGCAACACCATTCTGTTTGTGGGGTTTCAAGCGGCCGGCACGCGCGGCAAACTCATCCAGGCCGGTCAACCCGTCAAGATGCACGGCGAGTACGTTCACGTTCGGGCGCGCATCGAAACCCTCGAGCACCTGAGCGGTCATGCGGACTACGAAGAGATTCTGGGCTGGCTGCGCAAATTCCACGCACCTCCCGGCAAAACGTTTCTGGTCCACGGCGAACCCAAGGCCGCCGAATCGCTTCGCGCGAAGATCGCCCAGGAACTTCACTACGATGTGGAAGTTGCCGCCTACCTCCAGAAGGTCGAGCTTTGACTTGTTGGCCGGCGATGCGTGTATAATGTGCGCGGGCCGGGAAGCTAAAGTTGAAATCCTGGTCTGGCCTATTACGAGCAGTTGCAGCGCCGGCTCGGAGCGACACCTGGCAAGCGCCGGGGCCGTCGACACCGGGAAGCTTCCGCGGCAGGGGGAACTGCCCGGCCATGAACAAAAATGGATTCTGTTGTAGCAACGCCGAATGCGGCGCTCCGTCAAACGAAACAAACTTCCTTCCTGCGCGGCTGTGAGAAGGTCGCTCTGGCTTATTTCATCTACCTGCCCTGCTTAGGCTTGATAAGGCGGTTAAGCATAGGCCCGCTGTTGCTTCTGGCATTCGTCCCCGCGGCGCTGTGGGCGATTTGGCAAGTGCAGTCGCGATCGGCGTGGCGGCCCGTCGAGTTCGCGCGGGATTGGTGGCCGCTGGGCTTGATCCTGGCCGGGTACTGGGCGATAGGATGGTTCGCCACTCCTCCGCGAGAAGCTCTGCAAATCGAACTGGTCAAGATGGACCGGGTGCTTTTGTATGACGCGCACCTGCAAGCTCTGATTGAAGCTGCCGGGGCATTGGGGCCGGCAATCCTGGCGACGGTCTATCTGCTGTTGTACGCCATCCCGCCCGCGTGCCTGGGCATCCTGTACGCTTGCGGAGCGCGCTCGCAGGCTCCGCGCTTTCTGCTGCTGGTGTTTGCGGGCACCTTCGCCACCTATGCTCTGCTGCCGTATGTTCCCGTAGTCGCTCCGCGCCTTGCATTTCCGGGCGCGGATCTGCCCCACTACAGCGGAATCTCACGGCGTTTCACGATTTGGTTGCTGGACCGCCTTGACATCTCGACCAGCGTTCTGCCCAGCGGTCACGTTGCCGTGGCGCTTTCATCGGCTCTGGGAATGTTTGCCGCCTTGCCGCGTCGGCCGGTTTTCGGATGGTGTGCGTTGGGTTTGGCCGCCCTGGTTTACCTGGCCACCTTCTACTGCCGCTATCATTATGCCGTTGATGGCCTCATCAGTGTCGTGGTAGTATGCGCGGTCTGCCGAATCGCGTCCCGGACTTGTCGTGCCCTAGACACATGAAAGCGCAGCCAGCCTGGATCGGAAAACCCGGCGGTCACATCTCTCGCCGCGATGAAAATGGCGCTGGAAGGGCGGGGCTTCAGCCCCGCCGTGACTGGCAACTCCCTCTCCCCCGACCCCTCTCCCGCCAGCGGGAGAGGGGGGACCACGACGTGGTGGATGAGGGCCCTGACGGCGGAGCTAAAGCCCTGCCCTTCCAGGATTCCGCGGCTACCTCCACACCAGCCATTTTCATGCACGGTGGTGAGCCCAAGGATCATGAAGTCTTCGCTCAGAATGCTAGGCCGCGATGCGGACGAGTTTCGGTGGTGGTGTGGCTTGTCCTGGCACTGCTCGGGATAAGATGCGCGGCGGCCGGGGAGCGCTGCCAGCAGATGGTAATCCGCCTGACAACGCCGATTGCGAGCTATTCGCCCGCCGGTACGCGCTTCGAGGCCAAGGTCATCGGGCCTGTGGTTCGCGCCGGCGTTGATCTCCTCCCGAGCGGCAGCATCATCAGAGGCAAAGTAACGAAATCGGCCTCGGTGCGATTCGGCGTGCTGCGCGAGCGAGCGATCCTCGAGTTGGAGTTTGACGAGTGCCAGTTGCCCGACGGGACCGTCATCGAGTGCGGCGTGGCGCTGGAAGGCGTGGACAACGCGCGCGAAAAAGTTAGCGAGAATCGAATCCAAGGAGTGCTCGCGGCGAGTCACCCCTACAGTTGGCTCAACGGTCTCTGGTACCGGCCGGGAGCGTTGCTGGTTTCACGCTCGGCCTTCGGATTGACGGGAGCAGGCGGGGAGATCTACACCCATTTGGCGACCACGCCTTTGGGCGCGGTGGCGCTTATTACTTCGGAGATGCTGCTCTACCGATTGCCGGATCCGGAGATCGAGCTTCCTGCCGGAACTGATTTGCAAGTGCGGGTCGAGGTGCGGAGCGACCTCGCGGCGTCACCTGAGGGGCTCGTCCCGCTGCCCCCCGAGCTCTCCGAATGGGTGGCGGCGCAGCCTGAGGACGTTTACCGTCCGGATAAGAGTTTAGCCGGTGATATTATCCACTTGGTGTTCGTTGGTTCACGGGAGCAGGTGGAGCATGCGTTTCTGGCCGCCGGCTGGACAACGG
>Ga0326728_10009862_pt1 | contig 22683 bp, 20 predicted proteins | sample MB3enrmetagenome_FD_207602 | JGI IMG/M metagenome (GOLD analysis project Ga0326728, IMG submission 207602) | Lab enriched peat soil microbial communities from McLean, Ithaca, NY, United States - MB31MN | ecosystem: Environmental > Terrestrial > Soil > Wetlands > Peat | place: USA: New York... | reverse complement strand
CATCCATTCTACATCCCGCCGCGCGAAGCCGTCCTTAACCGCACGACCGAAATGCGGGATTATGGGACGTGCTCTCGCCGTCGCGCGCCATCGCCTTCGACATCCTGCTGCTGGTGGAGCGCGGCGGATACGCCACGGATCTGCTGGCCTCGCGGACGGCGGGGTTGGAGAGCCGGGACGCGGGGCTGGCCGAGGCGATCGTGCTCGGATCGCTGCGGCGCCAGGGGCAATTGGACTTCCTGATCGGCCATTATTCGGGCCGCGCCTCCGCCGGCCTGGACGCCGAGGTCCGCATCGCGCTGCGGATGGGCATCTACCAGATGCGATACCTGGAGCGCATCCCGGCCCACGCGGCGGTGAGCGAGAGCGTCGAACTGGTGAGGCGCGCGCGGAAACGCTCGGCGGCGGGTTTGGTGAACGCCGTATTGCGGAAGGCCGGCCGGGAGCCGATCGCCTGGCCCGACCGCGCGACCGAACTCTGCCATCCCGAGTGGCTGCTGGAGCGTTGGGAGCGGCAATATGGGGTGCAGGTTGCCGCCAGCATCGCGCAGGCCAACCTGGTGGCGCCCCAAACTTACGTGCGAGCGCCCGGCGCGAGCGGGAACGCCCCGGGATTACAGGCCACCGAAGTGCCAGGCTGCTTCCGGCTGGTGAGCGGGGAGGCGGGCGGACTGCGGATTCAGGATATCGGTTCGCAGACCATCGTGCCGCTGCTCGAACTGGAGGCGGGACAGACGTTTCTGGACCTGGCGGCGGCGCCGGGCAACAAGACGGCGCAGGCACTGGAGGCGGGCGTGCGCGCGGTAGCCTGCGACCGGCACTTCAAACGTCTGACACCGATGAAGGCGCTGGGCTGCGATCTGGTGGTTCTGGACGGCTCCCAACCGTTGCCCTTCCGCGCCCGGTTCGACCGCATTCTCCTGGACGCCCCGTGCTCGGGAACGGGCACGCTGGCGCGCAATCCGGAGATCAAGTGGCGGCTGCGCCCCTTCGACATTGCCGCGTTGGCGGCTAGACAGGCGAGCCTGCTGGCAAATGCGCTGGAACGGCTGGCGCCCGGCGGACGTCTGGTTTATTCCACCTGCTCGCTGGAGCGGGAGGAGAACGAGGGGGTTGTCGAGCAGGCCGGGGCGCCAGTCGTGGGCCTGTTTCGGCGCCTGCCGGGCAGGGACGCCGGAGACGGTTTTTTCGCCGCTGTGATAACATCGAGATAGCTGCTAAATGGTTCAAATCGTTCCCTCTATCTTGGCCGCCGACTTCGCCCGCCTGGGAGAGGAAATCGAGCGTGTCGAGCAGGCCGGGGCCAGCCTGCTGCACGTGGACATCATGGACGGGCACTTCGTGCCGAACCTGACGGTGGGCCCTCCGGTGGTCAGATCCATCCGCAAAATCACCAAGCTGACCCTGGACGTCCACTTGATGATTTCCGATCCGGACAAGTACGCCCCCCTGTTCATCGAGGCCGGCGCCGACCAGATCTCGGTCCATCAGGAAGCCTGTCCGCACCTGGACGGCACGCTGCGGGCCATTCTGGAGCGCGGCATACCTGCCGGGGTGGTCATCAATCCGGCGACGCCGGTGGAGCTGCTCGAGAACGTGCTGGGCCTGGTAAACCATGTGCTGGTGATGAGCGTGAACCCGGGATTTGGGGGGCAGAAGTTCATCCCGCAGTCGCTGAACAAGGTGCGGGCGCTGGTCCGCCGCCGCCGGGAACTGGGGCTGAAGTACTTTGTCGAGATCGACGGCGGAATCGAGGCGGACAACGCCGGCGAGATCGTGAGGGCGGGCTGCGATTGGCTGGTCAGCGGAACCGCGGTTTTCCGGAGCGGGGATACGGCGGCCGCCTTCCGGCGCCTGAGCGAGATCGCCCGGGAAGCGGCTGGCGACCGGCGGTAGCGACGGCGGCTGAACCGCGCTCCGAGACTATGGGAGAATATGTAGACGTTGCTTGGTGCGGCAACGGGGATCGTCGAGCGTGATATGAAGCTACATCGAGAATCGTTTACATATGGCGTGGTGGTGGTTGTGATGGCGGGCTTGACGTCTTCCTGCGCGTACCGTGCCAAGAAGTACGAAAACCCCATCACCAAGAGCACCGAGCAGCCGGACAAAGTGTTGTTCGACAAAGCGGTCAGGGATATCGAGCACGGCCGGTACGAGGTGGCGCGCCTGACCCTGAACACGCTCATGAACACTTACGATCAGAGCGAGTTCCTGGCCAAGGCGAAGCTGGCCATCGCCGACAGTTGGTACCGCGAGGGCGGCACGCACGGCTACGCGCAGGCCGAGGCGGAGTACAAGGATTTCATCCTCTTCTATCCCAACATGGAGGAAGCGCCCGAGGCGCAGGAGAAGGTCTGCGAAATCCAGCTCAGGCAGATGGACAAGGCCGACCGCGACAGCACGCACGCGGTGCGCGCGGAGCAAGAATGCCGCCAGGTCCTCATGCAGTTTCCCAACAGCAAGTTCGCGCCGCAGGTGCAGCAGATTCTGCGCAATATCCAGGAAGTATTGGCGGAGGAAGAGTACGGGGTGGGCTCCTTCTACTTCGGGAAGGGCCTTTACGTGTCGGCCGCCAGCCGGCTGCAAGGCTTGACGGATCACTTCCCGCTGTTCAGCCACGCCGACGAGGCTCTGTGGAAGCTTGGGGAATCCTACATGAAGCTTCCCCCGAAATTCCGCGACAAGGCGGCCGCGGCTTACTCCAAGCTGGTCAGCGAGTACCCGCTTAGCTCGTGGGTGGGGGACGCCAAACGCCGTCTGAAGGAGATGGAACGGCCCATTCCCGAGCCCGACTCGGTGGCGCTGGCCCGGCAGAAGTACGAAATGGAGAACCACACCAAGGCCGGGTTCATGAGCCACTTCTGGGGGGCTTTCCGCAAGGGCCCGGATTTGCGCTCGGCAGCCAAGTCGGGAGAACCGGCGACGGAGAGTTTGCGGCCCCAGGTCCCGGTGAGCGTGCCGGTGACCGCGGTGAGCGGCGAGGCCGGCGCGGACGTGACCGCCTCCCCCATCACCGGACCGTCCGCGTTGGATACGCAGCCCGACGCTCGCCCGGCGCAGCAGGCTAAGCCGGGAGCGCAGGGCCAGACGCCGCCGGCCACCGCGCCGCCGGCCGCCGCGCCGCCGGCCGCCCCTCCACCCACCGGCTCGGACACCCAGAAACCGGGGCCATGAGCCGGATTCTGCTGGCCGACGACAGTCCGCATGCCCAGCGCATGGGGGAGCGCATTCTGCGCGAGGAAGGCTTCGAGGTCGTCACGGTCACGGATGGCGAAACCGCGCTCATTCGCCTGGCCGACGTGGACCCCGACGTGCTCATGGCGGACGTGTTCCTGCCGCACAAGTCCGGCTACGAGATCTGTGAGTTCGTGAAAAGCGACCCGAGATTCCGGCACACGCGGGTGGTTCTGCTGGCCGGGCTGCTGGAACCGGTGGACCAGGCGCAAGTGGAGCGCGTGAAAGCCGACGCGGTCCTGAAGAAACCCTTCGAAGCCTCGGCGATGATCGCCACTCTCCGGCCGCTGGTGGAAGCGGCCAGGCTGGCCCGCGAAGTGCTCAGCGAGCAGGCCGCGCCGGTGGCGGAGCAAACCGAGCCTGCCCCGCCCCCGCCTCCCCCGCCCGAGGCCGAGCCGGAGGTGAGGGAAGCCGCGCCGGCGCCCTCCGACGTCGAGGTGGATCGCGAGCAATTGCGCGCCGCGGTGACTATCGCGCTGGACCAGGCGATGCCCGCCCTGATCGACGAGCTCACCGAGCGCGTCGCGGCGGCTATGCGGCACTGACCCGGCCCCGCCGGACGCGGTGTTATCCTGGGCTTGTCCCATGCCCGACAACAGTTTCGATATCGCATCCAAGATCGACCTCAACGAGGTGAGCAACGCCATTCAGCAGACCATGAAGGAGGTGCAGACGCGCTACGACCTGAAGACCTCAGGATCGCGGATCGAGCTGAATCAGAAGGACAAGAAGATCCTGCTATCCAGCCAGGACGAGTTCAAGCTGCGCGCGGTCACCGAGATCCTGGAGCTGCGGCTGGTCAAACGCGGCGTGCCGCTGAAGGGCCTCTCCTTCGGCGAGGTGCTGCCCGCGGCCGGCTCGACGGTGCGCCAGGAGGTCGCGATTCAGCAGGGGATACCGATCGAGAAGGCGCGCGAGATCGTCAAGAAGATCAAGGAGAGCAAGATCAAGGTGCAGGCGTCCATCCAGGGCGACCTGGTGCGGGTGAGCGGGAAGAGCCGCGACCTGCTGCAGGAGGTCATCCAACTGCTCAAGCAGCAGGATTTCGGGATCGACGTGCAGTTCACCAACTACCGGACGTTTTGAGCGCTGTTTGGTGGCGGCCTGGGGAAAGACCTTGTCTACTGGCAACTGGCGGCGTGGCGCAATTCGCGCTCCACGCGGCGCGTGGCCCGTTCGCTGATCAGGTCGGCTACCCGGCTCAGCAATTCGGGCAGGTCTTCGGGTTCGATCAGCACCGTGCCGGCAGCGCTTCGGGCGCCGCCGCGGGACTTGGAATTGTGGTAGGTGGTGATGAGAGCGGTGGCCGGCTTATAGTCCATCATCCGGGCGTGCGCCAGTACCTTCAGCCCAGCCTCGGGAGATTCCATGCGCAGATCGCTGAGCACCAGCTCGTACTCCCGATCGTCCAGCTTCTCGACCGCTTCGGCCGCCGAAGCCGCGGCGTCAACGTGATACCCCCCCGCCTCCAGAACAGTTTGCAGGGTCAGACGGGAGGTCAATTCATCATCCACGAGCAAGACGCGTGCCAAATCCAGGCCGCGACTGCGTGGCGCCTGACGCGACTTCACCATCTGGGGCTGGTATCCTTTCCTCAAGCTCAAGTTTAACCCAGGCCCTAAAAAAAAGCACGGTATTTCGTTCGGCGTATATACTACTAGTGTAAAACTATTATAATCGGAATTAGCTATGGTTGCCCTGACGGCCTTCGGGTCGCCGATTCGGGTTGCTGAACAAGTCTTTTTAATTGAATGGATTCTAAACAATGCCCAGCCGCTCGAAGATGCGGTCGACGTTGCGCAGTTGGCGGTCTAGCGAGAAGCCGAGGGCGATCTGGTCGGGTGTGAGCACGGCGCAGATCTCGGGATCGGCCTGGATGGCGGCGCGAAAGTCGGAGCCGTCCTCCCAGGCCCGCATGGCGTGAGCCTGCACGATGGCGTAGGCCTTCTCGCGGAGCATACCGGCGGCGGCCAGGTCCAGCATGAGCTGGCCGGAGAAGATCAGCCCGCGGGTGAGATCGAGGTTGCGGCGCATGCGCTCGGGATAAACCCTCATGCGGCGGACCAGGCTGGTGGTACGGGCCAGCAGGTAATCGGTGAGAATGGTCGAGTCGGGCAGGATCACGCGCTCGACCGAGGAATGGGAGATGTCGCGCTCGTGCCATAAAGCGATGTTCTCGAAGGCCGCCTGCGCGTTGGAGCGCGCCAGGCGGGCCAGACCGCAAATCTGCTCGCAAGTGATCGGGTTGCGCTTGTGGGGCATGGTGGAGCTGCCCTTCTGTCCGGCGGAAAAGGCCTCTTCGGCTTCGCGCACCTCGGTGCGCTGGAGATGCCGGACCTCGAGCGCGATCTTCTCGAGCAGAGCGGCGACCAGGGCCAGCGCGGCGACGTAGGCGGCGTGGCGGTCGCGGGAGATCACCTGGGAGGTGATGGGGGCGGCTTGGAGGCCCAGCTTGGCGCAGGCGCGCTCCTCGGCTTCCGGGCCGATGTGCGCGAAAGTGCCGACGGCTCCGTTGAGCTTTCCAACGGCCATTTCGGCGGCGGCCGCGGAGAAACGGCCGACGTTGCGGCCGGCCTCGTCGTACCACAGGGCCAGTTTCAGGCCGAAGGTGATGGGTTCGGCATGCACCCCGTGAGTGCGCCCGATCTGCACCGTGTGGCGGAACTCCCGCGCCCGTTCCTTCAGCACCGCGCGCAATTCCTCCAAGCCGGCCAGCAATAGCCGGGAAGCCTGCGCCACTTGCAGCGCCTGGGCGGTATCGACGACGTCGTTGGAGGTCAAGCCGTAGTGCAGCCAGCGGGAGACATCGCCGTGTCCGGAGGCGCTGAGGCGCTCGGCTACGGCGGTGGTGAAGGCAATCACGTCGTGCTTGACTTCCTCCTCGATCTCCAGGATGCGCGCCACATCGAAGCCCGCGTATTCCCGCAATTCGCGCGCGGCCTGGGCCGGGATCTCCCCCAGTTCGGCCAGAGCCTCGGAGGCCGCCAACTCCACCTCGAGCCAAGCGCGGTATTTGTTCTCGTCGCTCCAGATGCGGCCCATTTCGGGCCGGGTATATCGCGGAATCATAGTCAGTACTCGAAGACCTCCGTCGGCCGCCCTTGTTCGGCGATCACCAGCTTGGTGAATAGTGCGCGGCCGGCTAGCGCCTGTTCGGCGCACAGACGCACCAGCGCGGGATGGTTGTTGTGCTCGCTGAGATGGCCCAGCACCAGCGTCGTGGTGGAAGAGTCGAGATCGCTGCGGATGAACTCGCAGGTCACGTCGTTGGAGAGGTGGCCATTGCGGCTCATGATGCGCTGCTTGACCGGCCAGGGGTAGGGCCCGACCTTGAGCATCTCCAGGTCGTGATTGGATTCCAGCAGCAGCAGGTCGGTTCGGCGAAGGTGGAACCTGATGGAGTCCGGGATGTAGCCCAGGTCGGTCACCAAACCGATGCTCACTCCCGCGGCGCGAATGCGGAAACCGATGGGATCGACGGCGTCGTGGGGGATGCTGAAGGTATCGATCTCGAGGTCGCCGATCACAATGCGGGTCCCGGCCTGGAAGGTCTCGAGCTTGGGCTGGTATCCGTTCCAGACGATGCTGGGCGCGGTGCGGTGCGTAAGGTAGACGGGAACGCCAAGCTGCTTGGCCAGGACCGGCAGGCCGGCGATGTGGTCGCTGTGCTCGTGGGAGATGAGGATGGCGCCGATCTTGGCCGGGTCCTCGCCAATCGAAGCCAGGCGGGCGCAGGTCTCGCGCCGGCTCAACCCCGCGTCCACCAGGAGTTTGGTCCGCGCGGTGGAGATGAAGGTGCAGTTGCCCGAACTTCCGCTGGCCAGCACGCAAACCTTGAGGATGGCGCCCTCCCTGGATACTCCGTTGTAGCACATCGCGACGCGGGCTTGTGGCCTGCTAGAATGGTCGTTCCATGAAAGTGCGAGTGTACGTCCTACTCAAACCCACGGTCCTCGATCCGCAGGGGCAGACGATTCGCGCCGCCCTGGCCGGGTTGGGCCATGCGAGCATTGCCGAGGTGCGCCAGGGGAAGTTCTTCGAGATCGTGCTGGCGCCGGGTACGCCGCGCGAGCGCGCCGAACAGGAGATGGCCGAGATCGCCCGCGACGTGCTGGCCAACCCGGTGATCGAAGAGTACCGCGTGGAGTTCTTCGAGTAGCGTTCTGCGCAGCGTTGCCCGGCGCGGCGGCGGTAGTCTACAATCAAGATTCCGCCCTTGGGGCGCGTAGCTCAGTTGGTTAGAGCGCCTGCTTCACACGCAGGAGGTCACAGGTTCGAGTCCTGTCGCGCCCACCATGAATCCCCCAACCAGCTACAGACTCCCGCATAACAGCCGCCGCCTATCCCAGTGGCAGTATACGAATGCAGTACAATGCTTCAGAGCCTATGACCCAAAACGCCAAGACGATGCGACCTCGAGATCTTACCGGTTTTGCGCTGATCGGCGCGCTGACGCTGATGACAGCGTACGCCCAGACCCCCGCGGCAACCGCCCCTCCCGTTGCCCACCTGGAGAAGAGAGGCGCCGCCACCCAGCTCATTGTCGACGGCAAGCCGTTCCTGGTTTTGGCCGGCGAGTTGATGAACACCGCCGCCTCCAGCCCCGAGCACATGCAGGCGGCGTGGCCGCATCTGGTGAAGGTGGGGCTCAACACGGTCCTGGCTCCGATGGCCTGGGCCTGGATCGAGCCCGAAGAGGGCAAGTACGACTTCACCTTCGCGGACAACGTCATCCGGGACGCGCGAGCCAACCAGATGCGCATCGCGTGGCTGTGGTTCGGAAGCTGGAAGAACGGACTCACCAACTTCGCCCCGGCCTGGGTGGTGTCGAACCAGGACCGTTTCCCGCGCGCCCAACTGGCCGGCGGCCATACCGTCGAGGTCTTGTCCACATTGAGCGCCGCCAACCGGGACGCCGATGCGAGAGCCTTCGCGGCCTTCATGCGGCACATCAAGGAAGGCGATTCGCCCTATCGCACCACGATCATGGTCCAACTGGAGAATGAAGTTGGTCTCATCGGCGACTCCCGCGACCGATCCGCGCTGGCCAACGAGGCCTTTGCCAAGCCGGTGCCGAAGGAACTAATCGATTACCTCCAGGCGCACAAGTATATCCTGCTGCCCGAAACCCGGAAACTGTGGGAGGCGAACGGCTCCAAGACTTCGGGAACCTGGGAACAGGTCTTCGGTTCCGGCCCGGGCAGGGCGGACGAGGTCTTCATGGCGTGGAACTACTCGCGCTACATCGGGAAGGTGGCGGAGGCCGGCAAGGCCGAGTACCCGGTGCCGATGTACGTGAACGCCTGGATCGTCCAGCCGGAAGACAAAGGGCCGGGCGACTATCCGAGCGGCGGGCCACAGGATCACATGCACGACATCTGGCGGGCAGGCGGCCCGCAGATCGACATGCTTTCGCCGGACATCTACCTGCCGAACTTCAACGAACTGGCCGACCGGTACAGCCGCAGCGGCAACCCGCTCTTCATTCCGGAGTCGTCCGCAACGGTGGGGGGCGCGGCCAACGCGTTCTACGCTATCGGACAGCGCAACGCCATAGGCTACTCGCCCATGGGGATCGATCAACCAACGCGGCTGGCCGGTTTCAGGCCCGGCGCCGGAGCCGCCCCGGCGATGCCCGCGGAGGTCGAGAGCCAGCCGTTTCCGAAGGCCTACCGGGTCCTCGCCCAGCTTAGTCCCATGATCCTGCACCACCAGGCAACAGGCACGATTCGGGCGGCCTGGCTCAACAAAGGTCTCCAGATGCAGGACCTCGAGCTGGGCGGCTATACGGTGAACGTGAATCTCAGGCGAAATCGCCGGGCTCCCGACGTTATTCCCGAGGTTGGCTACGCGATGGTCATCGCCTCGGGGCCGGATGAGTTTTGGGTGGCCGGCAGCGACGTTCAGGTTACGTTCCTTCCCAAGACGCCGGGACCGCCCATCGCCGGGCTGGCCAGAGTGGAAGCGGGCCGGTTCGAGAACGGCCGCTGGGTGGTGACCCGTCTGCTGGCGGGGGACGATTGCGTGCTGGAGTACGATCAGGCGAAGGCCGCTGCGGCGAATCAGTCCGGCAGCGGACTGCGCTTCGGGGAGGACGGTCCTACCATTCAGCACGTCAAACTGTACCGGTATCGCTAAGGATTTCGGCCATAAGACAGAGGATTCCACTGCACTGCGCGAACCGGCTATCGTAGCTGCCGGGCTCGCGGTCGAAGAAGTCCTCGTTGCCCACTTCCACGCATTGGAGCGGGAAGGGCGCGGGGTATCCGTCCTTGGCGCGATGCGCACGACGCCGCGGAGCCCGAAGCCGGAGTGGACTCCGAGCACTGGTTCCATGTGCGGGTCTTCGCACCATTCCGGGAATTCGAGCAGTCCCCTACCGCCGTAAGACCAGTCTCCTCACAAGTCCCCTCTCCACACCACACGCAGCGGCGCCAGAAGCCCGGAAATGGCCGGCGGGGCTGGCGCAGGGCTGGGCGGGGGTGCAGCGCCCGGATTCGCCGGGATGGGCGCGGGCGCTCGGCCAACAGGCGTGCCGCGCACTTCGATCTCCAGAACGTTCTGGCCCGATTTGGCGGCTGCGGTCAGATCCCACCGATACGGCTGCCAGGCGCGCGCCGAAAGATCGACGCCATTGAGCTTCACTCGCGCGTAGTCGCGCACCTCGTCGCACTCCAGGAACAACCGTTTGCCGGCGGGCTTCGCGGCCAGCGAGAATTCCTTGGTGTAGGAGACCGGGCCCAGGCCGCTCTGTCCCGCCGAATCGCCGGCCAGTTCGGCCACAACATCGCCAGAGGCCAGGTTCGGCTCCGGCGTGGATACCTCGGGCGGGAGCGGTCCAATCACGATGATCTTCGCCTCGTAAGGCGCCAGAACGAGGGGCAACCGCACGCCGCCGGCTTCCGCAGTGGCGGTCTTGATCGGGTGGATCAATCCTTCGACGGCATCCCACACCTGCGCCGCGCCGTGGCCGGCCAGAAGCGCGGTGCGGGATTGCCTTTCCTTTGTCTCGTTGAAGAAGAAATAGAGATCGGCGTCCTTCCAGCTCCGGTGCGTGTACTTGATGCCCGGCGAGGGGCGGTCCAGCGCCACGTCCGGCTTGGGGAGAGCTTTGAGCACGGCCTCGGTAATCGCGCCCGAAGGCTCGCGAACGGCGAAACTCAGGTCCGGCGCGCCCGCCGGGTGCAGGAACGTCTTCTCGATAACCATCTCGGGCGCGTGGCCCACGAAGACGACCTTGCCGCCCGAGGTTGCGAAGGCACGCAACCGTTCCAGCGACGCCCGGGTTATGACGACGGAGGAGGGAACGATGACCGCGCGATACGCCTGGCCGCTCAGGTTTCGGAAGATGCCGTTTTCGAGCGTCGCCACAGAGCTGAGGGACTGCTCATCGAAATAATCGAAATCGATCTGGTGCTCCAGGAGTTCCTTGGATAGGCGCGTGGTGCTGCGATCCGCATCCTCAAAGCCCAGCCACATGCTGTTGGCCGGATGGTAGAGGGCCACCTGGGCCGCGGGGCGTCCGATGGACATCAGGTAGCCCGCGCGATTGGTGTACCAGGCCAGCAGCGGAAACGCGGGCGACGGCTCCGAGGGCGTATCGCCGCGGCCGATCGCGCCCCGGAGTTGAAGCGCAGTCATGCCGCGCACGATCTGGTAATCCAACTGGAACTTCCATGACATGCCGGGCGCGCCGCCCTCTTCGGTCCAGGCTTTGGGCCGGCCAAACAGGTGCGCGGCGGAGGAGGCCAGCTTGGGGAAATTGTTGTTGGTCGAGTAGGTCGGATCCTCCTGGTTCACCAAGTCGGGCCGCAACTGGTCCAGGTTGTCGACGCCGGGGACCTGGACGAAGCGCATGTCGCGGAAGAAATCGCCCTCATTGCGAATGAGATCCTCGCCGCGCGACAGGTTCAGCATCAGTTCCTCGTGATTGAGGTGGACCAGGTACTCCAGGTTGTTCTGCGCGCACCACTCCGCCTGCACCCCGAAGAAGCTGTGGCGAAAAATGCCGCTCCACACATCCCAGTAATCGGCCTTGACGCGCCACGCCTCTTCGGTCATCTGGGGCGCGAAGAACAAAGGCAGATAGGGCTGGAGGTCGTATCCCTTCTGCTCCTGGAACTTCTGCAGGAGCGCGGGAGTCCAGGGCATGAACCCGGTGTAGTCGGGCTCGTCGCCGAAAAATCCCAGAACCGTCGTGCCGAACTGGTTGCCGAAGAGCCCTTTGTAGACTTCGTGCGTGGTCTTCAGAAAGGCGCGGGTGGCCTCGGGGTTTAGGTAATCGATGAGCGAGTAGAGGCTGTCCTTGGAGTAAGTCCCGTCGGCGCGGTTGATATATCGCGTCGGCGAACTGCGGAAGACATGGCGCACCAGCACGATCTCTCGGCGTCCTCCGGGCGGCGCGGTCCACTGTATGCGCCCGTCGCGTAGAGCCAGCGGCTCGGAAGTGCCGGCGCGCTGATCGACCACCAGCGCTCCCAGCGTATCGGGCGGCGCTGGAATCGAAATCGTCTGCCCGGGAGCAATGCCGATGCGAATATCGGCCACGATGCCCTGCATCGTCAGTTGCGGGTAATCCTCACTGATCTTGCCGCCCGCAAACCCGCTGGGATAACTGCCCTCGTCCGCCAGCCAGACTTTCATGCCGCGCTTGGCTGCCTCTTCCACGGCGAACTTGGTGAGCGCCAGGTGCTCGGGCGAAAGGTATTTCGGACTCATGCCGCGCGCCGGCCCGAAGTTCACCACGAAAATGCCGCTGGCCACCAAAGAGTCGAACTCGCGGACGATTCGCTCCCGCGTCAGCTCGCCGCCCCAGATGGCCCAATGGATGGCGCCGTATTCGCGCGGTGGCGTCCGAAAATGGGCGGCCACCTCGCCGGCCGAGGGAACCACGATCTGCTGCCACGGCCGCTGCGCCACCAGGGCCACGGGCAGCAGGAGGAAAACGAAGCTACGCAGTTTAGTACTCATAGGGCCATCGATCCGTGCGGAAAGGAGCGGCCGGCAGGCCTGCCGCGTTGTAGAGATTGCAACCTTCGGGGTAATTGTCCCAGGCGTAACGCACCGCAACCGGCGCGCCGACCTGAGCGCTCGAGACCACCACCGTATTACCCTCGATTTTCGCTTCGGCGGGCACGAACTTCTGGTCGGCGCCGGCGATCGCGAACCATTTCAGCGGCCCGTCTTTGGCCACCAGGCCGCCTCCGAGATGCGAGAACTTCAGTCGAATCGCATTGCCGCTCGCCTTCATCGATTCGTACACCGGCCCCGAGTATTCCATTTTGCGGCCGTAAACATTGGCCAGGGCGATCTTGGTCAGCCGTTCGCCCAGCGGCGCCTTGTTGTGCGGATGCACGTCGTCGGGATCGCCGATGTCAATCGTCACCGCCATCCCCGTATGAGGCAACGAAAGCACCCCAGCCTGTCCCTCGCGCACCAGCGGGTTGTTGCTGATGTTCTTGAGCGCCGGCAGTTGGACGACATAGAACGGGAAGTCGCCTTCGCCCCAAAGCTGCCGCCAGTCCTGGATCAGCGTCTCCATCACGTGGGGATACAGCGCCACGCCCAGCTTGCCGCCCACGATGGATTCTCCCTGGTACCAAAGCACGCCGCGAATCGCGTAGGGAATCGCCGGGTTGATCATGCCGTTGAACAGCACGGTCGGATTGTGCTGGTCCTGCACCGGATCGCGCTGCTTGCCCGTCTGCCCTCCCCGCTTGTTGATGGTCACCGGCGGCGCCGGCGCCTCGCTGGCCGGAGCGTTGGGATTGGTTTTGTAAAACTGGACCGCGGCGTCGAAACGGTCCAGCATGGGCTTCAAAAGCGGATCGGCCGCCACGGTTTCGCGGCGAATCCAGGCTTCCGCCGTACTGGCCCCGAACGCCAGCGCGATGAAGCCGACGGGCTTCTTGATTTCGCGCTGCAGGTCGCGGGAAAAAAGGTAGCCGACCGCCGAGAACCCCGGCACGTTCTCCGGAGTGCAGACCAGCCACTCGCCCTGGATTTCCGTCTGCGGCTGGTAGGTCTTGGCCTGCTTGCCCGTGAACATCCGGACCTGGGGATAGTTGGCGGCGGCGATCTCCTGTTCCTCGTTGACCAGGCCGGCGTAGCGGGCGCGCTTCTTGGAAACCGTGAACTCCATGTTCGACTGGCCCGAACCGAGCCACACCTCGCCCACCAGAACATCCTGGACGACGATGGTGTTATTCCCGGCGATGGTCATCTGGAACGGACCGCCCGGTTTCAGATTCTTCAGCCGGACCATCCATTTGCCGTCCGCCGACGCGGTGACGGACTGCTTCTGGGTGTTGAGCGTCACCGCGACCTGTTCGCCGGGGCTGGCCACGCCCCAGACGGGAACGGCCATGCCGCTTTGCAGCACCATATGGTCGCTGAAGAAAGCCGCCGGTTTGACGTCCGCCAGCAGCGATGCGGCTGTCGAGAGGATCAGCAGTGCAGCCAGTCTCATCGATCCGACCTCCAGTTTGAGGGTGTCATACAGGATACCGCTATGAGTTCCGACGGCCATTATACCCGACCGCGCCAGATGCCATGCGCTTCCGGCTGGCGGGTTGCGGCCTACCTCAAAGAGACGCCCCAGACGTCGGCGAGGCGCGATTTGCCCGCCGGACCCTCCACTTCCAGGATGCCTGTGTATTCCCGTCCGGCTTTGTACTGGTGCAGGGGATTCTGTTCGGTGGATGTGGCGCCGTCTCCGAAGTCCCATTTCCAGGACGTGATCTGGCCATCGGATTCGTCTTTGAAGGCCACCAGGCGGCGATCCATGTCCGCCACCTTGTACGACCATTTCGCCTGAATGGCCTTCCGGAATTGCGGTTCGAGCGGCATCAGCCGGAAGGCGACCAGGTCGCTGGCGTCGCCGTACATGGTCTGTTTGTGCGAAAGGTTCCAGAAGCCCACCCGGTTGCGCGCGTTGACATCGTCGTAATCGATCACCGACCAAGACAGCCCGATCAGCTTGTTCTCGGTGAGCACCGATTCCACCGCGCGCTGGGGGCCGTCGCACGGAGCATAGTCGAAGGGCGTGATCCAGAATTCCAGAATCAGCTTGCCGCTCTCGCCCGGTTTGAAGTTGTAGTTGTAGGCGGCGTTGGCGTAGGGCAGCCGCTTGATGTACTGCGCGCAGCCCCAGGCCATGGCCCAATCCTTATCGCCCGGCGGCGTGAAGATATGGTAGTTCTGAGCGTGGACGCCGTGGAAATTCCAGTGCGCTTCGGACTGGCTGATGCGCGGATCGATCACCGAGCGCGCTTTGCCCACCGCTTCGGGCGTCCAGATGTCGCGGTGATAGATGTCGATCAGAGGCCCGCCGGAAAGGTCCCCATCGACCACCACCTCGAAGATGTCGTTGTGCAGATCGAGGCGGGAGAAGTCCCAGTAGTTGTCGTAGGCTTCGTAGAGGAAATAGAGACGGTTCAGGCCTTTGACCCAGCCGACCTTCACCTTGACGTCCATGTTCTTGAGGTCGTGGTTCATGCCGTGGCCCTGCTCGGTGTCCATGAGCTGATCCATCCCGATGGCGTAGCTGTCGGGCACGATGTCCCAGTCGCTGGGGTCGCCGTCGATGCGCGGGATCTTGTCGGGCGGGAATTGAAAGATCTTGAAAGTGACGTCGCGCCGTTCCAGGCCAAATTGCGGCGGCAGGAACAGCGCGGCGAGGAAAACGCAAAGCAGCAATCGTTTGAACATAGGACCTACCTTTGGGCGGAGTTTCATGCTGCGGAACGGCTGAAGAGTTCGATGCCGGCATACACCGGGACAGGCGGCAGAAGAAGACTGGCGCCGCCGTTTTCGGGGACCATTTGGATCGGCGAGGGGCCCTCGGAGCCCAGACTCCACAGGCGCGCCGAAGCGTATTTCCCGGGCACCCACACAGTGGCCAGGTCGTTCGGGAAGCGGATGGCAAAACTGACGATCTGTACCACCTCCCGAGTTCGGTCGGGCGAGGCGGTGCAGTTCGAAAGAAACGCCGAGAGGTTGAAGAACCGCGCCACGTCGTAAGCGCGGCCGAGCAGCATGTGAACGTCCCGCGCGATCATGAAGGGGTCGGGAGGATTGGTTTTGCAGATGGCGAGCCGGCCCTGGCCTAGCCGGAGTACATCCACTCGCGGGTGGTCCGTGCCGGTGGGCGTAGCATCCGGCTGCTTCCAGGCCGCGCCTGCCACCAGCAGCCCGCCCCGATTCGCGAAGGCCAGCAGCTTGCGCCGCAACAGCGGTGCGGGGGCACCCTCATCCACCGAGACCAACGCTTTGAAGCCGTCCAGAGAGGCCGTTGCGGCCGCGGAACTTTCGAGGATGCGGTAAGCCAGGCTGCGGCGGCCCATCAGGTTCAAGATCTCCCTACTAACGGTCTCGTTGGCCCCGGCGAAATCCGAAACGACCCCAACCACGCCCAACGGTTCCAAGGCGCTCCATCCGCGGCGCTGCTCGAAGAACGCAACGGCCGCGGCAATCGCCTTCCAGGATGAGAGCGCCTTCGAATCGCCCCGCTCGAGGCCGCCTCGCAGGTCGGAGTCGAGAGAGACCACCCACTTGCCGCCCCAGGCGCCGGCGTCTGCGATGGCTCGCAAGTAGGAATCGAGCAAGACAACCTGAGGCGGGCCGGGCGGAGCGAACATCAGCCAGACGGTCTTCTGCGGCGAACGCGCTTTGGCAAGCCGCAGCAGCCAGCCGTTGGAATCGATCCAGGGATTGGCCGTGGGACCGGACTCGGCCCCGTCCGCCTGGCTGGCGATCCCCGGCCAGACGGAATCCGAGGCGACCAGCACGGACTCGGGCGCCGGCTCGAGACCGGCGGCAGTCCCCGCCGAGCGTGCCGCTTGGTTCCCGATTGCCACCAGGGAAAGGCCCGCCGCGCGGGCTTGGGCGGCGACGGGAGCCAGCGCGGCGCTCCATTCCATGGCCAGGCAGTTGAAGGGGGTGCCCTCCAGCAACCACAGAAGCGCGGGGTCGATCCAGGCGGCAGGCCAGCGCAAAGGAATCCAGCTCGCGGGTGTGGGCATGGGCGATCTTCAGTTCTGGGGTCTTGGCCAGCGTCGATAGGGGCGGTCACCCAGTGCCCGCTGCTTCTCGCGAAGCGCACGAAAATCGAACATCGCCTCCCGAATGGACAGTCCGGCCACTTCGATGCGGCTCAGGTCGGCCGAGCCCACGCCGAGCTGCTCGGCCAGCAGCAGCTTGTTGTCCGAACGCTCGAAGGGCACGGTTCCCTTGGGCGCCCGCGGATCGTAGTTCATGGCGGCTACCGCTACGGCGGCCGTGTTCACCACGTTGGTTCCGGCCATCAGGACACCCGGTTCCACCGGCGTGCACCAGGGGTCGGGCGTCTGGCCGCCGGCCATGGTCTTAACGCCGTCAACGATGGCCAGGTGCACCGGCCGGGCCGCGGTCAGGTCGGCGACGATGCGGGGCACGCGGTAGCCATCGTCGCGTGGCGAGGCAGGATCGATCTCCGGCGGCGCGTCCAGGGCGGGCTGGCGCGCTCCGCGGTGCAGAATCTGAATACGATCGTTGCCATACACCAGGTCGTTGTCCATCCATTTGCCGGCACCGTTGCCATACACTGTCAGAGGAGTCAGGCCGAACAGGTTCTTCATCACCGTGCTGACGCCGGTGGTGGGGTGATCCTTATATTTCGCGATGCTGACGAAGACGTCGCAATCGGCGTAGGAGTGGTTCAGGTCGTAGGCGGGAAACAGAAGCCCGCCGTGCGGCACGGAAAGACGCGTGAACTTCCTGGCGGCGTTGGCATAGTTGGTGTTCTCGAACTCCACGCGGGGCGCGGCGCGGAGGAATTGCCCGGGGTCCCAGTTAGCGTCCAGCATGTGTTCTTCGAAGGGATCCGTCCGTGGCGCCGCCGCCCCCTCCACCAGGCGGATACGATAGACACCGGCCCGCGCCATCAGGTGCATGGTGGCGGCCAGCAGGTTCGGGTGGGGCCAGTGAGTGTCTCCCAGAGGCAGATGTCCGAGCCGGACGGTCGGCCCGCCGTTGAAGTTCAGCTTGATGGCGACGGTCTTGCCTCGGACCAGGCGTCCCAGGCCCCCCAACTTGTCGAACATGCCGTCGAGAATCGGCGCGAGTTCCGAAGGTTCATAGGTCCTGCAGCGCGCGATAGCCACCCGCGCGACAGGCGCGGGCGCCGTGAAGGCCGATGCGGCTCTCCCAAGGATCAGACCGGATGCCCCCAGGCGGGCAAGTATTTCACGGCGCGAGATCGGGCCAGGCATGGCGAAAGCTCCCTGAATTCTCAGTGCCCATTATATGTCACGGCCAACAGCCATTCTCACCCAAGGATGATGCCGGGCGGGCGAAAGCGATGCACTTCGTTGGCGGGCCGGACGATTAGCAGTTGTTACTTCTTTGTGCACCTTGTTTCCGCATGCGCGCTACGCGTCTGCGGCCAAGTCAGCCAGCCAGGCGATTGGCATCTCTTCCGCGATTGGTATACTGCTCTTCTAGGGAGATCGCCTCAATCATGAGATCGTCACTGGTACAATCCACTCTTCCACTTTTGGGAATCGCGCTGCTGGGTCTTTCGCTGCCCGCGCTGGGGCAGGGCCAAGGGCCGGGCGCCGCCAAGCCCAAGCTGTACAACACGGCCAAGCAGAAGCTCCTGGAAGGCAAGCAGATCTTCAGCTTCACGCAGTCGACGATGGATATCGCCGGCTACTGCGAGGCGGCCAAACACTACGACTATACGTGGTTTGAAATGCAGCACAGCACGCTGGAGTTCCGCGACATCGAGAAGATGATCGCCGCCTGCCCGCACGTGGCCGCCATTCCCATGATCCGGCTGCCCGACGCGCAGGAATGGCACATTCAGCATGCCACAGACATTGGCGTGCTGGGGGTGATCGTTCCGACGGTGGACGACGTGGACCGCGCTCGCGAGGCCGCCAAGTGGGTGCGGTACCCACCCATCGCACGGCGCAGCACGGGTCAGGGCCAAGCGGCCAGCATCTGGGGCCTCAGCAACTTCGACTATCACCACACCGTGGACGCGAACATGCTGCTGGTGATTATGATCGAGACTCCGACCGGCGTGGCCAACGCGTTTGACATCGCCTCCGTGCCGGGCGTGGACGTGATCATCGTCGGGAACAACGACTTGAGTATGTTCTCGGGGTTTCCCCAGGACGACCCGCGCTATCAGCAGATGATCACCAAGATCTACGAGGACACCACGCGCGCGGGCAAGATCTTCGGGCAAGCCAACGCCAAGTATGCGACCGGCCATCCGCTCAGCAACGTCGCCAAGTTCTTCCAGAACGGTCCGTCCAACGATGGCTGGAAGCCCCCCGCCCGTAACGTTAGCCCAAATGCTCCGCCGCCGGGCGAGCGGTAGGGTTTTTACAACAACCCCTGTAAAGGTAGTTTCGGGTTGGGTATATACTGTACTGTTCAATCTGAACGCACGGGAGGATGTGGTCTATGCCGGTGAGCCGCAGGTCGTTCTTTGATTTGGTGTTCGGTGCGGGGGCCGTTGCCGCCGCCCAGGGCCTGGCTTTGAAGGCGCAGCAGAAGCCGCCGGTCGATCCGGGGGCGACGCCGCAGGATCCCCGCATGGGCACGTCGGACGCGGCGAAGTACTTCCAGTACTCCAATCGTCTTTCCAAGGTTTCCCTCGTCAAAGGGGAAGACCGGCGGAAGAACATCTTCGACGCGCTGGTGGCCATAGACGACCAGATCCGCCCGGGCCTTCAGGCCAAGAAGTACGTTCTCATCAAGCCTAACGGCCTGGACCCGCGGCGGGGGCTGATCTCCACCCACATGGATGCCATCCACGGAATCCTCGACTACCTGGCTCCCCGTTTCAAGGGCCCGGTAGTGATCGCCGAATGTGGGGGCACGCCGGCCAAGCAGGCAGTCGGCGAATTCGGTTGGGACACGGCCTTTGCCGCGCATAAGCCGCTGGACATCAAACTCGAGGTGCCCACGGAGTACCCGGAGCGCTACGGGATCATGCATGGGATCGATTACGATTTGCACCTGATTCCCATTCGATTGGCGGCGCGCTTCCTGGATCCCGACGCCTTCCTGATCTCCTCGGGGGTCATGAAGACGCACAACATGGTGGTGGCCACGCTGACCATTAAGAACGTGGTCCTCGGCGCGCCGCTGAGCCCGCCCCCCGGCGTGAAACGTCCCTGGGGCGAGAGCGAGAAACGCAAGTTCCACGTTGGCATCCGGCAGGGCAATTACAACATGTTCCTGGCAGCCCAGAGGATGATCGGGAACTGGGGCTTGGGAATCGTCGATGGCTACGAAGGGATGGAGGGCAACGGGCCGGTCTCGGGCACCCCCGTAGGGCACCGCATCGCCCTGGCTTCCACGGACTTCCTGGCCGCGGACCGGGTGGGCCTGGAGTGCATGGGAATCGATGCCACCTGGCCCGGCTATCTCAACTATTGCTCCCAGGCGGGTTTGGGCCAGTACGACCTGTCGAAGATCGAGGTCGTGGGCGCCAGAATCGCCGATGTCCAGAGGAAGTACCGGCTGCACGCGGACACCGACCGGATGTTGCAGTGGCGCGGCCCCATGCTGGACCTGCCCCCGAACCTGGGCCGCCGCCGGCCCCCGGTAGAGGAAGATCTCTCCCAGTACGCGTAGCAGGCTGATTCGGAACCGGCCATGGATCGACGAACATTCATCCAATCTGCGGGGCTGGTGGCCACCAGCCTGTCGGCCCAGACTCAGCCTCCCTCGCCCGCCCGTGGCGGGATCAAGACCACCTTGATGCTGGAGATGCTAAAGGCCCCCATCGAGGAGGAGTTGGAGCTTGCGGCCCGCGCCGGCTTTCAGTCGGTGGAGTCGCTGACGCAGTGGGCCGCCTGGCCGGATGCCGACATCGAGCGCGTCAAGAGACTTTGCCGGTCGTACCGCATCGGTGTGGACACCATCCTGGCCCAACAAGACTGGAAGAAGCGGCCGGTGTCCATAGTCGATCCCGCGCATCGCGAGACTTTCCTCGGGGACGTGCGCATAGCCATCGCCTGCGCGCAGAAGCTCGAGATCCCGCAAGTCAGCCTGACCAGCGGCCTCTCGGCGGCCGGGAGGACGGCCGAAGAGCAGCGCGCCAGCCTGATCGAAGGCATTAAGCGCGCAGCCGACCTGGTTGCCGCGGCAAACCTCACGCTGCTCATCGAGCCGCTCAACTCGCTCGTCGATCACCCAGGCTGCTTCCTGACCAGTTGCGTGGAGGGGCTGAAAGTAGTCCGGGAGATAAACCTCCCGCACGTGCGATTGCTGTTCGACCTCTATCATGAGCAGATCATGAGAGGCAACCTCATCCGCACGCTGACGGAGGCCGCGCCCTACGTCTCGGTTTTCCACGTGGCCGATAATCCGGGGCGCAACGATCCGGGCACCGGTGAGGTCGACTATCCCAACGTCTACAAGGCGATCCGGAAGACCGGGTTCAGCGGCTATATCGGCATGGAGTACCACCCGCTCGGAGACCCCCTCGCGAGCTTCACCAAGGCCGTGAACGACCTGCGTGCGGCGCTGGCAGCCTGAATCAGTATCCTCTCTCTTTGTCCACCACGTTCAACAACGGCAGCCCGCTGGTATAACGCCGGACGTTCTCGGCCAACAACCCGATCAGCCGGAGGCGGCGCTGTGGCGAGAAGCCGGAGCTGTGGCAGGTGAGGATCAGGTTCGGGCAGTCCCAAAGCGGGCTGGTGGGCGGCAATGGCTCGGCTTTGGTCACGTCCAGTCCGGCCCCGGCGATCCAGCCTTCTTGCAGCGCCCGAGCCAGCGCGGCCTCGTCCGTGAGGGCGCCCCGGGACATGCCGAGGAAGTAAGCGGTCTTCTTCATCGACCGAAAGACTCTCTCGTTGAACATGTTGACGGTTTGGGGGGTGGCCGGCGCGGCGCCCACCAGGAGGTCCACTTGCGGAACCATCTCCATGAACCATCCCGGCTCCCGGAGAGTGTCCACGAACACGGGCTTGGCCATGGGCTTGGCATCCGTCGCCAGGATCTTCATGTTGAAACCGTAGTGCAGCTTGGTGGCGAAACACTGCCCGATCCCGCCCATTCCAACGATCCCCGCAGTCATGCCTTCCACCTCCACCAGGTTCCGCTCGGCTTTCCACGTCCGCTTCTGGAATTGGGGGAAATAGTAATTGGGGAAGCCGCGAGTCAGGCTCAGAAGCATGCCGATCCCCGTCTCGGAGATGGCCGGCGCGAACATTCGCGCCATGTTCGTCACCACGACGTTGCTCTTGACCAACTCCGGGAACAGCAGCCGGTCCATGCCGGCTTCGATGGATTGCATCCAGCGCAGGTTCTTGGCCCTGGCGAACATCTCGGGATTGACGGCCCCGAAGACCACGTCGACCTCGGACAGCGCGTTGTTCAACTCGTCGAGGGTCCTGGGCAGTATCAGCTCGACGTTCTTCCCCTCCGCCGTAATCTGCTTCACTTCTTCCGCGGTGTACTGCGGGGCCGGAACCACCGACTGGGCAACCGCCGCTACGATCCGCACGCGATCGGGCGGCGGTGTGAATACCGCTATGCGATCCGAAACCGCCAATGCCGGGGCAACGGCTGCCGACGATAGAAACAGCCGGCGGGATACGGTAAAATCATTCATGTTCTCTCCTTGGATCTGGATTTCGTCTGGGCCTCGCGGCCATCTGTCAGTATACGCCCGGCGCGGCCATCGCCACTGCACTGTGGGCAACGATCCGGAAGGCGTGCGTGCAGGCGACAGAGGTCTCGATCCGGCGGATCGCCCAACTCACGCCCGCGGCATGAGCGGCCCGCCGTCAGTCGTTCCGCCCGCCAAGCCCGGAAAACGAAAAGCCCTCCGGCAAGCCGGAGGGCTTCGTGTCTAATTCGGGCGACGTCCTACTCTCCCACACACTTGCGCGCGCAGTACCATCGGGGCTGAAGGGCTTAACTGCCGTGTTCGGGATGGGAACGGGTGTGACCCCTTCGCTACAATCACCCAAAAGATCGTATGAAAGAAGAATATTGACGGGCTTTAGCGCGCTGCACACCCTGTGTCCGTGGTGAATCCTATGGTTAAGCCAAACGGGCTATTAGTAACGGTAAGCTACGTGTTGCCACTTTTACACATCCGTCCTATCAAACTGGTAGTCTACCAGTGCCCTTCTTACCTTACGGTTGGGAGATCTTATCTCGAGGAAGGCTTCGCGCTTATATGCATTCAGCGCTTATCCTGACCGAACTTCGCTACCCAGCTATGCCACTGGTGTGACAACTGGATCACAAGAGGTTCGTCCACCCCGGTCCTCTCGTACTAAGGGCAGAACCCCTCAAATCTCCTGCGCCCACCACAGATAGGGACCGAACTGTCTCGCGACGTTCTGAACCCAGCTCACGTACCGCTTTAATAGGCGAACAGCCTAACCCTTGGGAGCTTCTACACCCCCAGGATGCGATGAGCCGACATCG